>ENA-OQOA01000112-OQOA01000112.1-human-gut-metagenome-genome-assembly--contig:-NODE-112-length-47435-cov-4.511478_pt1 | contig 47435 bp, 49 predicted proteins | sample MGYA00242633_ERZ504888 | MGnify/ENA primary metagenome ERZ504888 (study PRJEB26092, sample SAMD00036372) | human gut metagenome | host: Homo sapiens | study: EMG produced TPA metagenomics assembly of...
ATAGCTGTATCTACATCTTTCTGACCAGAAAGTACTTCCTGTTCTGCTGAATAGATAGCTTCAGAGATTTCTGGCCATACAGGTGAAGGACCTCTGGATTCTGCAGTAGGAAGAATCTCGGCAAAAGTAGCATTTAATGGATCATCTTTGTACATTTCCTGTACATCTACATCTGCTCTTGGTGAATAACGTCCAATCGCTTCACAGATTTTTGCCGACTCTTCTTTACTGGTAATCCATGTAAGGAATTTCCAGCTTGCTTCTACATTAGCGCCTTTACAGATAGCTACGTTCTCTCCACCAAGTACAGAAGCATAATCTCCATCATCTGCTTTCGGAACTTTAGCCACTCCATATTCCAGATCCGGAGCATCATCAGAAAGTCCTGAGAACTGCCACGGTCCGTTAATCATCATAGCTGCCTGTCCTGATGCAAACTGTTTCTCTGCATCTGCCTGTGTCCAGTTAATACATTCTTTGCTGATATATCCTTTATCCATTAAGTCTTTCAGGTAAGTCATAGATTCTTTGGACTCATCACTTGTAAGATTATCCACGCTTCCACCTGCTGAAAGAAGCCATGGCATATACTGGAAAGTTCCCTCTTCATTTCCAATTGCAGAAATTGCAAGACCTTTACAAGTATCTGTTGTCAGTTTTTCACATGCTGCCTCTAACTCTGACCATGTTGTAGGTACTTCTACTCCTGCCTCTTCCAACATAGATTTATTATAGAAAAGTCCCAGACAGTTATTTCCCCAAGGTAATCCATAAAGTTTATCGTCATAATAACAGGAGTTAATGGATCCTTCCATAAAATCTGCTTCATCCCATGAATTGTACAGATCCGTAATATCCTCAAATACTCCCATGGACGCATAAGAAGCATGATCCGGGTTATCTACCATTCCACAATCTGGAAGTTCTCCGGAAACTACACCTATGGTGTACTGTTTCATCAGTTCTTCTCTTGGAAGATACTGTGCCGTTACATGAACTTCATCCTGAGAATTATTGAATTCCTCAATTGCTTCATTTACGAACTTACCTTCTTTGTCTTCTGACATATAATGCCAGAAAGTAATCTCTGTAGGCTCCGCTGCCGATACCGTTCCTACATTTGTCAGACTGCCTGCCATAAGCGCTGCGATTGCAACTACTGCAATTCTTTTTTTCATTTGTTACCCTCCCTTAAATAATGTTCTGTTCTCTTTGTTTGTAACTGTAGTATAGCAGTCAGAAGCACTAAAAAAAATTCTATTTTTCTAAAAAAAGTGTAATTATTTTACAGTTTTCAATGCAAACTGTTTAGCAGATACCCCTGCATATTCTTTGAATACTTTAGAGAAGTATTTTTGATCCGGGTATCCCACAGCACAGGCAACTTCATATATCTTCATATCGGTACCAGTCAAAAGTTCTTTTGCTTTCTCCATTCTTACCTGTCGCAGATAATTTGAAAAGTAATTCCGGTTTCTTTTGCAAAAAGATTTCCAAGGTACTCCGGAGTCATATGAAACTTTTCAGCTATGGCATCCAACTGCAGTTTCATTCCATATGACTCTTCTATCACATTAATCATTTCTCTAACAATATCCGAACAGTTTTTCTCTGTCCAGTCCCTGTGTTATTTCTTTTTTCCTCATTTAATTTGTTCAGCAATTCTTTCACGTCTGAAACAGATGCTGGCTTCAGCAGATAATCCATTACTCCTAATTGGATTCCCTGCTGTGCATACTCAAATTCTGCATAACCACTTAATATTATAAAATCACAGGATGCTCCCATTTCTTTTGCCTGACGTATCATAGATAATCCATCCATTTTCGGCATTTTTATATCTGTAATGACCACCTCAGGCTCCATATCACTGATCATTTTTAATCCTTCAAAACCATTTTCTGCTTCTCCTATGACTTTACATCCCATATCCAGTTTATTAATCAGAGTGGATAAGCCGTTTCTGATACGAAACTCATCTTCTACAATAATTATTTTCTTCATAATTTGCCCTTCTCCTATACTACAATAATCCCCGGATCTTTTCTTGGAATAACAAGAATAAATTCTGTTCCACTTCCAAGTTTACTTTTGACCATAATATCAGCTTCTTCCTGATAGTAAATACGAAGTCTGTGAATTACATTACTAATACCAATACTTTCACTATTAAGTGCTCCATTTTCCCCAATTTCTTTTCGAATCCGTTCTAATGTTAATGTGTCCATCCCGCATCCATTATCTCTGATGTGAATCTCGAGCTTTCCATCCTTTCTGACGCAGGCTTCTATATTAATCATTCCACCTTCTTTTACATTTTCAAATGCGTGAAGAATCGTATTTTCAATTATAGGCTGCAAAAGCATTTTATATACAGGAAACCCCATTGCATCTTCCGTTACATCATAAACACAATCAAAAGAATTCTGAAAACGATCTCTTTGAAGAAATACATATTTTTTAATCCAACTTATTTCTGCCTCCAGACAAACCATACTTTCAATGTTTGACACACTGTATCTTAAAAGACTCCCTAATGTTGCCAGCATATCACTAATTTCTTCTTCATCATTTTCAATGGCACGCCAATTAATAGAATCCAATGTATTAAAAAGAAAATGCGGATTAATCTGTGCTTCTAATGCTTTAATTTCTGCATGTTTTTGACTGATTGCCGCTTCCTGAATCTCTATGTTTTTCTTTTCAAGCGTCTCTACCAGATGGTTAATACGTACTGTCATTTTGTTAAACTGACGTACAATCGTATACAACTCATCTTCTTTATTAACATCTACTTTAAGTTCTTCCGTTTGTTTTCCCTCATAATTTCGCAATCCCTGTGAAATTTTCTGGATATTTCCAATGTACCTTCCAAAAATTCCCCATACGAGTGCACAAACTATTACTACTACGATTACAACAATTATTATTACCGCCCATAAAGTATGATAAATATCTTCCCTGTAAAATTGCTCTGTCAATAATATGTACAATTGACCACTGAGTAGACTGAATCGGATATTTCCGTATTTCCAATGTAGAAACATTTTTATAAATCCCCCCCAGATAAGAATCCAGACTTATATTAATAAAATTTATCCTTTGTTCCGGCAATAATTTTATTATAATCATCTATAATAACCGTTTTCTACCCCTTTTTACAGAACTCTCACTTTCACTATTGAACAACAGGCAATTATCATCCAGTGCAATAATCAGAACTCCGCTCTGTTCCTGTGTTCTAAGATCACGTACAGGAAATCCCATAAGAATCGCCTGGTCATCTCTTACTTCTTCAATACCTATATTTACAGTAGCAATAAATGTTAATGCCTGATTTTTATTCACTTCATCATAGATTTCCGTTCTTTTCTTAGATTCTGACCAAATACTGTCATACTGACTTCCATACCATCGAGAATAACTCACATATTTTCCACTGTCAGAAAGAAATACGGCTGCTCTGATCTGGTCATATGTATTAATACCACTACTTAAAATTTTCTTGATTTTCAACTCATCAACGGAATCGCTGATATTATACATTTTAGCAAGATTAATAAATTCTGAATCTGCAACCAGTTCATACATTACATTTTCATAATTCTCCATTCTTTCCTGCACAATGATTTCATGCTGTTGTGCGTTTTCATTCAATATATTATATGCACTGTCCAAAATCCTCTGATAATATACTCCGGTAATTATCAATGCAATCAAAAGCATAGGTATTATTGTCAGTACCAGATAAATTGTTATAATTTTCCTTTGAAAGCTATGAGGATTACCCACAAAACGTTCCAGATAATTTTTCATTATTTGTATCATTCCTTTTAAATATTGTATAACAATCTGTAGATTATAAGTTATCTATGCATCAACATTTATTTATATCAATTTATAAAATTGTCTCTTTCCAAAAGACTAATAAATTATAACATGATTTATACCGAAATAGATATATATAGTTTCATCATAGCACAAAGAAACTTATAGTGTTACTGAGAGCATAGTAAACAGTAACGTTATAGTTTAAATTCCCACAGAAATTTACCTACAACAAAAAAACTGCTAGTAGACTATGTACTAACAGTTTTTTCAGTTACATTACCCACAGGAAAAATCTCATATCCTGAACTATATTCTCTTTCAGTTAAAGCGAATCTCATCCGCTAATTCCTTTGCTTCTTTTACCATAACCTGAATCTGATCAAATTCACCGTTTCTGATCATATCTCCTTTTACCATCCAGCTTCCGCCACAGCACAGAATCTTATCACAGGATAAATAGTCTTTCAAATTTCCGGTATTTATTCCTCCTGTCGGCATAAATTTAAGGTGCTGGTATGGTGCTGCCATTGCCTTTATCATGGCAATTCCGCCAGCCTGTTCTGCCGGAAAAAATTTAACCACTTTCAATCCTCTTTTTACAGCCTGGGCAACCTCTGAGGGGGAAATACATCCAGGAAATACCGGAATGTTTTTTTCAGACAATAATCCACGATTTCCGGGTCAAACCCTGGACTTACAATAAATTTTGCACCAGATTTCACTGCAAGATCTACCTGTTCTGTAGTCAGTACAGTTCCCGCTCCTACCAGCATATCCGGATATGTTTCTGATATCAGACGAATACTTTCTGCCGCTGCGTCTGTACGGAATGTTACTTCCGCACATGGAAGTCCACCCTCAGACAAAGCCTTTGCTAAAGGAATCGCATCTTTTTATCTTCCAGAACAACAACCGGCACTACTCCTAATTTCTGAAACTGTTCTTCTATTGTTTTCATAATCTCTGCCCCTTTATCTTTTAATATCAAAATTCATCTGCATCACATGACGGATCAGTGAAACATCATCGGTAATGTTTCCATCTCCATGAAGTGTATGCTTGATTGCACTGCTGGCCACTCCGAAATTTACGGTATCTTCCGGAGTAAATTTCTGCATAAGTGCGTAAATAACTCCACTTACAAACGCATCACCACCGCCAACACGATCCAGAATATTAAATGTCAGTTTTCTGCTCTCATAAGTCTTTCCCTCATACCACAGGTATGCTTTCAGACTGTTTTCACTACAGCTTGGAGAATATCGTACATGTCTGGCAATACATTTCAGATTCGGATATCTTTTAACAAATGCATTGAAGACTACCTCTTGCTGTTCTAAATCTGGCTGAAATGGGATATCATCCTTCACGTCTCCTGCACTGTAATTATTTTCGTCTTTCCATAAGTGATATGGTTCTATTCCCATCAAAACGTCGACATACGGAAGACACGCTGTACAGAATTCTCTTGCCTCTTCCCAGCTCCATAATGTACTTCTGAAATTCCCATCAAAGCTGACGGTGATTCCATTCTTTTTTGCAATTTTCAGACAGTCCATGATCATTTTTCTGCAACGCTCTCCCAAAGCAGGGGTAATCCCACTTAAATGCAGCCAGGTATAGCCATCCAGTAATTTTTCCAGATCGACCTTAGTAAAATCATACTCATCAAAAGCACTGTGTTTTCTGTCATAAATGACCTTACTTGGACGAATCCCATATCCAGTCTCCAGATAATATGTTCCTAATCTATGTGTCGGAGTTTCTTCAGATGTACTGAAAATTACAGGTGTACAGTCAACATCATTACTTTTCATCATTCTTATCGCACTTTTTCCAAGGCTATTATCCGGTACAACCGTAAAGTATGAGCTGTCTATCCCAAGATTTGCCAGAGACAATGCCACATTCGCCTCACTTCCTCCATATCTCGCTTCAAAACAATCTGCCGTCCGGATTTTTTCACAGTCAGGAGGAGTCAGACGCAGCATAATTTCACCCATTGTTATAAATTTTTGTTTTCTATTTTCTTCCTGATACATAATCAATTCCTTTTCTCATATCCCATTTGATCAATATTCCAGATATGCACCCTTCATCGGACTTGCCGCATGCTGGCTGAATAATCTCAAAAACCCCTTTTCTATATTTCGGCTCTCTTGGTCTCCAGTTTTTGCGTCTTTCTTTTAGTATCTCATCAATCTCTTCTGCTGTTTTGCGCTCTCCGGCAATTCCAATGATATTCAGTTTTCGCTCCATTACATCAATTTCAATCAGATCGCCTTCTTCTACCAGAGCGATGGGACCGCCATCTACTGCCTCAGGGCTGCAATGTCCGATCACCGGACCTGTTGAAGCTCCTGAGAATCTTCCATCTGTGATCAGAGCGATACTTTTTCCTAATTCTTTATCACTGCTGATTGCCTCAGATGTATAAAACATTTCCGGCATTCCGCTTCCTTTTGGTCCTTCATAACGGATAAAGACAGCATCACCTTTCTGAACTTTATGTTTAAGAACCGCATCCAGACATTCTTCCTCACTGTCAAATGGTCTCGCACGAAGAACCGACTTGAACATTTCTTTCGGACACGCCGTATGTTTGATAACAGCACCTTCAGGCGCAAGATTACCTCTTAATACTGCAATACTTCCATCTGTTCCAATGGCTTTGTCATATGGACGGATAATATCTTCTTTTGAAATTTTAATACCATATCTCTGATTAAATTCCTGCAGCCATTTATCACATTTCTTATAAAATCCGTTCTTTTTCAGATCATCAAGATTTTCACCAAGAGTCTTTCCTGTTACCGTCATTACATCAAGATGCAGATGTTCTTTAATTTCTTCCATGATGGCCGGAACTCCTCCTGCATAATAGAAGCATTCTGCGGGCCATCTTCCAGCTGGACGAACATCTAACAGATATCTTGCATTTCTGTGAAGGCGGTCAAAAGTATCTCCTGTAATTTCCATTCCAAACTCATGTGCGATTGCCGGAATATGGAGAAGACAGTTTGTACTTCCTGAAATTGCTGCGTGAACCAGAATTGCATTTTCAAAACTTTTCATTGTCACAATATCACTTGGACGCATATTCTCTGTCTGCGCCAATTTCACCGCCTGTCTTCCGGCCTCTCTTGCATATGCCAGAAGATCCGGGCTGGCTGCCGGCATTAATGCGCTTCCCGGAAGTGCAAGTCCTAACGCTTCTGCCATAATCTGCATGGTTGATGCAGTTCCGATAAAAGAGCATGCTCCACAGCTTGGACATGCATTACATTTAGCCCAGTCCAGCTTTGCCTCATCAATTTCGCCTCTCTCATATTTCGCGCTGTACATGCCAAGCTGTTCAAGAGTAAGCATCTCTGGTCCGGCATTCATTGTTCCACCAGGAACAACAACGGCTGGAATATTGACTCTTGCCAGCCCAATCAGATTTCCCGGCATTCCTTTATCACAGCTGGAAAGATAGACACCTGCATCAAATGGAGTCGCATTGGCATGAATCTCTATCATATTTGCAATCATTTCTCGGCTTGCCAGACTGTAATTAATTCCATCTGTTCCCTGACTTTCCCCGTCGCAGATATCAGTACAGAAGTAACGCGCTCCAAAGCCTCCGGCTTCTGCAACACCTTTTCTGACTTCTTCTACCAATATATTTAAATGTCCGCTTCCCGGATGACTGTCACCATAAGTGCTTTCAACCATAATCTGCGGTTTCCCAAGATCTTCCTTTTTCCATCCTGTTCCGATTCTTAATGGGTCTAATTCCGGCGCTAATTTACGCATTTCCTGACTTTTAAATTCATGATTTTCCTCCTGCTAAGCAATTTAGACGTAAGATTATTCGAGAAATCAACCTGTTTGTACACCAGTACATCATTTTCGAAATAACCAGAGCATTTTTCAAACATGTGCTAAAATATATATGGTAATTTTTATTATGAAACGATAAACCATACGATCGTTGCTCCAACAATTCCTACTAAACCAACAATCGTTTCCATCACTGTCCATGTTTTCAGATTTGTCTTTTCATCAACTTCAAATAAAGATTTGGAAAGCCAGAAACCGGAGTCATTTACATGGCTGAAGGCTGTTCCTCCTGCTGCAATCGCGATAGTAAGTGTTGCAAGCTGCAACTGTGAAAGACCTGAAACCATAGGCATGGAAGCGATGATACCTGCTGCCATAGTCATAGATACTGTAGCCGATCCAACAGACACTCTGACCGCCGCTGCTACCAGAAATGCCACCACTAGCTGAGCCGGTTTCATAAACGGAATATTATTTCCGGCAAATTTTCCAAACACCGGTCCTGCCAGGATCATTGCCGGGATTCCAATAATAATTCCAAGAATAATAACATAACTAAGTTCTACATTCAGCATCTCTGCCAACAGAACCGGTCCCGGTGTCGGTGGTACAAAAGCATGACCAATCGCAAGGCCCGCCAGTAATGGGATAGAATAACAGAATACTGATTTTCCTGTTTTTCGCGCAATACCAAATGCAACCGGGATCAGAATCAGAAGTCCGGATTCAAAAAATACGGGCATTCCAACGATCAGACCAGTGATTCCAAGTGCCCACGGAGCTTTTTCTCACCAAATACCTTTAACAGTGTGTCCGCAATGACTTCCACACCACCAGATACCTGTAGAATCGCTCCAAACATAAAGCCCAGACCAATCAGAATCGCAATTGTCTGCAGAGTTGTACCAACACCTTCCGCTAATGTATCTGTAATCATGTCGAATGGCATTCCTGCCACCAGACCTATGATCAGCGCAGATGACATGATCGCGATAAAAGGTTGTACTTTACAATACAGCAAATCCCAGAAGCGCACCTGTAATCAGCCTTTCTGGAGAAGCAACAAAGTCACTCATTATAAATTCCTCCTGATGAATATGTGTTGTAACTATTTTTATATTTCCGGCGCCTTGCTTGATCATGGCTACACTATAACAATTGGATTTTCAGCTTTCAATACATATGACGTATGTATATTTTTTTCTGCAAAACGACAAAAACAGGCGGTGATTTTTCCTTGTTCACCGCCTGTTTTTTGTATATTTTTACTATCTTTCATTAAAAAACGTTTTTATAACATTCAATACGTCTGATGTATTTACATTATTATTCTTGTTTGATTGATTAATAGCAGATGTACTTATATATCATCTGGTTCATGATTTTTTCTTACTTTTTTCTTTTTTTCCTAGAAATTCCATGATTACCTGCCGGTTATAGGTCAGGTGCATATTCATGGCACATTTTGCCCCTACAGGATCTTTATGTTCAATAGAGTTAACAATTGCCCTGTGTGTTTCCAGAGTTTCCTGCATCAGAGTTCTGTATGTGATATTGGCAAATATCACAACTGATGTATTGATTACAGGGATCAGACGCTCTACTACCATATTTCCACTGAGTTTCGCCAGATAACTATGGAATTCTATATCTTTCTGGATATGATTATACCCTTGCTTGTATAGCCTCTCAACTTCATTACATAATTCACGAAGTTTCGCAATCTGTTCCTTCGTTGCCTTTCTACATGCCCATGTGACAATCTCCGGTTCAATCATCAGACGGACATCAAAAAGATCTAATGCCAGCTGATATCTGTCTTTTATCTGCCCAAATCCCAGAACATCATTCTCCATATAAACTGTACTGATCACATAAGTTCCGTCTCCACGCCGCACTTCCAGAATCCCACGGCTTACCAGCCCCTTCACAGCCTCACGAATTGTACTTCTTCCTACATCAAATATCCCAGCAAGCTCAAATTCATTTGGAATTTTCTCACCAATTGCAATTTGATTATCTAAGATGTACTTCATTAGCTGATCCTCGGTTTGCTGACCAAGAGTCTTTTTTATCTGTACTTTTTTCTGACTCATTGTTTTCTCCTTATGAAAAAGAAGTATTCTGCTCCAGATATTTCTTCAGTGAAGAGACATACAGATTCCCCACCTTACTGAGGATTGAATTCTTTCTGGTAATATAGCCAATCTCCATGTCGCTGTTCTGGTTCTGCTCATCCCCTTCGAAGGGAATTGCCAGATAATCACTGCCATTAAGCTCCTCACAGATAATCCCTGAACACAGGGTATAGCCATTGAGTCCTACCATCAGATTCAGCATAGTCGCCCGGTCTGAAGCCTTAACTGTTCTGGAATATTCATTGGTAGACAGAATCTCCTCTGACAGATAAAAACTGCTCTTATCTCCCTGTTCGAAGGACAGACAAGGGTATTTTGCCAGCTGGCTGTAGCTGATAGATTTCTCATTTGCCAGTGGATGATTTTTCCACAAATATACATATGCCTGACAATCAATCAAATGATGAAACTCCAGATTCGCAGAGTGGAGAAGCTTTAACAGTGCCTTTCTGTTGAAATCACTGAGATAAAGTACTCCCACCTCGCTTTTCATGGTGCTGACGTCACTGATCACATCTGCAGTCTTTGTCTCCCTGATGGCAAATTCATATTCTGACACATCAAACTTCTGCACCATATCCACGAATGCTTTCACTGCAAAAGAATAATGCTGGGTGGAAACGCCAAATTTCTTCTTATAGGAACCACCCTCACTGTATTTCTCAACCACACTTTCATACTGTCCGTATATCTGACGGGCATACATCAGAAATTCTGTCCCGTCATTGGTCAGTGTCACACCACGGCCGCTGCGGTTGAATATAATGATTCCAAGCTCCTTCTCCAGTTCCTTCACTGCATTGGTCAGAGAAGGCTGGGAAATATACAACGCCTCCGCAGCTTTATTCAGTGAACCGGTTTCGGAAATTGTAATGATGTAATTCATCTGTGTTAGTGTCATGTTGTCTCTCCCTTACATATCCTTAGATCTTTTAATCAACTTTTTTCAAAGTATTTTCTCTGGCTGTAATAATTTTACTATATCATCTGAAGTTTCTCAACATTGCAATTTCTGCAAACAAAAATCTCCTGTGCAGACATATCAAATCGATTTCCTATCTGCTTCAGAAGATTTTTTATAAAAAATAATTACAACAGTCTGAATACCTGCTCTGCAGTTGCAGCCATATTTGCCTTTGCAGTGTCCGAATCCATTGCTTCTTCCAGTGTGGAAATTCCGCGCACGATTGGAAAGAAGGCATCTATTCCTACTTCATTGCAGGCAACTGCCTCTTTCGTAACGCTTCCTGCAAATGCAATGGTTTTTGCGCCATATTTCTTACCAAGCTTTGCAACACCGACCGGGGCTTTCCCCATGGCAGTCTGATAATCCAGACAACCTTCACCTGTTACAACCACATCTGCATCCTTCATTTCCTCTTCTATATGGACAGCATCCAGAATAAGCTGTATTCCGGGCGTCAGCTCGCCATCCAGATAATTCAGAAATGCAAATCCAAGTCCGCCTGCCGCACCTGCACCTGCCGCATTCTGGTTATCTTTGTCGGTCACTTTGGCAGTAACCTCTGCATAGTTTTTCATGCCTGCATCCAGAATCGGAAGCATATCGGGGGTAACTCCTTTCTGCGGTCCATAGATATATGTAGCTCCCTGAGAGCCGCAGAGAGGATTGGTCACATCACAGGCAATCCTGAAATTACACTGGGAAAGAAGTTGCTTTTTGTCTGAAATTTCTACAGATACAATCTTTGCAAGTGCCTGTCCGCCTTCTCCGGCATCCTCTCCCTTTTCATCCAGAAATCTGTAGCCAAGTGCTTTCAGCATACCCACTCCACCGTCATTAGTGGCGCTTCCGCCAATACCGATAATGAAGTTGCGGATACCTCTACCGATTGCATGAAGGATCAGTTCTCCCACTCCATAGGTGGTAGCGGTCATAGGCTCCTTCTTATCTGAAAGTGTGATACCTGCTGCTGTTGCCATTTCCATAACTGCGGTATTACTTTCCCTGAGATATCCATAATATGCCTGAACCGGCTCATGATAAGGACCTGTAACTGTCACATCCACACGTTCTCCCTTCAGACCTTCGATCAGCGCATCCGTAGTTCCCTCTCCACCGTCAGCCAGAGGTTTTACGATCACTTCTGCGTCCTTTTTTGCTGCAAGAATACCTGCTTTGACAGCCATTCCTGCTTCCATGGAAGTCATACTTCCCTTAAATGAATCAACTGCAACTACAACCTTCATAGCCAAAACCTCCAACTATTTCTATTATTTAAGACGGGTGATACATATTATGTTCTTTCTCCAGTTCTTTATAAAGCTGCATACAGTTCCAGTTCTGATTATGCTCCGTCAGAACTGCCTTGTAATCCACAGGTGTACCTGCTTTCCGCAAGGTATAGAGCACCTGGTCAAACAGATTCCCCGTGATTCCTGCAAGAATCAGCATTTCCTTCTCCATCTGCTCCTGCGGGATCAGCGCTGATGGAATCTGCACCTGAGAAAACCTCTTTCACTCCTGCCAGATATCCGATTGGCTGACTATAGTCCTGGGGTTCTACAGTTTTAATCCGAAGCTTAAAAGGCAGCAACGCCATCTTTAACTTGCGAAGCTTCTGCTGATCCTGAAAATTTATTAATAAAATAGTTGGTTTCATATAAACACTCCTTCTGATACAAATAAATCCCCACCCACTACTTATTGCTCTTTACAATTGAAGCAGGGACTTCCTTGATTTGGTTAAATAATTACAACTATTATACCCTCTTCACCCGCACCTGACAATCATAATAGCCTGCATAGGACTTTTTATGTCACAGGAATATTATAAAATAATTTCCTGCAACGCAGAAAAACAGGCTTCGATATCTGTATCATCGATGCCTGTTTTTCTGCGTTGCAATTTGGAGCGGCATGGCTTTATCAATTACAAACTATTTCGCAGGATGTTCCTTGAGCATTTCGGAAACACTCCCACTCAAATAAGAAAACAGCGGGAAATATTGTAATTCACACATTATTGTGGTAAAGTAGTGTCGTGCTATTTTTCCTGAACCCAGTATCTTATCAAAGCTATAGACCGCAGAATTTTACCAGATTTGCGCATCACTCAATCCGTCTGCCAATATAGTCCTTCGGGTATCAGGAAATAACAATAAAGAGGAGGGAACAAATGAAAAAATTCTATTCGTGGTATAAAAAAACATATTACCGCAGCAATCTTTACCGGTCTGATCCTTGGTATCATTACCGGACTGTTTCTGGCAAACCGTTTCGAACCGGTACTTGCCATCACAAGCCTTATCGGAAGCATTTACATGAATGCCCTGAACATGATGATCTTTCCACTGGTCTTCTGTTCCATTATCATGGGTATCTCTAGCATCGGTAATGCCCGCACAACCGGCAAGATCACAGCCGGTGCCATGATCTTTTTCCTGTGCACCACAGCACTTGCCAGCCTGGCAGGACTGATCATCCCGCGACTGATCCATCTCGGTGAGGGTGTTAAATTCGAGATGGCAACTTCCGACATCCAGGCAACTGAGATGACCAGCATTCTGGACACCATCAAAAACCTGATCCCATCCAATCCGGTTGCAGCTTTCGCAAACGGAAATATGCTTCAGGTACTTGTATTCGCAGTCATCGTAGGCTTCACACTTATCGCCATCGGCGAAAAGGGTACTGCACTTCTGAAAGTCATCGATTCCTGTAACGAAGTCTGTCTGAAAGTCATCAGCACAGTTATGTACTTCACACCTATCGGTGTATTCTGTACTATCGTTCCTGTTGTAGAAGCCAACGGTACAGAAACCATCATTTCACTGGCAACTCAGCTGATCATCCTGTATGTGGCATTTTTCGGATTTGCCCTGGTCATTTACGGCGGCTCCGTGAAATTCATCGGCAAAGAAAGCCCTGTGAAATTCTTCAAAGCAATGCTTCCTGCCGCTCTGAACGCATTCGGAACCTGTTCCAGTTCAGCGACCATTCCGATCAGTAAACAGCGTATGGAAGACGAAATGGGCGTATCCAACAAGATCACAAGTATTGCCATTCCTCTTGGCGCTACTGTAAACATGGATGCCGTATCCATCCTGATGTCATTCATGATCATGTTCTTCGCCAATGCATGCGGAATTAACGTAAGCATTTCCATGATGATCATAATCCTTCTGGCAAACGTACTCCTGTCAGTAGGAACCCCGGGAATCCCTGGCGGTGCCATCGCATCCTTCGCAGCCCTGGCAACCATGGCAGGATTACCGGCAGGAGTTATGGGTGTTTATATCAGTATCAATACACTCTGCGATATGGGCGCAACCTGCGTCAATGTTATCGGTGATATGGCAGGATGTGTGGTTCTTAAGGAGAAGATTAAATTAGAAGATTAAGCAACCCCTAAAGCTGTTGTTTCCAATCGACTTAACGCAAAAAAGCTGCTGTGCATTTCTATAACTGAAACGCACAGCAACTTTTTTATTTACAGCAATTTCTTCATCACGTTACTCTACACCGAATCACTGCTCCGCGGTTTATCGATTAAATTGCTGTCTGTCTCTATTTCTTTAATCCGGTTGTAACCTTGCAGTTAGTTACTTTCAGGCTTCCTTCAGAAGCAAAGAGTGACAGGCTTTCTCCCGGACGTTTATATGCTCTTGCATTTAATGCAACACCGTCTACATAGATTGTAGCAATTGTATCATCTACGATCATTTTGATATTATATTTCTTACCAGGTACCAGCTCCAGCGGTCTCTCCAGTCCGATATTCTGGTTTGCAGGCCATGGCCAGTTTGGTTTTTTCTCAAATACATATCTGTCTTCTGTTACATTAAATACGAACTGGTAAGACTCAGCTTTATCCTCATCTTCATAGAATCTCACACCGAAAGTTCTGGTTCCTTCTGTGAATTCCACATCTGCTTCGAATTTGAAGATATCTCCTGTGTCTTTTGCAACTACTTTTTCTGTACTCTTAGTTGGAGTATCAATTACAAAATCTTCTGTCTTTTCTTCTTTATCAAATGCATTCCATACAGTTTCCGGAATTCTTACACCAAGAGTTCCGTCTTCTCTCTGATAAACCTCATGTGCCATAAATGTTCCTGCCCAGATGAAGTTATTGTCATCATCATCCTGATCCTTGGTAGCAACCCAGCCAAAGAGGATTCTCTGTCCGTTCAGTTCAAAAGTACGTCCTGCATAATAAGCTCTGCCGTCAAATGCATCATCTTTCGGTGCGATCCATGGACCTTCCAGACTCTTGCTCATACGGTATACCATTTTGCTTCTGTCACTGTATTCTGTCACAATGTGATACCACCAGTCACCAATCTTAAATAAGTCTGGCATCTCATGCATAGTATAGAGATCCGGTGCCCAGAAATCTCCTTCAAATTTCCAGTTTTTCAGGTCTTTGGATGTGAATTTAACAGTTCTTCCTGTCTGTCTTGTCTTTGGTCCCTGTAATCTTGCGCCAAGGATCAGCAGGTACTGATCATTTTCCTCATCGCGGATCACCCATGGATCTCTCCAGTCATCCGGGTCATAACCTTCCTGTGGTGTGAAGGTAAGTGCATCCTGAGTTTTGTGCCATGTTACAAGATCATCGCTGTATGCATGCATCAGAACCTGAGATGGTTTTCCAAGTGCCGGATAATCGCGGTTATAGCCTGTATAGAAAATATGATACTGTCCTTCTGCCTCGAAAACACTTCCTGCAAAGATGAACTGATCCTGTTCTTCATCTGTTCCTCTCGGAATTGCCACGCCTTTATCTTCGTAATGTACAAAATCAGAAGTTGTTGCCAGATCCCAGCCAAATGGTTCTCCAAATGGTCCCGGTTTTCTGGTATCTCTCTGATGATATAAATAGAATTTATCTCCATGTCCAAATGGCATGCAATCGCCAAACCATGTTCCCGGGAACTGATAGTATAATTTCTGCATAGTCTTAATCTCCTTTTTTATACTTTATTTCACTTTACAGGCCTGCTTGTACTTTTCCGGCAAGCCTGTTATTTACTCATAAATCAAACTACTGTTATCAGGTAATTCTTGCATATTATCAACCTTTTACTGCACCTGCTGTCATACCTGCCAGCATCTTCTTGCTGCTGAAGAAGTAGAAAATAAATACCGGAAGTACTGTTACAGTGATGGCTGCAAATGTACCACCCCAGTCTGTCAGTCCCATGCTTCCTACGAAGTCATTTAAACCAAGTGTAATGGTTTTCATATCTGTAGATCTGGTAAATGTATAAGCATTAATATACTCATTCCAGCAGAATACTGCCTGCATGGTTGCTACTGTGATAATAGAGTTCAGTGACATCGGAACCACCATCTTAAAGAAACATCCTATCGGTGAACATCCATCAATGATCGCTGCTTCCAGCATTTCTTCAGGGAAGAATTTGCTGAATGAATAAAACAGCTGAATGGAATAAGACAGTGAAAAAGCAATCTGTGGCAAAATAATTGCCGGGTATGTATTGATCAGTCCCATCTTATTAAAAATAGTAAACAATGGAATCAGTGCAACCTGCATAGGAAGCATCAATCCAAGAAGGAAATAATTAAGGACAAATTTTCTGCCTTTGAATTTGATTTTGCTTAATGCAAATCCAGCCATCAGTGCAAATAAAAGCAGAGGAATCAGTACACCGATCAAAACAATGATACTGTTTTTAAAATAAGTCAGCATATGGCTTTTTGTAAAAACATTGATAAAGTTTGTCAGCACCCATTTTGACGGGAGTGCATATGCCGGTAACTGTCTGAAATCATCCAGTGACTTAAAGCTTGAAGTAAATACATAGAAGAAAGGATAAACCTGCATCACAACAAGGATTAATGCGATAACCCATTTAATGATGCTCGGAATGGTTGTTTTTTCTTTTCATTCGTCATCCCCTCCTCCTGTAAATTTACGGAATAACATTCCAACTACCATACAGATGATTACGATCATGATCGCTACAGAACTTCCGTAACCATATTTCATACTGCTGAACGCCTGTTTATACATATAAGTTGTCATAAGTTCAGAAGCATTTCCCGGTCCTCCATGTGTTAACAGATAAGAGAACTCGAAAGATCTCAGGGAACCATTCAGTACCAGCAGACAGTTTGCAATGATAACCGGTTTAATATAAGGAATTCTTACATAAAGATATTCCTGCCATGTTGATGCTCCATCGATCAGTGCTGCTTCTCCCAGTTCATCCGGAACACCGATCAGTGCTGCATAAAAGATAACCATATACAGTCCCAGGTATTTATATGCTTCTACAAAAGCTGTTACATACAGTGAAATCTGAGGATTGGAAATCCACTCCATCAGTTTCAGAGATGGATCGATGAATGATAATACCTGATTCACAATACCGGTTGGAGTTACTGATAATAACTTTGTAAAAATCTGGCAAATCGCTACAGAAGAGATAACTACCGGAATATAATACAGAGTCTGTAAAGCAACTCTTCCTTTTTTAATACGACTGAGGAGAATCGCAAATAATAAACCTCCAAATACCTGAATTGCCACATTAATTACAGTATAAACAAGAGTATGCCCTATTGTAGCTCTGAAAACTTCATCCTGCGTAACAAGTTCTATATAGTTTTTTAATCCTACAAATACTTTCTCTCCAACACCACCCCAGTCAAAAAAGCTATAATAACCAGCCCATATGATGGAAACAATTACAAATGCTGTATAAATAAGAAATGCTGGAAAGATGAATAAAAGGATGACTGACTTTTTTCCAAATGCTTTCTGCACAGTTCTTCCTCCTCTCTTTCTCTGAAAGAGACTGACAAGGCAGCTGTCAGTCTCTGTTTATTATTATTGAAAAATCACTTACTTTTTACAAAAGAATCACAGGTTTCGATAAATTCATCCGGAGTGGTAATTCCCTGAGCCAGTTTCTGCTGTTCATCTGCAATTTGGGTCAGATTTTCTGAATCAAGCTTATCATCCCATGAGGTCCATGCTGTTTCAGCATTTTCAAATAACGGCTGAAGATCATAGAAAAGCTGTGGAAGTCCTTCTGGAATATCATCGTTAAACGGTGAGAAAATATTTCCTTTGTTGTAACAAGCCTCTGAATAATGTTCACATGCATAATCAAAGAATTCCTGCATAGTGTCGTCATATGTAGCCTTATTATATCCAATACCAAATCCTGCGTGAATTGGAATATTTGTCTCCATATTATCCATTTCTTCTGTGTCAGGCACAGGGAAAAATCCTATCTGACCTGCATCATACATATCCTCAGCAAGATTGATCTGACCTGAACCACTGTAGAAAATTCCACCAGTGCCACCATAGAATAAGTTTGTGGCTGAAGTGTAATCTACACTTGCAAATCCTGGTTCAAAATATCCTTTTGTTCCAAGATCATAAACCAGATTTACACCATATTTGGCAGCTTCATTTTGGGCAAAAGAGTCTGTTCCAGCCTGATATCCAGTGATAAATTCCGGACCTGTTACTCTCCATGGAGAGAATGAAAGATATCTCATAATCTGCCATACATCTGAACCACCGATAATAACCGGAATTTCTCCTATATCCGCAAGTTTCTGACAGTCTTCTTCAAATTCTTTCCATGTTGTCGGAGTTTCTTTAATACCGGCTTTTTCAAAGAGATCCTTCCTATACATAAAGAATTCACAATATAATCCCTGTGGGAAAAGATACAAATTACCATCATCTGCATCTGTAAGGAAATCTCGTACCGCACCATTCATCTTATCCGCATATCCATTTCGATCTAACTCAGCACCTAAATCCACTAATGCATCAATGTCTTTACATGCTTTAGAAAGTGTTCCATTGGGGCATCCGAAGATATCTGGTAATGTATCACTATTGATATACATCTGTAATTTCGTAAAATAATCTTGTTTATCATTAACCATTTCTATTTCATAGTCAATGCCTTTCTCATCACAGAAATTTTTCAACAAATAGTCATAAACCTGATACTGTTCTGTCGATTCTGTTGAGTTTAATAAAGCAGTAATCTTCGTTCTTTTTCCATCATCCGATTTCTTCGCAGAAGCTGTAACTGCTCCCATGCCTGTCAGAAGACTGGCTGTCATAGCTGCCGTCATGGCAAGTGATAACACTTTTTTCATTTTCCTCATTTACTTGTTTCCTCCTTTTAATTTGTGTTTCCTCGTTCTTGATGATTTTATTTTAGTCTTTTTGCCTTTTATAAACAATTGGAAATAAAAGTAAAAATAGGAGATTTGTGCACAAATTTTATACTGTGCACAAATCTCCTGTTCTATCGTCAGGTAGATAAAATCATCCGCCTCGCTACTTGCCTGATTCGATTAAATGACTTACCTGATACAGTTAACCTCGCTGTTTATATATATTTCCTGAATTCATTGGGTGTAATACCGTAACGCTTTTTGAATACTTTTATGTAATATCCAAAGTCTTTGTATCCTACCATTTCTGCGATTTCATATTGTTTATATTTATTATCTGCAATCAGTTTCTCCACCTGTTGGAACCGGACATCTGTCAGATATTCCAGAAAACTCTTTCCGGCATATTTCTTAAGAAGGCGGCTGATATAGGTTCTGCTTACATGGAATTTCTCAGTCAGATCATCCATAGATAAATCTCCTGAATAATTCTTCTCAATGTAAGAAAGAACACTCTGAACCAGTTTCCGGTTCCGTTCATCAGTTCCTTCTGTATTCTGTTTAATCAGCGTTCCAAACAGATTCAGCAGACAATTCAACACCTCTTCTGTGTTCTCGCACTGACAGATTCTTTTTATTCCATCCTGAAGCACAGAAAGATTCCAGTTTTTATTATGAATTTCACTGTCAACTGCACAGATATATGGAAATTTCATACATCCCAAAAGTAAATCCATTGCTGCAAATTTCACCGGAGATACATCTTCCGGTGCGTTTCGAAACATCTGATGAAGTTCATCCTCCGCTTTCTCAAAACTGTCCTGAAACAAAGTCATCATAAAATGTGTTTTTTCACCGGAAGTAATCACAAAGTCTGTCTGTTTTTCATATTGCAGATCTTCGTATCTGAGTATGATATTCGTACCCAGATAAACACATTGCCTGCATGCTGTCTGTGCCTTACGGTACTGTGCATTTGCCTGATATTCGTCCACTTCTACATCGCTCAATCCAAAATTCATATGTGCTTTCAGATACCGTTCTACTTCTACCTGTATCTTACTGCATGCCTGCAATGCTTTTTCCATACATACTGCGTTTTCTTCTTCCTTTTCAAACAAAAGAATAAAATTATATTCTGCAGTTGCTGTATTATAATCGCTCAAAACATGAATTCCAAAATCATTAAAAATTTCCTCAAAAATATTGATGCATGCAAATTCCTCTATCCATTTATCTCCTGTATGGATTTTATTTTCTCCAACAACTTTTCGCCCTACACACACAATATATTTCTCTATTGTCAGATTCAGAGATTCTGCCTGCTCTTTTACAACTCCTTTTCCCTGGATTCTTCCATACAGAAGATTTCCCGCAAATTTGGATCTCAGCTGCGGAACTGACCTGTTGAAATATTTCTTCAGATCCCGGATTTCCTGCTGTTTTTCCTTCCTTGCATGAATTTCCCCTGCAATCCGGGCAGCCATTGCCTTTAACTCATCATAGTCCACCGGTTTGAGAAGATATTCTTCCACACCAATGCTGATTGCTTTCTGAGCGTAGGCAAAACTGTCATATCCTGTCAGTATCACTATAACCGCATTGGGATAAATCTCATGTGCTTTTTCTGCAAAATCCAGTCCATCCATTCCCGGCATCTTCACATCTGTAAGGATCAGATCCGGTTTCGCCTGCTCCAGTTTCTCCAGCCCTTCCAATCCGTTCCTTGCAGTTGCGGATATACGGTATCCATAATCGCTCCATGGAAACGAACATAAACCATCCAGAATAATATATTCATCATCTAATATCATTACCTGCAATTCCATTATCTCTCGTCTCCCCTTTTTTTTGTTATTTTCATTAACAGGTTCATCACATTTCCTGTAGGTAACTCCGACATTACCGTTCATCGGGATTTCCAGTATTACCTGTGTTCCCTTCCCCGGTTCTGATGTAATGCTCATCCTTGCCTTGTTCTGATATACATAATCCAGTCTCTTTCTCACCGCATACACTCCCAGATGAGTATGTGTCCGCTCTGCTTCATGATCTGGCTCTTCCTCTGTCCCCATCAATTTCTCCAACTGTTCCTGTGACATTCCAACTCCATCATCCTTTACTGTAAATACTGCCATTCCATCTGTAATTTCTCCTGAAACATAAAGGAAACAGTCCCATGTCGCATTTTCCACACCATGAACTACCGCATTTTCCACCAGTGTCTGAATAGTCATCTTCGGAATCTCTAATTCATTTAATCTCTCATCCACTTCAATATAAGATGTAAATTTATCTCCATATCTGGTTTCCTGTATGTAAAGATAATCCTGTACATATTTTATTTCCTCACGAATATAAACCATACTTCTTTTATTGCTGATACTTGCACGCATCAGACTGCTGATAGAAGTAACCATACGACTAAATATTATCCTTCACCTTTTTTTCGCGCCATCCAGTTGATTGTATCCAGTACATTATAAGAAATGCGGATTGATCTGTGCCTGTAAAGCCTGGAATTCAATATCTTTGTTAACTGTTTCCATCTCCACAACCTGTTTTATCAGCTGCTCTATTTTCTCTATCGTCTGGTTGAAAACAGAATTCATGGCTCCAATCTCATCCCTTCTTCCTTCCGGAAGACGGACAGAAAAATCCCCCTCCGCAAACTGCTGCATTGCTTTACTTGTACGCTTGATCGGACCGGCGATTCCCTTTGCCAGAATATCAGCAAGAAAAATACACAACATCAAACTTGCCAGAATAAGCATGATTGTCGTTTTCTGTAATCCTCTGGCTGTTTTCTGTAAGAAACTCATAGGAATCATTCCTACAACTGTAAGTCCTGTGTCAGAACTTCTCTGATATACACAGTCATAACCCTGTCCATCTGCAGTAAACAGAAAATCTCCTGTGTTACCTGATATTTTTTCTATCCAGCTTCTGTCACTGATTGTCGCATCATTCTCTGCGCTCTCTATCAGAACATTTTTGTCACTGTCCAGAAGAAAAATATGTGCAGACAAAGAATCTCTGGCTGTGATCGTCATTTTTTTCAGATAGCTCAGCTTAATAGATGCTCTCAATATTCCCACTGGCTTCATAGTCAGAGAATCTTTGATCTGCTTTGCCATATACATCAGGCCTTCCTCAGAAGCATTATAATAAATACAGCGTCCTTTTGCCTGCTCCGCCAGTTCACAGGATGTCTGAGCGGTATTTTCATTAATCTCATGATTATTTGCCAGCAGATGATTTGCTCCGTTATAACCATACAGCTGGATATCATTCATATAAATACTTGTATATCCCTGCAAAAGCAGCCTTCTGATCTGCCCTGATCTTGAATAATAGGAATACAGCTCTGTGCCATCCGATTTATATGGTTCATCAGACTCCAATTCCTCCTGAACCGTATTGTTATTTGCAATATACTCAAATGAATTCCTCACCATATCAAAATAATGATCCAAATTCACCGACAACTCGTTCACCACTCCCGCAGACTGCTTCCTTGTCTGTTCTGTCACAATTGAAGATGCAGACATATACTGCGAAACACTGGCAGCCAACAGAACAACCAATGCTACCCCTAACGTACAATACAGAATTTTTCTCTGTATCGACAGATTAATATACCACTTCTTTAAATATTTCATCTTTCTCTTCCCTTTAATATCCCTTTATTTTCCCGGTTTTTCACTGCTGCGATCTATTCCGGACAGCTAAAAAGCCGACACACTGCTTCCAGTCAATGTATCGGCTTTACTGCTTCATTTTATTATACAGGTATATTCCGTAACTTTTTCTGTTTTACAGATACTGACTGAATTCCACTTTCTCCTTGTTCGGACCTTCAATGGTAAAAAACTTCACACCATTTTCCCAGAATGGCAGGAAATGAATGATATCCTGTGTGGAGTTTAAACCAGCTTCATTAATATACCGGAAAATCTCCTCAATATCTCTTACATCAAGTGCAACATGATCGATCGCTCCATGCTCCATCTTCGCCGCATGATTCTCATAAGTCTCCACTACCAGAGTTCCCAGTTTCAGAAACACAACCTTCTCATTCGCTTCCTCATTTACAGTCTCAAATGCAGTCTCAAAACCAAGTTTATGATAAAACTCCACAGTTTTATCAATGTCATTTGTCGGAATCCCGATATGCTGTACCCCTGTTGAATAATTCTTTAAATCCATGATCTTTACCTCTTTCTGCTCATCTTTGTAGCTTTTACTCATTTATTTTCATAATTTTACTTATCCAAAATATACGCAGAAAATCATTCGATTGTCAAGAGTAACAACTGATTCTTTTCACTTGACCCCTCCGCTCCCACCACCTCATCCATTTTCTCTTACACAGCCAATAGCCAGCGCGAAGCAGCATCTCTCTGCAGGTGAATCTGGAGGGGGCTTAGTAACTCTAAGGTGGGGGAAATCCGCGTTATGAAGAAAAATAGCAACCTGTCTGAGCGGAGTCTGCGACGGAGCGAGTTTTGCATTTTTCTTCATGCTTTTAGCGGATTTTCCCCACCTTAGAGTTACTTAGCCCCTAGAACTGAACCTGCAGAGAGATGCTGCTTCGCGCGTCCCTTATTGTCTGTGTACGCCCCACACCAACAAACCTCCCCCAAATACTTACAAAAACCTCTTGACTTTCAAAACAAACAGCGTTAAAATTGCTTTAGCTTTTTAAACAGCTAAACCTATAACGCATAAATTCAACGAAGGGAACCAGTAAAAACAGTCCCCCTGTCCCCAGAGAGCTGCAGTCCGGTGAAATGCAGCGACAGACCTGTTTCGAATATCATCCCCGAGAAGGAAAGCCGAACCTTGAATACAGCCATCACAGATATCGCCGCATTCACAGTAAGCTTCCCCGGCCGCCCCCCGTTACAGGAGCCGCGTATATCGGTACGTTGCAGAATCGTACTTGTTTCAAAGGTGAAACAGGGTGGTTACGGAATATCATATGTCCGTCCCTGCGTGGGGCGGACTTTTTTTATGTCAAAAATGCCCTGACACACGAGACATACTTTCTTTTCCAGGCTGTCGATCTGAAACCGAAACACTACTTCTGTTTTTCGCAGATAACAGAATTCACCACAGATGAAAAATGTAACTAATTACATATTATAACCATTACATTCCATCTGCCTTGAATCTGCTCCAAATTCCGAAAAACAGCAGCAAATTTTTTGAGAGGAGTAGAGAGCATGAAAATCTACAAAAAAATCATGAACGCACTGGCTGCAGTAGAAAAGATCGTCCTTGTGATCTCCACACTGCTGATCCTGGTGCTGACTGTGGGAAACGTATTTTCCCGTAAAGTCATCCACCGTTCCTGGTCCTTCACAGAAGAACTTGTAGTAGCGGTATTCGTACTCATCACCCTGCTGGCAGCCGCACTTGCCTGCCGCGAAGGAGAACTGGTCAGCCTGACACTGGTCACAGACCGTCTTCCAAAGAAGCTGAAGAAACCATCTGTGATCCTGATCACAGTCCTGAGCATCATCTTCAGCGTCATCCTTTTCAAATACGGAATGGACAAGGTAATCACTCAGCTTCAGAATGGAAAAAGAACCTTCGTATTAAACTGGCCTGAATGGATCTTCTGGTCCTTCGTACCCATCGGTGCAGGATGCATGATCCTTCACTTCATTGAATTCTGTCTGGACTTCTGCTGCAAAACCGACAGTGCCAAAAATACCGACAACAGCACAAAAAGTAACATGAACACAATCACAACAGACAAAAAGGAGGGCAAATAAATGATCAGTGCAATCTTATTTATCTCCTTCTTCATATTCCTGATCCTGGGTGTACCCATCGGAATCTGCCTCGGACTTTCCTCCGTATGCGCAATCCTCTACTCCGGTACATCCCTGACGATCGTAGCAACCAACATGTACTCAGGAATCAGCAAATTCCTGCTCCTGGCAATCCCATTCTTCGTACTGTCAGGAAACATCATGGCAAAAGCCGGTATCTCCAAACGACTGATCAAATTCGTTGATACCTGCGTAGGCCACAAAAAAGGCGGTATCGCCATCGTATGTGTTATCGTAGCCTGCTTCTTCGGCGCCATCTCCGGTTCCGGCCCTGCAACTGTTGCAGCTCTTGGCGCCGTACTGATCCCTGCAATGGTAGAACAGGGCGGTTTCTCCGCACCATTCTCCACAGCACTGATGGCAACCTCAAGCTCCATCGCCATTGTCATCCCGCCAAGTATCGCCTTCGTTGTATATGCCTCCATCACAGGCACATCCATCGCAGATATGTTCATGGCAGGTATCGTACCAGGTCTTCTAATGGGCGTGGCACTGATAATCGTAGTAATGCTGGAAGCAAAGAAACACAATATCAAACCATCCAGAGAAAAAGCCTCAGGCAAAGAACGCTGGGACGCTTTCAAAGATGCTTTCTGGGGATTCCTGATGCCGGTCATCATTCTGGGCGGTATCTACGGCGGTATCTTCACACCAACAGAAGCAGCAGCCGTATCCGTTGTATACGGACTCTTCGTAGGTATGGTCATCTACCGCGAAGTTTCCATCCGCGATATGTTTGACATCCTGGTAGACTCAGCAAAGACAACCGGTGGTATCATGCTCATCGTAGCAAGTGCCTCCCTGTTCTCGTTTGTATGTACCAAATTCGGTATTGCAGATGCAGCCTCCAATTTACTTGGAAGCATCGCACACAATCAGTTTACCTTCCTGCTGATTGTAAATATCATCTTCCTGATCGCAGGATGCTTCATCGATGCAAACTCTGCTATGTACATCTTCATTCCGATCATGCTTCCTGTATGTAAGGCTCTTGGATACGATATAGTAGCATTCGGTGTTATGGCAACTGTAAACCTTGCAATCGGACAGGTAACTCCTCCTGTAGGCGTAAACCTCTTCGTAGCAATCAGCATCAAGATCAAAAAAGGTCTGGAAGTTACTCTGCAGGAGATCTCAAGGGCAGTTGTGCCAATGATCGCAGCCTGCGTTGCAGTTCTTCTGATCGTTACATACATCCCGATCACCTCCACTTTCCTTCCGAAAGCTCTTGCAAAAGAAGGCTCCTACACAGGTGATCAGTCCTCCGCTTCCTCTGACACAGCTTCCAAGGACGCAGGAGACGGCAATAACTCCTTTGACACAATCGCAGATTACAGCGACCTTGACTGGCCGGAAATGACCTGGAACTTCGCATGCTCCACTACTGAGACAAGTACCTGGGCTGACGGCGGACGTAAGTTCGGTGAACTGATGGAAAAAGCTACAGGCGGCAAAGTCAAAGTCAACATTTACGCTGCTGACCAGCTTACAAACGGCAACCAGTCCGAAGGTATTCAGGCTCTGATGAATGGGGACCCGGTTCAGATCTCCATGCACTCCAACCTGATCTACTCTGCATTTGATCCACGTTTCAACGTTGTTTCTCTTCCGTTCGTCTATGATTCTTACGACGATGCAGATGCGAAATTCGATGGCGAAGCAGGTGCAAAGCTGAAAGAAATCCTCAGTGAGTACGGACTCCACTGCATGGGGATTGCAGAGAACGGTTTCCGCGAAATCACAAACAGCAAACATGAGATTAAATCTGTAGACGATATGAAGAACCTGAAGGTTCGTGTAGCAGGCTCCAACCTTCTGATGGAATGCTACAAGAGATGGGGCGCTGATGCCACAAACATGAACTGGTCTGAAACTTACACAGCACTTCAGCAGAACACAGTAGAAGGTCAGGAGAATCCGCTTCCCGCTATCGACGCTGCAAGTGTTCAGGAGGTTCAGCCTTACTGCTCTATGTGGGATGCAATTTATGATTGCCTGTTCTTCTGTATCAACGAAGACATCTACAACAGTCTCACACCACAACAGCAGGAAGTTGTTGACGAGGCAGGACAGAAAGCAGTTGAATATGAGCGTTACATCAACCGCTCCGGAGATGACGAGATCAAAGAACGCTGGGCAAGCCAGAACGGTGTAACAATCACAGAGAAAGAAGACATGGACATCGACTCCTTTAAAGAAGCAGTTGATGGTATCGATGACTGGTTTGTAAACGAACTGAAGAGCCAGGGCTATGACGATGCCCAGGATCTGGTTGATCTTTTCACAAAGGACTCCTTCAACACAGTGGAAGATTACAGTAATCTGGACTGGCCGGAAACAACCTGGAACTTCGCATGCTCCACTACTGAGACAAGTACCTGGGCTGACGGCGGACGTAAGTTCGGTGAACTGATGGAAAAAGCTACAGGCGGAAAGGTTAAAGTCAATATTTATGCAGCTGACCAGCTTACAAACGGCAACCAGTCCGAAGGTATTCAGGCTCTGATGAATGGTGACCCGGTTCAGATTTCCATGCACTCCAACCTGATCTACTCTGCATTTGATCCACGTTTCAACGTTGTTTCTCTTCCATTCGTCTATGATTCTTACGACGATGCAGATGCGAAATTCGATGGCGAAGCTGGTGAAAAACTGAAAGAAATCCTTGGCGAATACGGACTCCACTGCATGGGTATCGCAGAAAACGGTTTCCGCGAGATCACAAATAGCAAACATGAAATCAAATCTGTAGATGATATGAAGAACCTGAAGGTTCGTGTAGCAGGTTCCAACCTTCTGATGGAATGCTACAAGAGATGGGGTGCTGATGCCACCAACATGAACTGGTCAGAGACTTACACAGCACTTCAGCAGAACACGGTTGAAGGTGAGGAAAATCCACTTCCTGCTATCGACGCAGCAAGCGTTCAGGAGGTTCAGCCTTACTGCTCTATGTGGGATGCAATTTATGACTGTCTGTTCTTCTGCATCAATCAGGATATCTATGACGGCCTCACACCAGAACAGCAGGCAGTTGTTGACGAATGTGGCCAGAAGGCAGTTGAGTATGAACGTTACATCAACCGTTCCAGCGACAATGAGATCAAAGAACGCTGGGAATCCAAAAACGGCGTAACCTTCACAGAGAAAGCAGATATGGATATCGATTCCTTTAAAGAAGCTGTAGACGGCGTAGACGAATGGTTCGTAAATGAGCTGAAGAGCCAGGGCTACGAAGACGGCCAGGATCTGGTTGATCTGTTTACCAAATAATCCTTACGGTTACAAAACTCCATAAAAATAAATGAACAGGGTATGAAGTTTCATCAGATTACGATGAACTTCATACCCTGTTTTGTTTTTAATAATATAGAACGTAAAGTACTTGATATCTTCTATTTTTCACGTTATACTGAACAAGTATAATTGAACAGACCCGGATGCAAAGTTTCGCCCCCTGCCCTCCAGTTTCACGAAAGGAGGGTGATGCCCGATGAATACAATGGAAGTTCTTACTTTACTGTTAGTAATTTTTACGGCATTGACTTACATAGATCAACATAAAAAGAAATAAGCATCCCCCCGCTCAAAGTGAGATGCTTACTTTCTTTTTAACATTATAATTAATCACAGAGGGCAACCGGAACACGCTTCCGGTCATCTTCTAAGTAGATTATACAATGGGGCACCTGAATTTTCAAGTGCCCTTTTTGTAAAGTAAAGCGAACATTCGCAATCCGCTTCGCTACTTGCTCATGAACGCAGTCACTTCGCGACCTGCGTTCAAATCTCAGATCTTCAGGTAAGACTTGATTTTCTCCTCATGCAGTTCTTCTCCAATCACGATCAGGACCTCCTGTCCTACATGAAGCGGTCGGATTGTAATTTCATTCTTCGTAGCATTTAATTCAATCCACTGCCGTCTATCGCACTCTGCCCATGCAGATAGTCCAGAACCGTCTTCGCTGTCACTGTCTACTCTCATAAATCCCTTCATCCGGAACACACGCCCGCATTCAGAATCAGACAGAATCTTCTCAGCTGCTTCCCGCAGCTCCTTCTCAGTCATCTTCACATTCATAAAGTACAGAGAAGTAAAGGCATCCTCTGCCTCAAACTCCGGTTTCCTGTAGCTTGCCATCACATATCCACAGGATGCGATTCTGTCAAAGTCCTCTTTCGACATCTCATCCCAATTCTTGTGGATAACATTAGCAGTATCCACACCATTCATTTCACAATGAAATCTCCTGCTGCAATGAACCTTCTCCAACGCCTGATTCACATGCTCAATCGTACCCTGGATTTCCTCGGGTGATGCGTCCTGGCTCTTGCTCATCACAATGCATCCGGCATCTGCCACCTCAGAAGCCAGAATGAAATCCGCCTCCTCTGACAGATCACGCTCCAGCTTAGAATCCACAATTGCAATCACATTCCCAATCTGATACCAACGGTTTAACGGCTCCTCATGAAGAATATCAAAGAACTCATCCACATCAAAAATCCCTGACGGCTCCACGATCACACGGTCATAACCGCACATACCCATAGCAATCAGTTTCGTCTTAAATCTCCTCCTGTGGCAGTCCTTATCACACCCTCCTGAGATCATCTCCAGCTCACAATTCTCTCCCATCAGATCCTGAAGCAACATCATATCCACATTCACAGCCCCGTAATCATTCTCCAGAATTCCAATACTATTACCAGCATCCATCAGATACTGCGCATACTTCCTGATAAACGTCGTCTTCCCTGAACCAAGAAAACCAGTGATCAGATCTATCTTTACCATCGTATATCTCTCCCTTGCTGCTGCATAATTTTTCTTTTTTATCCGTAAACCGGAACTTCATCATCTGTGATCCACATACCTGTACAATCATAGCATTATAACGCAGAAAACGCAACGCCCGCAAAGAAAGACCACAATTATTCATGTTCTGAAATAATTGCAGTCTTTCTGATAGTTCCTTATGACAATTCCAGCTTACCGGTATAAAGCTGATAATAAGTTCCTTTTAACTTAATGAGATCTTCATGGTCGCCTCTTTCAATGATCTTTCCATGATCCAGTACGATGATGGCATCGCTGTTTCTGATGGTTGAAAGTCGATGGGCGATCACAAATACAGTACGGCCTTTCATCAGGTTATCCATACCTTTCTGTACGATACTCTCTGTACGGGTATCAATACTTGAAGTTGCTTCATCCAGGATCAGTACAGGCGGATTGGCTACTGCTGCTCTTGCAATGGAGAGAAGCTGGCGCTGTCCCTGGGACAGTTCCTCACCGTCTCCGCTTAACATGGTATCGTAACCTTTTGGAAGCATTTTGATAAACTGGTCTGCATGAGCCAGTCTTGCTGCCTCGTATACTTCCTCATCTGTAGCATCCAGTTTACCATAGCGGATGTTTCTTTAATAGTTCCTGTAAACAGGTGAGTATCCTGAAGTACGATTCCCAGAGAACGTCTCAGGTCGTCCTTCTTAATCTTGGTAATGTTGATTCCATCGTAACGGATCTTACCTTCCTGAATATCGTAGAAACGGTTGATCAGATTTGTGATGGTTGTCTTTCCTGCACCTGTAGAGCCTACGAAAGCAAGTTTCTGTCCCGGTTTGGCGAAGAGGCTGATGTCTTTCAGAATAACTTTGTCCGGGTTATATCCGAATGTAACATCTTCGAATCGGACATCTCCTGTCAGTTCTGTATAAGTAACGGAGCCATCTGCAGAATGTGGATGCTTCCATGCCCACATGCCTGTTCTCTCTTTGCATTCTGTGATATTGCCGCTGGCATCCTTTCTTGCATTAACAAGTTCTACGTAACCTTCATCCTCTTCCGGCTTCTCGTCAATGAGCCTGAAGATACGTTCTGCACCTGCAAGTGCCATAACGATGGCGTTGAACTGCTGTGCCACCTGCATGAATGGCTGGGTAAAGCTCTTGGTGAACTGTAAATAGGAAGCCATAACACCGAGGGTGATGCCGCCCACACCTGTTACAGAGAGAAGTCCCCCAAGTACTGCTGTCAGTACGAACTGCAGGTTACCGATGTTACCGATCACCGGTCCCATCATATTTCCGTATTTATTGGCATTTGCGGAACTCTCGAAAAGTGCTTCATTGAGTTTATCGAATTCTTCTTTTGATTTATCTTCGTGGTTGAAAACTTTTACCACACGCTGACCATTCATTCGTTCTTCCACGAAACCGGTCACATCTGCCAGAGATACCTGCTGACGGATGAAATATTTGCCACTGTTGGAACCAATCTTACTGGTAACCTTCAGCATAATAAAAATGATCACAACTGCCAGAATCGTAAGCAGCGGACTTAACAGTAACATGGAAATAAAGGTAACCACGATCGTAAACAGCGCCATCAGTGCCTGCGGAATCGCCTGGCTGATCATCTGTCGCAGGGTATCTGTATCGTTGGTATAGAGGCTCATGACAGATCCGTTTGTATTCTGGTCGAAATAGCGGATTGGAAGAGTCTGCATATGCTCGAACATATCATCACGGACACTTTTAAGCACACCCTGACCGATATAAACCATCATTCGGGTATAAATAAATGTGGCAATCACACCAAGTGCAAAAATACAGCCAAGGACTGCAAGTGCCTTATAGAGTTCTGCAAAGTTCGGATCTGTCTGTCCGATCAGCGGAATGATAAAGTCATCCAGCAGAAATTTCAGGGACAGGGATACTGCAATACTTGCTGCGGAACTGATAAAGATGCAGATAAATACGATGATAAACTGTATCTTATGGGTTCCTGTCATATATTTCAGAAGTCTTTTGGCAGTTTGGATGGTGTTCTGATCTAATTTTTTCTTCTTATTCATCGTCTCCGCCTCCTTTGACCTGTGATTCATATACTTCTCTGTAAATATCATTTGTCTTCAGCAGTTCTTCTGAAGTACCCACACCTGCGATCTTACCGTCATCCAGTACGATGATCTGATCTGCATCTTCAATAGAAGAAACTCGCTGTGCGATAATAATCTTTTGTTGTGTTCGGGATCTCCTCGCGGAAAGCCTTACGTATCAGGGCATCTGTTCTTGTATCTACTGCACTGGTAGAGTCATCCAGGATCAGGATCTTCGGTTTCTTGAGAAGAGCCCTTGCAATACACAGACGCTGCTTCTGACCGCCGGATACGTTGTTACCGCCCTGAACGATCATTGTATCGTAGCCATCCGGAAACTCACTGACGAATCCATCTGCCTGGGCCAGCTTACAGACCCTCCGAACTTCTTCCTCACTGGCATGTTCATCACCCCAGCGAATATTGTCATAGATGCTTCCTGAGAACAGCACATTTTTTTGAAGTACCATGGAAACCTGGTCACGAAGTACTTCCAGATTGTAGTTGCGTACATCCACGCCTCCCACCTGGACATTACCCTTTGTGACATCATAGAGTCTGGGGATCAGCTGCACCAGGGTAGACTTTGCACTTCCGGTTCCGCCGATGATACCTACTGTCTGACCGGATTTAATATGAAGGTTTACATCCTTCAGAGAAAGATTTCCTCCCTCTCCTGCATAGCTGAAATCTACATGATTAAAGTCAATGGAACCATCTGCCACATTTTTCACTGCATCAGCTTTATCCTGCATTTCAGGAACTTCATCCAGAACCCCTACAATACGGTCTGTAGATGCTTCTGCTATCATGATCATAACAAACACGAAGGTTACCATGTTCAGGGACATGAGAATCTGAAGTGCATAGACAATGATACTTGTCAGCTCACCGGTCTCCATGCCGCCGAGAACAATTCCTCTTCCGCCAATCGCAACAATAATAATGATTACAGTATATATGGCAAACATCATAACCGGTGAGTTCCATGCAACAATTTTCTCTGCTTTAGTAAACAGATCATAAACATATCTGGAAATTCCATGGAATTTCTCAATCTCATAGTCCTCTCTTACGAAAGCCTTAACTACACGTGAGGCATTTACATTCTCCTGAACGGAATTGTTCAGGTTGTCATATTCATCAAATACCTTGATGAAATGCGGATGTGCCTTTTTCGCAATAAAGATCAGTGTACCGCCAAGGACAGGAACAACTATCAGGAAAAGCATTGCGATCGGTTTATTGATCGTCAGTGTCATAATCCATGACAGGATGATCATAAACGGTGCCCTGGCAAGAAGGCGGATACTCATCATGTATGCCTGCTGTACATTTGTGATATCAGTGGTCAGTCGTGTGACCAGACCTGATGTTGAAAAGTGGTCGATATTTTTAAAGGAAAAATCCTGCACCTTATAAAAAATATCGTGTCGTAAATTCTTCGCATATCCTGCTGCTGCAACTGCCGCCATATTTCCGGCCTGTACGCCGAAGAACAGGGAAAGCATTGCCATTGCAACAAGGATGACTCCACGCTGGATGATATAGCTCATATCTCCGTTTGCAATACCTACGTCGATAATCTTCGCCATCTCCAGAGGAATCAGAACTTCCATCAGTACTTCCAGGATTACAAGGACCGGAGCCAGTACAGACTGCTTCTTGTATTCCCGGACTGAACGTAAAAGTTTCTTATTCATCTTCGTCAATGTCCTCCTTATGTCTCGTTATTTCTGTTAAAAATCATTCCTGCTATCGCAGGATTTTTTCCGATTTTCATACATCTGCCAGAGAACCTGTTTGCACAGTTCCACATCCTCCTTCGGAATTCCCCGGAGCATTTTGGCTTCGCCTTCTTCAATACTCTTTAAGATTGCAGGACGGATCTTCTCTGCTTTCTCTGTGGGAATGATCTGTTTCAGGCGTGCATCCTGTTTCGCACTCTCTCTGTAAATGTAACCGTTCTTCTCCATCAGCTTCAGGATTCCTGTCACTGTAGGCTTCCTGACCTGGAATTCCTCTTCAATATCTTTCTGATAGAGATCTCTGTGCATGGTTTCCAGAAGTATAAATTTCAGCACATGCTTCTGCATGGTCGTCAGATCGTCATTCTCCATCACCTCTGCCGGATTATGCCGTTTCATTGTATGGGATAAAATATGTATCAGCCTGCCTACATGCATCTCATTCAGCTTCTGTTTCATTTCCTCGTCTATCTCGCCGCACCTCCTAAAATCAGTACCCATACTATTGCAAAGCCATATAAATAGTTAGGTTGCTATCTATTAGTTGCCTAACTATTATATGGCTTTGGTTTTTTATGTCAATACTTATTTTATGTTTCTATTTTTGTTCTATATATGATATAGTATTAACGTTGTCCAACCAATACCCGGCAACGGGAGGAGGTGATATTCTTGTCAGAAATTATTCTTTCTTTTCTTATCTCCTGTGCGGCAGGTATAATTTGCCACTATATCTGCAAATGGCTAGACGGAGATAAATAGGACAACACTAGCCTGATGGTTGCTTGTCCACTTTTTAAAACAAGAAGAAAGCCCTGGGAGCTGCCACTCCCAGGGCTTTCATTCTTGTTATTCTTGTCAGATTAATTATTCTTTCTTCTGCCTATTGGCATTATATCATATGCATTTTAGGAAATCAATATTCTCCTTTTGAACTACTCAAAAATTAAATTTGCAAGGACTCTCAGAATATGTTAGAATGATTTCACTAAATAAAGCATTAAAGGATTTTCAAAAATAAAGAGGTTTTACACAAAGGAGGATTTCTATTATGTATATTACATGTCTTGACGTAGAGGGCGTACTGATACCTGAAATCTGGATCGCATTTGCAGAAGCAAGCGGAATCCCGGAGCTGAAGAAAACCACACGTGACGAGCCGGACTATGATAAGCTGATGAACTGGAGACTTGGTATTCTGAAAGAGCATGGTCTCGGACTGAAAGAGATTCAGGATGTGATCGCAAAAATTGATCCGCTTCCGGGCGCAAAGGAATTCCTTGATGAACTTCGTTCTTTCTCTCAGGTAATTCTGATCAGCGATACTTTCACACAGTTTGCAGCACCGCTCATGGAGAAGCTTGGCAGACCTACCTTATTCTGCAACACTCTTGAAGTTGCAGACAACGGTGAGATCACAGGCTTTAAGATGAGAGTGGAACAATCCAAGTTAACTACTGTAAAAGCTTTACAGTCTATCGGATTCGATACCATTGCAAGCGGTGATTCCTACAATGACCTGGGTATGATCCAGGCAAGCAAGGCAGGATTTCTCTTCCGCAGTACAGACAAGATCAAGACAGATTATCCGGAGATCCCGGCATACGAAGAATATGACGAACTGCTGGCCGCAATCAGAAACGCCATGAAATAATCTTAGAGCGTGTCTGAAAAAGGCTTTCTGCAATTGCCAAAAAAGCCACCATACAGGTCAAATCATTCCTGTATGATGGTTTTTATTTTGTGCTTCCATTACTATTGTTACTCTGTTATACCCATACCTTACATCTCAAACGCCTTTTTTATACTGTCATAATGCAGGAATTTCCCTTCTGCTGCAAAGGCTTTGATCTCATCAACAGTGGCAAACATATATCCGTCTGTTTCCTCTGTCTGCAGGTGCAGGTCACTCTCATCAATATCCATGACAAAACGGTACACATCCACGAAGTAGTTATCTCCCTCACCCGGATTCTCTCTCTTATAAGTAAACAGATATCCGCCTTCCGCATTTCGTACATCCAGTCCTGTTTCTTCTTTTACTTCACGAAGGACAGCCTCGCAGGATTCCTCACCTGCCTGGGCTGCACCCCCTGATACTTCCCACCAGCCGGGAGCCCATGCCTTAGTCATCACACGTTTGGTGATCAGAAATGTACCATCTGGTCTGCCGACGACACCAAGTACGGTCAGGTGATACTCCCCGTCCTTCAGACACCAGTCATTTCTTTTCATTGTGCGTCCTGTCGGTTTCTTATTTTCATCATAAATATCCCAAAATTCCATTTTTAATTATCTCCCTGTAAAATTACTGTCTGCCTGTAACTTTATACATAATATCATTTTGCCGGTCTTATTGCAAATATATACTGATTTTACAGTTGTGCTGTCAGGAAAGCGAGTTACTGTTCACTCCGTTCACAGTAACGTAGCCAAAATTCATTCCAGATTGCCTGCGGCAATGGAATTTTGGCTTGTATGTCTCGGGATTTTGGCATATTCATGCCAAAACACCTCGCGGGACAGTGGTGTGTGAACAGTAACGAAAGCGGGACAGAGAAATATTCACAAAATTTTCGCGCAGCAGTGCCGAAATATCTCTGAATCCCATACATTCGTGCATTGAAATTAGAACAATTATTCAGTATAATTATAGTTAATAACTGTGGCCATACAGCTACAGTCACTTAAAGGAGGAATATTATTATGGCAACATGGAAAAATCTCGACACTCTTGCTTCCTACAGCAAGCTTGCCGAACTGAAAGGTCATGTAAATATTGCAGATGCCATGGTAGGCGAGAAAGGTGCTGAACGTGTAAAGAAATACAGCACACCGATGGCAGCCGGCTTAACTTACAACTACGCTGCAAAACAGGTTGATGAGACAGTTCTGGATGCACTTGCAAAACTGGCAGATGAGGCTGAGCTTATTGACAAATTCCAGGAATTATACAACGGTGCTGTGATCAACACAGGAGAGAAACGTATGGTTCTTCATCACCTTGCACGTACACAGCTTGGCGAAGACGTAGTAGTTGATGGTGTCAACAAACGTGAATTCTACGTTGCACAGCAGAAGAAAGCCGCAGACTTCGCAAATAAAGTTCACGCAGGTGAGATTACTAACGAAAACGGCGAGAAATTCACAACTGTTGTACAGATCGGTATCGGTGGAAGTGATTTAGGTCCTCGTGCATTATATATTGCTCTTGAGAATTGGGCTAAAGCAAACAACACATCCAAGATGGAAGCTAAATTTATCAGCAACGTAGATCCTGATGACGCAGCTGCTGTTCTTGCTTCCGTAGACCTTGCTCATGCTCTGTTCATCGTTGTGTCCAAATCCGGTACAACTCTTGAAACACTGACAAATGAAGCCTTCGTAAAGAATGCTCTGGTTAAAGCAGGATTAAACCCATCCAAACATATGCTTGCCGTAACAAGCGAGACATCACCTCTGGCAAAGAGCGAAGATTATCTTACAGCAATCTTTATGGATGACTATATCGGCGGACGTTACTCTTCCGTTTCCGGTGTAGGCGGTGCGATCCTTTCTCTTGCTTTCGGTCCTGAAGTATTTGCACAGATCCTCGATGGAGCTGCTGCCGAGGACAAGCTTGCTACAAATAAAAATATCCTTGAGAACCCGGATATGCTGGATGCACTGATCGGTGTTTATGAGAGAAACGTACAGGGATATCCTGCTACAGCAGTTCTCCCATACTCTCAGGCATTAAGCCGTTTCCCTGCACACTTACAGCAGTGTGATATGGAATCCAACGGTAAATCTGTAAACCGTTTCGGTGAACCTGTAGACTATGTAACAGGACCTGTTATCTTCGGTGAACCAGGTACAAACGGACAGCATTCCTTCTATCAGTTATTACACCAGGGAACTGACATCGTTCCGCTTCAGTTCATCGGCTTTAAGAAGAGCCAGCTTGGTGTAGACGTAGATATCGAGAACAGCACAAGCCAGCAGAAACTCTGTGCAAACGTTGCTGCTCAGATCGTAGCATTTGCATGCGGTAAAGAAGATGAGAACCTGAACAAGAACTTCAAGGGCGGACGTCCTTCCAGCATCATCACAGGTGAAGAACTTACACCTGCATCTCTGGGTGCATTACTTGCTCACTTCGAGAACAAGATCATGTTCCAGGGATTCGTATGGAACTTAAACAGCTTCGACCAGGAAGGTGTTCAGCTTGGTAAAGTCCTTGCAAAACGTGTTCTTGCACATGACACTGACGGAGCACTGAAAGTATACAGTGACCTGTTAAACATCTGATTTCATCAGAAAACAAAAAATACACAAGCCAAGATTCAACCGCAAAAAGCGGTTTCAAACTATAGCACTCCTCTTCAATAATACATTCAGGAGGAGTGCTACAAGAAAGAATCCTGCCCGAAGGGCTTTGTTATGTTATAGGAACATTACGGAGTAATTTCCTATAACATAACAAAATCATCATACAGAACTCCGATAAATATTATCAGGAAGTTCCTTATGATGATTTTTCTGTTTTCTTTTCTAATTCTCTTCTGACTTCTTAACAAACTCTGCTTTCGGCAATGGTCTGGAATAATAGAATCCTTGAATATTGTCACATTCCATCTCCTTCAGAAGTTCAAGCTGATCTGCAGTCTCCACACCTTCTGCAACCACCTTCATGCCAAGTCCATGTGCCAGGATGATTACCTGCTGCACGACCATTCTTCCCTTCTGCTGGTGAATACAGTCAACCAGACTCTTATCAATCTTCAGTGTATTAAACGGTAATTCACTCAATGTGATCAGTGAAGAATATCCTGAACCAAAATCATCCATGTGCAGTGCAAATCCTGCATTTACCAGTTTCTCTGTAAAATCTCTGATCATAACATTATTCAGAGTAGCTGTTTCCGTCAGTTCAACAGGCACACAGGAAAACGGGATCCCATTCTCCTCTACAATCTTCATATAACGTTCAACAATATCGGAATGATGGATACTTGTACGCGACAGATTTACAGAAATCGGAATCAGCTCCTGCCCCTTCTTCATCAGTTCACGCTGAAATTCGCAGACATACCGGAATATGTATTCATCCAGCTTCACGATCAGTCCGTCCTTTTCATATAGCGGGATGAAATCTCCGGGCATTACCATGGAACCATCCGGGTTGATCCATCGCACCAGTGATTCCGCTCCTGTGATCCTCTCTGTTTTTACATCATATTTCGGCTGGAAATATGCCACAAATTCTTTATTTTTAATCGCAGATTCAAATCTGTTCTCCAACAAACGGTCCTGCATCTGCTTCTGTTTCATTTTCTCTGTATAATAAGCAATGTTACACTCATAGTTATCGCGGATACTTCTGATCGCCATAAATCCTCTGTCACAGATTACAGAAACAGGTAAAGATTTATCAATATCCTGATAAACTCCATATTTGACCATAAGATTGGGAACAGGTGCATGCTCTGCGATTTCTTCTTCTATCTTTGTCACTGTTTCCAAAGACAGATCACAGTCATCACACGTCATACATACGAACTGATCACTCCCATATCTGGATACCAGACCTGTCTTCAGCATCTTTGTATAAGCTCCTGCCAGATAGCAGAGGATTTCATCTCCTACTTTCTCCCCGTAACTGCTGTTGATCAATTTGAAATCCCTGATGTCAGCAATTACAAGATGAAATCTCTCCCCCGGTCTGGTTTTCAGAAAAGATTTTGCATGATAGAAAAACGCCTGTCTGGTATAAACTCCGGTGAGCTCATCATGTTCTACTGCAGTCAGTGCCATTACGGACTCCCTCAGCTTGATCACACTGTTGATCCTGCCCATTACAAGTTTAAAGTTATAGGGCTTCGGAATAAAATCAACTGCACCAAGATCCAGGCATTGAAGTTCTACATCTTTTGAATTACTTCCGGTCATAACGATAACCGGTATGGTTGACAGAAATTTATCTGTGTTTCTGCGTCTGAGGAATTCAAATCCATCACACACAGGCATACAGATATCCAACAGCACTACTGATAATTCTCTGTAATGCTCGGAAAGAAGTTCCAGTCCTTCTTCCCCGTTTTCTGCGAGAAAAACATCAAATTTCTCTTCCAGAAAAGAAGAGAGGATATCTCTGTTTAATTCATTATCTTCTACGACCAGGACTTTTCTTTTGGACGGTAATTCCCCCGGTTCCAACAGTTTTGCATTGTCAGAATCTTTTCTCATACTTTTTTTATACCCCTCACACACAATTTCCAAAGCAAAGCATCTCCGGATATCCGCACCAGAGATGCTCAAATTATTATAGTAACCGATCTGTTATCTGCAACCGTCCAGCCATTGTGGGAATATACTATACTTAAACGTTACAGGCATACATAATGTCTACATATCTTAACTCTTTGAGTTTACATTATTTTGCATAATCTTTCAAGCCTTATTCTGCAGTTGACATGATTTTGCCACGACTTTATTATGGAAATTTCATTCTCTGATGAGCTGAGGCAAAGATATCTGACACAGGATTTCACACTCTGATGAGCTGGATTAAGATGCATTATTTACGAGGATTACTATACTTTTACAATGTACGGAATTTTTATATGCTGACAGTATAAACAGAGGCAGAAATGTTTCCACAAATAATCCTGCTTCAAACATTTCTGCCTCTGTTATCCTGTCTGTAAATCTTTAAAAATAATATTCTTCTGAATAAATCCTCAGATCCTCTTTTGTCCATTCCCCACCTTCAATATGAAAGCTGTTCAATACCGGATAGTCCGCCATCAGTGACAGGATCAGATAACTTGCCTTTGAATCAAAAGCAAGACGGATATCCTCCACTGACGGACGGGATGGAGAAGACGGATGGGAATGCCAGTTTCCCAGCGGTTTCAATCCATTGGCACGCATATCCCTGATCGCATTTATCTGGTCTCTGGGATCCAGGGTGAAGTGATCTTCTGCATGATCTTTATTCTCCAGAAAATATACCTTTCGGATTTCCCTTCCCTCCCCGGTTTCCACTCCGGCCAAAAGCCCGCAGGCTTCCTCCGGAAGATGCTCTTTTGCATAATTAACGATCTCATCATAGAGATGATCTCTCATTCTTATTATAGCCATACTTTTCTCCTGTTTTGCATCAGGTTTTTCTTGTATTTACTGCTCATCTCTTGTGGCAAATCGGCCTGCTGTTTCCTCACAGACCTCCTGCTCGTAGTCGATCGGTTCCAGGATTGTCGGATGATCTCCGCATACTGCACAGTCATGAGTATCCTTCGGCAGTTTAACCTTATGGAATTCCATTGTCAGCGCATCAAAAGTCAGAAGATATCCTGTCAGAAGATCACCTACACCAATCAGATACTTGATTGCTTCCATTGCCTGTAAGGAGCCGATGACACCTCCCATTGCTCCGATGACACCTGCCTGCTTACAGGTAGGAACTGCATCCTTGGGCGGCGGATTCTTGAATACGCAGCGGTAACATGGACCTTCCCCGGGTACATAGGTCATCAGCTGACCTTTAAAACGAATGATACCTGCATGGGAAAATGGTTTTTTCTCCAGTACACACGCATCATTGATCAGAAATTTTGCCGGGAAATTATCAGTTCCGTCAATAATAAAATCATATTCTCGAATCAGTTCGCGGATGTTGGATGCGTCTACGAACATCCGGTAAGTTTTTACTTCCACATCCGGATTCATGGCATTCATGGTTTCCTTTGCTGATTTTACCTTTGCTTTTCCGATATCTGTTGTGCTGTGGATAATCTGTCTCTGCAGATTGGAAAGATCTACCTCGTCCGCATCCACAATACCGATTGTTCCCACACCTGCTGCTGCCAGATACATTGCCGCAGGTGCACCAAGACCGCCTGCACCGATGATCAGTACTTTTCCTTTCAGGAGCTTCTTCTGTCCCTTTGCACCCACTTCTTTTAAGATGATGTGACGGGAATAACGCTCGATCTGTTCATCTGTCATTGCCATTTAGCATCCACCTCCCATGAAATAAAGAAATTCTACATTGTCTCCCTCTTTTAATACGGTAGACTCTTTATCCTCTGATGCAACAAATTCTTCATTAATAGAAACGGTTACATATTCCGGCATCTCTACATTTTCCTGTGCGATCAGTTCCGGAAGTGTCAGTCCGTCTTTTACTTCTTTTTTCTCTCCTGCTACTGTGATAAACATATTTTTCTCCTTTATGCCTGCTCTCTTTTTAGAGTAATCCTTCAATCCAGCTGTTTAACTCTGCCTGTTTCAATGCTCCTGTTTTCCGGTCTTTCGCCTGTCCGTCTTTAAAAAGGATCAACGTCGGATTTGCCTGCACTTCATACTGCTCTGCCAGCTCCACATCAAAGTTCGTATTTACTTTATATACTTTAATCTTATCCTCATAATCGTCTTCCGCATTTCCGAGAACCGGTGCCAGCTTTTTACACGCCACGCAGGAATCTGAATAAAAATCCACCAGAACCGTAAGTTTTTCCTTCAGGACCTTCTCTTCAAAATCCGCATTGCTTACCCGTACTGCCATCAGTCTTCCACCTTTCTTACATACATGGTGTAAGTACCATCTTCATTATCGGTTAATTTCAGTACCTTATGCCCTTCTTCTTTCATGCTGCGCGGAACATTCTGCACTGGTTCGCCATCGTTCATGCGGACAGCCAGAATCTCTCCATCCTCCAGTTCTTCGATTGCTACTTTTGCCTTCACGAATGTCAGGGGGCATACTTTATCGGTAATATCAACCTCATCGGTTACTTCAAAATCTAATTCAGCCATTATGTTCTCCTTTCACTGTCCTTCATACGCATCTTTCAGCTGACTGCGGAAATCTTCTTCTCCCACACGCTGCAATGTTTTGCGGAAACGTTCACTTGGATTTGCATTTTTTTCAAAGAAATTAATTGCCGCATCTGTCACACGAAACAGTGTTTCTTTATCCAGGATCAGAGGAAGCAGTTCTTCTCCTTTATAGATATTATTTCCGAAGGTTCCTCCAAAAGATACGATATATCCCGGAGTTCCTTTCCATGCATCCACCGGACAGCTCTTTACACAGCGGCCACAATGATTACATTTCTGCGCATCCAGTTCTATTTTGCCGTCCACCATCTTCAGTGCATCCTGTCTGCAGGCTTTCACACACACACCACAGGAAATACAGTCGTCTTCCTTATATTCGATGTTCATGCCGCCTTTGATTCCAACATCGTTTTCTTCTGCTTTCAGGCAGTTATTCTGGCATCCTGTAACACCAAATTTGAATTTATGCGGGAGTTCCCGTCCGAAATATCTCTCATCAAGCTCTTTTGCCAGTGTGTAGGTGTCGATACATCCGCTTGGACAGACCTCTGAACCCTGACAGGCTGTAACTGTACGTACACGTGGTCCGCACACACCGGTTCCCACACCGCCTTTTGCCAGTGCTTCTTTTACCTCTGCCAGTTCTTCCACTTTAATAAAGGGAATCTCAATGCCCTGGCGGGAAGTCATATGTACATATCCGCGGCCGTATTTTTCTGCTACTTCTGCTACTGTCTTAATATTCTCTGCAGTCAGGTTTCCACCGACCACTGCCAGTCTCAGGGAACCGTAACCTTTCTGTTTCTGTCTCATATATCCGCCTTTTTTTAAGGCTGCATAATCTACTTTCTGTGCCATTTTTATCTCTCCTTTGTGTTTTTAGAGCGTTTTTTCAAATATTTTTTCCAGATCTGCGGCTATCCGGTATCCTTACAGCCGGTTGAATTATCGTAATACTCTCTCAGTTTCTTCTATTTCAAATATTCTGCCACTGCGGTTGCTGCATTGGCACCATCCGAAACCGCAGTTACCACCTGACGCAGTTTCTTTGTTCTTGCATCTCCTGCCACATACAGCCCTTCCAGAGCGGTTTCTCCTGTCTCCCCTGCTCTGACATAACCTGAATCATCCAGTACTGCAAATTTTTTCAGAAGATCTGTCTGTGGTACTGCTCCATAAGCAACAAATACACCGTTCACATCTATCACAGCTGCATCTTCCAGAACTACTCCGGTTACTTTCTGCTCTCCGATGATCTCTTTTACCTGATGCTCCAGTACGAAGATAACGTTTTCCTTCTCTCTCAGTTTCGCCACTGTAACAGCGGCTCCTCGGAATTCCTTTCTCCTGTGGATCACATATACTTTCTCTGCCACATCCGCCAGGTAAACAGCATCATCAAGTGCTGTATCTCCACCACCAAGAACTGCAACTGATTTACCTCTGTAAAATGATCCGTCACAGATTGCACAGTAAGAGACACCCTTTCCTGCATATTCCTGTTCTCCCGGAATATTCGCTCTTCGCGGTGTGGCTCCCGCCGCATAGATTACGGTTTTCGCTTCCACCTGCGAACCATCTGCAAATACAAGTTCAAAATCTGATGAAGCTTCTTTCTTTATCTCTGTTACTTCCTGTTCCATGAAGGATACCCCAAGCTTCACTGCATGTTCCCGGAAGTTCTCACCCAGATCATAACCGCTGATGCCCGGAAATCCCGGATAGTTATCTACCTGTCCGCTCTCTGCGATCTGTCCGGTCCCTTCATATTCTTTTTCTATCACTACGGCTGACAGATTAGCCCTCTTTGCATAGATTGCCGCACTCAAACCCGCCGGACCGCTTCCAATGATACCTACATCATATTTCATATCGTCAGTTCCTTTACACCTATTATTCCTATCGAATTAGTATGTTTTATAACAAACATAATAACACCGATAATTTCCTCTGTCAATAAATAAGATTATAAAAATTTTTTAGGATTCGTTATGGACTCAGGTTATAGCAGTTACTTAATATTCGCTGTACTAGATCCAGCTGTAATCTCCGCCGGTCAGAGCAAGGCTCAGAAGTGTGTCCATCTTCTCTACCTCTTCTTCACCCTCAATCTTTTGGATCAGTTCTGCTGTATCCAGCACATCCTCCAGTGACTCGTCCGGACCGATCTCATAGTCGATTTCAGCCTCACAGTCCGGGCATGGAATCCTCTTCATCGTCTGCATAGACAGAAAACGGTTGCCGCATTTTTTACATTCATAATATCCGCACTCTTTCGTGCCGTCTGGTACATAATACATCTTTTAATTTTCTCCTTTTTTGTTTATATGATTAGTTTTTATATGATTGGTCTTCTGATGACAAAGAGCTGCCGGTTTTGATGATTCCCGGACAGCCCTTTATTCAACCTTCTGTACATCTAATTTCCTGCTTTTTCTTTTCTGAGCAGCTCTGTATATTCTGCTTTCCTCATAGGTCTGGCATAGAAATATCCCTGAGCCTTGTTACAGCCGAACCCCTGAAGCATTACCTTCTGCTGTTCAGTCTCCACACCTTCCGCAATGATGGAAAGCTTCATATGATTTCCCATAGTAATGATCATGTGCAGGATTTCTTCTGCTCTTCCATAAGGATCTGCTGCACTTAAGAAACGCATATCCAGTTTGATTTCATCAACAGGAGCTTCCTTCAGCATATTCAGGGAAGAATATCCACTTCCAAAATCATCCATCAGAATACGGAATCCTCCCTGGCCTCTGTTTTCTGCGCATTGCAGATCAGGTCTACCTTTCCGGATTTCAGATCTGCCAACTGATTTTCTCATGATTCATTGATATATTCATATCTCCAGCCGGTATACTGAGATATTTTATTCAGATATTCCACTCCATATCCCTTGTATACTCCACTGCTGCTTTTATTAATAAAGTCTGCGTCCTCACGATACGCCACCCGTATTGTCTTTGTCCCGCCGTACGACTGTGCCTGAACCGGAACGATTACTCCCAGAAACAAGGTAAACAGCAGAACGAACAACATTACATTTCTCTTCTTATCACTCATCTATCGTACCTTTCTCTTGAATGATTATAACATAATATTCTCCAAAAAGGTATCTTTATAATGCTCGCTCAAACATTTCCCCTTACAGAATCCAGGTGTTACTTTTAATCCCATTTCCACCACAGACAATCGAATACAAACTAAAACAAAATTTCCCTGATTGCTTCCGGCGGTAGCTCATATTTCTCTTTTCGCACCAATCCATCAATCGTTGCTCCGAGTCGAATATTTCTCAATACAAAATCTACAGCTTCTTTGATTTGTGTGTAGATTGGTCCTGTAAATTCTCTCTTATCAAGAAATACTGCACGATCTGTTCCTTTAAAATACAATCTGTCTTTCTGTAAAATAACACAAAAAGGATGTGCTGCGGTAACTTCTCCATTGCCTTGACACATCCTTTCGTATTATTATTTTTTGCTATTCTTCTTAATTACAGCTATGGCTTCCACATCCATGCTCACCACATGTATGTCCTTCCCCGTGGCTGTGCTCGTGATGAGAACACTTCACATCCGGATTATAATCCAGTGTTTTATTAATAAAAGCTTCCACCGCTTTATCTGCATCTCCGGAAACTCCTCCAAACAGCTTAATGCCAGCTGCCGCTAATGCTGTCTGCGCGCCGCCTCCGATTCCGCCACAGATCAAAACATCTGCGTTCAATGCATTAAGAACTCCCGCCAATGCACCATGTCCGCTTCCATTGGTATCTACTACCTCTGAATGTACCACTTTCCCTTCTTCTACATCATAAATCTTAAATGTCTCTGTGTGTCCAAAGTGCTGGAAAATCTGTCCATTTTCATATGTTACTGCTATTCTCATGATACCTTCTCCTTTTTCTGCTGCATATTTTTTGTAAATTTCCTGTTTGTAACAACCCCCAAAGCTACAGTTGCTGCTCTGACCGTCACAAATTCTGAAATCCCCACCCTCGATTCTAAGTGGATGTCCATCAATGAGTGCATCTGCTATTTTCTTCCTGGCAATCTCATAAATTCGTTGAACCGTTGTTCTTGCGATCTGCATAGATACTGCACACTGCTCCTGACTATAACCTTTCTTGTCCAAAAGACGAATTGTCTCATACTCATCCACTGTCAGAACAATGGGTACTTTTTTCTCAGCATTATCTGCCGGAAGGAATTCTAAAACATTCGAAAAATGGCAGACTTTTCTGCATTTTACTGGTCTCGGCATAAACTGCTCCTTTCTTGCTTTTCTTATATAATAGCCCTATAAAAGGCATATGTCAATTATGCAATTGACGCATCTAAAAAAAGCAAGTATACTATGTTCGTAAAGGAGATAACTGTTATGAACTTCGAAAATTATTTTCCACTATGGAATGACTTAAATACAGCACAGAAAAAAATAATTTCAGACAATTTAATCACACAGTATGTAAAAAAAGGGACAATCATTCACAATGGAAACCTGGATTGCACTGGATTATTACTGGTTAAATCCGGGCAGCTTCGAACCTACATACTTTCAGATGAAGGACGAGAGATTACACTTTACCGTCTGTTCGATATGGATATGTGTCTTTTATCCGCCTCATGTATCATACGCTCCATTCAATTTGAAGTAACCATTGAAGCAGAAAAAGATACTGATCTTTGGATCATCCCTGCTGAAATCTATAAGGGCATTATGAAGGAATCTGCTCCCGTCGCAAACTATACCAATGAGTTAATAGCCACCCGTTTTTCTGATGTCATGTGGCTGATTGAACAAATCATGTGGAAGAGTTTGGATAAGCGTGTTGCTTCATTTCTTTTAGAAGAGACCTCTATCGAAGGAACAAACGAGCTGAAAATCACTCATGAGACGATTGCTAATCATCTTGGTTCCCACAGGGAAGTTATCACTCGAATGCTTCGATACTTTCAAGGCGAGGGTCTCGTCAAACTCTCCCGCGGCAAAATCACAATCCTTGATCCAAAAAGACTGGAAACACTCCAAAGGTCATAAAATCGTTTTTCTGTAACATATAAAGAAGAATCCTCCATTTATCAGAATTATGAAAGTCATTCTAATAAATGGGGGATCTTTTTATGCTACGAGAAAATTATAAAAATATTGTGATTATTTTTTAATAATCCATACCACATGCATATGCCCTT
>ENA-OQOA01000115-OQOA01000115.1-human-gut-metagenome-genome-assembly--contig:-NODE-115-length-46393-cov-4.063546_pt1 | contig 46393 bp, 58 predicted proteins | sample MGYA00242633_ERZ504888 | MGnify/ENA primary metagenome ERZ504888 (study PRJEB26092, sample SAMD00036372) | human gut metagenome | host: Homo sapiens | study: EMG produced TPA metagenomics assembly of...
CTTTCTTGCTCTCTCTTCCGCTTTCTTGCACGTTCAACATCGATATCTTCCGGCCATTCTGCAACTTCTGCCAGGATACTCATGGTTGTTTCTGTGACTTCCACAAATCCTTTTAATAATGCCGCTTTCTTCTTGGTTCCGTCTTCTTCTGTGATCGTTAGGACACCTGGTGCGATGATCATGGTCATCGGGATGTGTCTTGCGTAGATTCCGACTTCTCCTTCGGTTGTATTTAACTCAACAAATGTAACATCTCCTGTATAAAATGAGCGTTCTGGTGTAATGACTTCTAATTTCATTGTGTTTTCAGCCATAGGATCACCTACTTATTTCTTGCTGCAAAACGTTCTACAACTTCTTCGATGGTTCCTGCATTCAAGAACATTCCTTCTGGAATCTCATCGTGTTTTCCTTCTAAGATTTCTTTGAATCCCTGGATCGTATCACTTAAAGATACATACTGTCCTGGTTTTCCTGTAAACTGTTCAGCTACGAAGAATGGCTGAGATAAGAATCTCTGTACCTTTCTTGCGCGGTCTACAACCAGTTTCTCGTCTTCGGAAAGTTCATCCATACCTAAGATTGCAATGATATCCTGTAATTCTTTGTATTTTTGCAGAATCTCCTGAACACCACGAGCTACTTTGTAATGTTCTTCTCCAACGACTTTTGGATCGAGAATTCTGGATGTTGATTCCAATGGATCTACCGCTGGATAAATTCCCATCTCTGAGATTGCACGTGATAATACAGTTGTTGCATCCAGATGGGCAAACGTTGTTGCTGGTGCCGGGTCAGTTAAGTCATCGGCTGGCACATAGACTGCCTGTACGGATGTGATCGATCCATTCTTTGTGGATGTGATACGTTCCTGTAAGGCACCCATCTCTGTCTGCAGTGTTGGCTGGTAACCTACCGCACTTGGCACTCGTCCAAGTAAAGCAGATACCTCAGATCCTGCCTGTGTGAAACGGAAAATGTTGTCGATGAATAATAAGACATCTTTTCCTCCACGGTCACGGAAATCTTCTGCAATCGTAAGCCCTGTAAGACCAACTCTCATACGGGCTCCAGGTGGTTCATTCATCTGTCCAAAGACCATGGCGGTCTTGTCGATAACTCCTGATTCACTCATCTCTGTATAAAGGTCATTTCCTTCACGAGTACGTTCTCCTACACCAGTGAATACAGAATATCCACCATGCTCTGTTGCGATATTTCGGATCAGCTCCTGGATCAGTACGGTTTTTCCTACTCCCGCACCACCGAACAGACCGATCTTTCCACCCTTCTGGTATGGGCAGAGAAGGTCAACGACTTTGATTCCTGTTTCCAGAACTTCTGTCTCTGTAGATTGTTCTGAAAATTCCGGTGCTTTTCTGTGGATTGGTAAGCGGTTGGCTCCTTCTGGTGCCGGTTTATTATCAATAGGATCTCCCAGCACGTTAAAGATTCGTCCTAAGGTTGCCTCTCCTACAGGAACGGAGATTGGTCCGCCTGTAGCCTGTGCTTCCATTCCACGGACTAATCCGTCGGTTGGTCCCATTGCGATACATCTTACGGTGTCATCACCCAGGTGCTGTGCAACTTCAACGACTAATTTTCCGCCGTCTTTTGTCTGAATATCGATCGCATCATTGATCTCTGGCAGGTTATCACTGCCAAACTTGATATCCAGAACCGCACCGATGACCTGTGTGATCTTTCCTGTACGATTATCTGCCATGTTATTTCCTCCTGCTTCTTATATCGAGTCCATCACTTCAGGGCTTCTGCTCCTGAAATGATCTCTGTTAATTCTTGTGTGATCGCTCCCTGTCTTGCTCGGTTGTATGCAAGTTCTAAGTTTGAAATCATCTCTTCTGCATTACTTGTCGCAGAATCCATTGCCTGCATTCTGGCTCCATTTTCACTTGCTACAGATGTAACTAAGGCTCCATAGATCATGCTGCAGATATACTTTGGAATTAATAAAGAAAGTGCTTCTTCCGGCTCTGGCTCAAAATTCATTGGAGCCTTGCTTTCAGATTTCTCTTCATTTGCCTGCTGATCATTCTCAATTGGGAGTAATTTTACAAGTTTTGGTTCATGAACCACGGTATTCTTAAAATCAGTGTATGCCAGATAGATCTCACCAATCTCTCCATCTTCAAAAGCTTTTAGAAGCTTCTCTCCTAAGATTCTGGCATCATCATAGACTGGCTCGTTGATCATCTCTGAATCATCAGAAACAATCTCATACCCACGATGTTTTAACGTATCCATCGCTTTATGTCCTACCGCATAGATCATGATATCTTCTTTGTTCATACCGCTGTCCCGGATCAGTTTCACAATATTGTTATTATATCCTCCTGCTAATCCACGGTTGGATGAAATGGTAATGATCCCTTTCTTTGTGGAACCATTTTCCTGTAAATACGGATGATTGATATTACCTGCTTTGGCAAGGATCGAGCTGATCGTCTCATACATCTTATTAAAGTATGCTTTTGACTCATCTGCACGCTGCTTGGCTCTCTGTAACTTTACCGTGGATACAAGTTTCATCGCTTTTGTGATCTGTCCGGTACTTTCGACGCTGGCTTTTCGTCTTTTAATATCAATTATCGATGCCATGACAGATCACCTTACTTTCTAAATGATTCTTTTGCTTCATTAATCGCTTTGATCAGTTTCTCTTCTGTCGCATCATCCATGACTTTCGTCTCGGCGATGCTTGTAAAGATCTCTGGATATTTTGTATCGATCAGTTCAAATAATTCTTTCTGGAAATCAAGAATCTGATCTACTGGCAAGTCTAAGAGATGTTTCTTGACTGCTGCATAAATGATCGCAACCTGTTTCTCAACTGGTAATGGCTGATACTGTGGCTGTTTTAAGATCTCTCTGATTCTCTCACCCTGATCTAATCGTTCTTTTGTATCATCGTCAAGCTCTGATCCAAACTGGGCAAATGCTGCCAGTTCTCGATACTGTGCAAGGTCTGTACGAATTGGTCCTGCAATCTTCTTCATTGCCTTGATCTGTGCAGATCCTCCAACTCGTGATACAGAAAGTCCGGCATTGATCGCTGGTCTGAAACCTGCATTAAACATCTCTGTTTCCAGATAGATCTGTCCATCTGTGATGGAAATAACGTTGGTTGGAATGTATGCAGATACATCACCTGCCTGAGTCTCGATGATCGGAAGGGCTGTTAATGATCCTCCACCTAATTCATCAGATAATCTGGCTGCACGCTCTAAAAGTCTTGAATGTAAATAGAATACATCTCCAGGATAAGCTTCACGTCCAGGTGGTCTGCGAAGAAGTAAGGAAAGTGTACGGTATGCAGTTGCATGTTTGCTTAAATCATCATATACAACTAATACATCTTCTCCTCTCTCCATCCATTCTTCACCGATCGCACATCCTGCGTATGGTGCGATATACTGAAGCGGTGCTAATTCACTAGCTGTAGATGCTACGATCGTTGTATAATCCATCGCACCAAACTCTTCTAATGTCTTGACGATATTAGCAACTGTGGATGCTTTCTGGCCGATTGCCACATAAATACAGTGAACACCCTGTCCTTTCTGATTAATGATCGTATCGATCGCGATTGCTGTCTTACCTGTCTGACGGTCTCCGATGATCAGCTCACGCTGTCCTCTTCCGATCGGTACCATCGCATCGATCGCTTTGATTCCTGTCTGGATCGGAGTATCTACGGATTTTCTTGAGATTACTCCTGACGCAACTCTTTCAATTGGACGATATTTATCTGTCTCGATCGGACCTTTATTGTCAATTGGCTGTCCTAAGGAGTTTACGACACGTCCTGTCAGTTGATCTCCAACTGGCACTTCTACCACGCGGCCCGTTGTCTTGACAATATCGCCTTCGTTAATATTCTTTCGGTCACCTAAGAGAACTGCACCTACGTTGTCCTCTTCTAAGTTTAATACCATTCCATAAACTTCCCCTGGAAATTCGAGCAGTTCTCCCTGCATCGCTTTCTCTAATCCATGGATTCTGGCGATTCCATCGGCAACCTGTATTACCGTTCCAATATCAGAGGTTTCAAGCTTTGTTGAATATTGTTTGATCTGTTCTTTGATCACAGAACTGATCTCTTCTGGTCTTAAATTCATGGGGCTTATCTTCCTCCTGTTCTATAGTTGTATTTGTGACAGATATCTTCCCATCGAATCAAGCTTTGTACGAATGGAATTATCCACAATCCGATCATCCATACGAAGGATCAATCCACCGATGATGTCTTTATCTGTCTCATAAGTCACCTCTAACTTCTGATATTCTGAAGAAGCAATGACTTTCTTTAAGATCTTGTCTTTTTGTTCTTGTGACAGCGGCATTGCTGACGTTACATGTAGGGCTCCGATTCCTAACTGACGTTTGATATTCGAAATGATGTAAGTAAAGATTCCATCAAATTCTTTAAAACGTCCTTTCTTGATGATGATCATCAAAAATCCTGTCATATCATCAGAAACCCGGCCATCAAAAACGTTCTTTGCTGCCTCCATCTTCTCTTCTTTTGTGATCTGGGGATGATTTAGGAAATTCACGAAATCTGTGTTGGAATCTAAGACTTCTTTGACAGCTTTCGCCTCTTCCAAAGCTTCTAAAAGATCGTCCTCATCTGTTTTCACAGAAATATAGGCATCCCCGTAAATCTTATCTACTCTTGAAGCCATGTCTTATCACCCATTTCCTGTAAGGTCTGATCAACGAAAGCATTCTGGTCTTTCTCGTCCATCTGGTTCTGGATGAATTTGCCAGCCATTAAGACTGCCATCTTGACCATCTCCTGCTTCATCTGATCCTGTGCATTGATTCTTGCAAGCTCTGCCTCATGATTCGCACTTTCTATGATCCTTGCAGCTTCTTCTTTCGCTCCTGCAACGATCTCTTCCTCTCTCTTCAGTGCTTTCTTTCTGGCCTGTGCCATTAAGGCATCTGCTTCTTTTTCAACATTTTTTAGTTTATGATCGTATTCGGCTTTTAACTTTGCAGCTTCTGCCTGATCGGCTGCTGCCTGATCGATCTCATCTGCAATTCTGTTCTTACGGTCTTCTAAGATCTTGCGAACCGGTTCAAACAGAATATAGGAAAGCAGTGCAAACATGATGAACACTGCGATTCCCTGCATAATCACATCAAAGCCAAGCTGAATATCTAATCCAAATATTCTTCCGTCCACGCCTTGGCCTCCCTTCGGCTTGTTTTATTAAAGTTTTGCAAACAGTGGATTTGCATATAATAAGATCAAACCAATAACCAGACCATAAAGACCTGTTGTCTCTGCTACCGCCTGTCCAAGAAGCATGGTAGATGTGATATCACCTTTCGCTCCTGGATTACGTCCTACTGCTGCTGCACCCTGTCCTGCTGCGTATCCCTGTCCAACACCAGGTCCGATACCTGCGATCAGTGCAAGTCCTGCTCCGATCGCAGAACACCCTAATACAAATGCTTCACTTGAAATATTCATAGTTTTTTCCTCCTGAACTACATGTTAAAGTTTCCCATCTTGATAGATAATGTTAAGCTTCCCGCTTATCTGTGATAAATGTCATTGTCAGCATCGCAAATACAAATGTCTGGATTGCTCCTGAAAACAGATCAAAGTACATATGCAAGAATGCTGGAATACCTAGCTGCGCAAGCCATGGCAGCAATCCGTACCACAATGCCATCATGATCGTACCCGCCATAATATTTCCAAACAAACGAAGAGACATGGAAAGCGGTGTCGCAAACTCTCCGATCAGGTTAATTGGAAATAAGATTGGAATCGGTTTGAAAAGATCTGTAAATACATGTAATTTACTCGTCTTAAATGCACTGTACTGAATCAGTACAAACGTGATCAACGCTAACGCAAGCGTTGTTCCATAATCCGCTGTCGGTGGTCTTAAGCCAAATAATCCAGATGTATTTGCAAAAAAGATAAAGACCATGATCGTTCCAATGTAATTTACAAATGGACGCCAATGTCTTCCCATGCTTCCCTTTACCAGATTATCAAGCACTTCAACGATCATCTCCACAAAATTCTGAAGTCCTGACGGCTTCTCATCACCGTGAAGAACTGCATGTCTTGCGATCAATGCTAATACGATGATAAACACCATAACGATCAACGTCGTCACATGCGTTGTCGTGATCCAGACCTTATGCCCGAAAAACTTCAGCGGGATCAGCCCATGCACCATAAAGTCAACGTCATCACCGGATGATGCTGCCAACATCATGGGGGCATTCATAATTCCCATGGCACAACCTCCTTTTTATTATATTTTCCATTTTTCCGATTTTCTCTTTCTCCATGTTAGAAACCCGGAAAATGTGATTCACGTTATTCTTGTAAAACTCTGCGCGTGATATGCTCGTGGATCGGTTTTTGTAAAAATGCTGCAAACTTACTGCTTAAGAATCCAACCAATGCAGCAATAAAAGCACTCATACTAAGTTTGATCATCACGTATAAAATAACCAATGTTGCTACATATCTTATCAACGCACTCTTGATCATATTCCGGCTTGCCTGATGAGTATCCATCTGTACAGACTTCTGGATGCTTACCATCATCGTTGTGATCATCACGAGAGCAAAGATCGTTCCCACAATAGCTCCGATCAGATATCTTAGATCACCTCTGGTTATTATCATACCCAAAATCGCAGATAACACTCCGCACAAAAGAATTCCGATCACAAGATCTAGGTATGTCTCGTCTAGCTGTCTTAATTTATCTCTCATCTTTATCCTCCATATCTTCCTGTTCCAGTATATTGTGAATCAGAGAATATACTCCTCTGATTCCTCCCATAATACCAAGAATCAGAAAAAGAAGAAATAGATTTGTGGAAAAATGTTTATCAATCCACATTCCGATCGCCATGCATAAAAAAACAGAAGTCAACATCGTAATTCCTATCTGAGTCACCAATGACAACATCTTGATCACTGGTCCATACTTATGCATAGATATTTCCTCCTTCTTGCGAAATCTTTTTACAAAGATTATTATAACATTTTTTACAAATGCAAACCACCATATTTTTGTTTCCTATCTATTTTTGCCAAAAATAACCAGAGAAATTGAATTTTTCATCAATTTTTCTCTGGTTTCTTCTTATTAAATAGTTATTTATTTTTTGAATAATTTTTTCATTTTTGTGTGATCATTCCACCAATTTTTATTAGTTTCCTATATTCTTTTATCACAATTTTCCTTTGATCCTTTGTGTTCATTGCACAAATAGTATCAAATATGGTAGACTATTTTTACATAACTTCAAATGAATAGGACACAAATAAAGGAGGGCAGATTTATGCCTCTTACATTAAATGAATTATATACACAGACCAAACAACAATATCATTTTTCCATGATCGCAGGTGAAGCTGGGATCGATCATATCATGAACTGGGTTTATGTTTCTGAAGACAGTTCTACCCACGACTTTCTAAAGGGTGGAGAACTGATCATCACGACAGGGATCAACTGTCAGGATGAGGCTTCTCTTTATGATTTTATTGAAACGATGATCAAAAGCCATACTTGCGGGATGATCTTAAATACAGGAAAATATATTCTTTCCGAAGATATCACTGATTCTATTAAGGCATTGTGCGACAAACACAACTATCCATTGATCGAGATGCCTTGGGACGTTCATATTTATGAGATTACGAGGGATTATTATAACCGGATCTTTATGGACACACAGAAAGATACTTCGATCACGGATGCATTTTTATCTTTTATTGAAGAAGATTCTCTGCATCATTATGATGCTTTGCGGATTCTTGAAGATAATCATTTTGAGAAGGAAGATTGTTATGAGATTGCTTTAATGAAATGTAATAAGAAAGCGATCTCTGATGATCTTAAATTGCGTCTGCTGTTTTGATGGAAAGTTATATCAAACTAAACGATCTGGATATTCATATTGCTTTTATAAGAATCATTTTTGTTGTTTTCATGACATGGAAGAAGAATTGATTTATAACGAAATATCTTCTTTAATCTCTACACTGGAAAGTTCGTTTAAAAAAATGCAGATTTATGCAGGGATTGGAAGTTCTGTCCACACACTTCGTGAGATTCGTGTAAGTTATCAACGTTCTCTGGCTGCTCTTGTTTATGCTGCGAATAATGGACAAGAAATTGCCCGGTTTTGAGGAGATGGGATTCTTTCGAATTCTTCATTCTGTGAATGATAAAAATCTTTTGATGGCTTATCATGATGAGTATTTAAAGAATATTGAAGAGTATGATGAGATTCATGATACAAATTATCTGGAGACGTTGCATCAGTATCTGCTTTGTAATGGGAGTATTCAGCATGTGGCTTCGAATATGTTTTGTCATCGAAATACGATTACTTATCGGATGCGGGTGATCGAGGATCATTGGGATTTGAAATTGGATGATACGGTAGAGAGGTTTCATTTGATGACGGTCGTTTTTTATCCGGGATTATTTGAATTTGTAGTTTGATGACAGAAATTATTGGTGGAAAAATTATAAAAAAGATGGATAGCTGTCCATCTTTTTATAATTTTCAAAATATTTACGTGATTCAAACCACTACACAATGTGTATGTTTTACTGTATTAGCATTAATAATAAACATCCGTCTAGCACTACAAAAATTGAAAACCAATGACCTTCAACTCATACAATTAAAATTTCTTGCCAATTTAACACACAAAATCATCCATACCCCCGTCACTCCTATAATCCAGAATTCATTTCCTGCAAATGACAATGTAATGTCATTTTCCATAAACCAGGCTCCGCTTGTAATATAGAGATTTGTTGGGTTTAGCAGGCGTAATATGACATCCATAAATGTTACATTCGAATAGTAAGCACCTAGGAACAATGCCATGTTTAAGAGAATTAATATAGCAAATGAAAAATAACTGTTCCCTAGCAAGAATTGGATTGCGATCGTTGCCAGTGCAATCAACAGGATGATTCCAAGATATACGGTAAGTGTTAGGATCAAGTATTGTATCTGCGTCATTTTAAAGAATGTAACAAATGGATAAAACCATCCCGAATATCTTTTTTCTGCAACTAGTGTAGAGGCAACCGAGACATTCCATAGTCCTTTGAATGATACGCAGTAAAAAAATAAATCCATGTAACACTGCATAGTATCGCTGAAAATAAAATTCCACTTAACGTCCCTGCAAAAGCTTTACAATCCATGATTCTCTTCCCAGTTCTGGTTGCATCTACAAGATCATTTGTCTTTTGCAGTCTCTCATAATCCATGATAAACAAAATACTGAGTGCCATCAAAAGACTCATTTCCACGATTAATTTTTTCCCTAACTTTGAATATAATAACGAATGGATCTCATAATACTGTCCTGGATAAAAAGCATCGTTATATTCTTTATCAGATTTGATCTCCTCCACTCTTTTTTGCAGATGCTCATAGTTATCTTTTACGAATTTCTTCATAAATCCCTTGGGGTGATACTGAAGCATTTCTTCTTTTTGTTTTAGGATCTTCGCCATATCAAGTTTGTCATACAAGTCGATATTTTCTTTGTAATATTCTTGATATGCCTCGGATAACTGCTTTCTTTCATTTCTATTTTTAGCTTGACGTGAGTGGTTTGTATCATCTGTTTTTTTGATAATGTCATGCATGATCACTAATTCTTTGGATGTATCCTTATTTCCCACCTCATTGTAAATAATTAAACAATTCACAAGACAAAATATCACTGCCAATAACCAAAGCATTGGATTTTTCATGATCTTTTGAAACTCTAATTTAAAAATTCTCATAAATCCACCTTTTTCCATCGCTTACTTCTGATCTTATAAAACAGAAGCATCACTATGAGCCATGTTGCGAGTGCATATAATTCCCAGTATGCCAGAACCTGATCATTTGTGATCAGAAAGAGCATATAATAAATTTTCCTCATAAGAAACATCATCACCCCACATACTGGAATTGAAACCGCAACAGCTCCCATATAATTTCCAATTGTTCTGCCGATAAAATCAATGATCACAATACTTGCGATTGCAAATAATAAGATCAGAGCCATATAAAGTAACATATAAGTTCCAAAAGAAAGCTTATCGCACCAGTAAGAATTTGATGCGATTCCCCAACTCTCACATCTCCAAAATACCGATAATCCCTTCAAATGCCAGATAATCCCATATACAGCCATTTGAAGAATTCCAACAAAGAGTGCAACAAGTGCACTTGCTATCAATTGAATCTGATAAATCCTTCTTCCTGTTTTCGTCGTTGCCAGAATCGGAATAACCTGTCTTAAACGCTGTTTTAGCTGATATGGAATGATCAATGCAAAAAAACAGATCATGATCAAACCACCGATCGTTACCATATCTTCTTGCAAAATGTAAAACACTCCCTCATGTACTAATGATATGTAATCTCTTTTTACCCTCTTTTCGATTGCCTTTTGATATAACTTCGTTCCATCAAAAAATCCATCTGCTTTTAATTCTTTATATTTTTTATCCGAAACTCCATATTCAGATCCTTGAAACTCTCTGATATGTTCTAAAGCTTGTATATCCAAAAAAATTTTTGATGTCTTATCATTATAAAACACATAATTTTCTAATATTTTACCAAGATCTTTTTCCTGCTTTGATAAAGTTGTTTTTTGACCAAGTTCTTCATATTTTTTATTAAAAATTTCATAATCCACAATCCCTCTTTTTGAAAGCTCTTGATCTTGTTTTATGATCTTTGTAAAATCTTTTTCTAATTCCTGATGTTTCTCCTGGTATTGTTTTTCATCTTTTACTTTCCACTTTGGTCCCCATTCTTTTACTAGTTCTGCCGTAAATGGAATGTCATACTTTGTATTTGTTACCTGTCCTCCAGTTGGATATCGATATATTTGTGTAAATGTCATATAGTATAAAATAGAGAACATACATAATAACAGTATGATTCGAATATCCAATATTTTTTTACATTCATTGATTATGATCCGCATGTTATTTTTCCTCCCTGTAAGTGACTAAAAATACATCTTCAAGGTTTGGTGTACACGGTCTTGCATTATTATCTTCTTCCTCACTATAATATCGGACCATCATTTTTTCTGATTCCTGTCGCATGGATAAAATGATTCGTTTTTGTTCAAATTCTTGGATCTTGGATTCATTGATTGATTTCTCAAATACCTTCCCCTCAAGCTCCTTGCAGATGTTTGGAACTGTATCATTTTTTAATAACTGTTTTTCTTTGATCATAATGACATGATTTGCAATAGATTCAATGTCTGATACGATATGCGTTGAAAGGATCACTATTCGATCCTTGGATAATACGGATAATATATTTCGAAATCTTACTCTCTCTTTTGGATCAAGTCCTGCAGTTGGTTCATCTAATACAAGAATTTTTGGATCATTTAACATTGCCTGTGCGATCCCTACACGCTGAATCATTCCACCAGAGAATTTTTTCATTTTCTTATTGGAGACATCGCTTAATCCTACTAACTCCAATAATTCTGGAATTTTTTCTCTTGCAGCTTCTTTGGAAATTCCTTTTAACGCTGCAAGATAATCAAGATACTGCGTTGGTGTATTATTTTTATAATATCCAAAATGCTGTGGCAGATAACCGATCACATCTCGGTATGTTTCTCCCATTTTATAAATATCCATTCCATTGTATAAAATCTCTCCGCTTGTCGGATACAAAAGTGTTGTGATCATTTTGATCAATGTCGTTTTCCCTGCACCATTTGGTGCGAGCATGGCATATAAACCATTTTCAAGTTCCAGATTAATATCTTCCACTGCTGTGAATTTTCCATAATCTTTTCTAATATGCGAAAGTGTAAGCATCCTTCTCCTCCATTCTTCCAACCAAAATAAATAAAGCCATAAAACACACGATCATTGTTGCAATCTGAATTCCTAATGGAATATATTCAAAAAGAAATAAAATCTTTGTTTCCTGTAATCGCATGATCGCTGCGAAAAGTAATACCCATATTGCACCAAGACCCGCAAAGCACTTATAGTTATTCCATCTGTGATAAATGTATACAGCAATGATCGCAAAGACCAGCATACTTGAAACTCCAACAACTCCAACCGATAAGATTGCTTTCTCCCTAATCCCACTAAGGAATAAAAAGCTGGTATTCACCAGAGATAATACGACTGCTGTATAAAATAGGCGAAGGCTCACAATATAATTCATCGAATAATACATCGTATTTCTTAATTCATTGATCTGTGTCTGTTCGTCCATATAGCAAGTAAAGTAAGAAAACAATAGAAAGAAAACGGGCATTCCCAAAAAAGCTGCCCCAAATTGTCTGATTTCCTCCTCAAAGGAAAGTACTAGTCCAAGACACACGGCAAAATAAATTATGAACGTCGCAAAAAATACAGAAAGATTTTTATAATAAATGACTCTTAACCCAGGTCCTAGATAAATCTTTTTCATTCTTTTTAGAAATGAAATCTTTTGGGGCATACCTTTTAAAATGATGTCTTCAATTTCATTCTGTATTTCTGACCGCAGCGGATAATGAACATCCATCTGTTCTACATAAAATTCCTGATTATTTTCTTTTTCATTACTGATAGTCCACCTCGCTTTTTATTTGTCGTATCATTTTATAAAACCTTGATTTCACTGTATTTTCGGAAATATTTAATGTCTGCGATATGTCCTGAAAGGTCCTTTCTTCAAAACATTTCATATAAAAAATCTCCTGCCACTCCTGCTTATATAGCGAAACAATTTCCATAATTTGTTCTATCAACTCCTTATGGATGATCAACTCGGACAAATCCCTAATCGCTGTTCCTAAATTACTACTGTGAAGTTCCAGATTCTCATCTGTCATATCAATCTGTTCTTGTTTTAATGACAAACGATGTACCTTGCTTCGATAATGATCACATATCTTATTCGATGCGATTCTATACATCCATGTCCGAAATGAAGCCTTTTTATGATCAAACATTGTGATTTTTTTGCAATATCTGTATAAAAATATCCTGTGTCAGATCTTTTGCAAGTTCTTCATTTCCTGTTTGCCGATATACATATGCATAGATTTCCTTGTAATAATATAAAATCAGTGCGTTGGCTGCCTCTTTATCTTGTTTTTCTTTATTCTTTTGATCAACTTTTGTTCTATTAGCATGCATGCCACTCATTTCTTGGTTTTTTGTACTGTACATTATTATATACGGAATAATCCATTAGAAAGTTTTAATAATTAGGAAATTTCTTATGAAATAAATAAAATCGCTGCGCTATAGTCTTTATTAGACCATCGCACAGCGATTTTGTTCATTTCCGCATTTTTTTATTGGGCATTTTGGCATGTTTCCGCATTTTTTATTTCTTTATTTTTCCCTATTTCCGCATTTTTTATCCAGGTTGTCATACAAATAATTTTATGATTTTAATGTGCTGCTATCATCTCACTAATTTCCAGAATCTTCTTCGTATCCTCCAAACAATGTTTCTCACTCTGTACCTTTCCATTTTCCACATCTTCCATAAAATTCTGTATCTGCATTGTCATATCATTTCCTTTAAATGGATAACTTTTCGTCTCTGTTGTACCGTCATTCCAATGGATTATATAATCAATGATCCTGTTATAATTTGGAATCATGATTTCTCCCTTGGTTCCGACGATTTTTGCATATCTTTCCATCTCACGGTCAATGGCGCCTTCTGCTGTTGCGATGCATCCATCTTTAAAATAAATCTTTGATCTAAAATAATAATTGATACCTTCGATATCTTTTCTCTCAGTTTCTATCTTATCAATTTCTTCTTCATGGATTCCTAAAATAAATCCAAGAATATAGCTTCCAATATCATTCAATGCCCCACCTTGTTCTTTATCAAATAAAAATGATGTCTTAGGCAATCCTAATGAATCTGAGCAGAAATTTTGCTATAAAATTGTTTTGGATGTTTTCCAATTTTCTTCAGATCTTCTTTTTAGATGATCATACCCTGTGTTAAATTTTGTTTTTAATGCTTCCGTACATAATGTATTTGTTTTCTTTACTTTTTTCCTGAATCTCATATACATCAGTGGATATTAACACTAACGGCTTCTCACTTAATACTGGGATATGGTGTTCCAATGATCTTAAAATCCATTCTTTATGAAATTTATGTGTGAGTGCGATATAAACTGCATCTACCTGCGGATCATTTAACAGTTCTTCATAATCTTTATATACTTTGACTTCTGGATGCTCCTTTATGTATGGATCATCCATGGAAACTGAACGTGAGCTGATCGCATAAATCTTTCCTTCATCTGTTGCCTCAATTGCCTGTACAAACTTTCTGGCGATTCTGCCAAATCCTATAATTCCAAAATTCATATCATTTTCCTCTCGTGATGTGTAATTTTATTTCTGGAAATCAATTCTTTCTTCAGTTATAATTATAATGTAAGTGGCGTAAAACACAACAGGAAAGGAGACTTCAATCATGCAATTACCAATTTCGCTCGGCAATCAAGGTTTTGCTTCTCTTCGTGAAAACCATTGTTTTTATATTGACAAAACTGATTTTATCAGAGAGTGGTGGGAAGAACAGGATGTTGTAACCTTGATCACTCGTCCTCGCCGTTTTGGAAAAACATTAAATTTAAATATGATGGAATGCTTCTTTTCTACTCAATACAAAGACCGCTCGGATCTATTTGATAGCCTTTCTATCTGGAATAATCAGAAATATCAGAAATTGCAAGGAACTTATCCTGTAATCTCACTTAGTTTTGCAAATATTAAAGGCCGTACTTTTGAAGAAACGAAACGTGGAATCTTACAGATTCTTGTAAAATTATTCAGCATTCATTCTTATATCAAAGATGATAAAATCCTGAATTCTGAAGATTGGGAATTTATAAATTCTGTAAATATGGATATGCCTGATGATGTTGCGAGTCTGACTTTGATGTACCTGTCTGATTACCTCAGCCGTTTTTATCAAAAGAAAGTTCTAATCTTTTTAGATGAATACGACACTCCTTTACAAGAAGCTTATATTCATGGTTATTGGGATGAGCTGACAGGGTTCTTACGCAGTTTATTAAATGCTTCATTTAAAACGAATCCATACCTTGAACGTGGATTAATGACTGGAATCACCAGGATCAGCAAAGAATCTATCTTTTCTGATCTTAATAATCTCTCCATCATTACAACCACCTCCGAAAAATACAGCCAGCAATTTGGATTCACTGAAAATGAAGTGTTTAAAGCTTTAAAAAGTTATCATTTATCTGACAAAGAATCTCTTGTAAAGTCATGGTATGATGGGTTTACTTTTGGATCACAGAAAGATATTTATAATCCATGGTCTATTACTTGTTTCTTAAAAGAGAAGCTGTTGAAACCTTATTGGGTTCATTCAAGTTCTAATGCTCTGATCAGTAAATTATTGCAGATAAGCAATCCTGAAACCAAAATGATCATGGAAGATATTTTAAATGGTGGATGCTTAAAAACTGAAATTGATGAAGAAATTATTTTTGATCAGTTAGAGAAAAAACGCGGTGCTATCTGGAGTTTGTTACTTGCCAGCGGTTATTTAAAAGTGTCTGATCGTTCCTTTGATGAAAAAGAGGTCGCTTTGTCTATTCACTGGAACTTACAAATAAAGAAGTAAAATTAATGTTTGAAGATATGATCCGAGACTGGTTTTCTGAAGATTCTACTCCTTATAACGATTTCTTAAAAGCTTTTTTATGCCAAGATATCGATTATATGAACGATTACATGAACCAGGTTGCCGCTTCCACATTCAGCTCTTTTGATACTGGAAAGCAAGCCTCTTCCTCATCCCAGCCAGAACGATTTTATCACGGATTTGTTCTTGGATTGATCGTTGAACTTTCTGATACTTATAAGATAACCTCCAATCGTGAAAGTGGATTTGGACGATATGATGTAATGTTAGAACCTTTTGATAAATCTAAAACTGCTTATATTCTGGAATTTAAGGTGCATAATCCACGGACGGAAGATTCTTTGGAGGATACTGTATCTAAGGCTTTATTGCAAATTGATGAGAAAAATTATGATGCTGAATTGATTGCTGATGGATTTAGGAAAGAACAGATTTGTCATTTTGGATTTGCATTTGAAGGGAAACATGTTTTAATTGGATAAACGTTGATCAATGAAAAAAGATACCAAACTAGTAGTGAATCATTTGGTATCTTTTTTCGCGTTATAACATTTTAGTAATCTCAGAAAGATCTTCTAAGATCACATTCGGTTTTACATCGCTTGTTTTTACATCTTCTCTTGTGCTCTCTCCACTTAGCACTAAGATTGATGTCACATCACTTTGATCTGCAACTGCGATGTCGGTATACAGCCGGTCCCCTACAATAGCGATCTCGTCCGGTTCGTATCCCGTTTCCTGGATGATATAGTCCAGTGTATGTTTCGACGGTTTTCCAAAGAATTCTGGAAATCTTCCCGTTGAAGCCTCTATAAGTTTTGCTATTGATCCACAGTCTGGAATAAATGCTCCGCCTTCCATTGGGCAGTTCCAGTCTGGATTAATTCCAAAATATATACAGCCATTCCGAATATAATGACATGCTTTGGAAAGCTTTTCATAAGTTAAAGTTGTATCAAATCCCAGAACCACGATATCTGGATCTTCTTCTGTCAGGTTCATATCAAAATATTTAAATTCCTGGATCAGAGATGGGGTCCCTAGCACATAAACACTTTTTCCCTCATAGTGTTGTTTCAAATATCGACTGATCACATGTGTGGATGTCATCATTTGCTGCCTTTTGATCCTGATTCCAAACCTTTCAAGTTTCTCAATATAATCTTGCTGGCTTTTCGAAGAATTATTCGTAAAGAAATAATATTCTCTCCCTGTTTCTTTAACTTCTTTAAAAAGTCTTTCGTAAATGAAAATAGTTCATTTCCAAGATAAATCGTTCCATCCATATCAAGGATAAAACATTTGATTTTTTCAAACATATGATTTCCCTGCAAATCCCTTCATTCTTTATTTCTCTCCTCGATCATGTCGAGCTTTTAGAGCCAATGCACATGCAGCACTGATCAGCGCTACAACTGTAGAATAGATACCTACATAAATCGTATCACCTTTTCCATAGTTAATCAGCAATGTACAGATTGTTGGTACCATCCCAGCTACTAAGAAACTTGGCACATGATATACAAAAGAAATTCCTGAATAACGTACTTCTGTTTCAAAGTAAGAAGACCATAAAGAACTGATAACAGCCCAGATCAGGTTATATGCAATACTCCAGCCAAGAACGATTCCAATAATTGTGATCGCAAGGTTTCCTTTGCTTAATTCAATAACTTTCAGTGTAGGAATACTCAAAACAGCTGATGCTAAAGCTCCAATTACAAATGTTCTTGTATTTCCCAGTTTTTGTGCACACCATCCACCAAACAGTGTAAATGGAATCTTAAAAATACATGCTATGATCGTAATAATATAAGTCTGGATCAGTGGCATTCCAAGCCAGTTAATGCAATAGGACAAGATCCATACGATAAAAATATTATAAAATGTTCCATCCACCCATCTTGTACCGCATCCAAGAAGTAATGTTTTCCAGTATCCTTTTACCATTGGAATAAATCCGACTTTATGTTTCTTTCCTTCTGCTTCTTCTGCCTCTAATTTTGCCTGTGCCTTCTTGTAATCTTCTGTTTCCATCATTTCACCTTTTTGACGGATAACGATCAATGTCAAGATAATTGCTGCTAAGAAAGGAATTCTCCATCCCCATGTAAAGAAAATATCTTCTGGTAATAATAATGTTGGTACTGCGATCAAAATAGAAGATAATCCGAATCCAATCGGAAGACCGATTTGTGGAATCGCTGCATAGAAAGATCTCTTATTCTCTGGCACATTTTCGTATGCCATTAAGATTCCTCCACCCCATGTTCCTCCACGGCCAAAGCATTGTGCCAGACGCATTAACTGAAGAACGATAACTACTCCAACTCCTGCGCTTGCTGCTGGTGGCAGGATTCCAATGATTGATGTCGAAATTCCCATCATCAATAAAGATGCATACATCGTAACTTTTCGACCTTTTCTATCACCAATATGTCCAAAGAAAATCGCACCAAATGGACCTGCAATATATCCAATCGCAAATGACATATAAGAAAGGATCAGCGCTGTTGTTCCATTTCCCGTCTGTGAAAAAAACACTTTATTAAACACAGTTCCTGCTGCTGTTCCATATAATAAGAAACAATACCATTGCACCGCACTTTCAAACAATGTGATCGTTGCAATTTTTCGAAAATTATTTTTTTCCATATATTTTATCCTCCTTCTTGTTAATCTTCTTCCCCTTCATAGTATTTAAATGGCCATGGTCCTGAATAATCAGCACCCGTTGGAATTGTCTGATAATGTGTATTAATGCGATCTCCTTGAAGATCATGAATCAAATATCCTGGATTTCCAAGGAAGAAGCGATCTCCTCCACCTTTAAATTCCTCTTTTTTCTCTTCCTCTGTAAGATTTATATCATTTTTCCCCCTAAAATCAACTTCCATCTGCATTGCGATCGGTGGACATGTCACACATGGAATTTTATGCCATGATGTAAAAATAGCAGTATGCATATGACCACAACATAACGTAACATTTTCATGTTTATTTAAGATCTGTGCAAGTCTGTCTGCCTGATCAAATCCTTCATCCATTGCTGGCAATCCTGTTACAAATGGCGGATGATGTGTAAATACTAATGTTGGTTTCTCAGGATATTCTGTAATTCTTTCTTCCAGCCACTCTGCTACCCGATCGCTTAATCCACCCGAATGACAAGATGGTTTGCTTGTATCAATTACGATCACTCGAACTGGATATTCATCGATTGTATAGCAGATATAAGGTTTGATATCCTCTTTTACCGGAGTTTCCTCCGTAAACATTTCTAAAAAGAAGTCTCTTTTATCATGGTTCCCAGGAACAATGTAGACTGGTCTTGGAAGTTTTCTAAGTCCCTCTCTCATAAACTCATATCCTTCCCTTGTTCCACCCTCAGACAAATCCCCAGTCACTACAAAAAATTCTGGTAATTCATAATCCTTCATTGAACAAAAATAATCAATCGTCTGATGCAAGGCTTTCATTGTATCTGCTTTCTGGAAAGATAATTTCCCATCACCTCTTAAATGGAAATCTGAAATCTGAATAACTTTCATAAATGCAACCTCCTTTTTCATATCACGCTCTCGAGAATACATTTTTATTGTTCCGGAATAATAAATGTGTTAAAATTAATTAAACTTTTAATTTTGTATCTCTGTTTCTTTAATTGAATTTTAACTTTTTCAATTGTTTTATTCAATTATTTTTAATTGTTTTAATAAAAATACAGATTATTGACTAATAATTCTCATCAATTTTTGTCTATTTTGAATAGTTTATTTCTGTTTTTTATTAAACTTTTAATGTTATTCAGGAGGGATTTATGTCATATTATAAAAAAAGTTACATTAAAAGACATTGCAAATGATTCAGGTGTTTCCGTAAGTTCTGTTTCCATGATCTTAAATAAACGCGAAGGCGTTTCTTTTTCCAATGAAACGGTTGAAAAGGTTCTGTCCTCTGCGAAAAAATTGGGATATGAGATTTCTTCTTCCCAAAAAAAGAATGGTACACCCGCTTACAATACTCAAAGATCCGCAAAATATATTGCTATTTTTTGCCCTAACATATCAAACTCTTATTACTCTACAATCGCACAATCCATTGAGCAGGCTGCTTATCAAAAAGGATTTAAAACTTTGATCATCACGACTTTTCGTGATGAAACCTTAGAAAAAGAGTTCCTTCAGGATATGATCAAACTACATGTCAGTGGTATTGTTTTTACTATGATGCCTCAATGCCCACCGTTTTTAGAAAAGATTGCTAAGAAATATCCCGTGATCGTTATCGGAGATAAAACAACAGATATTGATCTGAATGTCATCGAGACAAGTAACTATACTGCTGGAGTTTTGATGGCTGAACATTTATATGAACTTGGACACCGTAATATCGCATTTTTAACAACCACGATTGGTAAAAGCCTGTCTCTTGCCATGCGTTATCAACGTTTAAAAGCAATTCAGAACACCTATAAGAAACTTTGTATGAATGAACCTTATAATATCATTGTAAAAGAAGCCAAAATTGATCCAGAACTTGAACGTAAAAATATTTTCTTAGAACACGGCGTTGGTTATCAATTATGCAATGAATGTCTTGATGACAGAAATCTTGCAAATCTTACTGCATTCATCGGTAATAACGATATGGTTTCTTATGGGATCATGGATGCGATCCTTAAAAAAGGCTATCAGATTCCAGATGATTTCAGTGTATGTGGGTTTGACAATGACTTTGCTTCCAGTCTGCTTCCAATCTCATTAACGACCGTGGAGCATTACATGGAAGACAAAGGAAAGAAAGCATTTGATATGATTTATGAAAAGATTCAGGAAAAGGATGACTTCTTCGTTCAAGATGATAAATGTGTGATCCGTATTGAATACAAATCAAAACTTATTTCTCGTGATTCTACGAATGTTGCTCGTACACGAAAAAATATCAATTTATAACTTTGGTTATTAAAATTTTAATAATGTTTTTTAAGATAAAATTGGACACGGAACTAGTAGTGATCATTCCGTGTCCTTTTTGCGTTATAACATTTTGGTGATCTCAGAGAGATCTTCTAAGATCACATTCGGTTTTACATCGCTTGTTTTTACATCTTCTCTTGTACTCTCTCCACTTAGCACAAGAATTGACATTGCATCACTTTGATCTGCAACTGCGATGTCGGTATACAGCCGGTCCCCTACAATAGCAATCTCGTCCGGTTCGTATCCCGTTTCCTGGATGATATAGTCCAGTGTATGTTTCGACGGTTTTCCAAAGAATTCTGGAAATCTTCCCGTTGAAGCCTCAATTAATTTTGCCATGGAACCACAGTCTGGAATAAATGTTCCACCTTCCATCGGGCAGTTCCAGTCTGGATTGATTCCAAAGTATGTACAGCCATTTCGGATATAATGACATGCTTTGGAAAGCTTTTCATAAGTTAAGGTTGTATCGAATCCTAAGACTACGATATCTGGATCTTCGTCTGTCAGGTTCATATCAAAATATTGAAATTCCTGGATCAGGGATGGGGTCCCTAGCACATAAATACTCTTTCCATCGTAATGTTCTTTAAGATATTTGATGATCACATGACTTGAGATCATCATCTGATCTTTCTTGATCGGTATCCCAAGCTTCCCAAGTTTCTCAATATAAGCCCGCTGGCTTTTTGATGAATTATTGGTAAAGAAATAATATTCTCTTCCAGTTTCCTCGACTTTCTTTAAAAAATCTTTGGTGAATGGGAATAGTTCATTCCCAAGATAGATCGTTCCATCCATATCAAGGATAAAACATTTGATTTTTTCAAACATGAGCTGCCCTCCTATTTGATCACATCATCATAAAAATCATAGAATTTCAAAATTCTCATAAATGTGATACGGTCACGGATATATGGTGCAACTCTTGCTGTTTTTTCTTTCATATCCGGTGTAAATCCGATGTCTTCTAAGCTTTTTACTCCATGTACTTTCTCTAACATTGCAACAATCTCATCTGCTTTTGGAATCTCTTCTATGATCCTGATGATCTCTTCTGTTTTTTCTCTTAATACTTTTGGATCGATCAGATCTAACAGATTTGGATCATTTGTCTTTTTAATGCTTTCGCATAATTCTTTATTGGTAAATGTCTTTTCGATCAGGTCTGTCTCAATATCCACATGATCTTTTACCTTGAAGTTGCCCTCTTTTAAATATTTTACTGCTTCATGGTAGATGTCACTTACCTGGATCAGTCCGACTCCTACTTTCTCTCCATGGTATGCATCGATCTCATCATTGATCACTGCCATCTCCCAGAAATGTGCCATATGATGCTCTGCTCCGGATGCGGGACGGGAATGTCCTGTCATCTGCATGGCAAGTCCTGATAATAATAATCCATACATCAATTCTTCATATGCGTTGATATCTCTGTTACTTAATCCGTCTAAGGATTCTTTTAATTTATCCAGTGCGTCATATTCCATCTCACAGATACGGTCACAGATATATTCTCCATCCAGAATATTTGTGATCTTCCAGTCTGCAATGGCCGTGTATTTTCCTAACAGATCTCCGACTCCGGATGCTGTCAGTCTCATTGGTGCATCTGTAATGATACGGCTGTCTGCAACGACTAAAATAGGCGATTCTGCGATCATACTCTTCTTAAATCCATACCATGACATAGCTGCAACTGTAGATACATAACCATCTACACTGGCTGCGGTTGGAACCGAGATAAATGGAATCTTTCTTTCATATGCATTATATCTTGTCAGATCATGGATTGTTCCTGATCCGACTGCAATCATGCAGTCAACTTCTTTGATCAGATCTAACTGTTCTTTTACCTTCGCAACTCCGATCTCATTGGCATGCAGGTTTTCTGGATTCAATTTGATCACTGGGATTCCACCTAATAATTTTTCGACTTCTTTTCCTGCCGCCTCATAAGTATTGTCATCACATACCATAACAAGATGCTTATACTGATCATATGGTTCTTTGTTTAAGATTTCTGGAAGCTTTTTTAAAGCTCCTTCTTCCAGAATCACATCATCTACGACTAGCTGATGATCCCTTCCACAACTACAATTTCCTGTGAATTCTTTGATATTGATTTTCATGTCAAACACCCTTTCCTGTCCTTGTTTAAAATACTAATGAATGGTACAATGAAACAACATTTTTTTGTTGCAAGATTTCTTTCATTTTCTTTTGCGTTTTGCCAAGTGCTATAATCTCCTGAAATAATTTTAAGTAATCTTTTTCACCTGCCACCGCAAAACCAAACACTAGATATACTATATTTCCTTCCGTAAACTCAATTCCTTCTGGACACATCACAAGACTTAATCCATCTTTATAAATCTCTGATTCTTTTCCTGCATGTGCCAATGCAATTCCTTTACTGATAATGATATAATCGCCATATTCTTTTACATTTTCTACTGCTTTTTGCCCGTAATCAGCTCCTACACAACCCTTTTTTTCTAAAATATCAGCTGCTTGTAAAATACCTTGCTCCCATGTAATCTTATCAAATGTAATCCTGATTCTTGACGGATCAAGCATCTGTGCAAGCATACTCTTTCCCGTATTTTGAATCTTACTTTCCATCAATTTATAAACATCCTCGAAAAATTCATCTCTTTTCTCCATATCTAACTTCTCAAGGAATGTTTTCATCACATCCAGAAAATGCTGCTGGACATATCTTTTTTCATTCTCTGGCTTTACTTCTTTCCTTCCCAGTAAAAATGCAATGTTCTGAATCGCATTAATATCATTCATTGTAAGCTGAGCATGAACTTTCACACATGGTATATTTTCTGTCTTTATATTTGCTGTTGATATCACAAAATCAATCTTATTATTTTTAAGAAACTCTTCAACTTTCCGACCTGGAACTACATCTGCAACCCTAAAATCAAAATAATTCTTAATCTGAGCTTCTAGATATTTTCCCGTTGCCATACTGCCTGGACAAACGATTAATACCTCTAAAAAGATTTAGATATTCAAGATTCCTTACAAATGCTGCACATATATGGATCATAATAGATTCTTTCATTTCTTTTGTCAGAGGATATCCAAGATACCTCTCTAAGATATTACTATTTTTCTCTACCGTTTTTTCTAAAATCTCTTTTGAAATTGGCAGTTCATCACTTAATGGCATCTCAAAATCATAATCTTCCCAATTTTTTAATGTCCTGATGTGATCAAGCAGTGATTCAATTAATACCGTGTCTGTCTGAAGACTGCAGTTTACATCTTCCCCAACCATTTGCAGAAAATATACGATAATCCCATAAAGTTCCACATCATTAATCTCTTTTTGCTCTGAACCAATGTTGAAATCATGTTGTTTCATATAACGTCCAAAACTTTTGATGTCACTTTTCGTTACACTAATTTCATATTTTTGTGCAAACCAATTTAGAAGATTATCGCTTGCTGTCTCCCCAGTTAACTTGCTGGCTGCTTTACTCTTATCATTTTTAATCTTCTGATTCAGAAATACAAACAGATAGATTATTGTATAACAAAATACTCTCTCTGAAAGCAACATATGCTGTTCTTCCATATATTCTCTAAAATCATTTTTGACCATTTCAAGTGAGACATTCATATCTAATTTTCTTTGAATTAGCTGATGAAAAAAACTTTTTTCCATATAATCATTTTCTAGATCATGGAAGATCTGTATCAAAAGATTTTCTTTGTCTTTTTGTTCACATTCAATTTTAATTCCTTTGCTGCTTTTCATCATTACATTTTACCTGAAAAAGCCAGACAGTAATCTTTGACCGTCTCAAAATCATTTAAAATTGTATTTCTGCTGACATTTAATTCTTTTGCCAGATTCTGCATCGTAACATAGCCTTCACTCATCAACAACTCTGCAATAATATAAATCTGTCTTTCTTCTCTGGACATCTTATAAGAATAAGTATCCATATAGTCTAATCTTTCTTGAATCTTTGAAAAATCTTTTTCCAGAAGAAATAATTGCTCTTTTTCATTTAATTTTGCTGGAGACATTTTCGCTTCCACCAAGAAATCATTAATTTCATTCACATCGGTTCTTAATGTCTTTAACGATATTCTGTATGTTGTGATGAGTTTGTTTACTTCCAGACTTTTTGAATTACTTAAAATCAGCTTCTCAAGAATCTCTGTACTTCTCTTTCTCATAAATGTCTCCTATGTATATCACCCTAACTGTTCTCTCAGATATTCAGGGATTTCATCTAATTTTTTGTCATACAGTTTCCAACAACTTCTTTATTCATCACAGCCTGCATCAGCGCTTGTAAAAATTCAAGATGCTGATCACCATCTTTGATTGCTAAATTAAAAACTGCTGTAGTTTCTATACTTTCTTCATCTGAATCCATTCTATAGAATTTTACTGGGTTCTTCAATCTCAAAAAGCATACACAATTATCCTTGATTCCATCTACTTTACTGTGAGGGATCGCAACAGGAACTTCACTTGGAAGTCCTGTTGGATATTCTTTTTCACGTTCAATACATGCTTTCATAAATGTTTTATCTGCATATCCAGCTTTGGCAATTGCCTGTCCACAAAGCGAGATCGCTTCTTCCCAGTCTTTTGCCTCTCCTTCAATAGCCAGATAATGATTTGTCTGTCCCATAAGTTTTTAGCCTCCTATTTATTATCCGATGATTCTGTGGATGAATCCGATTAGGATACAAATTGGGTTCTGCCCGAAGAATCCGTCTGTTACCATTCCACTAACATGTACACCTGTTGTCTTCATCATTAATGTTGCTTCTGGTGCGAAAAAGTTTGTTAAGAATGTTACTAAGAATAAACATAAAATTGTTGTTACGATACTACGGAATAAGTTTCCTTTACTTGCCATAACACACATTGGTGTTACATAACATACGATTGTTAATAATCCGATTGGAAAATATGTCATGTTTGGAATGATAAATGCCATTAAGATAACACAAGGGATTGCAACTACTGTAGATGTAATACAGCAAGGATCTCCTAATCCTAAGGCGATATCCATTCCGATGTAGATTTCTGCGTCATCACCCATTTTACTCTTCATATAAGCACTTGCAGCGTTTCCTAAAGCTGTAAGCCCCTCCATCATAACTGTTACCATTCTTGGGATTAAGATTAGCACTGCTGATACTCCCATACCAATTGATAATGTTGTTCCAATATCCTGCTTTGTAATAATACCCAATAAGATACCAACAACAACACCGATAACTGCTGTATCACCAAAGAATCCTAATTTAGATTCAATCTTATCCATGTTTACATCAATTTTGTTTAATCCTGGAATGCAATCAATAATCTTGTTAAATAATGTTGCTAATGGGAATGTTGTTCCAATATAAGATAATGTAGAACATGTTGTTCCTTCAAGTCCGAAAAATTCCTGCCAAGGTTTTGCGACAATCTGCCCAAGGAACAGTGCTAATACAGATGCAGCTAATGTAACGACAACACCAACTGCGATACTATCTGTTAATGCATATGCCATCGCACCTGGAATGATGAAATGGATGTAGTTCCAAATATCAACGTTCATAACCTTTGTTAATTTTAATTTTAGTAAAATTAAATTCAAAATAATAATCAACGGTAATACAACTGGTGCAAATGGTACAGACCATGATGCAGCTCCTACTGCAGCAAATCCTAAGTCAGTTGTTGTAAATCCACCACCCATTGACTGGTAATATTTGATAACTGGCTGAATACTTGTTGTCAGTAAATTAACGACTAAGCAAAGTCCCTGAAATCCGATACCAACCATCAATCCTGATTTGATTGCCTGCCCAAGTTTCATTCTGAAGAACAATCCGATGATGATCAATACGATTGGCAGCATAACCGCCGCTCCTAAATCTACAATTCCTTTAAAAAAGCTAAATACAGCATCCATTTTTTATTCCTCCTCTATATAATATCTGATCTATTCTCCAAGAATCTTATGACATTCATCAATGATACTCTGTTTAATCTTTCCTTCATTGATTCCTGAGATCAGGCCAAATACGCTGATACAAGGTTTTTCTACTGGTTTTCTGTAATTTGTTGTTGTTAAGATTAAGTCTACATCATTTTGTTTTAAAGGAATCTCACTGATACTTGATTTGAAGATTTTTCCTGGAATATTAGCTTCTGCTAAAATCTTCTTTACTGCTTCCTGAGCTACTGTTGATGTTGCTACTCCACTTCCACATGCTACTAAGATTTTTACTTCATTTGCCATAATTTTTATCCTCCAAAAAACTTATCATGGTTGTATTTCAATTCGTTACTAATTCATGAATTATCTTATGGCATTATAATATATCTTACAAAAAAATCATTCAAGCCAAGTTTCCGTTTGTACATTTTACCTAAAGTGTGCTAAGTCCAATTCTGTTCTTGTACGTAAAACCTATTTTTGACTAATGAACTGTTCTATAAACATAAATTATGCTAATCTTATTGTATTGTATATTCTTTATTATATATACGCACAAATTTCAAAAATTCTGAAGCTGCATTTCCTAACTGCCGATCCTTTCTCAATGCCAGATAAGTACACCTTTTTTAATGTCATTTCAGGCATATCTTGATCTTTATACTTTTTCAATAAATTGCCGGATCAGATTTGGAATATAGTTTTGGAGGAATTGATCTTGTATAGGCAAATCGAATATTTCCTGTATGTCGCTGATAAATCCGATTCATAGAACGTTCAGCTTTCTTTGTTGATTCTATAACTTCCATAGCATAAGGTAAAAACTCTTTTCCTTCTTTGGTAAGAACCAAAAATCGTCCTTTCTTCTCAAATAATGAAAATCCTAGTTCTCCTGTACAGAATATAAAGTTGGTAACCGTCTGTATATTTATCCTGCTGATCATTGTATGCAATGTGAGCCATGTAGAACCGGCCATAGTGAAATGTGTGAAAATCTTGGAAATAATTTAGATCGTCCTGGTGGTTTTACGCAGTACTATACTGTTCTCCCACGACAGATTGCACGTGATGTTATCTACCGCATTCCTGACGGAATCAGCTATGACCGTGCTTCTCTTGGTGAACCTTTATCATCTGTCTATGCCTGTCAGGAAAATATCAATGTTGGGTTTCCACGCAAAACTTGCAAAACTACGTGGTGCTAAAAAAGTTATTATGATTGAAATTAATGATAACCGTTTAGAAACTGCGAAACAATTCGGTGGCGTTGCTAAAGGAGCTTTAACAGAACTTGATACTAATTATATCCATTATAATGGTCTTTGGATTTATGGGCATTATGGTTCTAATAGCATGCAAGTGCAAAAATCTTTTGAACTTGCAATTTCTGACGAATTTGAAGCCGAGAAATTTATCACTCATATTTTACCACTTAGTGAAATTAATAAAGGAATTGCCCTTACTAAATCTGGGGAAGCAATAAAAGTTGTATTACATCCAAATGATCAATAATTTAATCTCGTACATATATGAAAAAGGTACCGAATCTAAAACTTTTTAGATTCGATACCTTTTTATTTCACATCTACCCCAGATACCCCAACTCCTTAGATATCTGCCCAGCAGTTTCATTAAGTTCATCCAGCACAAATTCCTTCTTCTTATCATCCACACGAAATACCGGAATACTTGCACTGACTGCTGCCACGATCTTTCCTGTGTAATTTCTTACAGGCACTGCCATACAATACATCCCAATCCAGTATTCTTCGTCATTGACCCCATATCCCTGTTTCTTCACTTTCTCTGCCTCATGGATCAGCTCACTGACAGTTAAGATCGTATGTGGTGTATATGCTGGAAGTTCTTCTTTATCTTCGAATAACTTATAAATCTCTTCCTCGCTCATCTCACTGATCATCACTTTTCCAAGTGCTGTTGCATGAATGGATTCATACTCGCCCGGGCTTACACTGTTGTTCATACCATTGCTCGTATATTCCATCTTGGAAATAATGATCGTTTCTTTTCCTTTGATTGTTCCATAATCGATCGTTTCGTTTAATTTCTTTCCAAGTTCTAATAAATGTGTACGGTCAATATTAAATAACTGATTCTGTGCTGGAACTGACAGCCCTACTTTATATAATTCCCAGCCAAGACGATATCTGTTTGTTTCTTCACTCTTTTCAATATAACCATAATACTGCAGTGTATCTAATAAACGATGGACTGTACTCTTTCCGATTCCTAGTGCATCGCTTAATTCACTGACTCCTGCTCCAAGATTCCCTGTATTCTTTGCAAGATGGTTTAACAATTCCAGTGCTTTCATTACCGTCTGCACTGGATATTTTGGTTCCTGTGCCATGACTTTCCTCCCGTTTATCTGTTTTTATATCCTCTTTTGATCACTATCATTATATCAAACCCCGTCTTCACTATGCAAAATATTTTTCTTCTATCTCGAACTTTTTTCTAAACTTTGAAACACTTCATATATAATCGAAAAAAGAGACGGTATTTTGACTTAATCCGTCTCTTGATCTTTTCTCTTTCTTCTATATATAACTCTCGATCTAAAATCTTATGCACGATGTTTCAAATCTTTGAATGATTCTTCCTGTGGTCCTCTCTGATCTTTCTTCGCAATATATAAACTTCCTGTTCCTGTTGCGCAAAGAATTGGTGGTTCACATGCTGTTGCAGCTGTATGCTCGATTCCTTCCATATCCGCATCTGTACGATCAAGCATTGTTGCTACCTTCCATGCTTCGAACTTGCATTTGTAAGACTGGTTTCCTACTTCTTCGATCCATCCTACATATTCCATAAAGTCACCTACATAAACTGGTGCTGTAAATTCGATTTTCTCATATCCTAAGAACAAACTAATATCTCCGTCCGCATATACCATCAGTTCTGTTCCTACATCGCCCCACTGAACAACGATTCTTGCTCCATTAACGAGTCCACCTACATAGTGAGCATCTTTCTCACTCATCATCATGTGATGTACAACTTTCTTTCCGATCATAGCTCTTACCTCCATTTTTCGTGTTCTATTATTCAGAATCATTTTCTAAATGTTACTTTGTACTGTGATGGTAACATTTGATTGTATTTTTGTCAATACATTTTCGTAATTTTTCTGTTATTTATAATTTCTTTCTATTATATAGAAAATTTAATTGCTATTTTTCTAATGAAGCAAGAAATACTTTCCCCTAACTGGAGAGTTGTTTCTGTCTATTTTTTATAAGTAATGCACAATTTTTCTGCAAGTTATTAAACATATTGTCTAAATATCGTTGTTTTTTTGTCAATCTTTTTCCAATTATTGTATTTATAAACAATCTGTTACGTGTAAACTTTTTTCTTTTCTTGATATTTTTTCTCATTTTCAGAAAATAAGCTCTTTACATTCCATCTCATGTATCCCTTAAAATACAATCATAGTCATTCGTGGAGAAAAATAAAGAAAGGAGTTTCATATGAGTGTAGTTATGGCAAATGCACTTGGCACTGGAATTTTCTGCGGACTCTGGCAAGGTATCGGTTCAGTTCTTGGACTTGCTACCTGGATGGGCTTCGTCGGCTGTACTTCTTATTTCTCAGCCGGATGTGGAAAAACCGGTTTTATTAAATCCATGTGCAGTAACTATGTTGGTCTTCTCTGGGGTATGTGTATTATCATGTCAGGAAATATCAACAGTGGCATTTTGTTTGGTGCGATCGTAACTGGAGCTTTCTCCTGGCTGATCTGCTATCAATCAAAGATCGATCTATTATCCTTGGTTCCTAACACTTTCATGGGCGGTTTTTCTGCTTTTGCCAGTGGCGGAGATTGGAAAATGCTTTGCATCTGTCTTGTCTTAGGAAATATTCTCGGTGTATGCTGCGATTATTCTGGAAGATTTCTGGCAGCAAAATTTGGTAAAGATAATTAATTAAGAAATAAGAGTGAAACAAATTTTCAAAGGAGCGTGAAATAAAGATGAGTAAAGTAATTAAAAAAGCTTACGCAGAAGAAATGAAACAGGGCTACAATTTAAGAACAGCCATGGAAGAAGCATCCAGATGTCTTCTCTGCCATGATGCCCCTTGCAGCAAAAGCTGCCCAGCAAAAACGGATCCAGCAAAATTCATCCGTTCCCTGCGTTTTAGAAATATTAAAGGTGCTGCTGAAACAATCCGTGAAAACAATCCATTAGCTGGTTGTTGCGCAGAAGTCTGTCCTTATGGTCAGCTGTGTGAACAGGCTTGCAGCCGTACTGGAATTGATAAACCGATCGAAATCGGAAAGCTTCAGAAATTCTTAGTTGAAATGGAAAAACGCGAGGGTATGGAATTCCTTCATGTAGAAGAAAAACGTGATGGAAAGATCGCCTGTGTTGGAGCTGGTCCTGCTTCTTTAGCTTGCGCAAGAAAGTTAGCATTATTTGGATATGATGTAACAATCTATGAAGCAAATGAAAAAGCTGGTGGTGTTTTAACATACGGAATCGTTCCTTCCAGATTACCTCAGGAAGTTGTTGATTTCGATATTGCAACAATCGAAAAACTTGGTGTAACATTTAAATTTAATGAAACGATCGATGCTGCACGCTTAGAAGAATTAAAAGCTGAGTATGATGCAGTCTTCGTTGGAACAGGATTATGGAAATCTAAAGTCATTGATATCCCAGGAAAAGATCTTGATGGTGTTGTAAGTGCTATTGATTTCTTAAAAGATGCCCGCTTAAATAAGAAAACATGACTCTTGGAGATACTGTTTTAGTGATCGGTGGTGGTGACGTTGCCATGGACTGTGTAACAACAGCAAAACAGCTGGGTGCAAAAGCTACAATCGTATATAGAAGAACAATTGAAGAAGCACCTGCTGATATTGATGAAGTTATGGCTGTACAGAGCATGGGAATTCCTATCATTCAGGAATTTGCACCAGGTGAGATCATCGGTAGTAAAGGTCATGTAACTGCAATGAAATTTAATGGACGTGACAATGAATCCGAACTTACTATGAAAGCTGATCAGGTTGTATTTGCTATTGGACAGGCTGCTTGTGACACTACAAAAGATATCAAAGCTGGCGGAAAAGTATTTACTGGTGGAGATATGGTAAATGGTGGAAAGACTGTTGTACAGGCTGTTGCTGAAGGTAAAGATGCTGCTGCTATGATCGCTGCATATCTGAACAAATAGAAAGGAGGCATTGATTATGTCATTAAAGAAAGATTTATCTATTGATTTTTTAGGAGTTAAATGTGAAAACCCATTCTTCCTGTCTTCTTCTCCAGTAGGAAGTAACTATGAAATGTGTGCAAAAGCCCTTGAAGCTGGATGGGGTGGAATTTATTATAAAACAATTGGTATCTTTATCCCAGACGAGTGTTCTCCTCGTTTTGATATCACTACAAAAGAAGGAACTCCTTGGGTTGGTTTCAAGAATATGGAGCAGATTTCTGACAAGCCATTAGAAGTGAACTTGGAATATATGCGCCGCTTAAAACAGGATTATCCAAACAAAGTCATCGTTGCAAGTATCATGGGAAGTAATGATGAAGAATGGACAACACTTGCAAAAGCTGTTACAGAAGCTGGTGTTGACATGATCGAGTGTAACTTCTCTTGTCCTCAGATGACATCTCATGCCATGGGATCTGACGTTGGACAGAATCCAGAGTTAGTAAAACATTATTGTGAAGTTGTTACAGCTGCTACACATCTTCCTGTCATCGCTAAAATGACTCCAAACATTGGAAATATGGAAATTCCTGCGATTGCTTCTATGGAAGGTGGTGCTGCTGGTATCGCTGCCATCAATACAGTGAAAGCGATCACAAATATTGATATCGAAAATATCACTGCTATGCCTGTTGTAAACGGTAAATCTTCTATTTCCGGATACTCAGGAGCTGCAGTTAAACCTATTGCTCTTCGTTTCATTACACAGATGAAACAGCATCCAGATCTGGTTGATGTGCCTATCACCGGTGTTGGTGGAATCGAAACTTGGAGAGATGCCTTAGAGTTTATCCTTGTTGGTGCTTCTAACCTTCAGGTAACTACGGCAGTTATGCAGTATGGATACCGCATCGTTGAAGACATGATCAGCGGATTATCTCATTACATGGAAGATAATGGTATTGAAAAACTTTCTGATCTGGTAGGTCTTGCCCTTCCTAATATTGTTCCTGCCGAAGATCTTGATCGAAGTTTCAAACTGCTTCCTAAATTTGATGAAGATGCTTGTGCTGGATGTGGTAGATGCTATGTATCATGCTTTGATGGTGGACATCAGGCAATTGACTGGGATGAGGAAGCTCGTCGTCCAAGATTAAATACAGATAAATGTGTTGGATGTCATCTATGCCTGAATGTCTGTCCTGTTATGGATTGTATCACTCCTGGTGAGATCGTTATTAAACCTGGACGTGAAGAACACGAAATCAAAATCAAAACTAAGTACGAATAAGAAATATCACATTGATAAGGAGGTCTTAGTAATATGAAAGAATTCGATTTGATCATTAAAAATGGAACCGTCGTAACCTCTACCGAAAGTTTTTTATGCGATGTTGCAGTGAAAGACGGAAAGATCGCTGCCATGGCACAAAATATTGAAGCAGATGCGAAAGAAATTTATGATGCCGCTGGTAAATTAGTTCTTCCTGGTGCTTTAGATGCACATACACATATGGCTATGCCATTTGGTGGAACTGTTTCCGCTGACAGTTACATGGCAGGTACTCGTGCTGCTGCCTGTGGTGGTGTCACAACGATTTTTGACTATCCTGTACAGCACAAAGGAGAAACGATCCGCGGATTAGTTAACTCCAAGAAAGAAGTTTTAGAGAAAGAAGCCTGCGTAGACTATGCAATGCACTGCTGCATCACTGATTTAAATGAAGGTAAGATCCTTGAAGAAATGGAGAAGGCAGTTGCTGAAGGTATCACAAGTTTCAAATGCTTCCTTGTTTACAAAAAGAAGGAATGATGGTAGATGACGGAATGCTTGCAAGACTGATGCTTCGTGCAAAAGAACTTGGAGCGATGATCAATATCCACGCTGAAAACCCTGATCTGATCGATTATTATACAGAGAAATTCTTAAGTGAAGGTAAAACAAGCGCTTGGTATCATTACATGAGCCGTCCTGAATTCGTAGAAGCTGAGGCCGACAAACGTGCTGTTCACTGGGCTAAGCATTTAGATGCTCCTTTATATCTGGTTCATATGGCAAATAAAGAAGGTCTGGAAGCTTGTATCGAAGCCAAAGAAGAAGGTGCTGACGTATTCGTTGAAACATGTCCACAGTATCTGGAATTTACATGCGACGTATACAAACGCGAAGATGGAAGAAACTTCGTCTGCTCTCCTCCTATGAAAGGACAGGAAAGTCAGGATGCTTTATGGAAAGCAATTAAGAATGGAATGATCGATACAGTTGCTACTGACCACTGCCCATTCCAGAGTTATGAAAAAGACTGGGGTAAAGATGACTTTACAAAGATCCCTAACGGGTGCCCTGGTGTAGAAAACTTATATCCATATATGCTGGATGCCGCAAATAGCGGAAAGATCACTTTTGAGAGAGCTGTTGAATTATGCTCTACAAACGTAGCCAAGATCTTTGGATGCGACAACAAAGGATCTATCAGTGTAGGTAAAGATGCTGACATCGTTATCTACGACAAAGACAAAGACTTCACGATCAGCGTTGATAATATGCACTCTGATCTGGATCATACGATCTGGGAAGGAAAACAGTTACACGGTTATCCAATCCGTACTTACCTTCGTGGAAATGTTGTATATGACAATGGAGACTTTGTCGGAACACCTGGACTCGGTGAATATGTAAAACGAAGCCCAAGAAAACACTAAACCCTATAATACAAACACTTAACATAATTTTATAAAATCAGAGGATTCTTATGAAGAGAAAGAAATTACGACTTACGCCGAAACAAGCTGAACACATAGCTCTTTAATGTTCTGGAGATTGGCAGCCGAATGCTCGTCTCCGGAGCTGAGGTCCAACGCGTCGAAAATTCGATCTATCGTATGTGTACTGCATATGGATCGGAAACGACCGAAGTCTTCTGCATGACCTACATGATCGTTGTTACAATTTCCTCCAAGCAATTTGGCACGATCACCTTGTCGAGACGGATTCATAACCTTTCCCTGAATCTATATGAATTACTCTATTTAAATGCTTTATCCAGAAGGATGTGTTCCACTCTTCCGGATATGAAAACGGTCGATCAAAAAATCAGGCAGATCAAAGTGCTGCCAAAGTATGGCCCAATACCCTCCATGCTCATATATGCTTTGATCTCCTCTTCTTTCACAATATTTTTTGGAGGCAGCCTTCCTGATGCCGCCGTTTCCGGTATGATCGGAATCGGTATACGGTGTGTCGAACTTCTCCTTCAACCGCTGCCTCTAAACCGTTTTCTTCTGGTTGTATTATTGTCAACAGTATCGGGCTGTATGGCCGCATCCTGTGTTTATACAAACGCTATGTTTTCTCTGGATAAGATAAGCATAGGAAATATCATGATCTTGATCCCTGGACTGATGTTTACCAATTGTATCAGGGAAATGATTTCAGAAAACATGTTATCCGGCTTAACAAGGCTTTTGGAAGCATTATTTATTTCTTCTTCCATCGCCATTGGTTTTGCCATTGCTTACTATCTGCTGTAAAAGGAGGCTTGTACCATGAATCCATATATACAGATCATTGCTGCTTTTTTGGATCTCTTGGGTTTGCGCTTTTGTTTAATCTGCGCGGACAATGGCTGTTCTTCACAGCCTTAGGCGGAGGCCTCTCCTGGTGTGTATATCTGATCAGCGGATCCTTTATATCTCACTATGAACGGCAATATTTTGCAGCAGCTTTTTTTCTCGGAATCTATTCCGAACTTATGGCACGTAAAACGAAATCACCTTCCACTCTTTATCTGGTAGTAGGCATGATCCCATTGATTCCAGGTGCCGCACTTTATTATATGATGCGAAATGCCATTCAGACGAATTTTAAAATGTTTGCCGAACGTGGCTTAGAAGCAGTTATTACAGGTGGAGCGATCGCATCTGGTATCATTACCGCCATGGTATGTTGGAACGTGATCAAATTAAATTTATTAAAAAGTAAATCAATCTTTAGGAGGTAACTATTATGTACGAATGCAGTTTAGAACGAATGACAGACAAGATCAAAACAATGAGTCAGTTCGGAGATGCCGGACACGGCGGAATCACTCGTTATTCCCTTTCTCCAGAAGCACTGCAGGCAAGAGGTGAGTTTGTACGCCGCATGGAAGCGATCGGAGCTACAATTAAATTTGATGATATGGCGAACTTATATGCAACACTTCCTGGAAGTGAACCAGATCTTCCTGGAATCGTAATGGCTTCTCACTGTGATTCCGTAAAAAACGGTGGAAATTATGACGGAATCTTAGGTGTTATGGGAGCTATGGAAGTTCTTGAAACAGTTGCTGACCAGAACATCCCTCATAAACATAATTTAACAGCTATGATCTGGACAAATGAAGAAGGATCCTTATATCCACCAGCAATGATGTCTTCCGGTGTTATCTGCTATGACTATCTTCCAGAAGATATCCGTGTAAACTTCAAACATGAAGATATGTTAAAATCTACTTCTGTTCTTGATGCTACAAAGACATTCGGTGCTGCCCTTGATGCATCTGGATACAAAGGTGACAAAGCAAACCGTTTAAATAACAAAGATTACAAAGCAATGTTCGAATTACATATCGAACAGGGACCTATCCTTGAAGCCGCTGGAAATGACATTGGTGTTGTTACTTGCGTTCTTGGAATGGTTAACTACACGATCAAAGTTTATGGACAGTCTGACCATGCAGGAACAACTCCTATGAAGTATCGTCAGGATGCTTTATATGGAGCTTCTAAAGTTCTTCAGTACCTGCATGATGAATTAGACAAATTAGATCCAGAACTTGTTTACACAACAGGTGAGATCTTCTGTCATCCAAACGTACATACAGTAATTCCTGATTATGTAGAATTCTCATTAGATGCACGTCATGAAAAACCAGAAGTAATCGAACAGGTTGTCAAAGTAATTGAAAATATTCCTAAAGAAGTCGTAAAATGCAAGACTGATTATGAAATTGCATGGACACGTGATACTGTTTACTATGACAAAGAACTTGTTTCTTACGTTCAGGAATCTGTTGATGAACTTGGATATTCTAACCAGAAGATCAACTCCGGTGCTGGACATGATGCTCAGTTCGCAGCTTATATGCTTCCTACAACAATGGTATTCGTTCCATCTAAAGACGGACATTCTCACTGTGAACCTGAATATACATCTCCAGAACAGTGCACACAGGGTGCTTCCGTATTATTAAATGCCGTATTGAAATGTGACGCAAAATAAATACATTTCGCTAATAATATCTTCCTCATATAAGTCAAGAATAAGAGATATATCCTAGAGGATATATCTCTTATTCTTCTGTGTATTTTATACAATTTCTATAAGAATTATCTTTTTATTTTTATGCATTTTGAATAAAATCATCTATGATTTATCCATCTTTTATGATATAATGAACAGATAGGTAATATTTATTTTATGATTCGCATTCTTATTGCTTATGAATCGGAGGTAATTTATGTCAGCTAAAAAAGCGCGCTACTGTATCGGCGAATTATCGACCCTCTGTAATATACCCCAGAAGACTTTACGCTATTACGATGAGATCGGATTATTCACACCAGACTATCGAGACGACAGTACGCACTACCGTTATTATTCAAAATCACAGATCGTCAATCTGATGATCATTAAAACTTTAAAACAAATGGGCTTTCCATTAAAAGATATCCGGCAGATCATATCTGAGAACGATGCTCAGTCCCTTGAGGCGAATATCAATTCACATCTTGAGACGATGCGAGATGATATCATGAAGCGGATCGATCAGTACACCGAATGCAGCTATCTGCTCCAAAAGATTCAAAATGGAATTGATATTCTAGAAGCATCTTCTTCTCTTCCTTCCGAAGACCTTGCAATCTCTATTGAACATATTCCTAAGATCAGTTTAATGTATGACCGTTCTGAGATGGAAGGATATGATTACTCTGAGATGTCCTTAGACCGATGGATCTCCATTCTTCGGAAAGCAGAGCATTCCAAACATAAGATCATGGGACCTGTTTATGTGACATTTTATGAAGATAATATCATGAACAAGTTCCTCTCAGCAAACTCCATGGTCGAATTTGCAGTCCATATCGAGGATACTTCTTCTACCGATGATATTCGTGATTTCGGGGATTTTGATGCCGTAACCATGATCCATATCGGTAACTATGAGGATATCCCGACTTCTTATATCCAGATGATGAAATGGATCCGCCAGAATGGCTACACTGTTACAGGACCAGCAACAGAAGAATTCATCCTTTCCCCTCTGGATGTCAACGATGAAACTCGCAGGGTGACCAAGATCATTATCCCTGTCGAGAAAGAGAGTAAATAAATTAATATTTGTTATACAAAATAAGAATGCACACCAAAAAGGCTGTAAATTTCTTTGCTTACCCCAAAGAATTTACAGCCTTTCTGCCAGGTTTATTATTTATTAATACTATGAATGAGCTTTATAAGATCTAATATTCATACCAGAACTGTACAACTGTTGATAATGGTGGATCTTCCAGAACATCAATAGAACTTGGATATGGAGGATCTGCTGGTACTTCAATTATCTTAAAAGAACGGACTTCGATCAGTACTTTATTTCCTTCCTGTTTTCTAATTCCAGCGATATATTCCATATAATCTCCGGCAAAACATGGTGTGTAAAGACGAACTTTTTTAACTTCTACACATCTTCCTGTATTTCCAAATGTTTTTGCCATCAAACGTTTTGCTGCATCTTCCATCAGTGTGATACTTCTGGCACCATTTACAACTCCACCACCGTAAAATACGTCACGGTCTGACATTCTATAACGAAAAGTGATTGTATCTTTCATCATTCTTTCTCCTTTCAATCTGTCTTATGTACTTTATTCATCTTCTGGAAAATCATCCAGATGACGCCATGGATCAATAACTGCTCCATCTGGCTGTTCTCCACGTTGTAAGTGTTTCTTAACAACCAGTCTTACATTACCTTCTGTACATAATACAGGCTCATCAAACCATACCATATCTCCTGGTTTGTAGTCTTCTTTCCCAGCTCTGTATGCTGGTGTAGCCAGCTTAAATACTTCAATCCTGCAGTCTCTTGATGTATTTCCGATATGTGTTAAAGTAGCTTTGTACTCCATCATATCTCCTACATACACATCCTGATAGATCTTTACATCTTCATATCCCAGACAGAGAGATTCATCTCCATCTACCAAGATCATTTCTTCTGTTTCAACATCTCCGATAAAGTCAAACTGACGTCCAACTGGTACGATTCCATCTGGATTATTTGCATCCGCTGTCGTCATATTGTAACTTAAATAAGATACTTTTCTCATGTTGCTCCTCCTTATGAAATAAAAGTAATTAAATTACGCCTTCTTCTTTTAACTGTGCTTCTTCTTCTTCGGTTAATCCAAAGATCTCTCTGTTATGCTCTCCTAGAAGTGGGGAAGGCGTTTCTACAACTCCTGGAGTTTCTGACATCTTCGTAACACATCCCTGGAAATAAAGATCTCCTGCCGTAGGATGTTCGCAGTGAACCATCATCTCTCTTGCCTGTGTATGTGGATGTTCGATCGCTTCTTTTACATCTAATACCGGTCCACATGGAATTCCTGCTTCATCCATGATATATTCAATCTCTTTCTTTGTATGTTCCATACACCATCCACGGATCAGTTCCTGCAGTTCCGGCAGGTAATTCTTACACCTTAGATCATTGGTTTCGTATCTTGGATCACCAAGCAGCTCTTCATGTCCGATCGTATGACAGAATGTATCAAATAATCTGTCATTTCCTACCCCGAGTGCTGTAAATCCGTCCTTACAAGGGAAAATATCAAATGGAGCAATGGATGGGTCTATGTTTCCATTTCTCTGCGATATCTCCCCTGCCATTGTATAATTCACTAAGGCATTTTCAAGAAGACTGAATATTGTATCAAACATAGATACGTCAACCTGCTGCCCTTCTCCGGTCATATCACGATGATGAAGGGCTGCCAATACACCAACTGTTAAATAAATCCCTGATACATGGTCTGCGACAGATGGACCAACTTTGACTGGATCTGTATCTTTAAAACCAGTCAGATTCACCATTCCGCCCATTGCCTGCGCCACGATATCATAGCAGGCTCTGTGTGTTAATGGTCCATACTGTCCAAATCCGGAACAGGATGCATAGATAATGGATGGATTGATCTTCTTTACCGTCTCATAATCAATCCCCAGCTTCTTTGTAACCCCGCCACGATAATTCTCAACAAGAATATCTGCATCCTTTACCAGATCATAAAACATCTGCTTTCCTTTTTCAGATTTCAGGTTTAATGTTGCACCCTTTTTATTTCTGTTTACATAACAGTAAAATCCGCTCTCTCCGCTCTTTTCATCAATTGGACCCCATGTTCTGCACTGATCTCCGTGTAGAGGCTCGATTTTTAATACGTCCGCTCCATAATCAGCTAACATCATCGTGCAAAACGGTCCACTTAAAGCTGAAGTAAGATCAACTACCTTAATTCCCTCCAATGCTTTTTTCATTTCGACACCTCCTATTTGTTCTTATTTACGAAACATATTTCCGCTGATGACAAGTTTCTGAATTTCATTTGTTCCTTCGTAGATCTGTGTGATCTTAGCATCACGCAGCATTCTTTCTACATGATATTCTTTCATATATCCATTTCCACCCAGCATCTGTACAGCTTCTGTGGCTACATGCATTGCTGCATCTGTACAAACCATCTTCGCTTTAGCCGCTGGTACACTGTAGCTTCTGCCTTCCTGCTTATCTGTTGCTGCTTTGTATAACATATACTGAGCCATCTCGATCTCTGTCTCTAACTCAGCCATCTTAAATGCTAAATACTGATTCTTGTATAATGGTTTTCCGAACTGTTCTCTCTCTTTTAAATAATTAAATGCGATGTCGTAAGCTCCTTTGGCAATTCCAAGTCCCTGGGCTGCAACGCCAATACGTCCTCCATCCAGGTCTTTCATTGCAACAGCAAATCCTTTTCCTTCTTCTCCGAGCATGTTCTCTTTTGGAACTCTTACATTATCAAAGATGACCTCAGATACCTGTGCACATCTGATTCCGCACTTATCTTCGATCTTACCAATGGATACACCCTCCCATTCACGTTCTACGATGAATGCTGTTAATCCTTTTGTCTTTAATTCTGGATTCGTAAGAGCAACTACCATATAGTAATCTGCTAATGGCCCATTTGTAATGAAGCATTTTAATCCATTCAGGATATATTCTTTTCCATTCCAGATCGCTGTTGTTTTACATCCTGCTGCATCAGAACCTGCATCTGGTTCTGTTAAACAAAATGATCCCATTTTCTTTCCAGACAGAACTTCTGGCAGATATTTTTTCTTCTGTTCTTCATTTCCATCATTGATCAGAGCACCAGAGTATAATGAAGTACATACAGAATAAGCAATTCCTACAGATGAATTGATCTTGGAGATTTCTTCTAATGCTAATACATAGGATAAATAATCTCCTCCCTGACCACCATATTCTTTTGGAAATGGAAGCCCGACAAATCCCATTTCTCCCATTTTCTTATATGCTTCTTCTGGGAAACGTCCTGCTGCATCATCTTCAAGAACTGTTTCCTGTAATACAGTCTGAGCAAACTGTCTTGCACTCTGCTGAACTGCCTTCTGCTGTGGAGTTAATTCAAAATTCATAGTTTCATCCTTTCTGCATATTGCACATTTTATTTTCTACCTCGTATATTTGTAGTGTAGTCTATCCTTTCAGTGCAGAGTCAAGCAGTATTCTTGATATTTTTTATGCAGATTGTACAAAAAAAGACCAACTTTCCACTTACTGGATAGTTGATCTTTTTTCTCATTTAGCTATATTTGTCTTCTCAGACTCTATTTTTTCACATATTTTGATGTAACTTTCAGTCGTGCCATAGCACGTGACAATGCTGCCTGTGTATGATAGTACTGCAAACGGCTTTGTTTCTGTTTGAGTCGTTCTTCTGCTCTTGTTTTGGCCTCTCTTGCACGGATGATGTCGATGTCTTCTGGGCGTTCCACCGTGTCCACCACGATGACTACGAAATCTCTGGTGACATCCGCGAATCCTTCACCAACAACACAAACTTTCCATTCCCCATCAACTTTAAAACGAAGCTCTCCTGCAACAACGGCTGTTACTGTATCTTCATGGTTTGCTAATACACCGTAAAGTCCGTCCACTGCTGGGAAAATGACGTGTTCACAAGCTCCGCTGTAGAACTTTTTGTCACTGGCAATGATCTCAAAATAAAAGGTTTCTGCCATTTACATCACCTCTTTTGCCTTTTCCTTTACATCATCAATTGTTCCGACCATCAAGAAGGCCTGTTCTGGATATTCATCCATTTCTCCATCTAAGATCGCTTTGAATCCTCGGATCGTTTCTTTGACAGGAACGTATTTACCAGGGATTCCTGTAAATGTTTCTGCTACGTTAAATGGCTGAGATAAGAATTTCTGAATCTTTCTTGCACGGTATACTGTGATCTTATCTTCTTCGTCTAATTCTTCCATACCAAGGATCGCAATGATATCCTGTAATTCTTTGTATCTCTGAAGTGCTTCTTCTACACGTCTTGCTACTTCATAGTGTTCTTCTCCAACGATGTCTGGCTCTAAGATACGAGAGCTTGATTCCAGTGGGTCTACGGCTGGATAGATACCCTGTTCAGAAATCGCTCTTGATAATACAGTTGTTGCATCCAGATGGGCAAATGTTGTTGCTGGTGCTGGGTCAGTTAAGTCATCGGCTGGCACATAAACTGCCTGTACAGATGTGATAGACCCGTTCTTTGTAGATGTGATACGTTCCTGTAGAGCACCAACTTCATTTGCCAGTGTTGGCTGATAACCTACGGCTGATGGCATACGTCCTAACAGCGCTGATACCTCTGATCCTGCCTGTACATAACGGAAAATGTTATCGATGAATAATAACACGTTCTGTTTTTCCTGATCACGGAAATATTCGGCCATTGTAAGTCCTGTCTGGGCAACTCTCATACGAGATCCAGGTGGCTCATTCATCTGTCCAAACACTAAAGCTGTATTTTTGATAACTCCGGATTCTGTCATTTCATTCCAGAGGTCATTTCCTTCTCTTGAACGTTCTCCTACACCTGTGAAGATGGAATATCCACCATGTTCTGTTGCGATATTATGAATCAGTTCCTGAATTAAGACTGTCTTACCAACTCCAGCACCACCAAACAGACCGATCTTACCACCTTTTGCATATGGAGCTAAAAGGTCGATGACTTTAATACCTGTCTCAAACATTTCTACAACAGGGCTCTGGTCTTCAAATTTAGGTGGTTCACGATGGATCGCCCATTTTTCTTCTGATTCTACAGGTTCTCCTTTATCAATTGCTTCTCCAAGTACGTTAAACATACGTCCTAATGTCTGTTTTCCAACTGGAACTTTGATTGGTCCACCAGTTGCTGTGACTTCCATTCCTTTGTGAAGTCCTTCACTGGCTGCTAATAAGATACAGCGTACAGTACGATTTCCCATATGCTGTTCCACTTCCATAACAACTTCTTTTCCTTTATTAACAACGGTCAAGGCGTCATGAATCAAAGGGAGCTGTTCAGTTTCAAATTCTACGTCGATTACTGGACCAAGAATCTGTACGATTTTTCCTTTTTCCATTTTATTTCCCTTCCTTCACTGTTACTCTTTCTTTAATGATTTAGCTCCGGCACACACCTCAGTGATCTCCTGAGTGATCGCTGCCTGACGAGCACGGTTATACATAAGTCCCAGTGATCTTATCATTTCTCTCGCACTCTTGCTTGCACCTTCCATCGCCATCATTCTGGCGTTTAATTCACTGGAAAATGATTCTACCATCGCACCATAGACAAGTCCTTTGATATAGTTTGGTGCCAGGCGGTCAAGCACCGCCTTTACGGATGGCTGAAATTCTGTCATATGTGATCTCTTTCCTTTTCCTGCAAACTCATACTGATCTGGGTTTAATGGTAACACACGGATCATCTTTGGTTCTGAGGTAATGGATGTGATCATCTTAGTATAAATAATATAGACTTCGTCAAGTTCTCCTGATACATATTCCTCGATCATTTTTTCTGCAATTCTTCTTGCTCTGTAAATCGTAGGATCCTGTGTTGTATAGAAGAAATCCTCGTCCATCTGGGCTGCATTTCTTCGTCCGAAATAATTACGTCCCATATATCCGATCACGAACAGTTTGTCATCTTCATTAATATTCTCTTCTGCCATTTTTGTAATGTTATGATTATAGGCCCCGGCAAGTCCACGGTCTGCAGTCATCACAAGATATCCTTTTTTGGGATGTTCTTTCTTTCTTTTATTTAAGAAAATGTGCTGAAGATCTGGCGTATGTGCCATGATATCAAGCAGAGATGCCTGAAGCATTTCAAAGTATGGAGTTGTGGCATCTAACTGCTTTCTTGCTTTCTTTAATTTGGAAGATGAGATCAGATACATCGCATTTGTGATCTTTAATGTATCTTCGATACTGTTCATCCTTGTTTTAATTTCTCTGATATTTGCCATAGTGATCACCTACTTTAAATAGGCTTCTATCGCCTCTTGGATCTCTTTTGCAATGTCATCTGTTAAGACTTTGCCTTCGTCGATCTTCTTCACTGTCTCTGGATATTTCTGTTCAAAGAATGCTGTCATTTCTTCTGTCTCTGCCTTTAATTCTTTGACTGGAACATCATTTAACATCTTATGACCTGCTGCAAACAGAAGTAAAATCTGTTTATGTAATGCCATTGGATGGTACAGTGGCTGTTTTAACAGTTCGATCAGATGAGATCCATAATTTAATGTTGCTTTTGTTCCATCGTCAAGGTCTGAACTAAACTGTGTAAATACCTCAAGTTCTCGATACTGAGCTAAGTCAATACGAAGGTTTCCGGCTACTTTCTTCATGATCTTTGTCTGTGCTGCTCCACCTACACGGGATACAGAAAGTCCAACATTGACCGCTGGTCTTACACCGGAGAAGAATAACTCACTTTCAAGGAAGATCTGTCCGTCTGTGATAGAGATTACGTTTGTAGGAATGTACGCGGATACGTCTCCTGCCTGTGTTTCGATGATCGGTAATGCTGTGATAGATCCACCACCAAGTTCATCGCTTAATCGGCAAGAACGTTCTAGTAATCTTGAATGTAAGTAGAATACATCTCCAGGGTAAGCTTCACGTCCAGGTGGACGATCCAGCAGTAAGGAAATTGCACGATAAGCAACGGCGTGCTTAGACAGATCATCATATACGATCAAAACGTCTTTTCCCTGATGCATAAAATGCTCTGCGATCGCTGTTCCTGCATATGGTGCAATGTACTGTAAAGATGCAAGGTCACTTGCAGATGCGGATACAACGATAGAGTAATCCATAGCACCATGTTTACTTAATGTTGTTACGATCTGTGATACTGTTGATGCTTTCTGTCCGATCGCTACATAAATACAGATAACATCCTGTCCTTTTTGATTTAAGATCGTATCAACTGCGATCGATGTTTTACCTGTCTGACGGTCACCGATGATCAGCTCACGCTGTCCACGTCCGATCGGGAACATAGAGTCGATCGCTAAGATACCTGTCTGTAATGGCTGGTCAACAGATTTTCTGTCGATAACTCCTGCTGCCTCATGTTCGATCGGTCTTCTCTCGTCAGTTTTAATCTCACCTTTTCCATCGATTGGTTCTCCGATCGCATTAACGACACGTCCGATCATAGCATCTCCAACCGGGATATCTGCCTGTACACCGGTTCTTGCTACTTTAGATCCTTCCATTAATCCATGATCGGAACCAAGTAAAACACAACCGATACAGTTTCTTTCAACATTCAGTACAAGTCCGTGGACACCTGTTTCAAAAATACAAGTTCTCCATACATTGCCTGGTCCATTCCATAGACTGTTGCAATACCGTCTGCAATCTGAATGATTCTTCCTTCTTCTTTGACCTCAGTTTTCTGGTCATAGTTTTCAATTTGATCTTTTAATACAGAAACGACTGTTTCTGGATTGATACTGCTCACCTGATCCTCACCTCCATGTAAGTTTCTGCTGTAATTTTCTCATTTTTCCACTCAGGCTGTTATCATAAACATGGTCTCCAACTTTCAGTACAAAACCACCGATCAAGTCTTTCTCTTCTTTTAAAGTAAGCTCTACCTTGTCTGCCTGATATTGTTTCATAAGATACTGTTTGATTCGCTCAAGCTGTTCGTCTTTTGGCATTGTCACATAGTCAAACTCTGCCTTAATGATCTTATCTGTCTTGCGTTTTAGTTCATCATAATACTCAACTGCCTCGTCAAAACAAGCGATATCATCATTATCACATACAACTTTTAAGAAACTTTTTATATCATCAGAAAACAACTTTTCCACCACATTTTCTTTTT
>ENA-OQOA01000116-OQOA01000116.1-human-gut-metagenome-genome-assembly--contig:-NODE-116-length-45858-cov-3.117732_pt1 | contig 45858 bp, 52 predicted proteins | sample MGYA00242633_ERZ504888 | MGnify/ENA primary metagenome ERZ504888 (study PRJEB26092, sample SAMD00036372) | human gut metagenome | host: Homo sapiens | study: EMG produced TPA metagenomics assembly of...
AGGATACGACAATAGGATAAAAAATGTTTGTTATCAGTGTGAACAGACAGTGGGATGTACCGGCTGCACAGGAAATGCAGGTGTCTGCGGAAAAAGGCAGGCACTGCCAAATTACAGGATGAGCTGACAGGTGCGTTGATCGGTCTGGCAAGGGCTGTCGATAGCGCAGCAGCTATTTCCAAAGTACCAGTCAGATCATAATTGAAGGACTGTTTACTACCGTTACAAATGTGAGTTTTGACGATGCAGCAATCGAAAATATGATACAAAAAGTCAGAGCAGAAAAGAAAAACTGGTTCCTGGCTGCAGTAAATGTCAGTCACCTTGCGGTAAATCAGACGAATATGACATGCAACAGCTGTGGAATGCAGATGAAGATATCCGCTCCCTGAAGTCCCTTATTCTTTTCGGGATTCGCGGAATGGCAGCCTATGCTTATCATGCAAATGTTCTGAATTATGAAGATGCTGAAGTAAACCGTTTCTTCTGCGAAGCATTATTTAAGATTGGTTATGAAGAAAGTATGGATACACTGCTTCCTACTGTACTGAAAGTAGGGGGAAAATCAATCTGAAATGTATGGCACTTCTTGACAAGGCAAATACCAAAACCTATGGAACACCGGAACCGACTGCAGTTACACTTACCGTAGAAAAGGGACCATTTATTGTAGTAACCGGTCATGATCTGAAGGATCTGCAGCTTTTACTTGAACAGACAGAAGGAAAAGGAATCAACATCTATACCCACGGTGAAATGCTCCCTGCCCATGCCTATCCACTCTTAAAGAAATTCTCTCACTTAAAAGGAAATTTCGGAACTGCATGGCAGAATCAGCAGAAAGAGTTTGATCATCTTCCGGCTCCGATCCTTTACACCACCAACTGTCTGATGCCGCCAAAAAGCAGTTATGCTGACAGAGTATTTACAACAGAAGTGGTTGCTTTCCCAGGCGCTGTTCATATCGACGAGAAGAAAGATTTCACACCGGTTATTGAAAAAGCACTGGAACTGGGTGGTTACAAAGAAGATCAGACACGCACAGGCATCAACGGCGGTACGAAAGTAACAACCGGTTTCGGGCATGCAGCTATTCTTTCCCATGCGAATACTGTAGTAGAAGCAGTAAAATCAGGCGCTATCCGCCATTTCTTCCTGGTTGCCGGCTGTGATGGTGCCAAACCAGGTCGAAACTATTATACGGAATTCGTGAAGCAGACACCTTCTGACAGTATTGTTCTCACCCTGGCATGTGGAAAATTCCGTTTCAATGATCTGGATCTGGGAGAAATCGGTGGTCTGCCACGACTGATGGATATGGGCCAGTGTAATGATGCTTATGGTGCAATCCAGGTTGCTGTGGCACTTGCGGATGCATTTGGATGTTCTGTAAATGAGCTTCCGCTTTCCTTCGTTCTCTCCTGGTATGAACAGAAAGCAGTCTGTATCCTGCTGACACTTTTACACTTAGGTATCAAGAACATCCGTCTTGGTCCTTCTCTTCCGGCGTTCCTGTCTCCTAATATTCTGAACTATCTGGTAGAAAATTATGGTATTGCACCTATCACCACACCGGAAGAAGATATTAAAACGCTGATGAATCATTAAAATAAATTTTTCAAAATCTTCGCAAATTAACAAAGCCGATACAGGATTCAAAAATCCCGCATCGGCTTTATTTATGGGTCTGAAGACTCGGATCTGCCGACAACAATTTTAAACATGTGCAACGATATTCTGATGGGGTTAAATGATAACGTTTTTTAAACAATCTGCAAAAATAATCAACGTTATGAAATCCACTTTCATAGGCAATTGTTTTTACTTTTTTATTCGTATTTTTCAATAACCAGGAAGCTGCCTGAAGTCGATATCCTATCAGATAATTAACCGGTGTAGTATGTAAAAACCGGTGGAACAAATTAAGTGCAGTACTTTTACTGATTCCTATATGCGAGGAAATTTCATCCAGAGACAAATTATGATTATAGTTTTCATGTATATATTGCATGATTAACTGTACTCTTTTCTGTGCAACTTCATCAACTGTCTGTACATTTCCTTTATCAGATAACTTTACATTTTCATAAAAAGTCAGCCATAAAATCCTGCATCAAAAGCCAAAGTAGCAAAGTTTCTCTTATTTTCTCATTCCCCTGTATTTCCATTATTTTATCATAGTTTGTATAATCTTTGTCTGCCATAGTTCATCAGTCTGAAAACGCTGGAAATATATATTCGATGAAATGATTGGCAAGATATATTTCTTATAGATCAGGCTGTTCTCCGGTGCAATAAATTCCGGCATACATACAAAGTTAGGAATGATACCACCTGATGATGCGTAAAAACGGTGCAATATTTTAGAATTAATAAAAATTGCTTCTCCTTCTGACAATATAATCTGTTTTTCTCCTATTCCGCATGTAACTTGTCCGGACTCCACATATAAAAACTCAAATTCTCTGTGCCAGTGCCACTCAATACAATGAAAATCAAACAATTCCAGATTATCATAATAATACTGGAATGGATAGTCACTGCTTCCATGCTGTTTAATTTCCATGAACTCCTCGTCTGTAAGTATCTTATTATATATTTTATTACAATCCATCTCCATATCACATTCTTTCTTTTTTACGATATTATACAGTATTTCTACAATTTAATTCAATGTATATATCTAATATTTGCTATATAATCAAGCAAAAAAAGAAAAGAGGTATTCTTATGATTTTTAAATTGGGGAATTCTATAAAAAAAGCTGACTACCATAAGACAAAACTTGCCTGTTATATGGGCTTTATCACACAGGCTATTGCTGCAAACTTCGCACCGCTTCTTTTTTTGAAATTTCACAGTGACTACCATATTTCTCTCGGTAACATTGCTCTGATATCCACTTTCTTCTTTTTCACACAGCTTCTGGTTGACCTGTTCTGTGCCAAATTCGTGGACCATATCGGGTATCGTGTGTGCATTGTTACATCAGAAATATTTTCTGCACTGGGTCTGCTTGGACTGGCATTTTTACCTGATTTTTTACCTGATCCTTTTATTGGAATTATATGTAGTGTTATTGTTTATGCCATCGGAAGTGGTTTAATAGAAGTACTTTGCAGCCCTATTATCGAGGCCTGTCCGTTTGAAAACAAAGAAGCAACTATGAGTCTGCTCCATTCGTTTTACTGTTGGGGAGCTGTTGGGACAATTTTGATTTCCAGCTTATTTTTCCTGATATTTGGAATAGACAACTGGAAATGGCTCGCCGTAATATGGGCAATCATTCCTGCAGTTAATACTTATAACTTCATGACCTGTCCCATTGAACCTCTGGTTGACAATGGTTCCGGAATGGGAATTAAGAATCTGTTTTCCAGACCATTTTTCTGGGTTGCAATATGTCTGATGATCTGTTCCGGAGCTTCTGAGCTTGCAATGGCTCAATGGGCATCTGCTTATGCAGAAGCTGCACTGGGATTGTCAAAAGCCCTGGGAGATTTAGCAGGTCCATGTATGTTTGCAGTAACAATGGGAATCAGCCGTATAATTTTTGGGAAATATGGAGAACAATTAGATTTAATGAAGTTTATGGGTGGTTCAGGCATATTATGCGTTGTCTGTTATCTACTTGCCGCTTTGTCATCCAGCCCGATTATCGGACTTATCGGTTGTATTGCATGTGGATTTTCAGTTGGAATCATGTGGCCTGGAACAATCAGTATTTCCTCAAAAACTTTTCCAACAGGTGGAACGGCTATGTTTTCTCTTCTTGCCATGGCAGGAGATTTAGGTGGCAGCATTGGACCTGGAATTGTTGGTCGTATCACCCAGAATGCCGGAAATAATATTAGGATTGGCATGGGATTCGGACTTATTTTTCCGGTAATTCTATTGTTTATGTTATTCCTGCTGTATCGAAAAAAATCCATACAGCCCCAGATATCAAAGCATTGATGAACCACTAAAAATACCTCCAAAGTAACAGATTTTTATATTTAATCTGTCTGCTTTAGAGGTATCATATCATGCTATTTGCAAAGCATTGAAATCCGGAAGTTGATTAATAACCCCAATTGATTATTTCCCAACTCTTTTTATCTGCTGTTTTCACTAAATACCATTGCCAGTTGGCGTATGTATCATTAGGATTGAACCCACCATCTCCACCTTTTTCGTCTGTATCAAAGATTGATAATACCACAATAAGTTCTTGGTTATTCTCTTTGTGATACTTCTCAATTTCTTCTGCAAATCTGTTTTCAACATCCTCGTCATAGCGAAGTTCAGCAAGTGTGCAACCTTTAAAATCTTTTGCAAATTTTTTCTCTATGACATCAAACGCTTCATTGATTGAATTTTCACCATAGAGTGCAGAGTAACCAACAACACGATTAACATTTGATACATTTCCTCTATTTCCAGTTAATACAAGGACTGTTGCCACACCTGAAATTACTAATACAGCACATATCACACTTATGCTTTTCTTCTTCATACAATCACATCCCTTTGTCAAATCCCGAGTTGTATTATCACTTATCTTTATCTTTTTTTTGAAAATCTTTTTTATATAACCATTGTCTTGTTTTGGCTTCCGGAGCAAAAATAACTGCTTGATGTTCACTGGAAAAAATCTCATTATAAGTACATGCTGAATGGTCTAAAACACACTTCCAATCCATATTCTCATCCTGAAAATATCGATTTAGTTGATTCAAAAATTTCTTTGCTTTTTGCATATAAATGACATTCATAATTGGATTATAATGTTCTCCCTCTATTACAGGAATTTCCCATACTAAACAACACGTTTTCATTTATAGATCCCTCCTTGCCAAATGCATGACTCCTCAATTTCCTGAGCAATAAAACTTGAAGTTACCTTTCAAACGCTAAGTATCTCGTTCCTTGAAAAGTCAATCTTCCTGTATCTCCTTCTGCAAGCATTCCATATTCTGTTCCTGACACCTGAAACTCCATTCTATCTCCGCTTTCTGTCTGAAATGTCACATAATACATTGTGTTTGTTGTAGTATGGAATCCGTGTGCTCCACTCGCATCCCCTGCATTTGCATGTTGATGATGTGTAATATTTTCTCTCTTTGCAATAATAACAGCTGACACGGTTGATCTAGGTGACTGATTATTCCTATTCCACGTAACAATTCCCTGCCCCAGAGAAAAAACAATAATACCAATCACAATAATAAAAATGATTGGAACTATAATACTCATCAGATCAAACATTTTCTAATTCACCTCCATAACTTCCGATTGAGATTTCACCTGTTTTAAGAGATTTAATAACTGTTATATTTTGTTATTAAATTCTCTGTAAACCCTTGAAAACACTGGATTTGTCGCAGGTGAGCTTTCCCTTATTGTTTCCCTTGTGTTATATCGTCCCACCAGTGTTTACGAACTCTGATAAGGGCAAATACAAGGGCAAGAAAATCCTATAAAACAGTATAACACAAAATAAAAGTGACATGGTGAACTGATTGAAATGCTTCTGATTTTTGCAACAAATGATTGATTTAACGATAAGGAGATTTGATACGATGAGAACAATATTTGCAGAATACAATCCCAAGCGCAACAGTATTGATGTTTATACCTATGTTGGCTATATGCTCCGCATTGACTGTTGGGAAGCTGAAAAGGACTTAAAAACCACATCAGGATCAGACTGTGCATTAAACGCACTCGCCATTGATGATCCTCTTGAATATGCAAGATTATATCTTGATGGAAATTTGCAGATGTGGGTAGATGCGGAAGACTCATTAAATATTTTTAATTTTTAAACAAATACAACAGTTTAAATAACTATTAGCTACAATATTTCCGGAAAATTCATCATAGGTTTGTATAAACGCAAAGAAACGGCGGCTCTGAAAATCAAAGTCGCCGTTCTAAATTGTCTGGTTTTTCTTTTGCCGTCATGCGGCAGATAATCAATTCATTCTATTTTGAACTTCTTTTATGCTACCTGATGTCTGCAATAGGAATGAATCGCCAAGAATGTAAACACAAATAATTCAATTCCTGCCGAAATCAAAATAACATGCGGTGTCCAGAAACTCATTCCACCGATATTCAGATAATTGAAATTTGCAAGCTGAGAAAGGAAATTGTTCTGCATACCAATTCCAGCAGATGGAAGTATGGCAGAGAGCCATGTTGCTCCCATCGCCACATAAGCAAAAAGCGGCATGAGAAGAACTACGATAGAGATCAGCAAAACTGTCAATGTGTCTTTACATTTTGCAGACAGGAACAACATACAGCTAACCGTTGCTAATACAGAAAGTAAGCCCGCTGCTGCGAGAATTATCTGCAACTGCCCCAGATTGATGTTTGGCAGGTTACAGTCAGGTAACGCTGGAAAAAACTAATTCCTGAATTTGATTCTTTTTTCATGATATCTGCTCTCCTTAAATTATTTACAACAATCCCCGTCACCGCATCCAAGGCAAGTAAGGGATTCTATAAAGTGTTTGTAATTCATCAATGTCTCACAATTCAAAGAATAGTGATGCCATTTTCCTTCCTTACGATCATTCACAAGGCCGCATCCTACCAGTATCTTCATATGATGGGATAAAGTTGGCTGGGTAATTTCAAATCTTTCCAAAAGTTTACACCCGCACTTTTCTCCATCCGACAGCATCTGTACAATTTCCAGCCGGTTCGCATCGCCCAAAGCCTTGCATATCAAAGCCACATCCATTGCATTCATATTGACACCTCACATTGATCATTGTCTATGTTCAATATAATATATACATAGATATTTTTCAATGTATGTATTTTAAAAAAAGAGAATCAAGTTTTTGATTCTCTTCATACATTCATTATAGCTTTTATCATCCATTTTATTTGCCCCAAACAGCCGCTGCATTCGACCTTACAAGCAGTTCTTCCACAGGCAGACCAATCGGACAAATATCATGACAAGATAACGACTTCCCGCATCCCTCAAAATATTTCTTCTTATATTCAGCAGAAATCTCATTCAAATGAGTGCTTTCCTGTTCTTCATTCAGAATCCGAAATGCGTTGACTGCAGCAACAGCGCCTGCGAAAGTCCCATTTGCAGAGAAGTTAGGACACACTTCAAGGCAGCAGCCACACATCAGACAGCGTGCCGACTGGTATCTCGGTTCATGTGTCCACGGATTCATATAAGCTTCACTTTCAAGCCAAAGGTTCAGTTTTTTCAAATTTTCAAACAGAATTGACCGGTCAACGATCAAATCTCTTACAAGCGGAAATTTGCTTAAAGGTTCCAAGGTGATTGTAGAACCTTTTAACGTATGTAGAAATGTAGAGCATGCCAGCCTCGGACGTTCGTTAATCAGCATGGCGCAAGCCCCACATTTTCGCACCATACAGCTACATTCCCAGTTGATGGGAGTAACTATATTCCCTGAATTATCTTTCAAAGGGGTTCTACTGTTCAATTCCTTTAGAACATTGGCAACAGAGCTGTTTTTGCTTCCGTCAAACTCAAATTCCTGCCAATAACTGTCTGATTTCTGACTCTCCTGCCGCCTGATTCTTATTTTATATACCAAGTGAATCACCGCCTTTCTGGAACAGGTACAAAGGAAATCTGTATCTGCTTTCCATCAAATCTGGCTACCGTTGTTTTAAGGTAATCATCATCATTGCTCTTCGGATAATCCTCCCGCCAGTGTGCACCACGGCTTTCTTTTCTTGCAAGAGCACTCTTTAGAACTGCCATGCCAAGCAATGGAAGATTTCCTGTCAGCGCTTGTACCGTTTGAATCCCATTTAACAACGTATTCTCATTTCTGACAACGCCCATAGTATCCTGCATCACTTTGTTTAATTGCTTTATTTCTGAAATTTGAGACACTGGTGGAAAATCTATCTGTGTCGCACAAGATAGATCTACTACATCTGCCTGTTCGCATGCTGATTTTGCCGCAACACGTCCTCCGTATAACGCTCCTAACAGAGAATTTCCACCAAGACGGTTGGCACCATGATATTGGGCACAGCATTCTCCGGCAGCGTAAAGATTCTGAATCGGCGTTCTGTGCTGCTCATCTACCAGAATGCCTCCCATAAAATAGTGAATTCCCGGTAAAACAGACACCGGTTCCTTTCGTATATCTTTATGCAAATAGGTCATACAATCGTCTGCCAGACCAGATAGCTTATTTGAAATAATCTCCTCCGATATTTCCGTCATGTCAAGAAATACCTCTGATTCATGGCTGACCTTCCATATCTCTCTGGCGGTAATATCTCGTGGCATCAGATTTCCAAGCTCCGGGTATTTTTCCTCCATGAAATACCATTGTTTTCCATCTTTCATGGCAAACAACCTGCCACCTTCCCCTCTGGCCGCCTCGCTGATGAGTATGCGTTTTCCACCACATTTCACAGTTGTCGGATGGTACTGGATCATCTCGCCATTTGCCAGAGGAACACCAAGCCGGAACAATTCTGCGGTGACTTCTCCTGTATTGCTCAGCGAACCCGTTGTATTTCCAAACAATCCGTGCATACCACCGGTGGCAACAATAACCGCATCCCCCGGTAATTCCACAGTCTCCTGACTGTATTCATCCCTGATTACGCAGCCACAACAAATATTGCCACACAGACGAAGTGTTAGGAAAGAATGATGGCTGAACCGTTCTACCATACCAGATGCTTCTTTCCTGCGAACAGCGTCTATCATAGCTGTCATGATCTGCTTCCCGGTATCGCTCTGTGCAAAAGCAGTCCGTTTCTTTTTCTGCCCGCCAAAATTCCGCAGATCCACATCATCATAGCCACTCATGTTAAATTTAACTCCAAGTTTTAGCAGCCAGTGCACCAGCTCCGGTGCTGCCTGTGTCATTCCCCAAACTGCATTTGGATCTGCCAGACCACATGCTGCCTTTATTGTATCTGTAAAATGTTCTTCGGGACTGTCGTTTTCATCTTTTGTATTCAAAGCTGCGTTGATACCGCCCTCCGCCATAACAGACTGTGCCCGCTCTGACGGAAGGGAGGAAACCAGTTTTACATTGCATCCATTTTCCGCTGCCTGCAAAGCCGCTGAAAGTCCTGCCAGTCCAGCACCTATAATAATAATTGTCTTACTCATAGATATTGCCACCCAATATAATATAAAATAACCGCTCCCGCTATAAAAAGAAGAAGCACCGAAAGGATCAAATAAATATCGCTCCTTCGTTCTTTATAACTAATGATTCCCAGTGATACGAGCAATGGGCGTATATTGATAAAAATATGAACAAAGATTGCCGCTACGAACAAAAGCTGAGTTACCATCTTTACCGTTGTAAAAGGGAACAAAATATATGTCCCATTCTGCACCTTTCCAAACAAGCCAATATGGAATAACAGCAGAATCAGTATTGCCATCCCACTGGCTCGTCTCGCCCAAAATATGGCGTTCTGTTTCAGATACATTTTTCCTGATTGCTTCGCTGTCTGTAAACTCTGAACTGTCAGGATGACACCAATCACCGTATGCACAACAAGAATACCAACACCAATCCATGCAAGAAGTTTCCCTGCACTACTTCCAACTCCGTTCAGCATAAAGCTGCCCATGATTCCATGAATCATAAAAATGAGAAGCATTAAAACAGACAAAATCGTATTCCATTTTCTCATAAATTCCCGCTCACCTCATTTCTTCGCTGTCCATGATCATATAGTCCATCTGTGTTAGCGTTGTAACGTCAATAAAATCATCCGATGCCAGGAATACATCATACTTTCCACTTACCACTCTTGATAGCATCATTGTGTTACTGTACTCTTTCAGATCTACGGAAAAACCGGCCTGTTTCAGCCTGTCACAGAGTTTCTTAGCATAACTGACAAGCGGATAATCCGTCTCAGATACATATAACCGAAAACTAATGTCCGTTTTCATGAGATCTGTTTCATTTGTTTCCGAATCGTCCAGTACCAATTCTTTTAATTTATTCCGAGTGTTCTCGTTGTCGAGACCATCTGACATCATATTAATACCGAGAACATAAGAGCCTTCCAACTGTGCGGAGGCTTGAGCCGCCTTTTTTGACTTCGGTGTTGCTCCTGTAACTGCATCAATCATAGAAGGCGGTGAATGTAAAATGACACCAAAACCTACAAGAAAAACAATCGTAACAACTAACAGAATCAGTTTTCGTTTCACATTTCCACCTCATTTCCTATTTTTTCAAAATTCTCATTGCGTTCAAAACAGCAATTATGGTAACGCCTACATCACCAAATACAGCTTCCCACATTCCCGCAATACCAAGAGCGCCAAGAATCAGGAACACACTCTTAATCCCAAGAGCAATCACTATATTCTGCATGACAATCTGTTTTGTCGCTTTTGCTACTTCAATCGCGTCCACCAGCTTAGACGGTTCATTCTGTCATCAGAACTACATCTGCAGCTTCAATGGCCGCATCCGAACCAAGCCCACCCATTGCAATACCAACATCTGCACGGGCAAGGACAGGAGCGTCATTGATACCATCACCAACAAAAGCCAATTTGCTTCCCGGTCTCTTTTTACTATCTAAAAGCTCAACCTTTTCCACTTTTGGTCAGGAAGCAGCTGTGCATAATATTCATCCAACTGCAATTCTTCTGCAACAGACTTCCCAATTTTTCATCATCACCGGTAAGCATGACTGTTTTTTCCACGCCGATATGTTTCAGGTCAGAAATTGCTTTTTTACTGTCCGGCTTCACTTCATCTGTTATCAAAATACATCCTGCATATTGACCATCTACAGCCAAATAAACTTTTGTACCTGCTTTTTCACAGGTTGTGTACTCTATACATTCTGTATCCATAAGTTTCGTATTGCCAGCAAAAACTTTCTTTTCCCCTGCCATTACACTGATTCCATATCCTGAAATTTCCTTATAATCAGAAATCACTGACTGATCAATTTCTTTTTCATAAGCAGCAAGAATGGATTTTGCAATAGGATGGTTAGAAAAACTCTCTGCCTCTGCCGCATACTCCAGAACCTGTTCTTTTGAAAATCCATTTGCAGGCAAAATATCCGTCACATTGAAAACACCTTTTTGTAAGTGTTCCGGTTTTATCGAACACAATAATGCTGACATTATTAAGTGCCTCTAAATAATTGCTTCCTTTTACAAGAACACCTCGTTTAGATGCTGCACCAATGCCGCCGAAGAAAGTCAGCGGGATTGAAATAACCAATGCACATGGACAAGATACCACAAGGAAAACAAATCCTCTGCGAATCCACTCTGTCCAGCCTCCGCCAAGAATGATCGGTGGCAGAATCGCCAGAAAAGCTGCTAAGATTACAACCACAGGTGTATAATAACGTGCAAATGTAGTAATAAAATTTTCTGTTGGTGCTTTTCGGCTTGACGCATTTTCCACAAGATCAATAATCTTTGAAGCCGTAGATTCACCAAATGCTTTTGTTGTCTTAATCATTAAGACACCCGTCTGATTCATACAACCGGAAAGTGCTTCGTCTCCTTTATGAACACTTCTCGGAACTGATTCTCCTGTTAAGGCCCTTGTATCCAGCATAGAATCTCCATCCAATACCACACCGTCTAATGGAATTTTTTCACCAGGCTTTACAATAATAATCTCACCAATGGAGACATTTTCTGGAGATATGGTAATCAATTCCCCATTTCTTCTTACTGTAGCAGAATCTGGACGTATATCCATTAAGTCTGATATAGATTTTCTGGAACGCTTAACAGCCAATGACTGAAAAAATTCACCTACCTGATAGAATAGCATAACAGCAACTGCTTCTGGATATTCACCAATGACAAAAGCCCCAATCGTAGAAACACTCATCAAAAAATGTTCATCAAATACACGCCCCTTTGAAATGTTCCTCACAGCCTGCCATACAACATCTCCACCAAGAATAACATAAGAAACAATGAGAAAAGCTAACTCGATAGGCAGTGGCACTTTCGCAAAAACAGTCAATGCCATACCAATGGCATAGATTGCTGCACCAGTCGCTAAACGAACTGTCAACTTCTTATCCTCATTGTTATAGGATTCATTGGCCTCCTGCTTTTTTTCCGATATATAAGATTCCTGTACAATTTCAGAAACTTCCACATCTGGCTCATGGCCATGAACAATCGTTTCAATCTGACTGGCTATCGTATCTGCGGCTGTCTGAGCAACATTGATTGTAAGCGTCTGCTTCATCAGATTTACCACTGAGGATTGCACTCCATCCAACTCTCCGACTTCTTTTTCAATTTTTGCGGAACAATTTGGACAGTCCAACCCTTTTTAATAGAAATATGCGTTTTCATGATAATCTCCTTATAATTTGTTTAATTGTTCATTACTCAACTATAATGTTAAAAAATATTATTTCTGCCAAAGATGCTCAAATCCCTTGTCAATAATCTCTTTCACATGATCATCTGCCAGCGAGTAGTAAACTATCTGTGCTTCTTTACGGATTTTACCAGATTCGCAAGGCTAATGCCTTTAACTGATGCGAAATTGCAGATTTTGTACCCCAAGTAGCACTGCAAGATCACATACACACATCTCACTCTGTTCTAGAGCGTGTAAGATTTGTACTCTAGTTCCATCTCCAAATAGCTTAAACAAAGAAGCCAACTGGATATAATCATCTTTTGGCTGCATCTTGGATTTCACATCATTCACAATATCCTCATGAATTACATCGCAATTACAAATATAAGACGTTTTTGGCATATATTCACCTCCAAATAATAATAGTTGAACAACTACTCAACTATTATTATACTTATTTTAAATTTATGTCAATAAGCTGATGTTAGTTCCCCATAAATTTTACAATTAAAACCAGCTCTTTATTCTTTCTTTATCACATCTCATTTCTGGATTAAACGCTTATTTTAATTATCAGATTTTTCCTTCTAATCTATATTCTTAAGGTTCCAGTTGACTCATTTGGTCCCAAGTGCCTTAAGATTTCCAACCTGTTACATTGAAATCCATCTTTAAGTTCCATTATAATGATTCTATTAATTCGCCATATAACCACCTACTTAGCCATTACTTCAAAATGATTTAAATTCCATTATGATTCTATTAATTCGTTGTTTGCTGCTTTGAACATTTCTTCTGATATAATATTTAAATTCCATTATGATTCTATTAATTCCCGTCCCAAAATCATCCCCTTATTTAAGCCAAAAAACGTCTCTATTTTGTCGACCTCTTCAAAATTCAACATTTCTTTCTTGTCCCTAATCATATATTTCTGCAACACCTCCTATTTTAGGCGTTTTCGCCTTCTGTCGATCCCCTATATTTTTTGCACTATCATGGGTCGACAGAAACCCCCTAATTTTTCAAGTTGATTTTGTTCGACACATTCTATTATGAAACTTATTTGCTAAATATGCAAGTTAAATACACGCATTCATTATATATACTTTTCGAGCAAACACTATACAGTCATATATGCATCAAATATCACCGTCTGAATAATCCAATTTATCGTCTGAATAATCCAATTTATCGTCATTTTTATAAAAGTCATGCCCACGCGAGAAAATTTTCCGTGGGCATGACGTGGGCACGGCTATTTTTAGGCTTATTTTCAAAAAAATAAAATTAGGCACTTTTATGCAAAATGCCTAATTTTTATCATGCGTTTCTATGAATTTTTGTGCAATTCCTTAGAATTTACCTGCTTTAGCAGCTTCTTCAATGGATACAGCTACTGCTACTGTAGCTCCTACCATTGGGTTGTTACCCATACCGATTAATCCCATCATTTCTACATGGGCTGGTACTGAAGAAGATCCTGCGAACTGAGCATCACTATGCATACGTCCCATAGTATCTGTCATTCCGTAAGAAGCTGGTCCTGCAGCCATGTTATCTGGATGTAATGTACGTCCTGTACCACCACCAGAAGCTACAGAGAAGTATTTTTTACCCTGTTCGATACATTCTTTTTTGTATGTACCTGCAACTGGATGCTGGAAACGAGTTGGGTTTGTAGAGTTACCTGTGATAGATACGTCTACACCTTCTTTGTGCATGATTGCAACACCTTCTGTTACATCGTTAGCACCGTAGCAGTTAACCTTAGCTCTTAATCCTTCAGAGTAAGATTTTCTGAATACTTCTTTAACTTCACCTGTGTAATAATCCATTTCAGTTTCAACATATGTAAATCCGTTAATTCTGGAAATGATCTGTGCAGCATCTTTTCCTAATCCGTTTAAGATAACTCTTAAAGGTTTCTGACGAACTTTGTTTGCTTTTTCAGCGATTCCGATAGCTCCTTCAGCAGCTGCGAAAGATTCGTGACCTGCTAAGAATGCGAAACATTCTGTTTCTTCTTCAAGAAGCATCTTTCCTAAGTTACCATGTCCAAGACCTACTTTACGCTGATCAGCTACAGATCCAGGAATACAGAATGCCTGAAGACCTTCTCCGATAGCAGCAGCAGCGTCTGCAGCTCTCTTGCAACCTTTTTTGATTGCGATAGCAGCACCTACTGTGTAAGCCCATTTTGCATTTTCGAAACAGATTGGCTGAATTCCTTCAACCTGAGCATAAACATCTAATCCAGCAGCTTTTGTGATTTCACCAGCTTCTTCGATAGAATTGATTCCATACTCTTTTAAAACAGCAAGAATCTGTTTTTCTCTTCTTTCATATGATTCAAATAAAGCCATTATTCGCTACCTCCTATTCCTTTCTTGGGTCAATAATCTTAACAGCGTCATCAACGCGTCCGTACTGACCTTTGGCCTTGTCAAGTGCTGTCTGAGCATCGTCTCCAGCTTTGATGAAGTCCATCATTCTACCAAAGTTAACAAACTGGTATCCAATGATTTCATCATCCGCATCAAGAGCGATACCTGTAACGTATCCTTCAGCCATTTCAAGGTAACGAGGACCTTTTTTAAGTGTTCCGTACATTGTACCAACCTGAGATCTTAATCCTTTACCTAAGTCTTCAAGACCAGCACCGATTGGAAGTCCTTCTTCAGAGAATGCACTCTGAGTTCTTCCGTATACGATCTGTAAGAATAATTCTCTCATTGCTGTATTGATAGCATCACAAACTAAGTCTGTATTCAATGCTTCTAAAATTGTTCTTCCTGGTAAGATTTCAGATGCCATAGCAGCTGAATGTGTCATTCCTGAACATCCGATTGTTTCTACTAATGCTTCCTGGATGATACCTTCTTTAACGTTAAGAGTTAATTTACATCCTCCCTGCTGAGGTGCACACCAACCAATACCATGTGTTAATCCTGAGATGTCTGTTACATCTTTCGCTTTTACCCATTTTGCTTCTTCAGGAATTGGGGCAGCTCCATGGTTTACACCCTGAGCTACTGTACACATTTGTTCTACTTCATGTGAATAAATCATGTTGAAACTCCTTTCAGTATTAAAAATAACATCTTTATTTTAGCACATCGTTAAAAATAAAACAACAAATTATCTTAAGAACTTCGTTAAGTTTTTCAATGTTTTTGTTGGTTTGTGTGATAAAAATAATTTTTTTGTCAAGTTGTTTTTCTTTTATATAAAAAATCTCGAATTTTCTTTTTTTTAGTCAATTTAATAAATTATCTGAATTCTATTCCCCTTGTTTTCTTTAGGAATTACGGGTATAATTTAATACATATTTTTTTATAACAGAAAGGAATTATGATTATGAGTCATTATGATTTAGAAACAAAATGTCTTCATTCTGGTTACACTCCTAAGAAAGGAGAACCATGTGCACTTCCTATTTATCAGAGTACTACTTTCAAATATGATACAACCGATGAAATGGGACAGTTATTTGATCTGAAAGCAGAAGGATATTTCTATACGCGTCTTCAGAATCCTACGAACGATGCTGTAGCTGCCAAAATTGCTGATCTTGAAGGAGGTGTTGCAGGACTTCTTACTTCTTCTGGACAGGCTGCAAACTTCTATGCGATCTTTAATATCTGTGAAGCTGGAGATCATGTTGTTGCAGCTTCTACGATCTATGGTGGAACATTTAACCTTCTGGGTGTTACATTAAAGAAACTTGGAATTGACTGTACATTCGTTGATACTGATGCAAGTGCTGAAGAAATTGCTGCTGCATTCAAACCGAATACCAAAGTTTTATTTGCAGAGACGATTGCAAACCCTGCACTTGTCATTCTTGATATTGAGAAATTTGCAAAGGTTGCCCATGAACATGAAGTTCCATTGATCGTTGATAATACTTTTGCAACACCGATCAACTGTCGTCCTTTTGAATGGGGTGCTGACATCGTCACACATTCAACAACAAAATATATGGATGGACACGCCGTTCAAGTTGGCGGTGCGATCATTGACAGCGGAAACTTTGACTGGGACGCTTATGGACACAAATATCATGGTCTTACTGAACCTGATGAATCTTACCATGGTGTCGTTTATACAAAACAATTTGGAAAGAAAGCTTATATCACAAAAGCTACAACACAGCTGATGCGTGACCTCGGTTCCATTCCATCCCCTGAAAACTGTTTCTTATTAAATCTTGGATTAGAAACACTGCCTTTACGTGTAGAACGTCATTGTGAAAATGCTCAGAAAGTTGCTGAATTCTTAGATGCTCATGAAAAAGTATCTCATGTTATTTATGCCGGACTTCCTGATGATAAATATCATGAACTAGCACAAAAATATATGGATGAGGGAAGAACCTGTGGTGTTATTTCCTTTGAACTGACTGGTGGACGTGATGCTGCAGTACGTTTTATGGATAGCTTAAAATTAGCGAACATCGCAACTCATGTTGCTGCATCAAAAACAATGGTTCTTCACCCAGCAAGTCATACACATCGCCAGATGAATGATGAACAGTTAAGAGAAGCTGGTGTTTCTCCTGGAATGATCCGTTTATCCGTTGGAATTGAAAGTGCAAAAGATATTATCAATGATTTGAAAGAAGCACTTGAGAATGCATAGTTTTATAGGTGTTCGAAGATTACTTAGTAACAGTAATAATTCATATTATAAATTTCAAATATCATAGCAAAAAAGAACCTTAACTCCCAGCATTTATTATATATGCATTGAGTTAAGGTTCTTATTATTTTATATTTTATAAAATCTATAACAGATTATTCATCCCAGTTAGTATACACCTCTTGCACATCGTCATCCTCATCAAGGAGATCTAATGTTTTCTGAATACTCTTAATATCTTCTTCACTTGTAAGTTCGACCATAGTACCAGGGATCATTGTGACACTGGCATCTGCCATAGGAATTTCTTCCTTCTCTAAAGCTTCTCTGACTGCGCTGAAGTCTTCTGGTGTTGTCAATACTTCAAAGCTGTCGTCTTCTTCGTTGAAGTCTTCTGCTCCGGCATCTAATGCCATCATCATAAGATCGTCTGCATCCATTTCACATTCTTCTTTAGAGATGATGATCTGTCCTTTCTTCTCGAACATATAAGATACACATCCTGGTGTTCCTACGTTACCATTTCCTTTTGTGAAAGCATTTCTTACATTAGATGCTGTACGGTTTTTGTTATCTGTTAATGTATCTACGATGATCGCAACTCCGCTTGGTCCATATCCTTCATATGTAATCTGCTCATAATTAACAGAATCTGCATCTCCGGCAGCTTTTTTGATACCACGTTCGATCGTGTCATTTGGCATATTGTTTGCTTTTGCTTTTGCAATGACATCACGTAATCTGCTATTGTTGTCTGGATCTGGTCCACCCTCTTTAACGGCTACTGCAATTTCTCTTCCAATGACTGTGAAAATCTTTCCTTTTTCGCATCATTTTTTCTTTTTGTGTTTGATGTTCGCAAATTTACTGTGTCCTGACATCTTCTTCTTCCTTCCTTTTCCTTTTTTCTACCTTTACCTGTCTAATCATGTTGTCATGAATATCAACAGATTTAAAGGAATATCCTTGGTAGATAATTTCTATTTCTTCATTGTCTTCTGGTAAATGTCCCAGCTGATCAATTAAAAATCCATTGAGTGTCTCAATATCTTCAACGTCAAATTCGATTCCTAATGTATCCTCAAGTTCTTCCAGTCTCGTACTTCCTCGTACAAGATAAATATCTGCCCATCCAATCTTGGTGATATTACGGTCTTCGACATCATATTCGTCTAAAATATTCCCTACTATGACCTCTAGCATATCTTCCATAGATACAATACCTTCTGTCTGGCTGTATTCATCAATAACGATCGCCATATGAATCTTCTTGGTCTGCATCTCCTGAAAAAGCACCGATAAATTCATCGTCTGATGAACAAAAAACGGCTCTCTTGCAATATCAGAAAGTGTTGCTTCTTTCTGATTAAGATATGCATCGATCACATCTTTTAAATAAAGCACTCCTACAATGTTATCAATGTCATCTTCATATAATGGGTATCTTGAATATGGCTCATCTAACATATAATTTAATGCTTTCTCTACGGACATGTTTACATCAATCGCATCAATCTTCTTTCTTGATGTCATAACATCTGTGACATCTTTATCTCCAAATTCGAAAATATTCGTAATCATGCGGGCTTCCCCTTCCATGATCGCACCTTGCTCATGTCCTTCGTTAACAATGTTCATGATCTCTTCTTCATATTCATTGTCTTCATCCTCTTCATGTTCTTGTTCTGATGTGTGCAGTTTTTTCTTTGCTTCTCTGATCTTCTCTCTTTGTTTCATGAAAAAACACCCAACTGCAAATCCGATGATAACTGCTAAAATGATCATCATAAGCACCGAGGGAGTAAATCCTTCCATTTCTTTTTCTTTCTCCTTTTATCTTCTAGAAATTAAGACTATACAAACTTAAATATATCATTTCTAAGAAAAAAGGTCAATATATCCAAGATTCCTGTTATGTATCAAGACTTAAACTGATCTTTAGTGCATGATCCACTTGTTTTAGGAATGTACAATTTAAATGGCATACCTTTTCTCTTAAACGACTTTTATCGATTGTCCGGATCTGTTCTAACAAAATCACAGAATCTTTTTCTAATTCACATCTGTGGCAGTCGATTGGTACATGAGTCGGCAACTTTGCCTTGTTCATCTTACTTGTGATCGCTGCACAGATGATCGTTGGACTATATTTATTTCCCGCATCATTTTGCAATACGATCACAGGACGGATACCGCCTTGTTCTGAACCAACAACCGGTCTTAAATCTGCATAAAATATATCGCCTCGCTTAATTACCATAAGCATAAACACTCTCCATTTCTTTTTAAATATTGTATGAAGAGTATTTACGATTCTTTCAAAAGTATTCCTTATTTTTCAAAATATTCTGTTTCTTTCATCTCTCCGTTTCGAATGTATACTCGTGGAACACGTTTCCCAATCCCACAGACAAATTCATAATTAAAAGATCCTGCTTCATTTGCAACTTCTTCTACGGTCAACATTTTATTGCCATCGTGTCCGACTAAAGTTACTTCATCCATCACAGATACACCTTCAATATCTGTCACGTCAACCATAAACTGATCCATACAGATTCTTCCAATGATCGGTGCATACTGCCCACGGATCAATACTTTTCCTTTGGAAGAGAGTGATCTTGGGTATCCGTCTGCATATCCTACTGGGATAGTTGCGATCTTTGTCTTCTTATCAGTTACATATGTGTGATTGTAACTGATTCCTTCTCCTGCTTCCACTTCTTTGATATATACAATGTGTGTCTTTAATTCCATTGCTGGTCTTAAATCCAATACATCTTTTGAAACTTCTTCTGATGGATATAATCCATAAGTAATGATTCCTGAACGTACCATATCTTTTCTAAATCCATCCAGATCAATGATCGATGCACTGTTTGATACGTGTTTGATCGGAATATAGATATCTCTTTCCTCAAGCCACGTAATAAACTGATCATATTTTCGTTCCTGCTCATAAGTTTCTGTTTTATCCGCCTCGTCTGCACATGCAAAATGTGTAAAGATTCCTTGAATCTTGATATTTGGTAATTTGGCGATCTTCTCTATGATATCTACAGATTCTTTGGTTGGTTTAAATCCGATACGGTTCATTCCTGTATCCAGTTTGATATGAATCTTCGCATCTTTGCCTAGTGCCTGCGCGATCTTTGATAAGGACTCTGCCATCTCATAGCAGAATACGGTTGGCTCGATCTCATACTGAATCAATGAGCTGTACTGATATTCTGATGTGTATCCTAAAATCAAGATTGGCTGTCTGATTCCATTGTTTCGAAGTGTGATCCCTTCTTCTAGGATTGCAACGGCAAATGCATCAACTCCGATCTTATTTAATTCTTTTGCAATTGGGACTGCTCCGTGTCCGTATCCGTCAGCTTTGATCACTGGCATTACTTTCACACCTTCTCCAACTACACGTTTTACTTCTCTTATATTATGACAGATTGCATCCAGATCAATAACTGCATGCACTCTATAGTACTGGTTCATAATTTCCTCCTGTAACGTCCTTTATATGAGCAATAATATCTGATGCGATCATGCTGTAAGCGCCCAGATCATGCTTTGCATGATCTCCTGCAAGACCGTGAAGATAAACTCCGTGAACTGCTGCCTCATGAACAGATAATCCTTCCCCCAAAAGGCCTGTGATCATTCCCGCAAGAACATCTCCACTTCCTCCAGTCGCCATTCCATCATTTCCGCTTTGATTAATATACACCAAATCATCTTCTCGTGCAACGATAGTTGTTGCATCTTTTAAAACAGCTGTACAATGATATTTCTCAGCAAGATCTTGTGCACTCTGACATAGATCTTCTTTGATCTGTGTGATATCACATGACATCAATCTTGCTGCCTCCATCAAATGTGGAGTCATGATCGTCCCATATGGATAATCAATTTTCATGTTAAATCTACTGATTATATTTAATCCGTCTGCATCAATGACCAATGGTTTTTCCCTTTTTCAAAACCATCTCTAACATTTCTTTCATTTCTTCACTGACACCAACTCCTGGGCCAAACAAGATACAATCACACCATTCTAAAGATTCTTCTAAATCTTTTCGTTCTCCAAATAAAATTTCTGGAAGTCTTGTCTGTAAAATCTGACGATTTCCAGCATCAGAAAGCACTTTCACAAGTCCTGCACCCATCCGAAGTGCTGCTTCTGCTGCAAAACATGCAGCTCCTGACATTATTTCATTTCCAGCAATGATCAAAATCTTCCCATAGCTTCCTTTATTGGAATATGCTTTTCTTTCTGGCATTAAATGATCACTTTCCTCTAATATATATCCTGTCGCATACTTTTGATCGTCTGGTTATGAAATCCTATGGATACCAGTTTAATATCTCCACAATATTCTCGTCCTGGATATAATAAATGACCTCTTTATATCCACCAAATGTAACTGTTGATGACGCATGCACTGCACATCCAAGAATCTTTCCACTATCTCCACTGATTCCAGATGGAATATCAATTGCGATCACAGGCTTACCACATGCATTGATCCGTTCAATGACTTCTTTATAAACACCACCAACTTCTCTAGAAAGTCCAACTCCAAAAATTCCTTCGATCAAAAGATCATATTCATAAAAATTTATATCTTCACAATCTATCGGAAAATAGCCTAGATTCTTAAGTATCTGAAGCTGTAATTTCAGATCCGCTGAAGCTTTTTCTATATTACCAACGATCATATAATCCACTAAATAATCCTGCTCCAACAAAATTCTCGTACAAGCAAGTGCATCTCCTCCATTATTGCCAATTCCTGAAATGATCAATATCCTCTGTGAATGATCTGCTATCTGTGCAACCTTATCTGCAACTGCTTTAGATGCTCTTTCCATCAATACAAGTCCCGGAATTCCTATTCCATGAATCGTCTCATGATCGACCGTTTGCATCTCCTGATTCTTTAATACATATCTCATACGCATTCTCCTATCGCAAAAGCTTGTGCAAATTCTCTTGTATTCGTGATCGATACATGAATTCTTGAAACTTGTTTATCTTTTGCTATCTCTTTCGCATTTCCATATAATTTGACATATGGCGCACCTGATTCATTTCTCAACACTTCAATCTCATATGGTTCTACACCGAAAAAGCCGGTTCCAAATACTTTGGAAACGGCTTCTTTTACAGCAAAATTGCCAGCTAAAGTCGTAGCATTGTCTTTTGCATATGCTAATTCAGTTGTCGTAAAAATTCTTGAAAGATGTCTTCCTCGAAGAATCATCTCTTCTATCCGGTATATCTCTACGAGATCTGTTCCTATTCCAGCAATCATCTTCTTACCTGCTATTCGTTCTCACTCTCTTCACGGTTGTGGACATTGTATGTTAATGTCATCAGACTTTCTGCTAAATGTACATTCTCTACTGTAACATTATCTGGTAAATGAAGATCGATTGGTGCAAAATTCCAGAATCCTTTAATTCCCCATTCTGCCATCTTCTTTGCGATCGCAGGTGCCTGATCCTTCGGAATTGTCAGTGCAGCGATCTTAATTCCATGTGTTTTGATAAAGTTCTCTAGTTCATCTGTATCAAGAACTTTCACTCCACGGACAGAAATTCCGATCAGCTTTGGATTCACATCAAAAAGTGCCATGACTTTGTATCCATAATCTTCATTAAAAGACTGATAATTCGCAAGGGCCTGTCCAAGATTTCCGGCTCCAACAATGATCATGTCATTTCTCTTATCCAGACCTAAGATCTTACCAATCTCTGTATACAGATTATCTACATTATATCCGTATCCCTGCTGCCCAAATCCACCAAAAATTGTTAAGGTCCTGACGAATCTGCGATGCTGTTACCATCATCTGTTCACTTAATTCTTTTGAAGAGATTCTTGTAATATTCTTCGCTTTTAACGCTCCTAAATATCTGAAATACCTAGGAAGTCGTTTGATAACTGCTGAGGAAATATTCTTATCTGAGTTTGCCATTTTATTCCTCCAAAATCTTTATTTCGCTTATAATTATATAAGATTGTCTAATAACTGTCAATCTTTCCGTCATGAAAATATTTCATTTTTTCAAAAAATATGGTATTCTGAGAAATAATGTCTATAATAAAAAATTTGAAAGGGGTATCTTAATGATATTATCATGCCAGAATATCTGCAAAACATTTGTCGAAAAACCAGTCTTGCAGAATATCTCATTTCACTTAAATGAAAACGACCGGCTGGCGATCATCGGATATAACGGTGCCGGAAAATCGACACTTTTAAAAATATTGATTGGTGAAATCTCTTATGATGAAGGTGAAATTTCTTTAAAGAAAGACGCAAGCATTGGCTATCTTGCCCAACATCAAGATCATACATTCCACCATACAATTTTTGATGAAACTTCTTTACCGTCAAAAAAGAAGTCATTGAATTAAATGAACAGATGCGTACCTATGAACAGGAAATGAAACATCTGACCGGTGATGCACTAGAACAAAAAATGAATCAGTATACAAATGCTACTCATAGATTTGAGCAATTAAATGGTTTTGCATACAAAAGTGAGATCACAGGAATCTTAAAAGGACTTGGCTTTTCTGAAGAAGATTTCACAAAAGAGATCAACACTTTATCTGGAGGTCAAAGAACTCGTGTTGCTCTTGGTAAGTTACTGCTTAAAAATCCTGATATTCTGCTTCTTGACGAACCAACAAACCACTTGGATGTTGATTCCATAAGGTGGCTTGAAAATTACCTGTCTCATTACAAAGGAGCTGTGATCATCGTATCTCATGACCGCTATTTTCTTGATAAGATTGTCAATAAGGTCATGGAGATCGACCAAGGACACTCCATGCTGTTTGATGGAAATTATACAACATTTATCGAAAAACGTGATCAGATCAAAGCAATCCGTTTAAAAGAATACAAACATCAACAACAAGAGATCAAACATCAACAAGAAGTTATCAAAAAATTAAAACAGTTCAATCGTGAAAAATCAATCAAACGTGCAGAAAGCCGTGAAAAAAGCTTTAAATAAGATTGATGTATTGGAGAAACCTACGGAATATAATGCTGATATGCGTCTTAGCATTGAACCGGAGATCATCAGTGGGAATGATGTTCTGACTTTAAAAGATGTATCCAAATCTTTTGGAAACAAATCATTATTCCATGGATTAAGTGCTGATATTTTTCGTGAAGAACGCGTTGCCCTGATCGGACCAAACGGAACTGGTAAAACAACACTGTTAAAGATCATTTGCAAAAAAATCAGCAATAATGGCGGTACGATCAGCCTTGGAGCTGGAGTTTCCATTGGATACTATGACCAGGCACAAGATAACTTAGATGATTCCAAAACGATTTTTGATGAAATTTCAGATGCTTATCCAGATCTTAATAACACAAAGATCCGCAATACTTTGGCTGCATTTTTATTTTATGGAGAAGACGTTTTCCGCCCAATCTCCTCTTTAAGCGGTGGAGAAAAAGGACGTGTTTCTCTTGCAAAATTAATGCTGTCTCATGCGAATTTTCTGATTCTTGATGAGCCTACAAACCATTTAGATATTCAGTCTAAGGAGATTCTGGAATCTGCAATGAATGCTTATACTGGAACGATCCTTTATGTTTCACATGATCGTTATTTTATCAATAAAACTGCAACACGAATCTTGGAAATCTCTGATCATGGATTAACTTCTTATCCTGGAAATTATCAGGATTATATTGCTCAGAAGGAAAAAGAAAAGGCATCTCTTACTTCTTCTACTGCTTCCTCCGTTTCTGTTGATACAGAATCCAAACTCGATTGGAAACAGCAAAAGAAGAACAAGCCAAACAGAGAAAAAAGAAAATCGTCTTAAAAAAGTCGAAGAGCAGATCACAGAGTTGGAAACGAAACAAGAAGAACTTTCAGAAGCTATGTCTTTACCTGAAAATGCTTCTGATCCTGCGAAATTAATGGAACTTAGCAATGAGCAGGCTTCCATCGATTCTTCTTTGGAAGAACTTTATGAAGAATGGGAAACTCTTTGCTAATTTGTAAAAAAACATATATAATAGTAACGTTAACCGTATTGAAAAACAGGAGGTTTTTATGAAATTAATATCCTTTGTTGTACCTTGCTACAACTCTCAGGAATATATGAGACACTGCATTGACACCTTATTACCAGGTGGTGATCAGGTAGAGATTCTGATCGTTAATGACGGATCTTCCGATAACACTGCTGCGATCGCAGATGAATATGAAAAAAAATATCCTGACATCTGCCGTGCAATTCACCAGGAAAATAAAGGACATGGTGGTGCAGTGAATACAGGAATCAAAAATGCCACGGGTATTTACCTAAAAGTTGTTGATAGTGACGACTGGGTAAATGAATATGCTTATGGAGAAATCCTTGATACTCTTGCGAATTTCTACAAACAGGGAACTGTCCTTGATATGCTGCTTTCTAACTATGTATACGAAAAACAAGGAGCCAAGAAAAAACTGTTATTCATTATCGTCATGCAATCCCAAAAGATCAGATCTTTTGCTGGGATGATGTTGGACGTTTTCCTGTCAGCCAGTATATTTTAATGCACTCTGTCATTTATCGTACTGCACTACTTCATGAATGCGATCTAGAGCTTCCAGAGCATACATTCTATGTGGATAATATTTATGTATTCAAACCTCTTCCATATGTAAAAACAATGTATTATCTGGATGTTAACTTCTATCGTTATTTCATTGGACGTGATGATCAGTCTGTCAATGAGACAAATATGATCAAACGTATCGACCAGCAGTTTAAAGTTACTTATATCATGATTGATTATATGACTCAGTTTAATCTTGTAAGTAAGCCATTAGAACGTTATATGAGACATTATCTTTCCATTATCATGTGTATTTCTTCCGTGATCTCTGTAAAATCTGGACAGAAAGAGCATTTAAAGATGCGAAAAGAATTATGGAAATATTTATATGACAGTGACAAACGTCTGTATCGTAAGATCCGTCATAATATTACAAGCTGTGCAGTAAATCTGCCTGGATATGTTGGAAGAAAAGCTACGATTGCTATGTATAAAGCAGCTCGTAGATTTATCGGATTTAACTAAATATTTTTACATTAAAAGGTCCTGCAGAGGGCCTTTTTCTTGTTCCCCTCATCTTTTATTCTGCGTATTCTAATAATATAAAGTATGAAAGGCAACTTTCCATGCAGATTTCTGTTTCAAAACAAATCCATGCTGATCTTGCCCATCAGCATGGTTTTCTTGGAGAAGGTATCGGCATTGCCTATCTTGATACTGGCCTTTTCCCACATAAAGATTTCTCTCCGCATTCCACACGGATCGCCAAATTTGTAGATTTTGTTCATTCCAAATCTTTCAGCTATGACGATAATGGACATGGGACTCATATTACCGGCATCGCTGCTTCCTCTGCAACATTTGGTTCCGATTATTTGGGAATTGCTCCAAAATCCCATATCGTTTCTTTAAAAGTACTGGATGCCTCAGGGAACGGTGTTCAAAGCGCCTTCTTACAGGGTCTTGACTGGATTCATGAGTATCATCGCTCCTATCAGATCCGTATCGTTAACATCTCAATAGGAAGTCCTGGTTCCGAGGATAGTTCAGCCTCCAAAGAACTATTAAAACATGTCAACGCCCTATGGGATGATGGTCTTGTTGTTTGTATTGCCGGCGGAAACCATGGTCCAAAACCATACAGTATTTCAGTTCCTGGAAATAGTCCAAAAATCATCACTGTTGGTTCCAGCGACGATAATTTTCAAATGATCGGAAGAAAACACTTCTCTTCAGGATATTCCGGACGCGGTCCCACAACATCCTGCGTTATGAAGCCGGATGTTGTTGCCCCTGGAACAAATATTTTTTCGTGTTCCTTAAATAACCGCTATGCTATCAAAAGTGGTACTTCCATGGCAACCCCTGTCGTCTCTGGTTCTTTTGCTCTCTTGCTCGAAAAATATCCTTTTTACACCAATAAGGATATAAAAATGAAACTGCGAAAAAACTGCGACAAATTAAAAACCCCCAGACACCATCAGGGCTGGGGGCAGATCAATCTAAAAAAATTAATGGATCTTTGATAAACTTGTATCCTTAAACTTCCTCGTCAAATAAAAATTCACATAAGACCTGATTACTGACTAAGGTACCATCTTGCGTCAGAAAAAACTCGGTCTCCTTCTTCTTTCATCATGCCTTGTTTCATGGATTCTATCAATGGCTTTCCATAGACAGAATCCATGGAGCAGCCAAAACGTTCTATAAACTCTTTCTTCGAAATGCCTTTCGCTTTCGAAGTCCAAGAAACATAAATTCTTCCATCTGTTCATAAACTGATAACGAACGGGCTCCTTCATATGCATCTCCGAACGATTGAATCTCTAAATAGTCTTTCATATCGGAGGGATTCTCAAAACGTTTCTCATCCAGATACGAAGAGGCATTAAGCCCCACTCCCAAATAAGGAATATGGGACCAATACCCAAGATTATGTCTGCTTTCAAAACCTGGCTTTGCATAATTTGAAATCTCATATTTGTCGTAACCATATTCGTTTAAAATCTTTTCTGTCATTCGATACATTAAAACTTCATCTTCTTCTGATGGAAGAAGTTCCTCTAACTTGTTATCTTCGTAAAAAGGTGTTCCCTCTTCAATGATCAGACTATACGCAGAAATATGTTCTGGAGAAAGTTTAGCTATTTTTCTTAAATTCTCTTCATAAGAAGTTAATGTTTGTTTCGGCACCGCACTCATCAAGTCAACATTGATGTTCAAAAATCCAGCTTGTCTTGCCCAGTCGAAACTTTGTAAAAATTCTTCATAGGTATGAATTCTTCCCAGATACTCCAACTCTTCTTTCACTGTTGACTGCAATCCAAAACTAATCCTGTTGATCCCATTTTCCCTATATGTACATAGTTTTTTTAAATCTACTGTTCCTGGATTCGCTTCAATCGTAATCTCAGCATCCTCACAAATATGAAAATGTTCAAATATAGTTTCACAAATCATTTGAATATCTTCTCTTCTAAGATATGATGGCGTTCCGCCTCCAATAAAGACGGTTACAACGTCTCGTGCTGCTAATTTCTTTCCCCAGAAAATCAGTTCTTCTTTTAGTTTCCCCAGGTATGCATGGATCGTTTCCTCCTCTGCCCGAAAGGAACAGAAATCACAATATCTGCACTTACTTTTACAAAATGGAATATGAATATAAAGCTCGATCGTATTAGTCTTCATCTAACTTCAGAACACTCATGAATGCTTCCTGTGGAATTTCAACATTTCCTACCTGACGCATTCGTTTCTTTCCTTTCTTCTGTTTCTCTAACAGCTTTCTCTTACGGGAGATATCTCCACCGTAACATTTGGCAAGAACGTCTTTTCTCATTGCTTTGACAGTTTCTCTTGCAATGACTTTACTTCCAATCGCTGCCTGAATCGGTACTTCAAACATATGTCTTGGAATTTCTTCTTTTAATTTTGTACACATCTTACGTCCACGTTCATACGCGGTATCTTCATGTACAATAAAAGAAAGCGCATCAACTTCTTCTTTGTTGATCAAAATGTCTAATTTTACAAGTCTTGATGTCTGATATCCTTTCATTTCGTAATCTAAGGATGCATAACCTCTGGAACGTGATTTTAATGCATCAAAGAAATCATAAATGATTTCATTTAATGGAAGTTCATAACGAAGTAATGCCCTTGTCTCTTCCATATACTCCATTCCAAGATATACGCCTCGTCTTTCCTGGCATAATCCCATGATCGCTCCAACAAACTCAGAAGTTACCATGATCTCTGCTGTTACGATCGGTTCTTCCATATGGTCGATCTCAGATGGATCTGGAAGATTGGATGGATTCGTTAATTCGATCATACTTCCATCCGTCTTATATACGCGATAAATAACGCCTGGTGCTGTTGTCACAAGATCCAAGTTATATTCTCTCTCTAAACGTTCCTGAATGATCTCTAAATGCAATAATCCAAGAAATCCACATCTAAATCCAAATCCTAACGCAACGGATGTCTCTGCTTCAAATTGTAGTGCTGCATCATTTAACTGTAATTTTTCTAATGCATCTCTTAAATCCGGATATTTTGCTCCATCTGTTGGATATAGTCCACAATATACCATAGGATTTACTTTTTGTATCCTGGAAGTGGTTCAGCACATGGATCATCTGCATCTGTGATCGTATCACCAACTCTGGTTCCCTGTACATTTTTAAGGCTGGCTGTAACATATCCAACCATCCCTGCTGTCAGTTCATCACATGGATTGAATCTTCCTGCCCCAAATGTACCAACTTCTACAACTTCTGCACTCTCTCCAGTTGCCATCATCTTCATCTTTGTTCCGACTTTGATCGTTCCTTCTTTGATCCTTGTAAAGATGATAACTCCTTTATATGCATCATACATACTGTCAAAGATCAATCCTTGTAATGGTGCATTCTTATCGCCCTCTGGTGATGGAATCTTCTCTACGATCTGCTTTAATACCTGTTCTACATTTAGTCCGTTTTTTGCAGAAATCTGAGGTGCATCTTCTGCATCGATTCCGATCACATCTTCAATTTCTGCTTTAACACGCTCTGGATCTGCACTTGGAAGATCGATCTTGTTGATAACCGGCATAACTTCTAAGTCGTGATCAATCGCAAGATAAACATTTGCCAATGTCTGTGCCTCTATTCCCTGTGCAGCATCGACAACAAGGATTGCTCCCTCACATGCTGCAAGACTTCGTGATACTTCATAATTAAAGTCCACGTGTCCCGGTGTATCGATCAAGTTAAAAATATATTCTTCCCCATCGTCAGCTTTATAAACAATTCGTACTGCCTGCGATTTGATCGTAATCCCACGTTCTCTTTCAAGATCCATGTTATCAAGAACCTGCTCCTGCATCTCTCGATCCGTTAATGTTCCTGTCATCTGAATGATTCGATCTGCTAATGTTGATTTTCCGTGATCTATATGTGCGATAATACAAAAATTTCGTATTTTACTCTGATCTATTGCCATAAGTTCCTCCTAATTATATTTCAAGTACATATGTCTTTTCAGACACTCCATTTTAGTATAACACATTATTTAATAATTCAGCAAGTAAACTCATAGACGCTTTTGCTTCTGATAACGTATTATTCTGCGCACCAACTTCCACTAACAAGCTTCTTCCTCTGTAGTGCAGATTATAACGATATCCTTTTACGTAAATTTTTCGTGTAAATCCAGGGTATTTCAAAGCAGCCTGTGCTTGCAATTGCAGGCTGAACGCAAGATTTGTCTGCTTATTTGGATTCTTTAAATATTTGATATTTCCATTTGTTGCTGTACGGCTCATTCCATTAAAAAACATGATCTGCGCCATTCTCTTTCCATTTTGTCTCGTCACAAGCTTTGTCGATTCATTGACTCCATCCCTGTGCAGATCGATCACAACCTGAATGGATGGATATTTTTTTAGATTCTTTTCAATTGCAGTTGCTGCATAATTATAAGCCTTGGATCGCTCCTCTTTTCCGTTTTTTACATCGTAAATGTTACGATCATGTACAACCTTGATATTTTTTTGCTCCAATCTCTTCGTTAAAACATCTCCAACACCGATCACAGTATCTGATTTTCTTCCTTTCCTGCTGCCACGGTATGCCTCACTCCCATGTGTATGATAAATTAAAATCTGCGGTTCATCAGATTTCCTTAATTTTAAGTTCGTGTTTAATAAAACTTTTCCATTTAACTCATTTTCTGTCGCCATTGTCGTACTGTCGATCTGATAAATATATTTTCTTAAATATTTTGAATTTTCCCATTTTTTTGCATGAAACAACTTTTCTTCTTTTTTACCTCCTCTACCACCTCATCCGTTGTTTCATCATCCTGAAAATAATAATCTTGCTGTACTAGATCTTCTTCTTTTTTATCCTTATAATCTGTGCGATATTGTAAGATTGGTACTGTTTCCTGATAATACATACAGACCATGTCCGATAGAATATTTCCCGAAAATGTCACTTCCGTCTTAGATACTGCCGGAAAAAATCCTGTCATGATTCCATGATAATAATGATCCATGAATTCTAAAACCATTCCCTGCGCATTGATCTTCTGACTAAAAAAAATGATCAGAAAACAACCGATCGTAATACTCAATATCCATCTCTTTCTTTTCTCCATACTTTCATTGTATTCATTCATATTTTAATTATGCAGTAAATGATTGATTCCTTCTAGATATCGTATAACTGATCCGTTTCATAGATTCATCAATATTTTTTGGTGTAACATGCATGGAAATAAATTCTTCATCAATATTTTCAGAAACATTTTCCAGAGATTTTTCTCCAAAAACATCATGAATGATCGCTGGAACAGAAATTACCGTTGGAACACCAATTGCAAGAACTGGAACACCAATCGTATGCTGTGTAATCTCATTCCTATGGTTTTCCAACACCTGAACCCCGGTGCAATTCCCGTATCGCTGATCTGAATCGTTTTATTTAACCTGCTATAACTTCTGGCCGCCAGAGCATCGATCACGATAACAACATCTGGTTTTATCCGGTCTGCTAATGATTCTAAAATCTCACTTGTTTCAATTCCCGTCTGTGCCATAACCCCCGGTGCGATCGCACTTAGTTCAAATTGATAATTTCCAATCCCCTCTTTTTGCAAATGTCTTGTAATATATAGATTGTTCACAACTTTAGGCCCTAACGAATCCGCTGTCACATCAGCATTTCCAAGTCCTGCGATCAGTATTTTTCTTTTGTTTAACATTTCCTTAAATTTAAAACAATGCTTCACTCATTTCTTTATGAAAACTACCATCGTTTGTCGACAGATCTTTCGCTTCGATCGTAATATAGGTTCCCTTTGGTTTTCCTAAAGAGTCCTCCCCTTTTTGTTTTTGATGATGATCTTTGTTTCTTTTATATGATTCGTTGTATCAATTCTTGTCTTTACGATAATTCCTGACTGTGCAGAGCCAATATTCTTCTCTTCTTTTAATTCCAGTGCCAGATCTGTACGATTTTGCATTGATCTTGCCTCCTTTTTTCTCTAGTATGTGATTGTATTTAAAAAAATATTACATTTTTTCCCCAAAGATATTGACAAATTCAATCATTTTCTATAAGATATAACAGTATGTTTTGTGTATAGCTAACCGTGTCTCGCTATAGACAAGATTCAAGAGAAGAAAGAAATTTAAGTTATCATATTGGAGGTGCCCACTTTGGCAAAATATTAAATCAGCAAAAAAAAGATCAAAGTTATCAACACAAAAACAGAAAGAAATAAAGCAATCAAAAACTAAAGTTAAAACATATATCAAAAAAAGTAGAAGCAGCAATCGCAGCTAACGATAAAGCAGCAGCTTCTGAAGCTTTAACAGCTTGCATTTCTGAAATCAGCAAAGCTACTTCTAAAGGAATCTTCCACAAGAATACAGCTTCTAGAAAGATTGCTCGTTTATCTAAAGCCGTTAACGCTATTGCTTAATCAGATATCAAGAAACGAATTTTAATAAAATTAACCCGAAAAAAAGAAGCCACCGTCAGGCTTCTTTTTTTCATCATTTTTATTATACTAGACTTCTTCTATCTTAAATTGATTGATTTATTTCTGACTGAACTGGATCAACAATAGTTCTACCCCAACTCTGTCACTGATCTTTCCTGTTTTAATTGATTCATCAGTTTTTGCACATGCTTCGATCATATCTCTGAGTGTATCCATTGAAAACATTTTCGCTTGATCTTTTAACTTTCCTACAACAAATGCTGGAACTTTCATCTGCTTTGCGATCATCCCATTGCTCTTTCCAAGACAATCTAAATCTTTCACCTGAAGCAGCTGATTACACTGTCTGACTAACAATGCCAGAATTCCAAATGGTGATTCCTTTAACTCGATCAGATCATAATATAGTGTCAATACTTTTTCTCTTTGCTTTCTCGCAATTGCCTCAAGCATCACAAAGATCTGATTTGTCGTCTGAGAAGATGTCAACTCTTCCAGATCACGGATCGTAATTTCTTCTCTCTCTCCAACATAGGAGATCAATTTCTCTAATTCATTTTTTAAAGTATACATATCAGATCCACAGCGATATAAAAAACTTCGCATTGTTGCAGATGACATCTGTTTTCCTTCTTTTTTAAGCAATGAAGCCAGCCATCTGGATAATTCTTTATCTCCAGCAGATTCAAAACATACCGCATGTCCTTCCTTCGAAAGAAATTTATAAATCTTTGAACGCTTATCTACACTATCTTCTATAAAAAGCACAACACTTGTATCCGAGGCTTCCTTTAATCCTTCAATAAACGTATCATCACTTTTCTTTCCAAGTCCTGTTTCATCCAAGATCAAAAACCTATGATCACTAAAAAACGGCAGTGTTTTAGCAAGTTCAATAATCTCTATCGCATCAGACCTTTTTCCTTCAAAATAAGAATAGTTCATCGTATCATCTTCTGAAACTAATGCTTTTTTTAACTGGTTTTTCATCTGGGAGATCATATATTTTTCTTCCCCGTAGAATAGATAAAAACGTTCGTATGTATTTGTCTTGATATCTTCTAATATTTTCTTCATATTCTTTGCATCTCTTTCTATAGCTTTTGATAGTATACCTTTTTTTTGGAAGATTTTCAACCATCTCTTCTTTTGAAAAAAATAATCGCACCACTTCGATCTGTTCTATAAATCTTTGTGTGATATGTCTGTAGTCTGTGGATAGTTTCTAAATGTGGGTGTCCATATCTATTTTGTTTTCCACAAGAGATGACCGTCTGTTTCGGCTGAACCTTTTGTAAAAATTCATTACTCGTGGAATTTTTTGACCCATGATGTGCTACTTTTAATATATCTGCTCTTTCCAATTCTTCTGATAATAGTTCTTCTTCGCCTTCTTTTTCCACATCTCCCGTTAACAGCACCCGATATCCAAGTATTTTTCCCTGCATTACCAACGATGCCGCATTCTTTTCCATCCGACTGTTCTTTTGAGGATGCAACACTTTCAAACTTCCATCTTTTGTAGTGATCTGCCTTCCTCTTGAAAGATAAAAATAGTTGTTCCTCGTTTCTTCGCTATACCTATGATCTTTTTCATTGTCTCATCTTTTGGAATCTCTGGAAGCCCAAGATACTTAATTTTCCCCATCTCAAGTAATTCCTTGATCCCAGAATAATGATCGATATCCATATGACTGATCACCGCAATCTGAATCTTCTGATACCCCAGATATTTCATATACGGAAGAATCCGATATCTTCCAACCTGATCTTCACTGCTGCTTCCACCATCAAATATGATCGCCCCAGACTTCGTATCTGCTACAAAACAATCTCCCTGCCCAACATCAAGAAATGCCAGACTCTTTCTTCTTGCCATTGGAATCCATATCAAAATGATCATGATAACATAAGCCAGACTGATCCTGATATGTCGATTTTGTCCATTTTTCTTCCATATCCACAATCCGGTCATAAAATAAAATAAGAGTACCCATAAAAATGGTACATGTCCGATCGTCAACATCCCATAAGACTGTCTGGAAATCCACAAAACCCCTTGGATCATCCATGAGATTGCTTCATGAAATACGGTATACGGCAAAAAAATCAAAAGAAAAGCTAAAGTAAAAGCACACGTTGCCAGTGGTACTGCTGCTACATTCGCAAGAAAAGAAAAAGCTGGAGCTTCATATTGAAAATATATGATCAATGGCAGCATCCCTATCTGGATAAAAATACAAAACGATAAAGATTCCTTCAACTTATAATATTTACCTTTCATCTTTGGTTTAACAAGTTGATAGATTGCGATCACAAAAACTGCTGTAAATGAATATAAAAAACCCGTATCATAGATTCTGTACGGACACATTATAAGTAAGACAATTCCTGCAAAAGCTCCTGCAGACATCATATCATAGTGTTCTCCTAATATCTCTGACAGGAAGTAAACACCCAACATCATCACTGCACGAAGTGACGATCCCGATCCACCTGTTAAAATACAATAAAACACTGCGCCTGTCATTCCTGCCAGTGAACCAACTACAAAATTTCCACACCACTTGCGAACCAATTTATATACCCTTCTTCCTGCCAACGATATATGAAGTCCTGATACCGCAAGTAAATGAATTAATCCACTTTCCTTAAAGTCATCTTTAACCTCATCACTCAGTCCATTTTTATCACCTATTAACATCCCCTTTAAGAAATCACTTACCTCATTTTTGTATTGAATTTCTAACTGATGTTTCATGTACTCTCTACATTGCAAGATCTTTTCCTGAAAATATATATTTTGATGTCCTTCGATCTCAATATTTTTCGAATATACATGATAGTAAATTCCTTTACTGAAATAATAATGTCTGCTTGAAAATTGGCCAGGGTTAGCTGTATCTTCCCATTCTTCTAATTCTCCTTGAAACCGAAGAATATCTCCTGGAATAATCTTTTCATCCTCGGGTGTATATAAAAGAATCTTCCCCTCCAAATTTTTATTTTTAAAAGTACTGCTAACTTTCCCTTCTTTGTTTTCGATACTTCTAAAACTCTTCCCATTGTATATTCTGTTGCCTTTTCCTTCACCTGAATCAGATCAAGTTTCATGGAAGTCTTAAAACCTAACGATAATAAAATTCCTGCAAGTATTCCAACTACAACCCATCCATAACGCCTATCACTAAAAATCAAGGACGCCAACAGACAAATACCTGTCAATAGATAAAAAGCCGCTGTCATGGACATAATATTCCATACAACGGCTGTTCCGGATAACACTCCGGCAAATATAAGAACCATCGGTCTTTGTTTCATAAATTATTTCATTGGCAACTTACCAAATACAAAACTATCTCTTCCAAGAGCACCAATTGCTGTACCATCTGTATCAAGCATTGGCTCTCCAGAAATTGAAAATGATACATAATTGATATCTTTTAACTGAGTCAGTGTATATACAATACCAGCACGGCAGATCAAATCTCTATTCTCTGAAATTCGTTTATACCCTGTCGAAAAATCAATCTCAACGATATTTGTATTCACTGATACACCATTGATCATAATTCTCTTTGGAATCACTGAGCGTATCTTATCACTCTTTGGAGTCTGTTGAAGTTTCTTTAATAAAATCTTCACTTTCTGCTGCTGATTCCCTTCAAGCTCCACATTTTCTTTCTTCATGATCAATTTCGTAACATCATTATTAGTATAGTAAATTGCTGTTCCTTTTTGATTGCCTTGGTCATTGGTTTCTTTTTTTGACCGGCATCCTGCCACTAAAGTCATCAAAGCCAGACAAAGCAAAAAGATCATGCATAATTTTCTTTTCTTCATCTCTTCCTCCTAGCCTTTATACTTTAATGGAATTCTAAGTGTAAATGTTGTTCCTTCACCAACCTTACTGTATAACTTAATCTCTCCATTATGAAGAGAAACAACGCTCTTTGTGATCGCTAATCCAAGTCCTGTGCCTCCAGTATCTCTTGATCTTGCTTTATCCACGCGATAAAACGATCAAATACCTGATCCTGGCAATCCTCAGGAATTCCAACACCAGAATCTGCAACTTTCACATAAAAATACTTATGATCTGCATTCAGTGTCACGCGGATCACCCATCATCTTTGTTATACTTGATACCATTCTCGATCAGATTCGTAAGCCCTAAAGACAACTTCACTTCATCAATCTCTGCTGTTACTGGACGGAAACTTTCAAAGATCAATTCGATATTACGCTGCAGAGCCAATGGTTTTAAACGCTTCATGATAATCTCCAACAATTCATTGATACTTACTGTTGTGATCTGAAGCTGCGCTGCTTTCTTGTCTAGTTTCACCAGAGATAACAGATCTGAAATGATCACGTTCTCACGGTCGATCTCAGCAACGATATCCTGCATGAATTCTCGATATAATTCAGCCGGAACCTGATCTCCCTGCTGAATTAAGGAATCTGCAAGAACTTTCATCGATGTCATTGGTGTCTTTAACTCATGCGATACATTCGATACAAACTCCTGTCTTGAATCTTCCAACGTCTGCATTCTTCCAAGAATCTCATTAAAACGCTGCACAATACTGCGTACTTCTAGGAATCCTGTCTCTTCAATGGATTCATCTTCATGACCAGCCGCAATAAAATCAACATCTCTCTGAATCTTCTTTAAATCTCTCGTCAGCAGATAACTAATGATCATTGCCATTGATAATCCACAGATGATACATGCTACCAGCAGCATATTCCTGCGATGCTCCATCTCCGTAACTGCTCCCATCATATCCTCAGATGGCACAGTCGCCTGCACAGCTCCCAGGATATGATTCTGCTTTCCAGCTTTTGATACGATCGGAACCATCACTTCGATATACTTTCCACTCTCTGATACAATCCTTGTCTTCTTTCCATCCATAACATCCAATACATTATCATTTAAAAAGAATCTAGACTGAAAATCTGTATGAGTATCCTTGATGATCTTATAATTATTCTTAATTACGATGATCCGCCCATTCATACTTGCTGCAAGTTCATCAATCTGATTAGAAAGAGAGTTGGAGCCATCATCTAAATGAAAATCGACTCCAACTACCTGATCACCAAGCCAGCTACACTGACTGACCACACTATCCACTTTCTGGTCATATGTTTTCTGACGATATCCATCATTTAACAACTTACTAAATAAAACTGATATCAATGTCGTCAGAAGGAAAACTGACAAGAAAATAAAGAACTGCATACTATGTAAAAAGGCAAATCTGTTCTTCTTAGGACTGAAAATAGTAACCTACCCCCCACTTTGTATGTACATAGTCCGGTACTCCCGGATTCACTTCGATCTTCTCTCTCAATCTTCGGATATGCACGTCAACCGTTCTTGCATCCCCCGGATAATCATATCCCCATACTGTATTCAACAAATCCTCTCTGCTGTATACTTTGTTTGGATGAAATACCAGTAACTCTAACAAGTCAAATTCTTTCGCTGTCAGGTTCACTTCTTTGCCATGAATATGCACTCTGCGGCTTTCGCAGTCAATCTTTAAACCTCTGCATTCTACAACCTTTGCTGATTCTTCTTCTTTCACATCGTGATGTGCGCTTCGACGTAAGATTGCTTTGATCCTTGCCTTTACTTCCAGAATATTAAATGGCTTTGTGATATAATCATCTGCCCCATATTCAAGGCCAAGAATCTTATCCATATCTTCTCCCTTAGCCGTCAACATAATGATCGGGACGCTAGAGAATTCACGAATTGCCTGACAAACCTCAAACCCAGTCAGTCCTGGAAGCATTACATCAAGAAGAATAATATCATATTGATTCTCTTTGGCTTTCTCTAATGCTTCTTCTCCATCATAAGCACAATCTACTTGCATCTCATCTTGTTCCAGACTGAATTTGATGCCCTTCACGATTAGTTTTTCATCATCAACAACTAAGACCTTCCTCATTTTTCCACCTCTAAAATTATATTGTTATCTTGTCTTTGATCTTATGATATATCCCCTCTTTAATTCCCTGAATCTTCATAATATCTGAAATATCAGAAAAAGGGCCATGTTCCTCTCGATAAGAGATAATATCAGAAGCCTTCGCTTCCCCTATCCCTGAAAGCGTCATCAACTCCTTGACACCTGCAGTATTGATATTGATCTTTCCAGAGGAAGATTGCACTGCTTTGGAATCAGATCCTTCATTCTTCGCTGTCTGTTTCTTTGACGGAATCGTTATCTGCTGCCCGTCTTTCATCTTCTCTGCCTGATTAATACTCTCTGCTGAAGCCTTTTTAGTTAGTCCACCAGCTGCTTTCACAGCAGAAACAATACGTTCACCTTTCGAAAAACGATAAACTCCTGGATGTTTTACTTCTCCACATACATAGACATAAATAGTTTCCTTAGAAGAAGACTTCTCAGCCGTTGTCTTTGTCTCCTTCTTTGGTTCTATCGATACTTCCTTCCTGCGGCTACATCCAATGGACATCATAAAAACCATCAGCAAAATGGTTATCACTTTAACTCTTCTAAACAACATAAACCTCCCGGTCTTATACAAAGAGTCTGGAACATGTAAATCTAACTTCTATTTTAGCGAAAATTATAATACTTTACAAGAGATATTTATGATTTCCATTTAAATATTATCAATCCTGTGACAAACAAAACCACTCCTAAAAGCTTTACCCATGCAAAAGCTGTTTTTTCCACACCAAACAGACCGAAAACCTCGATCAGATAGGAAACAACACTTTGTGATGCGACGATCAGCATTGCTGACTGTGCAGGTCCTAAACTTGCCACACTTTTGATCACTGTAAATGTGATCGCAGCTCCGATCACTCCTCCTAATAAAAGGTATCTTGGGCTGACCTTTAAAAGCATCGTAAAACTTTGCTCCCTCTCAGCGATCAACCAGATCAACAAACATGCGAGAAATCCTGTTGCCTGTACAAATGTACTCGTTGTCCATGTACTGCTTTGTTTAGTTACTTCTGTGTTAAATACACCTTGAATACTCATTAAAGCTCCTGAAATCAATGCAATGATCAATCCAAACATATAAAAACCTCCATGAAAAACTATCTTTTTACGGATAGTTTTTCCATAGAGGTCTTTTTTATACATTCTATGCGATACAGTCTTCTAAAATAGAAATCATCTCATCTACATGTTCTTTTTCAATCACAAGCGGCGGTACAAAACGAATGACATTATTTCCTGCAGAAATTATAATCAATCCTTTCTCCAGTGCTTTCTTAACGATATCTCCAACTGGATGATCTGTATCAAATTCAAGTCCTTGCATTAATGCAATTCCACGATGTCCTGTGATACAGTCATATCTCTCTTTTAACTCTTCTAATTTATCCCACAGGTAAGCTCCGATTTCTTTTGCATGTTCTGGAACCTGTAACTTCTCAAACTGGTCAAATACTGCATTGATCGCCGCTGCTGCGAATGGATTTCCACCATAAGTTGTTCCATGATCACCTGGTACTAAAGCCCCATCAGCCTTTTCACCTACAACAAACGCCCCAACAGGAACACCACATCCAAGCGCTTTTGCAAGTGTTAAGACATCCGGTTTTACTCCATAAAGATCATGTGCAAACAAAGATCCACAGCGCCCCATTCCACACTGAATCTCATCAAAGATCAGTAAGATATCTTTCTCATCGCAGACTTTACGAAGTCCCTCTAAGAATTCTTTATCCGCTGGGAAAATTCCACCTTCACCCTGAACAACTTCACATATGATTCCACAAGTTTTATCTGTGATCTTTGATACAACATCTTCTAAGTTATTGAATTCTGCAAATACAGCACGAAATTCTTTTGGAACAAATCCATCCTGATAATGACTGTTACCAGTCACTGATAAAGCTCCCTGGCTTCTTCCGTGGAATGAATGATTCATTGCGATAAATTCATAATCTTTGGAATCGTCTTTATTATATGCATATTTTCTTGCAACTTTTAACGCACCTTCGATTGCTTCTGTTCCACTGTTTGTAAAGAACACTTTTTTAAGCCCTGAAGCATCGACAATCTTCTTTGCAGCTTCTACTGCTGGAATATTGTAATATAAGTTTGATGTATGGATCAATTTATCAATCTGGTCTTTTAATGCCTGATTGTATGCTTCATTTCCATATCCTAATGCAAATACAGCAATTCCTGCACCAAAATCCAGATATTTCTTCTGGTCAGCATCATATAAATAGACACCTTTCCCTTTTTCTAATACAACTGGAAAACGATTGTATGTCTTTAAGATATACTGTTCTCCCTGCTCAATATATTCCTGCTGCGTTTTCATCTTAACATCCTTCCTCATCTTCTTCGTTGAATAATGGTTTATCAAATAATGGTTCTTTTAAGATGGCTGTTCCAATACCTTTTTCTGTGAAGAATTCCAGTAACAGACAGTTTGTTAAACGTCCGTCTAAGATATGGACTCTGGATACTCCACCTTCGATCGCTTCAATACAGTTCTTAAGTTTTGGAAGCATTCCTCCTCCAACAACTCCGTTATCGATAAATTCTTTTGCCTGTTTAAGATCCATCTCAGAGATCAATGTTGATTTATCTTCTGGATCTACGAATACCCCTTCGATATCAGTTAAGAATACCAGTTTTTCTGCATTCAATGCTTCTGCAATTGCACATGCTGTGTCATCCGCATTAATATTATATGGTTCATAGTTATCTCCTAAACCAATTGGAGAAATAACTGGTACAAAATCATCTTCAATCAATGCTTCAAGAAGTGTTGTATCGACACTCTTAACCTCACCGACATATCCAAGATCTTTTCCAGGCATTTCTTTTTTCTTTACACGGATCATTTCAGCATCTTTTCCAGAAAGACCTACGGCTTTAACCCCAACTTCTGCCATCATGGCCACCAGTTCCTGATTGACTTTAAATAATACCATTTCAGCAACTTCCATTGTCTCTTTATCTGTCACACGAAGTCCATGGTAAAATTCTGGTTCTTTTCCTGACATACGAACCCATTTACTGATCTCTTTTCCACCACCATGTACGATGATCGGTTTCATACCTACTAGTTTTAATAGTGCAACATCTCTGATCACGCTTTTTTGAAGATTCTTGTCTTTCATAGCGCTTCCACCGTATTTTACAACAACGTAACAGTTATTGAAACGACGGATATATGGTAATGCCTCTGTTAATACTTTTGCTTTTTGTTTTGACTGCTCGATCAATTCGTTAATTTCATTTCTCATCTGTTCCATTGATTCTTCCTTTCATAGTTGTCTGCTTTTATGCCTTTTATTTTGTCGTCTATCTATAATAATCTTATTCTTATGATCGGTAATCTGCATTAATTGTTACATAATCGTGTGTCAGATCACATCCCCATGCAGTTGCTTCAAACACTCCATTATGAACATCAATATCTGCTGTCACTGCATCTGCAGATAATACTTTCGTTGCCTCATCTTCAGAATAATCTGTTGCAATTCCGTCTTTTACGATCTCGATCACACCATCCGCACTTTTTAAACTAATATCAACCTTGACTGGATCAAAATCAACTCCAGCATAACCAAGTGCACAAAGAATTCTTCCCCAGTTTGCATCTTTTCCGTAAATTGCTGCTTTTGTAAGACTTGATGTTACGACAGATTTGCTTAAGATCTTCGCATTTTCTTTGGAGTCTGCACCAGCTACATGAACTTCAAATAAACGTGTACATCCTTCTCCATCCCCTGCGATCTGTTTTGCAAGAGACTGGTTAACATATAATAATCCTTCTCTGAATGCTTCATAGTCTGCATCTTTTTCTGTAATTTCTTTATTTTCTGCCATTCCATTTGCAAATACAAAAACCGTATCATTTGTAGATGTATCTCCATCAACTGATACCATATTGAATGTATCTTCAATGAGTTCCCTCTGCAGTTCTAATATAAAGCTTTATCGATTGCTGCATCTGTAGTGATAAATCCAAGCATTGTTCCCATGTTTGGGTGGATCATTCCAGAACCTTTGCACATACCTGCAATTGTAACTGTCTTTCCATTGATCTCTACTTCTACTGCCGCTTCTTTGGTTTTGTATCGGTTGTAAGGATAGCCCAGGATGCATCTTCTTCACTTTGTCTGTCTGCTTTTAATTCTGGAACTAACTTCTTGATCCCTTCTTTGATCACATCCATTGGCAGCTGCTGTCCGATAACTCCTGTGGAACCTACGACAACTTCCTCTGGTTTAATATCTAACAATTTCGCTACTCTTTTGCTTCTGTTACAACATTCTCATATCCTTGTGCACCCGTACATGCATTTGCAATTCCTGTATTAATTACCACTGCTCTGACTGCTTCTTGTTCTTCTACGATCTTCTTTCCCCATAAAACTGGAGCGGCTTTTACAATGTTCTTTGTAAATGTTCCTGCGATCTTTGCTGGCACTTCACTTACGATCATTGCCATGTCTTTGTTTGTCTTCCCTGGTTTCACTCCGGCACGAAGTCCTGCACATTTAAAACCTTTTGGAGCTGTTACTCCGGCATTGATGATCTTCATAATTCTAGTCCTTCCTTACCAAAGCCCTATGGGAACATTGGTACTAATTCTAATCCTTCAGTTTCTTTAATCCAAACAGTAAGATTCATGTTCTGTACGGCCTGTCCAGCTGCACCTTTTTACAAGGTTGTCCATGGCACCCATCATGATAATACGGTTTGTACGTTTATCGATCTTAAAGTTGACATCCACATAGTTACTTCCCTCTACCCATCTTGTCTCAGGGCAGACATCTTTATCTAACACTCTGACGAATTTTTCATTCTTATAATAAGAGTCGTAGATTGCTTTCACTTCTTCGTAACTTACATCTTTCTTAAGTGTTGCATATGCTGTCACTAAAATTCCACGGTTCATTGGAATTAAGTGTGGTGTGAAGTTTAATAATACTTCTTCTCCAGATGCATAGCTTAACTGATCTTCGATCTCTGGCGTATGTCTGTGAGTTGCAACTCCATATGCTTTGATATTTTCATTTACTTCACAATATAAGTTATTGACTTTCGCACCACGTCCAGCTCCGGATGTTCCTGATTTAGCATCGATGATCACACTGTTCATCTCAATGAGTCCTTCTTTCGCCATTGGATAAATGGATAATGTAGAACATGTTGGATAGCATCCTGGGTTAGCAATCAATCGTGCTTTCTTGATATCTTCACGATTGATCTCGCAAAGTCCATAAACTGCCTCATCAATAAATTCTGGACTCTGATGTTTGATCCCATACCATTCTTCATATCGATTTACATCTTTAATACGGAAGTCCGCACTTAGATCAATGATCTTAACTTTAGATAAGATTTCTTCTGATACTAAAGAACTACAAAGTCCCTGCGGTGTTGCTGTAAAGATCACATCCACTTTAGATGCAAGCTCATCCATGTTATCATCCAGACATTTGTCATCAACGATCTGGAACATATTTCTAAATACTTCATAATATTTCTGGTCTATATAACTTCTGGATCCATACCATACAACCTCTGCATCTTTATGCTGTGTAAGGATTCTTACAAGTTCTTGTCCTGCGTAACCTGTGGATCCAATGATTCCTGCTTTGATCATGTTAATCTCCTTGTCCTTCTCTTTATAATGTAGGTTATTTTTTTAATCATTGTTCATAAGTATACAACTGAATTTTAAAATATGCAATAGTTTTGTATAAATATGCAATTATTTTTCATTTTATTCATTTTTATATTATAAATATTCATTATTTTCGAAAATAATCCTTGCAAAAGATGTAAATATAACGTATATTAGTAAACAAGCAAATATTTATATGAACATGCGGGATTTTCAATATCAGATCCTATATATAATAGGAAAACATCCCGTCAATATACACTTAGGAGGATTTATTTCATGAAAGAAAAAGTTGTTTTAGCATATTCCGGAGGTCTTGATACTACAGCTCTGATTCCTTGGCTTAAGGAAACATTTGACTATGAAGTTATCTGTTGCTGTGTTAACTGTGGACAGGGTAACGAATTAGATGGACTTGATGAAAGAGCAAAAATTATCCGGAGCATCTAAAATTATATATCGAAGATATCGTTGATGATTTCTGCGATAACTATATCATGCCATGCGTACAGGCTGGTGCTGTATACGAACATCAGTATCTTCTTGGAACATCTATGGCTCGTCCAGCAATCGCTAAGAAATTAGTTGAAATCGCCAGAAAAGAAAATGCTGTTGCGATCTGCCACGGTGCTACAGGAAAAGGAAATGACCAGATCCGTTTTGAACTTGGTATCAAAGCATTAGCTCCAGACATCAAGATCATTGCTCCATGGCGTATGACAGATGTATGGACAATGCAGTCTCGTGAAGATGAGATCGAATTCTGTGAAGCACACGGAATCCACCTTCCATTTGACGCAAGCCACAGCTACAGCCGTGACCGTAACTTATGGCATATCAGTCACGAAGGTCTTGAATTAGAAGATCCTTCTTTAGCACCAAACTACGACAACATGCTTGTTTTAGGAGTAGCTCCAGAAAACGCTCCAGATAAAGATACAGAAGTTACTATGACATTTGAAGCTGGTGTTCCTAAAAACATTAAACGGAAAAGAAATGAAAGTTTCTGAGATCATCACTGAATTAAACCGTCTTGGTGGTGAAAATGGTATCGGTATCGTGGATATCGTTGAGAACCGTGTTGTAGGAATGAAATCCCGTGGTGTATATGAAACTCCAGGTGGAACAATCTTAATGGCAGCTCACGATCAGTTAGAAGAATTAATCCTTGACCGTGAAACAATGGAAGCTAAGAAGAAACTTGGAAGCCAGATGGCTCAGGTTGTATACGAAGGAAAATGGTTCACACCACTTCGTGAAGCAATCCAGGCATTCGTTACATCTACTCAGCAGTATGTAACAGGTGAAGTTAAATTCAAACTTTACAAAGGTAATATCATCAAGGCTGGAACTACTTCTCCATACAGCTTATACAACGAATCTTTAGCATCTTTCACAACTGGTGATATGTATGATCATCATGATGCGGATGGATTTATTACATTATTTTGGACTTCCTTTAAAAGTTCGTGCTATGAAGATGCAGGAAGCTGAGAAGAATAACAACAAGTAATTTGACGTAGTCGTTCGAATGTATATGAAGAAAACGAATCATAGTATAAAAGATCCAGACCAGAAATTTTACTCGCCATTTTGACCGGTCGCTGATTCGCAAAT
>ENA-OQOA01000117-OQOA01000117.1-human-gut-metagenome-genome-assembly--contig:-NODE-117-length-45265-cov-8.134321_pt1 | contig 45265 bp, 37 predicted proteins | sample MGYA00242633_ERZ504888 | MGnify/ENA primary metagenome ERZ504888 (study PRJEB26092, sample SAMD00036372) | human gut metagenome | host: Homo sapiens | study: EMG produced TPA metagenomics assembly of...
GCTTCCCTTTTTGTCAATGCCTATTTTAATTTTTTCTTCTTCCTGGGGATGCTATACGTTCCCCGGGTGATTTTTGCAGTTCTCGCAGATGCCGTAAAAATTCACAGAGTAATCTTCGATCGTACCTCTGAAATTTTCCGCTGCTACGTTCTTGATTTCGCTGATGTCACGCATTGTAAGGTCTGTCACGCAGTGACATTTTCTGCAAATGAAATGGTGATGCGTGGAAGTATCTCCATCGAACCGGTCCGGGCCATCTCCTGTTGTAAGACGCTTGATCTCTCCTAATTCAGAAAGAAGAGACAGGTTCCGGTATACTGTGCCAAGACTGATATTGGGAAATTCTTTCCGTACATCGGTATAGAGCATATCTGCGGTCGGGTGATCCTTTCGTCCCTGAAGGCAGACTTTGATGCTTTCTCTTTGTCTGCTATACTTGAGTGTTGACATAGTTCTTTTCCTTTCGTGTCTTTCGATAACAGTAATTGTTATTATATTTATACTATAAGGCTGCTTCTCGCAAAAGTCAAGAAAAAGATCACTACCCTGTCTACACAGATTTCCGTCTGTCCCAAGATCAAAAATTCCCCAAAAACGAGGAGTGCCCAGGAACCTCTCGGCGCCTGGGCTATTATTATGAAAAAATCTTAATTGTGTAGTGATTGCATACACGCTGTTCTTTTGGAACTGAGATAACTATACCAATTAATTATGAACAGATTATGAACGTGCAGTGAATCTTCTGTGAATCTATACATTTTTTAGAATTATTTTATATTTTATTTGTGTATTTATCACATATTTTATTTCTAATTCTGTCCCTTACTCTCTACTCTGTCTAGAAATCGTTTTTCTCCGTTAATTTTTCTATTCGTATTGCCCATCCCCGATTTTCCCTGTCATTTCTCTCTCATTTATGTTAAGATTGATGTACAGCCAATGCGGCAGAATGGAGGATTTTTTATGAGTACCGGAAATCAGGAATATATACGAGACATGAACCGCGCCCTGGTTCTCGAGGCAATCGCCAACCATCCGCCGCTTTCCCGCGCAGATCTGGCGAAAATGCTGCATCTGACAAAAGCAACCGTATCCACCATCGTCCAGGAACTGCTCGACCGCCAGCTCGTCATAGAACTCGGCAGCGCCGAAAAAACTTCCATGGGTCGAAAACCGATTCTGCTTACTTTTAATAATCGCTGCGGTTCCATCATCGCCGTCGATCTCGGCGTAAAAAAGATCACCATTCTCACCGGAGATCTGAAGGGAAAATCATGTACTGTAAAAGAATACCCGATTGATCCATCCCTCTCCCTGGAGGAATACCTGATTTCCCTCCTCCACAAAACCAAATCCGACCTCCCCAAGACCCCGTGCGGCCTCGTCGGAATCTCCATCGGAATCTACGGCGTCGTCTGCGACGACCTCGTTTTATTCACACCCTACTACGATCTAAAACACTCCAACCTGAAAAACTACCTCGAAGAAGAATTTCAGGTCCCTGTCATCGTAGAAAATGAAGCCAACCTCTCCGTCATCGGCGAAGCCGCCTGCGCAGAGCACTTTAAAAATATGATCTTCCTGAACATCCACGAAGGCGTCGGCATGGGAATCCTCATTGACGGCGAACTCTACACCGGCCAGAACGGCTACGCCGGCGAATTCGGCCACACCATCCTCTTCCCCGATGGCCGGCCCTGCCCCTGCGGCAACCACGGCTGCCTCGAACAGTACATCTCCGAAGCCGCCGTCCTGAACGATTTTGCCGCCGCCGAAGGCTTAGAAAACGTCTCCGTCGAACGCTTCATCCAGTATTACCAGGAAGGCAACCCCAACGCCCGCAAAGTAATGCAGGATTTCACCCACTACATCGGAATCAGCCTGAACACGGTTCTCCACACCTTCAACCCGGACGTCATCGTCATCAACAGCTCCTTCACCAACTACATCCCAGGTCTGATCGACGAAATCACCTCCGGAATCCAGAACCGCCTCCGCTGGTACCTCCACGTCCTCCCGGCTCACCTGCAGGATGTCTCCGTCCTCATGGGCGGAATCAGCCTCTGCTCCCGGAACTTCCTCGGAATTTCCACCTTTAAGCTGCTGGACCTGTAACTCAGAAATAAGTCCCTGTTCAGAGCCCCATCTCGATTCCGCTGCGCTGCATCTTGATGTGGCTTCTCGCCATATGAAATTTCAGAAAAAAGTGCTCATTCATGCAAGCATGATTCGCAATTTGTTCTGAAATTTCGCATGGCTCTGAATAGTCACAATTTGTTCATGATTTTTTACAACATGAACACGCTTTCAACATAATTTACCCGTATACTAAAAGCATAAATAATGAATGCCAACATTATTTACACAATTTTCTTTTTCATATTGCCGATTAGAAAATCGGCTCTCCTTCCTTTAAAAATAAAAATGAAAGAAAGCACTGTTTCGCCAACGGTGCTTTTTTCATGCCTTTTTCTCATTTTCTCCCATCTTCCTCACAACAATCTCACGCCGATCCGCCCATCCGGGCGGATCCAGACCTCCCCTCCCGCCCCCACTACCAGCCTCGCCGCCGCCCGTCCGTCCTTGCGTGATGCGGCATGGCAGCATTGGAAAAGCGGGCAGGAAAAACCAGAAAAAATGGAGGCCTTTCGAGAGACTGAAATCTGGTGCTCAACACCAGATTTCAAGGCATTCTGAGCTGGGAAAGCATCAGGCTTTCCTGGCGAATAATGCCGGTGTCTGTCGAAAGACCTCCATTTTTTCTACGTTTTTCCCCCGCTTTTCCACCGCTGCCATGCGCATCACGCAAGGGCGGACGGGCGACGGCGAGGCGTCCCCTCTATTTACACAATTCATCCGTCAACCGCGCAAACTCCTGTAAATTCAATGCCTCCCCACGAATCGTAAGCGGCCAGCCGCAGGCTGTGATTGCAGCCTCAATCTCCTCTTTCGAAAAATGCAGCAGCTCCGAATTTTTCAGTCCGTTCGCCAGAGTCTTCCGTCTCTGATTAAACGACGCCCGAATAATGGAGAACATCAACTTCTCATCCTTCGTCTCCACCGGCATCACCTCATGACGCGTCAGCCGGATCACCGCACTTCCAACCTTCGGCCGCGGCATAAAACAGTTCGGCGGCACATTCGCCACAATATACGGCTCCGCATAATACTGCACCGCCAGCGACAGCGCCCCGTAATCCTTCGATCCCGGCCCCGTCTGCATCCGGTCCGCAACCTCCTTCTGAACCATAACCGTAATCGAATCCACCGGCACATGATTCTCAAATAATCCCATAATAATCGGCGTCGTAATATAATACGGAAGATTCGCCACAACCTTGATCGGCCGTCCGTTGTTCTTCTCCTTCGCCAGCGCCGCCAGATCCACCTTCAAAACATCATTGTTGATAACCTCAACATTATCATAATCCGACAGCGTATCCTCCAGAATCGGGATCAGATTCTTGTCAATTTCCACCGCACACACACTCCGCGCAGCATACGCAAGATACTGCGTCAGCGTACCGATACCAGGTCCGATTTCCACAACAAAATCGTCCGGTCCGATACCTGCAGCGGCTACAATCTTATCCAGCACATGTGGATCGATCAGAAAATTCTGACCATACTTTTTCTGAAATACAAAGCCGTACTTCTGCAGTACGGCTATTGTATTCTGCGGCTCCCCGAGCCACGGTTTTACTTTCTCCATAAATTCTCCATGTATTTAGAACTCAAAGTCTTTCTCGTAAAGAATCACGCGGTCGTCCGCATCGGTATGCTTTCTGGACATGCGTCTTCCGAATTTACGGGTTCCCTTTTCTGCATGGGCGATGGCACGATCCACCATATCTTTGACCTGTGAAATCGTCATCGGCTCGCCCTCCTTCTGATTGTTGCCAATCTGTGTATACAGAGCAAGCACACCCATCTCGTCCATCTTGTATCCATTCTCACGCGCATACGTGCGGGCAAACGTAACCAGCTCGTCGTTCGTGAAAACAGGAATCGAAATGACCGTCTCAAACTTCTTCGCAAAATCAGGGTAATTCCGCAGAAGACCTCTCATGCTGACCTTCTCATCCTCGATGATCAGAACCAGACTGTCGGTACGGAAATCCATTGCCTGCGACAGCTTCTCGATCGTCTCCGGGTACATCAGACCGGCACGCTCGATCAGGAGGAAACCTCCCGCCAGCTTTGAAACAATCTGCGCACAGTCCTTTTTGTTCAGAACAGATGCATCCAGACGGGCCATCTTCGTTGCCGGAAGTTTTAAGTCAGCACAGATTGCACGGACGAGATCCTCCGACAGCTTCGTTTTTCCAGTACCGTATCCGCCCATAATGGCAATGTTTCCATGACGGGAAGTACGGTCGCCTGCGTAATGATAAACACCATGCATTGCATCCAGAATCTGGATATCCATGCCTGGAACTTTCGCAAAGTAAGTAAACAGCGCTTTCTGCTCGTCACTCAGCTTATCCGGCTGGGTGTCGTTCAGGATGCGGAGTCTTGCCTCCTCCGGCGTCTCCTCGCGGAGCACCTCTTCAATCGATTTCGCAACAGTTCCTTCCGGAATGTTGTCGCGGATCAGCTGAACGGTGGCATCCGTTGTTTTTTCGATGCTCATGTTGATCGTCGCATCGGATACGCGCTCACGCTTTGGCTCGGTCGGAACTTCGATTTCGATTTCCTCCGGGGTAATCTCGATCGGCTGGGTTCCTGCCGGCTCAAACGGATCGGCTGGCTCAGTCTCGGCCGGAGTTTCCGGCTCTGTTTCGCTTTCCGGCTCGTCAGCAGGTTCTGCTTCCGCAGTTTCCGGCTCATCCGGCAGTTCGATTTCCGATGCTTTTTCAGCTTCCTGCACTTCTGCGTTCAGCGCTGCCTGAAGCTCACTAAAATCGATGGTCGGCCGTGTCTCCTCTGCCGGTTTCAGATCCGCGATGACAACCGTTGCATCCATGGACGGTGTCTCCGCCGGTTCTACGGTTTCCTCAATTTCGGCTTCCGCCTGAGCCTTCTCGGCTGCTTCTGTTTCAGCTTCCACTGCTGGTTCTGTAACTTCTGCTTCTTCGATTTCAGCCTCGGCTGCCGGTTCTATAATCTCTTCGATCTCAGCTTCATCCATCGGCTCTGTAGCTTCTTCGGTTTCAGCCTCATCCGCCGGTTCTGTGATCTCTTCGGTTTCCGCTTCATCTGCCGGTTCTGCATCTTCTTCCGGCTCAGCTTCCGCCTGCGGCTCCTCTGCCGTTTCCCGTGCCTCTGTCTCGGACTCCGGATCCATCGGCTGCTCTGCGGTTTCGGCTTCTGCTGCCGGTTCCACTGGCTCTTCTGCTTCTTCCTCCGCAACTTCCTCCGACAGGTTTGCTGCGGTCTCCTGGAACAGTGCTTCGAGGTCCGGCTCTTCGTATTTCTTCTCCGGCTTCGGTGCTTTCGGCATTACCGGCTCGGCTTTTTCCTTCGGTTTTGGCTGCGGTCTTGTCTTGATTGTCGTGTTGGCATCCGGGGATACCTCTACGTTTACATCAAGCTGCTCCGGCTCCAGATCTTTTACTTCGTACTGTACCGGCTCTTCGCTTGTCTCTTCCTCGACTGCCGTCTCTTCCTGTTTCTTTCCGCGGAAGGAGAAGACATCGCGGATGCTCTTTGCAAGCTCTGCGTGAAGATCGATCGTATTTCCAAGGTACGTCGGCGTGCTGTCTGCATACGCCTGCTCTTCCGGAATCTCCTCGATCGGCTCCTCTGTCTGCTGCAGTGCTTCGTACTCCTGCACCTGCTCTGCATCTGCCTCGGCCTGCTGTGTTTTCTCATATGCTTCGTACGGCGAACCGGCTTCTTTTTCTTCTTCACCGGCCACATACTGGCTCATCACACCGCCGTTTACCGGTTTTACTTCCGGCGTCTCTGCCGGCTCTTTCGTCGCAGCCATTTCACCGGCTCCGCTCTCTCCGGCTAACCGCACTTCAAGTGCTTCCGGATCCTCGGACGGCTCTTCATTCTTTTTGTAGTCAAAACGATGCTCGTATTTGATCTGCTGGGACGGTGACAGCGGCTCGTACTTCATTTTCAGATCCATTGCCTTTGTCACATATTTGCCCTCGCTGAACCACAGGATCAGCTCATCACAGGCATCGATGCATTTCTGCGTCTCTCCGGCTTTGCTGTAAAGGTTTGCCAGTTCATATGCCCATCTCTCGGTAAATTCCCGCTCTTTGTATTCCTCCAGAAGGGAAATCTGCTCCTCAAGCGGCGCTTTCTGTCCTCTTAAAATCTTGTATTTCAGCAGATACCGGGAATTATCGTGACGTGCGACTGCTTCAAACTCGTTGTAAAAGTCAATCGCCTCATCAAAGTCTTTCATTTTTACGGAGACCTCTACCAGGCGGTACAGAATGCCCTTTCCGATGGAGGAACGGTCATACGCCATCAGCAGAATCTTCTTCGCCTCCGGATATCGTTTGTTCGCCTCATAGACATCCGCTACCATGCCGAGCGTACGCAGACTCTTGACACGCCGCCAGTCAACGGCTTCTACAACTGCAAGTGCCCCCTCATAGTCCTCTTTTTTTACCAGACTGTTCAGCTCTTCCAGCCGGCTTTGATATTCAGCTTTATCCAATCTTTTCACCTCAATACATTTCAGATTGTTTTAGTTCATAGACACGAACAGTGTACCACACTCCCCGTAGAATGTCAAAAGAATGCCTGTTTTGCAGGCATTTTTCGGGATGCAGATCCTTCCAGCGGTCATCAAAAAAGAACACCCGCCCCTCCGGTTTTTCCCGGAAAAGCAGGTGTCCCCTAACTACTTATATTTGATTCCGATTACTTTCTGACAGTAATCTTGTCCAGATGCCAGATATCATCTACATACTGCTGGATAGTACGGTCGGATGTGAATTTGCCGCTGTGTGCGGTATTCAGGATCGCGCTTCTTGCCCATGCAGAAGTATTTCTGTATTTATCCTCAACACGCTCCTGTGCTGCCGCATAGGACTTGAAGTCTGCCAGGGTAAAGTACATATCCGGGCGCGGAGCATTCTTCGGTGTGAGCAGGGAGTCATACAGATCACGGAACATCATGGTGTCGCCGTTTGAGTATCTTCCGCTGATCAGATCCATCACTACGTTGTGGATGTCCTGATCGTGGATGAAGTAGCTCATCGGATCGTAGGTGTAGTTGTTCTCATATTCGATAACCTGATCTGCGGAAAGTCCGAAGATGAAGGCGTTCTCTTTTCCAACTTCCTCAACGATCTCTACGTTTGCACCGTCCATGGTTCCAAGAGTCAGGGCACCGTTCAGCATGAACTTCATGTTACCGGTACCGGAAGCCTCTTTACTTGCGGTGGAAATCTGCTCGGAAACATCAGCAGCGGCAAAGATCAGCTCTGCGTTGCTGACACGATAATCCTCGATAAATACGACTTTGATCTTTCCTTTGATGGTCGGATCGTTGTTTACCACATCACCAACGGAATTGATCAGTTTGATGATCGCTTTTGCACGCTCATAACCTGCGGATGCTTTTGCTCCGAAGATGAAGGTTCTCGGGTAGAACGGCATATCCGGGTTCTTTTTCAGGCGGTCATACAGATACATGATGTGCAGAATGTTCATAAACTGACGTTTGTACTCATGCAGACGTTTTACCTGAACATCGAAAATGGAGTTCGGGTCTACATCGATACCGTTATGCTCTTTGATGTATTTTGCCAGGCGGACTTTATTTTTATATTTGATTTCCATAAATTCCTTCTGTGCCTGGGTGTCATCTGCCAGCTTAGCGATCTTTTCGATCTTCGGCAGATCGGTGATCCAGCCGTCTCCGGCGTACTCGGTTACCCAGTCAGCCAGGAGCGGGTTTCCGTGAAGCAGGAAACGACGCTGTGTGATACCATTCGTCTTATTGTTGAACTTCTCCGGAGTCATCTCGTAGAAGTCTTTTAAGGTCTGTTTTTTCAGAATCTCGGTATGAAGCTGTGCAACACCGTTGACAGAATAGCCGCCTACGATAGCCAGACGGGCCATATGAACCTGTCCGTCGTAGATCACTGCCATCTGGCGGACTTTCTCTTCATCACCCGGGTACTGCTCTCTTACCTGGATCAGGAAGCGGCGGTTGATCTCCTCTACGATCTGATAGATACGCGGAAGAAGTCTGGAGAACAGGTCAACCGGCCATTTCTCGAGTGCCTCTGCCATGATGGTGTGGTTGGTGTATGCGCAGGTCTTTGTGGTGATCTCCCATGCCTCATCCCAGCCAAGGCCTTCCACGTCCATGAGGATTCGCATCAGCTCCGGAACGGCTACGGTCGGGTGAGTATCGTTCAGCTGGAAGGTAACCTTCTCATACAGCTTTGTGATATCATCGTGATGTTTTTTATATTTTGCAACTGCTCTCTGTACGCTTGCAGAAATAAAGAAATACTGCTGTTTCAGACGCAGCTCTTTTCCTTCGTAATGGTTGTCGTTCGGATACAGAACCTCTACGATGGTTTTTGCAAGGTTTTCCTGCTCAACCGCTTTGTGGTAATCACCTTTGTCGAAGGAATCCAGGGAGAAGTCCTGAATAGCCTCTGCATCCCAGATGGTCAGCGTGTTTACAACATCGTTGTCGTATCCTACGATTGGCATATCGTAAGGAATTGCGTTTACAGACTGGTAATCTTTCTGTACGAAGTTTACGCGTCCGGTAGCCTCATCATACTCCTGTGCTACGTATCCGCCAAATTTTACTTCTTTTGCGTATTCCGGGCGTTTCAGCTCGAATGGATAGCCGTGTTTCAGCCAGTTGTCCGGTACTTCTACCTGATAACCGTCGCGGATCTGCTGTTTGAACATACCGTATTTATAACGGATACCGCAGCCGTATGCCGGATATCCCAGTGTAGCCAGGGAATCCAGGAAGCATGCTGCCAGACGGCCAAGACCGCCGTTTCCAAGCGCAGGATCTCTCTCCTGGTCCTCCAGAAGGTTCAGGTTCAGTCCCATCTCATCAAGAGCTTCCTGTACCTGTTTGTATGCAGTCAGGTTAATCAGGTTATTTCCCAGCGCACGTCCCATCAGGAACTCCATGGACATATAGTACAGAATCTTCGGATCCTGCTCATCCATTGCTTTCTGGGTTTTCAGCCAGTTGTCAATAATAACGTCTTTTACTGCGTAGCAGACTGCCTGATAAATTTCCTGCTGGGAAGCCTCTTCCAGATTTTTTCTGTACAGCATTTTTACGTTTTCTTTGACACTGTTCTTAAAAGTTTCTTTGTTGAACTCGGCGTTTAACATCTGCGTCCTCCTCAATAGCAGTCTGCGAGCGGAGAGCTTGTCTGCATCCCCGCTCGCAGGCTGATTTTTATATTAACGATCGTCGTGGAAACGCATCCAGAAGTATTCTTAGATACGCTCTACTGCCATGGTAACCTTTTCGGAGTTGATATTCCACTCCTTCTCATAGCCCTTTGTCTCTCCAGTCACGATTTCTTCTGCCAGAACTTCAGATTTAATTTCATCACCATGGTTTTTCATGATGCTTACAATCTTGTCGTTGTCTTTTGCATATACTCTGATCTTGTCCATAACCTCAAAGCCGGCCTCTTTACGCATGGTCTGGATTTTACTTACCAGCTCACGACAAAACCTTCCTCGATCAGTTCCGGAGTCAGATTGGTATCCAGAACAACGGTGATTGTATGGTCGGATTCGGATACATAGCCTTCCATCTGTGCCATGTCAATTAACAAATCCTCCTCTAATAATACAATTTCCTGTCCATCGATGTCAAGTTTAAGTTCGCCGGTGCTCTTGAGCTCTGCCATAGCCTTGTTTCCATCCAGCTCAGACAGGGTTGTTTTGATCTTGTTCAGGAGTTTTCCGTATTTTGGTCCTACGGTACGCATCTGCGGTTTGAAGCTGTAGCTGATGAAATCTGCGATGTCATCTTTAAATACAACTTCTTTGACATTCAGCTCGTCCTCGATGATCTCTTTGTAGAATTCGGAAAGCTGGAACTCGCTCTTCACGTACATGGTTCCGATCGGCTGACGGTTTTTGATATTGGCAGTATTTCTTGCGGCACGTCCCATAACGACGATCTCCAGCAGGTCTGCCATATCCTCTTCCATCTTCGGATCGATCCAGTTCTCATGTACCTCCGGGAAGTCGCACAGATGGATACTTTCCGGTGCACTTGCATCGATGCTCTTTACGAGGTTCTGATAAATATCCTCTGTCATGAACGGAATCATCGGAGCTGCTGCTTTTGCAACGGTCACCAGTGCGGTGTACAGAGTCATGTAAGCATTGATCTTATCCTGCTCCATGCCTTTTGCCCAGAAACGCTCACGGGAGCGGCGTACATACCAGTTACTCATATCATCCACGAAGGACTGCAGTGCTTTTGCTGCCTCCGGGATACGGTAATTTGCCAGGTTGTCGTCTACTGCTTTTACAGTGGATTCCAGACGGGACAGCAGCCATTTATCCATAACAGCCAGTTTGTCATATTCCAGACTGTATTTTGTTGCATCGAAGTTGTCGATGTTTGCATACAGGACAAAGAACGCGTAGGTGTTCCACAGGGTTCCCATGAACTTTCTCTGTCCTTCCACGACCGTCTTGCCTGCGAAACGGCTCGGCAGCCACGGAGCACTGCTGGTGTAGAAGTACCAGCGGATCGCATCGGCACCGTAGGTCTGCAGTGCGTCAAACGGATCTACCGCATTTCCTTTGGATTTACTCATCTTCTGTCCGTTCTCATCCTGTACCAGACCAAGAACGATAACGTTCTCGTACGGTGCTTTGTTGAACAGCAGAGTGGAAATTGCAAGCAGGGAGTAGAACCATCCACGTGTCTGGTCTACAGCCTCGGAAATAAACTGTGCCGGGAACTGTTTCTCGAAGATTTCTTTGTTCTCGAATGGATAGTGATGCTGTGCGAACGGCATGGATCCGGAATCGAACCAGCAGTCGATAACCTCCGGTACACGGTGCATCTCTTTACCGCATTTCGGGCACTTAATGGTCACTGCGTCGATGTATGGGCGGTGAAGCTCGATGTCATCCGGGCAGTTGTCGGCTTTTTCTTTCAGTTCTTCGATACTGCCGATGCAGTCCTGATGGCCACATTCACACTGCCATACCGGAAGCGGAGTTCCCCAGTAACGGTTTCTGGAAAGTCCCCAGTCCTGAACATTCTCCAGCCAGTCGCCGAAGCGTCCTTTTCCGATGCTCTCCGGAATCCAGTTGATGGTGTTGTTGTTGCGGATCAGATCCTCTTTTACTGCAGTCATGCGGATGAACCAGGTCTCACGTGCATAGTAGATCAGCGGAGTATCGCATCTCCAGCAGTGCGGGTAGCTGTGCTCGAACAGCGGCGCATCAAACAGAAGATCCTTGTCCTCGAGTGCCTGCAGAACGGCCATATCTGCTTTCTTGCAGAAAGTGCCTGCCCACGGAGTTTCCTCGGTCATCTCACCTTTTTCGTTTACTAACTGTACGAATGGAAGATCGTATCTGTGACCGACCTTGGAGTCGTCCTCACCAAATGCAGGGGCGATATGAACAACACCGGTACCATCGGTCAGTGTTACGTAGGTATCGCAGACTACATAGTATGCTTTTTTGTTTCCGATTCTCTTCTCAGCGTACGGGAACAGCGGCTCGTACTCTTTGAACTCGAGATCTTTACCCTGATAATGCTCCAGGATTTCAGCGCCCTCACCGAGAACGGTGTCTACCAGAGCAGCTGCCATATAATAGGTATATCCTTTGCTTGTTACTTTTACATAATCCTCATCCGGGTTGACGCAGAGTGCAACGTTGGACGGAAGGGTCCACGGTGTGGTGGTCCATGCCAGGATGTAAGCGTCCTCGCCTTTTACTTTAAAGCGGACAACGGCTGAACGTTCTTTGACATCTTTGTATCCCTGCGCTACTTCATGGGAAGAAAGCGGGGTACCGCAGCGCGGGCAGTAAGGAACGATTTTGTGTCCTTCGTACAGAAGACCTTTCTTCCAGATCTCTTTTAATGCCCACCACTCGGACTCGATGTAATCGTTATGATACGTAACGTATGGGTTTTTCATATCAGCCCAGAAGCCAACGGTATGGGAGAAGTCTTCCCACATTCCCTCGTATTTCCATACGCTCTCTTTACACTGCTCGATGAATGGCTCTACGCCGTATTTTTCGATCTGATCTTTTCCGTCCAGACCGAGTTTTTTCTCAACTTCCAGCTCTACCGGCAGTCCGTGGGTATCCCAGCCTGCTTTTCTCGGCACCTGATAACCCTTCATGGTACGGTATCTCGGGATCATATCCTTGATAACACGGGTCTCTACGTGGCCGATGTGCGGTTTTCCGTTTGCGGTCGGCGGTCCGTCATAGAACACGTAGGACGGATTTCCTTCACGCACTTTCATACTTTTTTCGAAGATCTGATTGTCTTCCCAGAACTTCTCAACCTGTTTTTCTCTCTCGACAAAGTTCATGTCGGTTGAAACTTTCTTGTACATGCTTGTACCTCCTGAAACTTAAGTTTCTCGTTTGATTTGCTCGCGTAAAATAAGAAAAAGCTCCCGCCCTGTAATAGGACGAAAGCTGTACTTATCGTAACCACCTGTTACATACTATCATATGCATTTCCTGTAACGGGGAACAACCGGCAACTTCTTACCACTGCTCTCCGGTTTTCTATATTTTATGCGCCGGGTACGCAGATTCAGAACTGCAACTTGGAAGTGATGTTCACCTGCCGCTACTTGTACCGGACTCCCACCATCCCCGGCTCGCTTTCCACAGACCGTTCACGCGCAGACTACTGTCTTCGTCATCGTTTTTCATGCCTTATTATAACTAGGGGCTGTAAGCGTTGTCAAGAGTGGAAAGCATATTTTATCGGTTCTTTTCCGCGATTTTACGGGATTTTCGGGGGTGTGCGTTGCTATTTGGATGGGGGAATGGTAAAATCGGGGTATAATCAAAAAACGGAAAGGAAGTGAAATCATGGGAAGATTTGTGAATCCGGACAACAGTGCATTTCAGGTTGCTCTCAATTCTGAAATCTATGTGGACAAAACAGGACTTTTATCGTATACCAACAAAGTTCTGGACACCATACAGGGCTATATCTGCAACAGCCGCCCGCGGCGGTTTGGAAAATCATTTGCTGCAAATATGCTGGCGGCCTATTACAGCAAAGGCTGTGATTCCAGAAAGATGTTTTCTGGCCTTGCGATCAGCCAGACGGCAGACTTTGAGAAGCATCTGAACCAGTACGATGTGATTCATCTGGATATCCAGTGGTTTCTTTCGAATGTCAGCGATCCGGAACAGATTGTGGCCTACATTACAGAATGTACACTGGCCGAGCTGCGTACCATCTATGCAGATCAGCTTCCGCCGGAAGTTTCCACCGTTCCCGACGCTCTGTCCCGGATCAAAGAGGCGACCGGACAGAAATTTGTGATTATTATTGATGAATGGGATGTCCTGATTCGTGATGAGGCCTCCAACCAGAAAATTCAGGATGATTACATTAATTTTCTTCGTGGAATGTTCAAAGGGACGGAACCGACGAAATATATCCAGCTTGCGTTTCTCACGGGTATTCTTCCGATCAAAAAATTGAAAACGCAGTCTGCCTTAAATAATTTTCATCAGTATTCCATGCTGAATCCAGGCCCGCTGGCTTCCTATATTGGATTCACAGAAGATGAAGTTTCCGCTCTCTGTCAGAAATACGGACAAAATTTTGAGGAAGTCAGACGATGGTACGACGGCTATCTGCTTGGAAATTACCATGTATACAATCCAAACGCGGTGACAAGTCTGCTTCTGGATGGGACATTCCAAAGCTATTGGTCGGAGACGAGCACATACGATTCGATGGTTCCTTTTATCAATATGGATTTTGACGGATTGAAAACAGCAATTCTGGAGATGCTTTCCGGCGCCGCAGTTCCTGTCATGGTTACCTCTTTTAAAAATGACATGGTCAGCTTTGTAAATAAAGATGATGTTCTGACGCTGCTGATTCATTTGGGCTATCTTGCCTACAATCAGCAGACACAGATGGCATATATTCCCAACGAAGAAATCCGCAGGGAGTTTCTGACTGCGGTGACTTCCAATCATTGGAATGAACTTTTCGCTTTCCAGCAGGAATCTGCGGATCTTTTAGATGCTACGCTCGATATGGATGAAAATGCTGTCGCTGCCGGAATTGAAAAGGTCCATGAGGAATATACTTCCGTGATTCAGTATCATAATGAAAATTCGCTCAGTTGTGTCCTCACGATTGCTTATTTAAGTACGATGCAATATTACTTCAAACCCATTCGTGAACTTCCGACCGGGCGCGGTTTTTCCGATTTTGTCTTTCTGCCAAAGCCGGAATACCGATACGATTTTCCGGCGCTTGTAGTAGAACTGAAATGGAACAAGAATGCGAAAACGGCACTGGATCAGATTAAAAGACAGCATTACCCGGCTTCCATTGCATCTTATACAGGGGATATTCTGCTGGTTGGTGTTAATTATGATAAGAAGACGAAGGTGCATGAGTGTCGGATTGAAAAATATTTGAAATCAGGAGAAAAATGATGAAAGTTGTGATTGCAATTGATTCTTTTAAAGGAAGCCTTTCCTCTCTGCAGGCTGGAACAGCGGCCGCCACCGGGATTTATCGTGTCGATCCGAAGGTGGAGACGGTTGTGCGCCCGCTTGCCGATGGCGGTGAAGGTACCGTTCAGGCACTGACCGAAGGTCTTGGCGGACGGCTTGTCTCCGTTTCGGTGACCGGTCCTGCCGGAAAGCAGGTTATCTGCCCGTATGGCATCATCGACCGAACGCAGACCGCCATTATCGAGATGTCGGGGGCTGCCGGTATTACACAGGTACACGGCGATGAGAAAAATCCGCTGTACGCCACAACGTACGGTGTCGGTGAGGTTATCTGCGATGCCATCCGCAATGGCTGCCACCGCTTTATCATTGGAATCGGCGGAAGTGCCACAAATGACGGCGGTATTGGTATGCTACAGGCACTCGGTTTCGGACTGCTCGATGCAGAAGGAAAACAGGTTCCTTTTGGTGCTGTCGGACTGGAATCTCTTACCGCGATTACGGCAGATCACGTTCTGCCGGAACTTTCGGAATGCACCTTCCATATTGCCTGCGATGTAACGAATCCGCTCTGCGGTTCCAACGGCTGCAGCGCCGTTTTCGGACCGCAGAAGGGCGCGGATGCTGTCATGATCAAACGTATGGACACATCGCTTGCCTCCTACGCCGCACTCTGCCGGAAAACATTCCCGAACGTTGACGCGGAATTTCCCGGAACGGGTGCTGCGGGCGGACTTGGATTTGCTTTTCAGACGTTTCTTTCTGCTTCACTGGAACCCGGCATTCAGATCATACTGGATGAAACCCGACTTCGTGATGATGTGAGAGACGCTGATCTTGTCATCACCGGTGAGGGACAGCTCGATGGGCAAACCGTGATGGGAAAAGCGCCGATTGGAGTTGCAAAACTGTCAAAAGAATACGGCAAACCTGTCCTTGCGTTCTCAGGCTGTGTTACAAAAGATGCATCTGCATGCAACGCCGCCGGAATTGATGCCTTTTTCCCGATTCTGCGGAGCGTCGTTTCACTCGAAGAAGCTATGGATGTGAAAAATGCGGCAGAAAATATGACCGATACGGTAGAACAGGCTTTTCGGCTATTTTTGCTTCAGTAAAGCGGATATTCGCAATCCGCTTCGCTACTTGCTTGAGTCGGTTAAAATACAAGACCGTTTTCTCCTGCTTTAATTTTTGCAGGAAGGACAGAAAACACGTCGTGCTCTCATCGTCTTAATTCCAGCAGATATTCTGTCGTTCCTGCTTCCAGCTGTTTCGTTCCTGTCCACCGAAATCCGTGGCGGTTGTAAAACGCAATGGCACGCGTATTTTTCTCCAATGCCCATAGATGGTCTGCGTCAAACTTTTCAATTGCAAAGGTAATCAGCCCGTGGCCGACTCCGTTGTTCTGCAGACATGGATCTACGTATAGTTTACAGATTTCGGTTCCGTTGATTTCTGTAAAACCTCTTATAATTCCATCATCGTAGACATAGATGCGGTTTAAGATTTCTTCTTTCTTAAAGTACTGGTCGATCATCGGGACTACCTGCATTTCACCGAAGGAATAGGCCTCCTCGTGAAAAATCGGGAAATAATTGATTCGGTTGTTGAACACGAAAATTTCCGCAATTCTGGACAGGTCTTTCAGTTCTGCTTTTCTGATTTTCATATTTTCTCTCATTTTAATTTCCAATCAACACTTTCTTCCCCCGAAACGCAAATCCATAATACCTGATCCGCTCCTTTGCGATTCCTCTGGCAAGCAATTCTGTGTCATACTGTTTTTCCTGAATCTGACGAAGTGCATGCTCCACCGTCTCTTCCAGCGACTTTTCTTTTGATGTGTTCTGAACCTTAAATTCCATTACGATCGCATCCAGGTTTTCTTTCAATGGCTCCATTACTACGTCATACCTTCCGAATCCACTTTCTCTGTTGGAAGTGATTCTGTATTTTCCGGCCAGATCAACAATCAGCCCAAGGACAAATCCATGGTAAAATCTTTCTGGTTCGAGTTCCTCTGATGGTTTTCCGCCCGTGTCGAAACTGCTGAATGTCTGAAGTGCTACCTGATTCATAAACTGGTTCATATAATCCAGATCTCCGGCAAGCAGAGCATCTTTAAAATTGCCATATGCAGAATCTTCTTCTGTAAACCAGTCCTCTATCATTTGTTCAAACATCAGCATTGTCTCATGATTTGTCACTTTCAAATCATACTGGCGCTTTCCTGTTCGGTTATCCATTTCGTACCGATCCACTTTCAGATATCCGCTCGCAAGCATAAGACTCCAGATGGCTCCCCGCTTTCTGCCAAGCTGTTCAAAAATAACCTGCTCATCCAATTCTGTGCAGATCACTCTGCCGTTTAATAAATCTTCCATTTCCGTCTTGATCTTTGCAGGACTTCGACGGATCAGATTGGAGATCAGCATATTTCCGCTGGTGTCTGCCCAGTACGTTCCATATTCTCCCGTGTCCAGATATTTTGTAATGGACCACGGATTGTAAATATCCTTCCGTTTTCCAAAGGAAAATCCATCATACCAATAGCGGACGGTTCCTTTTTCATCGGACAGCCCATTTTCCTCCAGCGCATGAAAGACTTCTTCTTCTGTAAAGCCAAACGAGCCGCTGTACTTTTCCGATGTTGTTGTTACAACTTCAAGATTATTCAGATCGGAAAAGATAGATTCTTTACTGACTCTTGTTATTCCTGTCAGCAGTCCCCGTTCCATATAGGGATTCGTTTTGAATGTGGAATTGAACAGGCTTCTGATAAACGCAGTAAGATTCTCCCAATACCCATGAATATACGATTCCTGCAAAGGAGTATCATACTCATCCAGAAGAATAATCACCTTTTTTCCGTAATAGCGGCTCAGATAATCGGACAGATAATTGACAGCTACTGCTGCCGCATCATCCGACATATTTTCTTCAACGGAATCAAAATAGGCGCGGTCTTTTTCATTTAATACTTTGCTGGATTTGACAAATTCAAAAGTACTATATAATTTTACCAGCTTACGAATTACCGCTCTTCTTGCAGTCTCATATGTGGTTGCCTTGATATCTGCAAAGCTGAGGGAAATCACCGGATACGTTCCCTGCAGCTTACGAAATCTTTCCTCTTTCCAGATGACAAGGTCTTCAAAATATTTGCTGCATTCGGAATGATTTACGGAAAAGAAATATTCGACCATACTCATATTCAGGGTCTTGCCGAATCTTCTTGGGCGTGTGATCAGAGTAACACTGTCCTGATTGTCCCACCATTCCCTGATAAAATCCGTCTTATCGATATAAAAACAGTTATTCTTTCTAATGGATATAAAATCCTGATTTCCAATGGAAATTACTGATTTCATGGGTCTGCTCCTTCCTAAATCCTTTACCACCGACAGGCTTGCAAAAATTTATTTCTGTTTCTATTTTATCATATTTCTCTGGCAGAACAAAGATCATTCCCTGTCCGAAGCAATTATTTTCCATTGGATATTATGTTTTGACAGATGTCACGAACTATGCTTTCTCTGTCCTGATCCGCCGTTATTCTGGTTTCATACAGAACGGATGTATAATCTTTTTCGTTCCACCATCTCTGCATATCTTCTGCACTGAAATCATTGCAGTTCGGCTTTGTTTTGTGGCGCTTCACGGTCTCCTCGAAGGGGATGTCGAAGTAATATGCGTATATATTTTTTCCATATAAAGCTACTGCCAGCTCAAATAATGCACGATACCATTCCGCATTCAGTATTCCTTCCAGAATAACAATCTCGCTGTGTTTTCTTCCATATCGCAGAAGTTCTTCCAGAAGAGGCAGCGCCTTTGTATTTTCTCCGTCTTTGACTTTGAGCATATCTCTTCGGATAACATCCTGCGAGATCAGCATTGTATTCTTTCCGAACACTTGCTGTAATTCCTTTGCAATAGTTGTTTTTCCACTGCCGGAATTTCCTCTTAAAATGATTAATTTATTCGTCCGTAAGCAATCGCCCATTGTCATTCCATTCTCCATACATAATTCCCGCTTTCGTATTATCTAAAAGTTTCTGCAAACGGCTCTGAAATATTTCTTTTTCCTCAAACATTGTAATTTTATACACTTTTCGCTATCTGCAGCGCCAGAAACAGCTTGTCCAGATCGTGGTTAGCGGCAGATAATCCATCCGTTTCATAGTTTCCTTCGATCAGCACATCTCCCGCAACAAGAAAATCATACAGTTCAAATCCATAAAAATCACTGATCGCCTGAACGCCTGCGAGTTCCATTTCCACGGCAATGCATCCTTCTTCTTTTCGTTTTCTTACAAGATTTACCGTTTCCCGAAGCATACTGTCTGTCGTCCATACGCGCCCCTGAACGTATGGCAGTTTCCTTTCTTTGAAAAATTCCGCCAGTTTGTCCGTGTTTTTATTTTTATGTAGTCCTGCGGTTCTGCAAAATAATAGGACAGTCCTTCTCCCCGGTATGCCTCCGTTGGGAGAATAAACTTTCCATCGGTTGCTTCTTTGTCCAGACTGCCGCACGAGCCAAACATGATAAAGACGGATGCTCCTGTTAAATGATTGACTTCGGCAATCGTTCCTGCTGCAAGAGCGGAACCAATTGGTGTCAGGTAGAAAGCAATCGTTTCTTCCTCATATGGCAGAGTCCAAACCGGTATATTTCCATTGCATGCTCTTACTTCTGCAATCTGTCGGCATGGGAATTTTTCAAGCATGTATTCATATATTACTTTTGAAAAAATTACCATACATTTTTTTACCAGATGCTGCTTCTCCCCATAAAAATTCTCCAGCTTTACAATCGGCTCGCTGTTGATATCATAAGAATCAATAATCATTCTGTTTCCTCCATAAATTTTATTTATCTTTACCAAAAAGTCCCATATCCACCACCCTTACTGCGCAGACATGAGACTTCCGTTTTTATTTTTGCATTACTTCAATAACACATTCATGTTTCTTCGTTTTTTATTATAATTGATACCGGCAAGCATTCGAACCACAGAATCTTTCAGGCCATCCATATCCATTTGAATATAAATTTTTAAGGCCTCATACGTTTCCGTCTGGTTCCAATAGGTTCCGAATTTGTGGCGCAGCATGGCTTCTACCACAGATTTCGGGCTATACATGGAATAAATTTCATCTCCAGTCTGCCGATGCGCAATCAACTGATAACCATCGTACCACGTTTTTGCTTCTTCAAAACTCATCTCATATTTTTCACAGAGGGCAGATATCTCCTGCTCTGTGAAGCCAAAATATTCCGCCAGATCACCGGGATCTGTCATGGAATACTCGGTAAATATATTTAGTGCAGAATGAGAACCATTTTTGTTTGTGAATTTTTCTTTTTTCAGACTTTTTAGCAATACCTTTCGATTATATACATGCGTATTCCACAGTATTTCCATGCTTCTGAATTATTTTCATTAAATCATCAGCCTGCATCCAAACGGTTGCTGTATTATCATTTGGATGAACACCAATTTTATTTCCGACAAATTCCACGTCCATGAAGACTTGAACTCTGTGTTCGGCATCGTTTAGAATACCAAGCGGCGTAACGGCACCGGGTATCAGTTTCATAATATCAAATAATTCCTCCGCAGCTGCAAAAGAAAGTGCACGCAGACCACGTTGCCTGCGAAACGCTTTCAAATCTACTCGCTTGTTCCCTTTCATCGTTATCAAATAATAATTACGTTTTTATCGTCGCGAACAAATAAATTTTTAGCGCCCCACTCTGGATACGGCAAATCAACAGCATCTGCTTCTTCCATATTGAAAACTGCCTTATGTTCCGTAATTTCATACGCTATATTTTGCCTTTTTAAATAATGATATATCTCTATCTTATCCATACTCTCTTATCTCTGTAAACTGAAATTGAAATATGCCCTTATTTTTCATACTTTTCAATCCGGCATTCATGTTCTTTTGTTTTTTCATTGTAGTTAATTCCCACCAGCAAAAGCTCCCCTGCATAGCATGCAACAGACTCCGGATATTTTCTGTCTCTGATCTGATCTAATGCTGCTCTGACGCTTTTGTCCCATTTCAGTTCCACAACAAGCGCCGGGTAATAATTCTGAAACTCCGGCTTTGGAATAAACACAAAGTCTGCAAATCCACGACCCGCGGGAAATTCGCGGATTGGTTTGAAATAGTATTGCATGGAACTCAAATAGGCAATGGACAGAACACTGCTGAGTGAGTTTTCATTGTTATACTGAATCACAGAAGTATATTCCCTGTGAATTTTTTCAATTTCTTTTGCTACTGCGTTTCCATTCATCTGAATTGTATCTTTCAGAAGCTGCTCTGATTCTTTTTGAAATACAATCAACTCATTCCATTTTTTCCTTTTCGTTGCCAGAATCAATTCCTGACGGATTTCCTCATTCGGAATAAAAGCAGTTCTAAATGTCCGGTCATAGGCCAGATATCCAAGGTGAATCAGATACGTCAGCACATCGTCTTTATTGGCGAAGCTAACGGTATCGTTCTGAAAAGAGGTAACATCAACCGGAACATGATCTCCTGAAAGCATTTCGATTACGGCACTTTTCAGGCCATCAAAATCCATATTGATCAGCGGAACAATCGCCTCATAGGATGCGGTTCCGGACCAGTAGCTCTGGAATTCGCCTTCGAGCATCAGGTTCACAACGGCATTTGGATTGTATACATGATATTTCCCAATCTGATAACCGTCGTACCATCGTTTGACTTCTTCAAACTTCTGACCATATACTTCACATAGTTTTTGAACTTCTGTTTCTGTAAAACCTACATATGGTGCAATCGGCCCGGCATGCAGCATCGAATAATCTTTGAAATTGTTCAGCGCCGACTGTGTCTTTTCTTTTTTTACAGGCAAAATACCTGTCAGATATGCCAGTTGAATATATTTTGTCGGCTCCGTCCCTTTGAACATCGCCCGCAGAAAATTGATATATTCTTCCTGTGTTTTGAGATCCGCCGCCTCGTCACGAATCAGAACATCCCATTCGTCTATAATCACAATAAATTTTGTCCCGGATGCCGCGTTGATCCGTGACAGCGCCTCCGGCAGTGACCGGATTTCTTCTGGAAGTATATGGGGATAATATTCTTTTAACTCCGAAATCGTTTTTTCTGAGATATAAGAAACAATCCGCTCCGGTCCGCCTGCCGGTTCCATACACCATTGGATATCCCAGTGGAGCACATCATACTGATTCAGATGTTTTTCAAAATCCTTTGCCCTGCTGATTTCCAGCCCGGAAAACATTTCTTTCGAACTGCAGCCCTTGCTGTAATACGCGGTGAGCATGTTTGCCGTAATTGATTTTCCAAACCGCCGCGGGCGGCTGTTGCAGATATATCCCTGCAGAGTGTTCATGACTTTATTCGTATAAGTCAGCAGTCCTGTTTTATCAACATAAATCTCAGAATTTAATGCAACCGCAAATGCTTCATTTCCCGGATTCAGATAACTTCCCATGGCGGCCTCCTTCCTGTTCACATTGTGATCTTTCCTGTATTCATTATACACGGAAAGAACTCCGATGGGTAGACTTTATCCTGCAAAAAATGCTGCACCACAGATTCTCCCAAACAATCAAAAAACAGAGCGAAAATCTCCTGGACTTTCACTCTGCTTTTGCTTCTTTTACAGTTTTGCGCGGAAGAATGCACAGATTTCGTCCCACACTTCCTTCTGGAAGAAACGAAGATCTGCGTGGTCGGCATCCTCGATCGAAAGCAGTGTGACGTCACATCCCGCTTTTTCCAGCTCGTCGTGCAGTTCCTCTCCCTGTCCGAACGGAACGGTATGGTCATCCTCTCCGTGGATGATCAGAAACGGCGGTGCGGCTTTTGTCACGAAGCTGACCGGACAGCACGCGAGTGCTTCTTCCGGATGGCGCATCACGTTTTTGCCCAGCAAAAGGGACTCCGGAGATGCCGCACACTGCTCCGGATCACTGTACTGGAATCCGCGGAAATCGGTCGGCGGGTACCACGGGCAGGCGGCCTGTACGGCACTGGAATATTCCAGATTTTCTCCCACATCATAAACGGGATCTGTCGCAAGCGCTGCCATACAGGTCAGATAACCGCCCGCAGACTCTCCCATCACACCGATGCGGTCCGGATCAATATTGAAGCGATCGGCATGTGCACGCAGATAACGAATTCCTGCTTTCACATCCTGCAGCGGTGCCGGAAATTTTGCCTCATTACTCGTGCGGTATTCTACCGATGCAACAACGAATCCCTGCTGTGCCAGTACGGACAGATAGGCAAGATGTGCCGAGCGGTCCATCTGGATCCAGGCCCCTCCGCAAATCCATACCACACACGGGTATTTTCTGGTGTTATCCCGCGGGTAAATCAAATCCAGCTTCAAATCCTGCACCGTGTTTCCAAACCAGGCATCCGCCTGTGCAAATGTAATTCCTGTTGTGACGCAGAATTGTGGTTTTTCTGCTTCTACCTGAATTCTTCTTCTCATGTAATAAAACCCCCATATTTCTGTTTTCCTGACCGTTCGTCGCAGCCTCCGGCCGGAAATCACCTTTTTGTTTACTTCTCATCCATTGCTTTTTTGATCGCGCCAAGCAGCTCCTCATACGTCTCATACGCCGGGATCTGCGGATAATCGGCTTTGATTTTATCGGTCGAGCGGAACAGAAAGCCTGCCTTACTTGCCTGAATCATGCCAAGGTCATTGTAGGAATCGCCGCTTGCGATCGTCTCAAATCCGATGGACTGCAGTGCTTTTACGGTGGTGAGCTTCGACTGCTCGACTCTCATTTTAAATCCTGTGATCTCGCCGTCGTCTGCGACTTCCAGAGAGTTGCAGAACAGCGTCGGATAGCCCAGTTTTTTCATCAGCGGCGCGGCAAACTCCGTGAAGGTGTCGCTGATCAGGATCACCTGGGAGAAGGTGCGCAGCTCGTCAAGGAACTCTCTTGCACCCGGCAGCGGATCAATTTTTTCAATCGTAGCCTGAATTTCTTTCAGTCCAAGGCCATGCTCTTTTAAGATTCCAAGTCTCCATCTCATCAGTTTATCGTAATCCGGCTCGTCGCGTGTCGTTTTTTTAAGTCCGGGATTCCGCTTGCCTCCGCAAACGCGATCCAGATTTCCGGTACCAGTACTCCTTCTACATCCAGACATGTAATATACATTGTTATGATCCCCTTTCCTGCGCTGCCCGCCTTGTTTGCCGACGGGGTTTTGTTTTTTTTCACAGCATCACTTTACCACACTATATCATAGAATCCATATCACTGCAAATTAAAATCACGTTTTATTTTTTATACGTATATATCTCTCTAAAATTACATTCTTTTTACAAAATCGTTGTTTTTTACAAATTCATATATTTATTTATATGTTTTTTGACTATTGATTTATTTTTCATATATTTATATAATAATTACAAGAATTTTTATTAATTTTCTATTTTATCATCCATATTAACGAACGAATTTACTTTTCAGATAGTGCACTAATCTAAGGATAAATAAAAAACTAAAACCATCCAACAATACTTATGAAAGGAGACCACTCATCATGAAAAATTAAAACATGTCTTGCATTTTTTATTTGTTGTATTCTGTCCTTAAATATGGTAATTTGCAATGTAAAGGCAGATAATAATGTTGTTCTATCTAACAAAGCATATCTATTAAAAACCGGAATGCCACAAAAGGAAATAGAAAAGCTGGATGATGACGTCATGCAGTTCATTGTGGATGACTTAAAAAGTGGAGGTAAACATTTTGAATATATTAATTCAAATATCGAAAATCAAATATCGATACTCAGTAGCGAAACTTTAACCGGTATTTCCTTTACTGCATCAGCTTTTAAAAATGCATCAACCATTTATATCTATCCAACATACGAGTTTACTTCTAATAAACAACCTCGCGGAAAAGACAGTTTTTCTTTTCAATTAGGCGCTGCTATGAGACCGTATGAATATGGTGGAAAATTATGGTACAAAGATAATACTATGAACGATTGGAAAGTCGGTGGAACTCTTACTGCAAATAATCAGCAATTATCTGGTGCTGAATTTTCAGGGAGTCAACTAGGAACACCCGACTATGCCATGAAGCTTAAAGGTGTTACATACTGTCACGCTACTGCAGGTAATAGCAGTGATAAAAGAATTGTAATGGGATACTTATATAATCCCCAGAAAACCGGCTACAGTATCTCTTTTTCCTACAACGGTGGTGGAATTAGCTACTCTCCATCAGGAACAGCCTATACTGCATATAAAACAATGAACCTAAGTTATTAAACTTTCATTCACCACATACAAATACATTTAATTTCTAATTACTCTTTCAAAGTAACAATTTGCCTATCCAGAAGCACAAATTTCTCTGATAGGCAAATTGTGTTTAAGGTATTTTCAAGTAATTTAAGTAAAATCATGAGCAAGTCGCCATTACTCGTAGAAAAACGGGCAGATTATGAATGTTTTAGGAATTGCAGGAACAAAAAGTACAGAACAACCATTCAAAAAAACTTTTAAATCCGGCATCAACTGAATAAAGCCATAAATAAGAGGTAACTCATTATGAAAAAAATCAAATTTTTATTTTTCACCCTGTTATTCTGTTTTTCTGTTCCAGTCAAAGCAGACACTGCATTCGAAAATGACGATACGGTATTGTGCTCTTTTTTAAAAGAAAACGTACCAGAAAATGCTTCGCCAATAGAATCCAGTTTAGAAAACGAGTATCGAAAAACTTCTTCCAAACCTATCGATTTCTATTTTTTTAAACGATCTGAAAAGACAAAAAGTTTCCAAGATCTGTATGCCGCAAATGTACTCACCTATCAGGAAAAATCAGATCGTTCTTTGTTATATCAGACAGTTTTCGATTTTCAAAATATAACCCAGGTAAGAACTGCGAAAGAAGACTTTATCCGTCTGGAGACAGATCCACTGATGTATCTTTTTGAATTAGAAAAAGCAGAATTGTGGACTCGGAACAGCACGGAAGAACCCTGGACGCTGGAACGGAAAATCACAACGCCTGGAAACCCAGATTTTTATCTTCCTTATAGCCAGTTTTCTTCTGATAAAAAATATTTTCGAATTCTGGCATCTTTTTCCTGGAGCCCGAGCCCTGCTGAGGAAAGCGAAGTTTCTTCGCCAGAATATCATTGCATTTATACCTCTGTGTATCCGGTATATCAGATTCCGGTGAAAGTACTCGTTTTGATATGCGGAGGCGCAGCTTTCTTCTTTCTCTACCGGAGACACAAAAAAAATCATATCTCCCAAAAAGATGTTCCGTAAGCTGCGCCTTTTCAACATGTTTTCGTCACTGTTCAGAGCCAACTTCCAAAATGCTACGCATCTCATCGGTGTGGCTTTATCTGCTTTTCATCGCATCCCGAATCCGCTCCAGTGCCTCGGTCAGGGTTGCGCGCGGGCAGGCGATGTTGATCCGCTGGAAGCCGCGACCGCAGTCTCCGAAGATCTTGCCGCTGTCGAGCCACAGCTTCGCCTTGTTGATGATCAGGTCTTCCAGTTCGTCGACAGAAAGCCCCGTCTCGCGGAAATCGAGCCATACGAGATATGTTCCCTCCAGGTCGATCATCTTCACGCCCGGAATCTGCTCCTCCACATACTGCCTTGTAAATTCTGCATTTGCCTTCACATAGGAAAGCATTGCCTCATACCACTCCTCGCCCTTATTATATGCCGTCTCGCATGCCACCAGACCCATCACACCAAGCTGGCTCGTTCCGGCTGCATCGAGCTGTTTCCGGAATTTCGCACGGAGTTCCGGGTTGGCGATAAAGATGTTTGACATCATCATACTTGCCAGATTGAATGTCTTACTCGGCGCGGTGCAGGTGATCGTGATGTCCTCGTACTCTTTTTTGATCGCAGTAAACACCTGATGCTCGCCTTTAAAAATGAAATCTCCATGGATCTCATCACTTACAACGGTCACGCCATACTGCACGCAGAGATCGCCGATCGCCGTCAGCTCCTCTTTCGTCCAGACTCTTCCGACCGGGTTGTGCGGATTGCAGAGGAAAAAGAGCTTCACGTTTTCAGCTTTCAGCTTCTCCTCGAAATCCGCCACATCCATGTGATAGCGGTTATCATCGCCGAGCACCAGCGTGCTGCTGACAACTCTTCTGCCGTTATCCGCAATGACTTCCGAAAACGGATAGTAAACCGGTGACTGGATCAGCACGGCATCCCCAGGCGCGGTGTAAGCTTTGACTGCCATCGCAAGTGCAAATACAACGCCTGGCGTTTTGATCAGCCATTCTTCTTTCGGCTCCCAGTTGTGATGGCGTTTCATCCATCCCGCAACGGCCTCAAAATACGGAGTCTGCGCATCGCTGTAGCCGTAAATGCCCATTTTCGCACGCTCTACCAGCGCATCCTCGATGTAGGAGGATGTCTCAAAATCCATGTCCGCCACCCACAGCGGCAGCACGTCGGCTGGCATACCGCGTTTTACTGCGAAGTCATATTTTAAACAGTCTGTATTTTTTCGGTTGATGATTCTGTCAAAATCAAGATTTCTTTCCGTCATTTTTCTCTTCCTCAATTTCTGCAAAAACCTTCTCAAGCTCACCGACCAGGTCCTCGATATTTTCAATTCCGACGGAAAAGCGAAGGGTGCTCTCCGTAATTCCGTTCCGCTCACGGATTTCCTTCGGCACATCGGCATGTGTCTGCGTCGTCGGATACGTAACGAGTGTCTCCACGCCGCCGAGGCTCTCTGCGAAACGGATCATTCTTACCTTTTCCAGAATGGCAAGGGCAAACTCTTTGCTCTCGAGCTGGATTGTCAGCATGGCACCGAAGCCTCTTGCCTGTTTTTTCATAATCTCATGGCCCGGGTGATCCGGCAGTCCCGGATAAATCACTCTTGTGACTGCTTTCTGCTGCTGCAGCCATGCGGCAATCTGTTTTGCATTCTCCTGGGAGCGTTCCATGCGGATGCCAAGCGTCTTCATGCCGCGCAGTACCAGCCAGCAGTCAAACGGAGCAAGGCCTGCACCTGTTGTCTTGATCAGGAAACGCAGTTTTTCCTGAATATCTTCGCGGTTCGTCACGATAAAGCCTGCCAGTGTATCGTTGTGGCCACTCAGGTATTTCGTGCCGCTGTGAATCACAACGTCCGCACCGAGATCGAGCGGATTCTGAAAATACGGGGACATAAAGGTGTTGTCCACAATCAGAATCAGGTTGTGGCGTTTTGCAATATCCGCCATCTTTCGGATGTCGGTTACGTTCATCATCGGGTTCGTCGGAGTTTCGATGTAGATGGCTTTTGTATTTTCTTTCACATAGCTTTCCACGTCATCACGGCAGCAGTCGATGCCGGAAAATTCGATGCCGTTTTTCTCGTTCACATGGTGGAACAGACGAATGCTTCCGCCGTACAAATCGGAATCCGCAATGATGTGGTCTCCCGGGCGGAACAGCTCCATCAGAAGTGAGATCGCTGCCATGCCAGAGCTTAATGCAAACGCATCAATTCCGTTTTCCAGTGCAGCCACCATCTTCTCCAGATGCTCTCTGGTCGGATTCTGCAGTCTGCTGTAATCAAATCCGGTGCTCTGTCCTACGCCCGGATGCGCATACGTTGCGGTCTGATAAATCGGGTAGCTGAGTGCGCCGTAGTGGCTACACTGTCCCTCGTCCTCTTCTAAATGGATACATTTTGTGTCAATTCCTCTTGCCATATGAATAATCTCCTGTTATTTCGTAATTTTTCTTTCTATACTAATCTGATAGGTTTTGTAACGTAACCTATCATAACAGAAAATGCGGCGTTTGTATATTCCCTTTTTTCTTTGACTTGTTATAAGTTTTTCCTATAACTATCGTAAAAAAACGCCGCCAGAAGATTTTTTCTCCCGGCGGCCGCCTCTTGCATCTATATTTTAAATAAGTTCCGCACAGATCGGATAATGATCAGAAAGGCACACACCGTCCTTCTGCTCCGTCCATTTTTCCACCTTTTTCAGTTCCCAGTCCCCTTTGAGAATGATGTAGTCAATCGAGCACTGCGGATCGTTCGGATCATCGCGATGATAGTTGTGGAAGGTAATGCCGATTCCTTCCGTCGCATTCACAAGACCGGCAGTTTCCCTCAGCGGTTTCATCTCTTCGCTGTCCGGCTCGGCATTGAAGTCGCCGCTAAGAATCACCGGCACATCGGCAAATGCTTTCTCTGCTCTCAGATGTGCGAGAATCTGCTCCAGGCCAAGCTTTCTCGCCCCGGCGCACTCGTGATCCAGATGGGTGTTGATGACGCGGAACACTTTTCCGGTCTCCATATCCTCAAATACCACATCCGTCGCAGTACGCGGGCACATACTCTGTACCGGATAGCGGGATCCCGGCACGTACGGTGTCGGTGACAGCCAGAAGGTTTCCAGGCTCACACTCTGAAAACGTTCTTTCCGATAGGCAATGATCATTGCCTCACCGGTCAGATCCTTTTCTCTTCCACATCCGGCAATGTAATATTCCGTCAGATTTTCCTTCAGCCAGGCAGCCACATGCGGCAGTACCTCCTGAAAACCGATGATATCCGGCTTTTCCTGTCTGATTTTTTCCAGAATCAGCGGTCTGCGGTAGATAAAATTATTGGCTCCATCCTGGCCAAAATCACAGCGAATATTAAATGTTACATATTTCATCGTAAAATCCCTCTTTTCATTTGTTTTCCTAACCCTTATTTTTGCTGGAAAGCGCTGTGCTTTCTCTTCTTTTTCTTCGTATTCACACGGCGCAGACACGCATAGCGCAGCTTCAGCCGCATTTTCCAGCTGCAGCCCGGTACCGGCTCCATCAGCTTTTCCAGAAAATGGTTCAGCGTACGTTCCTCATAAGGAGACAGCAGACTCTCGCCGTAGATATGTTTCTCGATCAGATGGCAGACACGCGTATATTCGCCTGGTTCGACCGCCGGAAATCTGCGGGCGAGTTCTGCATCGGTTGCTGCTGTTTCCCAGCCAAGACCGGCATCTATGCCCCACAGACAAAGATACTGGTAAATTCTTGCTTCCGTTCTTCGGATCCGCCTGCCCGGCCGCTCCTTCTGCTGTTCTTTTCCGCCGGTCCAAGGCAGATGATCCGCGCCGCCTCCGCCGCAATCACAAGCAGCGTCAGCAGAATCAGAAGCACGCCAAGCAGCCCGAGAAGAAACAGCGAAACACTGCGCAGTACCGGAAGAACGGCTTCGCCTGCCTTGCTCTTTCGGTTTTCCACACCGGTAATCTGCTCCGCCGACAGCGAATTGTTCTCCAGCATCACATTCTTCTGGACAGAATCTGGACTTCCGACCATTTTCTGAAGAGATGCAACATTATACAGGAACAGTTTGTTTTTTAGGTATTTTCTTTCACTTGTTTTTCTGTTGCTCCTTCCTCCATTTTTTGCTCTGCCTTAACTTCTAAAGACCATCCCAGAAAAACGCAAGTATTTTTAGTATTCCAGATACGCCCCTTTCATCGGGCTTGCTGCGTGGAGGCTGAAAAGACGGAGTACGCCTTTTTTGTATTTCGGCTCGCGCGGTTTCCAGTTTTGGCGGCGTTCTTTTAAGATCGCATCGATTTCTTCCATGGACTTGCGCTCACCGGCGATTCCGATGATGTTAAGTTTTCGTTCCTTCACATCAATCTCAATCAAATCCCCTTCCTCGACGAGTGCGATCGGGCCGCCGTCTACAGCTTCGGGACTGCAGTGGCCGATAACCGGGCCGGTGGAGGCGCCGGAAAAACGGCCGTCGGTGATAAGCGCGATGCTCTTTCCAAGCTCTTTGTCGCTGCTGATTGCCTCGGAAGTATAGAACATCTCCGGCATACCGCTGCCTTTCGGACCTTCGTAGCGGATGAAGACGGCGTCGCCTTTCTGTACTTTATGTTTCAGCACGGCATCGAGGCACTCCTCCTCGCTGTCGAACGGTCGGGCACGGAGGACGGCGTGGAACATTTCTTTCGGGCAGGCCGTGTGCTTGATGACGGCTCCCTCCGGCGCAAGGTTTCCGCGCAGAACAGCGATGCTGCCGTCCGTTCCGATCGCCTTGTCATACGGGCGGATAATATCTTCTTTTGTAATTGAAGTTCCATACCGCTCATTAAATTTTGCGAGCCATCCGCTGCACTTCTCATAAAATCCATTTTCACGAAGCTCCGCCAGATTTTCACCCAGTGTCTTTCCGGTCACTGTCATCACATCGAGATGCAGATGATCTTTGATTTCTTCCATAATCGCCGGAACGCCGCCCGCATAATAGAAGCACTCTGCCGGCCATCTTCCTGCCGGGCGGACATCGAGCAGATATCTTGCGTTGCGGTGCAGACGATCGAATGTGTCGCCGGTGATCTCGATGCCGAACTCATGCGCAATGGCCGGGATGTGCAGCAGGCAGTTTGTGCTTCCCGAAATTGCCGCGTGGACAAGAATCGCATTCTCAAAACTCTCTTTCGTCACAAGATCGCTTGGCCGCATATGCTCCATCTGTGCCAGTTTTACCGCCTGGCGGCCTGCCTCCCGTGCATATGCCAGAAGATCCGGGCTTGTCGCCGGCATCAGAGCGCTTCCAGGCAGGGCAAGGCCGAGTGCCTCCGCCATGATCTGCATCGTGGATGCCGTTCCGATAAACGAACAGGCACCGCAGCTCGGGCAGGCATTGCATTTCGCCCAGTCGAGCTTCTCCTCGTCGATCTCACCGCGCTCAAATTTTGCACTGTACATGCCAAGCTGCTCCAGTGTCAGCATCTCCGGTCCCGCATTCATCGTTCCGCCCGGCACAACAACCGCCGGAATATCGACACGCGCAAGGCCGATCAGATTGCCCGGCATACCCTTGTCGCAGCTCGACAGATAGACGCCGCCGTCAAACGGTGTCGCATTCGCGTGGATCTCGATCATATTGGCGATCATCTCGCGGCTCGCAAGACTGTAGTTGATGCCGTCCGTTCCCTGGCTCTCGCCGTCACAGATGTCGGTGCAGAAATACCGCGCCCCGAAGCCCCCCGCTTCCGCAACGCCTTTCCGCACTTCCTCGACCAGCAGATTTAAGTGGCCGCTTCCCGGGTGGCTGTCCCCGTACGTACTCTCCACCATAATCTGCGGTTTTTCAAGATCCTCTTTTTTCCATCCTGTTCCAATCCGGAGCGGATCCATCTCCGGTGCAAGTTTCCGCATTTCCTGACTCTTCAGCATTTCCTTCTCCTCCCGCTGTTTTTTAGGTATTAAAAATACTCTTTCTGCTTTTCACTATAGCAATCCCTGTATTTGATTGCAAGACAAAAAAGCTGCAGTCTGCAGGGATTCCCCACAGACCGCAGCCGCTCTGAACAGCTCACAGATTTCTCTGTTTTCTGTTTGCCTGCTTCCGCAGATAATTTCCAATGCTTGTAAAACTAAGCAGCGTCACAATCAGAAAAACACCCGGGATCAGAATGATCCACCATGCCTTTGTCATCAGCGCTTTTTCCGAAAGTGACAGCATGCTGCCCCAGGAAATCACCTCCAGCGGAAGACCGATTCCCATAAAACTCAGTGTGGATTCTGCTACAATCGCACTTCGGATGTTCATAACCACCATAAACATAATAGACGAAAAAAAGTTCGGTGCCAGATGGTGCCATAAAATATAGAAAAAACTGCCTCCCATACAGCGCGACGCAATCACGTATTCACTGTTCCGGATCTGCCGTACTTCGGTCCGCACAACCTTTGCAATGCTTGTCCAGCTTGTCATTCCGATCACGGCAGAAATCGTAATCACATTGGATTTTCCCGCAGCGGCCAGAAGAAAAATGACAAGAAGAAGATTCGGCACCGACAAAAAGATCTCGGTCAGCCGCATCAGAAGCGCGTCCAGCCACGCCGGTGCACATCCGCTGACTGCGCCGAAGAGAACGGCAATCACAGTGGAAATCAGCGTAGAAAGCAGACCGATCGCCAGCGATATTCTGCCGCCGTACCAGATCATCGAGAAAATATCTCTTCCCATCGTATCGGTTCCAAACAGAAATTCCCGGCACGGCATGACGGAACAGTTTTTCAGATCCATATACGAGGGATCCTTCGTCATGATCTGCCCACAGAAAAGGCAGCCCAGCACAAGAAGACCCAGAAAAAGCTCTGCTGCCACCGGCCGGTCCTGATACCATTTTTTCTTTTTTCTGCTTCTGTTTTTCTGCAGGCCTCTCTCCTGCAAATTGAAATAATTGTGTTTTTTCTGTCACAGCATCATTACCTCCGATGTTTCTGCGGCTTCTTTCTCCCGCATCCGCGGATCAATTCTCTCATTGATGATCTGTGCCGCCATATTGCACAGAATCACAACGATTCCGGACATCAGGCAAAGCAGCATCAGAAGATTGTAATCTTTGTACCGTGCGCTCTCATACGCCAGCGTTCCGATACCGGGATACGAGAAAACCGTTTCTACAATATAGGTTCCCCCCAGCACATGCGGAACAGAAATGGCCATGATGCCAAGATACGACGGAATCGTATTCCGCAGGCAATGCCGGAACAGAACCGTCTTTCGTTTCAGCCCCTTGGCTCTTGCCAGAAGCACATACTCTTCCCGCACTTCATCCAGAATTTTATTGCGGATCATGTATGCGTAATACCACAAATGACTCAGCACTACGACCGTCATCGGCAGGATCAGATGACAGACACGATCAGAAAAATCTGCCTGTTTTCCAACAGAGTAGGCACCGGAACTCGGCAGCCATTTGAGCTGCATGGAAAAAACAAGAATCAGAAGCAGCGACAGCCAGAATTCCGGAATACATCCCGTGATGGTTCCCACCTTACAGATGATGCGGTCCAGCCATGTATCTTCCTTCCATGCACAGAGAATTCCAAGAAGCAGCGCGAGGGTGAAAATCAGCAGAAATCCAATGCCGCCAAGCACCAGCGTATTTCCAATTCTTCCCTCGATCACGCGCGTTACATCCATTTTATATTTGTACGAAATTCCGAAATCCCCATGCAGCGCATTGCCTGCCCAGCGGATATACTGTACGGAAATGGGATCCTTCAGTCCCAATTTTTCTTCGGCCCACGCTCTTTCTTCGGGCGTCATTTTTTCCACGCGTTCTCCGTAATATGATACCAGCGGATCTCCCGGCGCAAGCCTTGAAATATAAAATACGAGCACAGACAGCAGCAGAACACTTGCCAGAAATGCCGCTGCTTTTTTTCCATAGTAAAGCACTCTGTTCCGGCTTTTCATCCTGCATCGCCTCCCTCCATCAGCATAAAATGATCTTTTTCCACTTCCCGCAGTGTTCCCGTCCGGGGAAATTCTGTATTGGAAAAATCCGGTACAGCTCGCGCTCTTTCCCTTCGCGGATCCGGAATCGGAATGGCCGCGATCAGTGCTTTCGTATACGGATGCAGCGGATTTTCAAACACGGCTCGCGCCGGGCCGGTCTCCACCAGTTTTCCATGGTACATCACACCTACTCTGTCACACAGAAATTCGACCATATCCAGATCATGCGCAATAAACAGGAACGAAAAACCGTGCTCCTTCTGCAGATGACGGAACAGATTCACAATCTGTGCCTGTATCGACGCGTCCAGCGATGCAATCGGTTCATCCGCCACCAGAAGCTCCGGCTCCATCGTCAGTGCCCGTGCAATCGCAACGCGCTGCCGCTGTCCGCCGGACAATTCTCCCGGATATTTTTTCAGATATTCCGGATCCAGCCCCACGTATTTCATCTGGAATCTGGCCTCCTCCTCATAGCTTCCCCGCAGCGGCCGGATTTTCTGCACGCGCATCGGCTCCTCAATAATGTCACGGACCTTCATCCTCTGATTCAGACTGGAACCGGAATCCTGAAAAATCATCTGGCGTGTCGTCTGCAGCATTTTTTTATTTTTCCGGAACTGGCCTCTGTCGCAGGTATCAATCCCTTTATAATAAATCTGGCCGGCATATGGCTGATAAATATTCATCACACAGCGTGCAGCGGTAGATTTTCCGGAACCGGATTCTCCTACCAGTCCAAAAATTTCTCCTCTTCGAATCTGAAATGATACATCATCGACTGCCTTGACTGCTGTTTTCCGGGACAGTGGAAAAATATGGGTCAGATGACGCACATCCAGCAAAATCTCATGTTCCATCTGTGTTTCCTCCTATCGGCGGCACAACCTTCGGTGCTCTCTCATCCAGCAGCCATGTTGCCGCATAATGGCTGTCTGTAACCCGGAACATCGGCGGCTCCTCCTCAAAATCAATTTCCAGCGCATAAGCATTGCGGCTGGCAAAGGCATCGCCCTTCGGCGGATGGAGAAGAGACGGCGGCATTCCCGGGATAGACGGCAGGCTTTCTTTTCCCCTCGAAAACGCCGGTATGGAACGCAGCAGTCCCCACGTATACGGATGACGGGGATCATAGAAAATCTCATCCACGGTTCCAATCTCTACTATTTTTCCCGCATACATGACCGCTACCCGGTCTGCGATCCGCGCTACAACGCCAAGGTCATGTGTGACAAAGACCGTCGCCGTTCCCAGTTTTTTCTGAATTTCCCGAAGCAGGTCCAGAATCTGTGCCTGAATCGTCACATCCAGCGCTGTCGTCGGCTCATCAGCAAACAGAATTTCCGGATTGCCCGCCAGCGCAATCGCCAGTACGATCCGCTGCCGCATTCCGCCGGAAAAGTGATACGGATATGCCTTTTTCCGCTCTTCTGCCTGCTCGATTCCCACCAGCTGCATCAGTTCTGTCACTCTCTGTTCCACTTCTTCTTTTCCCATGTCTTTCTGATGCGCCCGCACTGCCTCTGCAATCTGCGCTCCGACTGTCATCGTCGGATTTAAGGAAGTCATCGGATTCTGGAAAACCATCGAGAACAGTTTTCCCCGCAGTTCCCGCATTCTTCGCTCCCCGTATCCTGCAATTTCTTCTCCATTGACCAGAATTTTTCCGTTTTTGATCTTTGCATTCTCCGGCAACAGCTTCATAATGCTTTTGCAGAGCACACTTTTTCCGCAGCCCGACTCGCCTACAACAGCGAGCACCTCACCTGCATTCAGGGAAAAGCTGACATCGCGGACCGCCTGTACTTCCCCCTCATCCGTAAAAAAGCTGACGGAAAGATGTTCCACTTTTAATCGTTCCTTCATTCCGTTTTTCTCCTGTACAGACAAAAAGGAGGTAACCATACCTCCTTCGTCTGCTTTTTGTTTTATTCTTCGATTGTCCAGTCCTGAATATTCCAGAAAATACCAACGCCGTGGTGGCCCAGCACCGTGTCTTTGGAAATGCCCTGAATACCGGAATCTGCCACATAATTTGCATCAATATAACAGATGAATGCATAGGCCGGATCTTCTGCCAGTTCTTCCTGGAATTTTCCGTAATATTCTTTCCGCACTTCCGGATCGTCACTCTGACGGGCAAGAGACAGATACTCATCTACTTTTTCATTGGAATAGCTCGAATAGTTCGCCCCTTTGTCCGTGCCGAAAACCTTATATGTATGATCGTCCGCATCGAACGGGCTTCCCCAGCCGATCAGGCAGGCCATCTGTCCGCCCCAGTCCATCTGTGCCGGAATTTCTACGGTACAGTTGATACCAGTTTCCCGGAGCTGCTGTGCTGCTGCCTGGGCAATATCAATGCGGTCCTGCTCACCGGACATCACGCTGATGACAAAACCGATTTCTTCGCCGTCCCGCTCATAGAAACCATCGCTGTTTCTGGTGCATCCGGCCGCTTCCAGAATTTCCTGTGCTTTTTCCGGATTGTAATCATAATGTTCTACGTTTTCGTTATTGTAAATGTTCCGCTGCAGCGGACTGTATGCCGCCATTCCCTCGCCAAGAAGCACAGAATCGATAATGGCCTGGCGGTCAATCGAATAACAGACGGCCGGAATGATGTCCCTGTTTTTCGTCCAGTAATCATTCGCAAAGTTAAATAAGATTCCGCGGTAATCTGCCGTTGTCATGTCATAGCAGGTAAAACCGTCTTTTTCTTTGAAATTCTGCGCATTTTTCGGGTCAAGCAGCGCCAGATCCAGTTCGCCGGATTCCAGCTGCATCGCCTGTGCATTATCATCTGGTACAATTTTGAAAATGACCTTGTCAATCTTTGGTGCCCCAAGGTAATAATCTTCATTTTTTACCAGAACAATCGACTGGCCTTCGTCCCAGCTCTCCAGTTTATACGGGCCGGTTCCAACCGGTGCACGGAAGAAATCCGATTCCTGCATGTTTTCACCTTCCAGCAGGTGCTTCGGCAGGATGGCCATCGTCATGTATTCCAGGAAAGCCACGTTCGGCTCGGAAAGGCGGAAGGAAACGGTGCTGTCATCTATAACTGTAATCTCTTCTACATCCTCATAATTTGGTGCATTTTCAGATCCGTTTTCCGGATCCATGATCGCTTCGATGGTGAATTTCACATCATCCGCCGTAAATTTTTCTCCATCATGCCATTGGATGCCGTCCCGGATATGAAAGGTGTAGGTGCAGGTTTCTGCATCGTACTCCCATTTTTCTGCCAGACCCGGAACAATGTTGTCATCCGCATCGTGTGCGGTCAGTCCGTTGAACAGCAGCAGATTAATTTCACCGTGCTCATCCATCGCCGGATTAATCCTGGTATAATCAGCAGAACCGTAAACCAGGGTCGTCTCTTCCTCCCCTGTCTGGCCGGAAGAAGCTTCCGTCTCTGTTTTCGACAAATCTGTATTGTTGCTGTTTTTCCCGCTGTCCTGACCGCATGCCGCAAGGGATGCTGCAAGAGACACCATCAGCATCAAAGATAATATTTTCTTTTTCATCCTTTTCCTCCCATTTTCAGACCGTTTTTACCCGGACTGACCGCTTTTTTGCTTTGTACTCCCATGATCTGCGCGCCTGATCCATGTACTGTTCGTTCATTATATTTGATATTTCAGGCTCTCACAAGCCGGGTGGGGGGATATTTTTTCCTTTTCCCGTAAAGTCAATTGTCTCTCCATCTTTCTCTCCAGTTCCGGCCTGCTGCCCGGCATGGAAGCACAAGAAAGAATCCTGCCCGGAGGGCTTTTTAATTTACAGGAAAATTCAACGAAATTTCCTGTAAATCAAAAAATGACCTTGCGCAGGGGATCGTTCCTCTGCATCAAGGTCATTTTAACTTTCGTATTTTTGTCGAATTTTACAGCATGTTAATGACAAATCCAGCCAGCATCGTCGAAAGAACGGTGATAACCGTAATTCCTCCCACGACATACGGCACATTCAGCGTATCTTCGATAAACGCTTTCTCCTCCGGTGTCTCTCCGACTGCATCGCCGACCTCGCGGCAGATGACTACGTTGCTCGGGAATCCGAGGAACTGCTCGACACCGATGCCGACTGCCAGGTCTTTGTCGCCCACGAGTTTCCAGGTCGGAAGAACCCAGCCAACCAGTGCAACACCGATCAGCGCTGCGGCGAACAGAACGATTGTCTGGAATGCCATGGTGCCGAGATCGCTTAAGGAAACTTTCGCCAGGGACGGGATGATGGAACCGAAGACAGCAATCATCATGAGGCCGTAGGAGTTCGATTTCTGCAGCGGTTTCGTCGGAACGAGTCCTGAAGCAACACAGACAACGCCGAGAAGCAGAGCCCAGATGCTGTAGTTGATCGGGGTCAGATCGCCAAGAATATGGGCAACCCAGGAACCGGCTGCCACGAGTGCCATCATGACGTTGGCAGAATACCATTCTTTATGTTTGTCTGCAAAGAAAACTTTTGCGGAAGCACCCTTTCCGGTCTCCTGCTTTTGGAACTGTGTCGGATTCTCGCGGTACGCTTTCAGCAGTTTCTTTCCATAGCGGATACCCATCGCAGATGCGATCGGCGCACCGACGAATTTCTGTACGGAATAGATGACTGCACAGAGTGCTGCTGCCGTTGCCAGCCCTTTTTCTGCTGCGGCGCTTGCCATCAGCGAAGTCGCCATTGCCGCACCGTTGATAACCGGCATGCCGACGAGCACAGTGTCAAATCCGATGATCGGGGATGCCAGAAGCATCACAAGGCAGGACGCCAGCATACAGAGTGCCGCCATTAATACGGTTCTCCACTCTTCGATCAGCTGTTTCACGTTCAGGGTCGTACCCATGTTGAACAGTACTATCGCGATTGCCAGTTTCGATAACGCCGTAAGGCCTCCCTGGTCGATGATGTCCGCCGGGAACAGTTTCGTCAGAAAGCCTACCAGGAACAGAAGCATGACGACCATCATTCCGGACAGCTTTCCTTTTGTAATTTTACCGACAATGTCGCCGAGTGCAAACACGATCAGAACAATCATGAAGCTGGAGAACATTGCGTTGTTTGTTAAAATCTCAGCCATTTCTTTTTCTCCCTTGCTCTTTTTAATTTGAAATTATACATAATTTTCTTTTATTTTGCAAGTTTTATCCAGTTTTTATTTTATATTTTGCATATTTATGCAATCCTTCCAATTATCCGCGCCACAAGCTCTCCGGCATGATAGAAGTCATCGAGATGCAGATATTCTTCGGTCGAATGATTCTTGAAATATCCTGTTGCGATACCGACACAGGTGATTCCCTTCTGATTGAAAATATTGCCGTCCATACCGCCGCCTCCGCCGTTGATCTGCGGTTCGATTCCCATCTCTTTCAGGGATTCCGTGACGATCTGAATCATCTCGGAATCCTCCGGGATGAAGAACGGCAGGAAGGTGTTTTCTCTTTTAAATTCCACACGCGCACCGCGCTTTTCTGCGATTTCACGGCAGTGCGACTGGAAATACGCTTCATAGCGGTCGAGTTTTTCTCCCGACCGGCTCCGCATCTCTCCGCGCAGGATTGCGTGGTCGCAGACAACGTTCATTGCCTCGCATGTTTTGGACCAGAGGTGAGAAAAGTTCGACGTTGTATTTTCATCCAGTCTTCCCGTCTCCATCGTTGCGAGCATTTCCGCCATAATTTTTGCCGCATCAATGCCTTTCTCCGGCTCATTTCCCGCATGGGCTGCCTTGCCGAAAACCTGTGCTTCCAGAAGGGCACGGCCCGGCGCACCATTTACAATTCGGCCGATGCGTCCCGGGGAGTCGAGCACATACATCGTTTTTGATGTCAGCAGGCTTACATCGAATGCTTTCGCACCGTACAGACCGGCCTCCTCGCCGACCGTAAAGAGGATCTCCAGTTTCGGAAGCGCCTTCCCGGATTCAATCGCCTGACGCACGCCCTCTAAAATGGCTGCCACACCGGACAGATCATCCGCCGCCAGAATCGTGTCGCCCGAAGAACGAAGGATTCCATCCTCCTCCACCGGTTTGATTCCAATGCCGCCCGGCACACGGTCCATATGGGAACAGAAACAGACAACACCGTCCCGCTCTCCTTCCCGAACCGCCAGAATATTGCCGCACACGCCGCCAAACGTAGCCCCGGCCTCATCCCGCGTAATCGCAAATCCCATCTGCTCCAGTTTTTTCACCAGATGCTCTGCAATCTCCGTCTCCTGACCGCTCGACACATCAATCCGCATCAATTCGGTCAGTTCATCTAACATACGTTGATTTTTCATTTCTTTTCCACTCTCCATTCTTGAAAAAATTTTCAAAACAATTCTTCTACATCTTACCATTTGCCTTTCGTCCTTAATAGGTGTAAAATTATGCCATAATTCATTTTTATGTCTTTAATCCTCGGAAAGGAATTTTATATATGAAAATCGGCGTAACAGGTTCTGACCATATCTGCGACAGGATTCAGAAAACGCTGGAGAAGCGCATGCCGGACCTTGAAGTGGTCTACCGGCGTTCCAACGATTACCGGTACGGTCTGGAAGCGGCTGCCCAGTTTCAGAAAGGGAAAGTATCCGGCATTATTTTTACTGGACCGACCAACTATCACTATGCTTTAAAGCGGCTGAAGCCAAACGTTCCCTGGACCTTTCTTCCGCACAATCAGGCTTCCATCTTAAAAGCGCTGGCGGAATCTGCTGTCCGTTATTCCTGCGTGCCGGATGTCATCAGTATCGATATGTATGAGGAACAGCTTGTGCAGGAAACGCTGGAAGAGATCGGCATTTCCAATGGCCGCGTCCTTGTGGCACACGGCTCTTCTCCCGATCAGGGCGATTTTCAGGATGCCCTCACGGATTTTCACCGTTACAACTATTTTCACAACGGGGCGAAAATCTGCTTTACCAACATGGAAAAAACGTATGAGGCACTGTCGGCAGAAGGCATTCCCTGCATCCGCATCTCGGTTTCCGAGGATGTAATTCTGGAACAGGTTTATCATCTTCAGTTTCTGGAAAATACGGCGCAGAAGAACCGCGGGCAGAGTGCTTCCGTGCAGATCTATTTTGATTATTCCTTTGATCAGGAGACGGATCTTTCGCTCCGGGAATGGGAGAAGGTTCATTATCAGAATGAGATGCGCGAGCTGATCTACTCTGCCGCCCACCGCATGGGGGCTGCTGCGTTCTCCGAGGGCGCTTCTATTTTTTATATCATGTCATCCCGTCCGGTTCTGATGCGGGAATTTATTCAGAACGGGGAATATCAGAAGATTCTGTTTCACGGACAGCAGACGCCGCACAACCGGCTGTGGATCGGCATCGGCTACGGTGATACTCCCATGGAGGCGAAATCCCGCGCGGCGATGGCGCTCAACCACTCGATCGCGGACCGCTCCGGCGCGAACTATATTGCGGAGGATGAGCATCAGTTTACCGAAATTAAGATCGATGACCCGACCGATCACACGGCGTATCTTCTGCACCGGCTTCACATCAGCAGCAGTACGTATGAAAAACTGAAAGAGATTCTGCGGTCACATGATCAGGTAATCACTTCCGCACAGCTCGCTGCAGATATGGGGATCACGGAGCGGAGCGCCAACCGGCTGATTCTGCGGCTGGAACAGGAAAACTGTGTGACCACGATCGGCAAAATCAGCGGCGGCAGGGGACGGCCGGCACGGATTATGAAAATCACTTTATAAAACATAAGAAATGGAGAATGTTTATGGATAAAAGAACGGAACAGGCATTTGCCTATCTCGAGAAAAACGAACACAGTATGATGGAGCTGCTGAAAAATCTTGTCTCCATTGAAACACCTTCGGCTGATCGCGAGGCGAATGAGCGGATTGCGGCGCATCTTGATACGTACTGTGATGCGCTTGGTATGGAGCGGGAGATTCATCATTTTGAGAAGGCCGGTCCGACGTTTGCGGCATGGACTCGGCCGCAGGAGAAGAAGCCGATTCTTCTGCTCGGACATATGGATACGGTGCATGCGGTCGGAAAATTTGGGCCGGAACCGTTTCTTGTGAAGGATGACCGCGTGTACGGCCCTGGCGTTTATGATATGAAGGGCGGCGATGTCATTGCGCTGTTTGCGCTCCGCGCGCTGAATGCTGTCGGATATGAAGACCGCCAGATCAAGCTGGTTCTCACTGGTGACGAGGAAGTTGCCCACGCGTTTTCCCACGGCGAGGCCGGAAAGCTTGTCGAACAATATGCCAGCGGCTGTGAGGCGGCGTTTAATCTGGAATCGAGTTATACCAACGGTGAAGTGACTACGAGAAGAAGCGGCGGCGCGATCATCCGCGTAAAAGTAAAAGGAAAAGCTGCTCATGCCGGAAAGGAACCGCAGAAAGGCGCGAGTGCGGTTCTGCAGGCGGCACGCATGATTACAGAGATTGAAAGCCGCTCCGTTTTCGGCTATCTTTCCTTCAATTGTGGCCGCATTTCGGGCGGAACCGGTGCTAACGTTATCCCGGATTCCTGTGAGTTTTCCATCGGCATCCGCTATGCGGCAAATGCTCAGTATGAGGAAGCCATCGCTTTCTTAAAAAATCTCTGCGAACACGTCACCGTTCCGGGCACAAGCTGCACGATGGAACAGAACGGCTACTACCCAGCCATGGAAATGGTCGACGGCGCTGACCGCCTCCTCTCCCTCTACCAGGAAAGCTGTAAACTCCTCGGCGAACCAATCCCGCAGGGCATCCAGCAGAGCGGCTGCTCCGACACTTCCTTCGTCACCCGCATCGGAATCCCCGCCCTCTGCAGCCTCGGCATCCAGGGCTCAGGCGCACATTCACTTGATGAGTATGCAATTCCGTCGTCGCTGCTGACACAGTGTAAAAAGCTGGTAGCTACGATTTTGGCAATGTAAACTGCTCTGCGGTTCTTGACAAATAATGTACTATATTTAACATAAAAAAGAAACGGGGTTTTTGTCCGGTAAGCTCATCAGGAGCCGAGGGAGTTGCTCGTTTCTTTTTTGTTATCCTATTTTCTTTACCCTATCACATCCGTAACCGCATTCACCGCTTTCGCCACAAAGCTGATCGTCTTTTCATTGAACACTTCCCCGTCTTTTGCGATCGAAACGTGTGCGAGTCCGATCTCATCTTTCTCGCTCGCTTCGGTACTGCCCATGAGGGTTGTCCATTTGATCTGGACATCGTCGGCGGTGATGGCGTGGTCGCATGTTACGATGTACTGTGCTTCATCGAACAGCGGCGAATTGGATTCCGCATAGACGATGATGTCGTTGTTTTTTTCCTGATAGACGCGCACGGTATAATTTACCAGGTCTTTTTCATCCGTAATATAGTCCTTGTTCGGCGATACGGTTTCTTCGCAGATCAGGCTTGCATCTTTTGGAATTGTATTGTTCTCTTTCTTTTTTGTCATTCCGATCATCAGCATACAGTTGCAGAGTGCTGCGATCAGAACTGCAAGCAGCAGGATTTTTATTCTATGTTTCATTGTTTTCTCTTCCTTTTCCCATGTCATAGTTTGTCACTGATGTTTCATTTCCATTATACATGATTCCCCCAAAATAAGAAACGCAAAAATGCATCCGCCCCGTAAAACCTTTTTGAAAAAATTTCTCAATGAAAAAGTTTTCTATTTTGTTCCAAATATGTTATGCTATACTGTCTGTTAGGCAATTCTAACTCGATGTACTCTCGTAATAAAGGAGGAACTGCATGCCTTTAAATTTAACCGATTTCAATCAGTTTTACGTCATCAATAAAATCTGCGGCCAGGAAAAACAGCGCCATTATCTGGAGTCGCTGGGGTTTGTTCCCGGGGCCAGGATTTCGATTCTAAAGAAAAATTTTTACGCTTCTCAATAACAGAAGCGAAGAAAAGCAGTACGCCTTTCTGATGACGGATGTCGACAATTTTCATCTGATCAACGATTACTGGGGTTATGAGATGGGTACGAACATTCTGAATTTCATCCTGAAAAAGCTGGAACTCTTTCCGCAGACACTCTTTGTGAACCGCTATCACTCCGATATCTTTGTCGGCATTATCGATATCACCGGGCAGGATCCGGCCGTGGTGCGGGAAAAGATTTCCGCCTATCACAAGCAGGCGATCCGCGAAGTGCTGGAATCGTACCCGCTGAATTACATGACGCTGAACACTGGCGTCTATTATCTGAATGACACGGACACACCAGCGGAGGAAGTCATCTCTCATGCCAACATTGCGCGGCGGCGTGCGAAGGAAACTTCCACCTGCGTCTTCGAATACAACGCCGAGCTTTCCAGCACGGAACAGAAGCGCGCGGAGACCATTCATTCCTTCCAGAATGCCCTTGCGAAAAAAGAATTTCAGATTTATTTCCAGCCGAAAATCAGCGGAAAAACGCAGGAAATTGCAAGCGCCGAGGTGCTGGTACGCTGGCTGCGCGAGGACGGCACGCTCTGGTTCCCGGACAGCTTTCTGCCGATTCTGGAGGAGACCGGAGAGATTGAGTCGCTCGACTATTATGTGTATAATGCTGCTTTCCAGTGGCTCGCTGACCGCCGGGAAAACGGACTTCCGCTGCTGCCGCTCTCGCTGAATGTGTCGCCGATTCATTTCCGCAAGATCGATACGTTCACACAGCGGATCACACAGCTGCTCGATCATTATCAGATTCCTTCGAAGTACCTGGTTTTTGAGATCACAGAAACAACGTACATTCATAACATTGATGCCGTCAACCAGATGATCCGCTTTTTCCACGACCGGGATATCCGCATTTCCATGGACGATTTTGGGTCTGGATATTCGTCCTTAAATTCGCTGAAGGATATTCTGTTTGATGAAGTTAAAATTGACAAACATTTCCTCTCGGCGGGCCTCTCCGAAAAAGGAAAATTGTGCTGGAAGAGATGTTCCATCTTTTAAAACGCACAGACAAATGGATTGTCTGCGAGGGTGTGGAGACGAAAGAGATGGTAGATTTTCTGATCGCCGAAGGATGCGACGAGCTGCAGGGATTCTATTATTATAAACCGATGGAACAGAAAAAATTTGAAGAGCTGATCGCTTGACAAAGTCCGAATTCTATACTATGGTTATCTTACCCGGTAGTTACTACCGAGTGAACCTCACATGACTAAAGTCACGTGCTTCCGGCCGCTTTAGGCGGCAGACCAAATATCGGCGGATACGCCTGTTACTTAGATTTTGCACAGATATGTGCTTCTTCCATGCCGGATACGGCAGGTTTCCACATAACAGGTAATCCACTGCATATCTGCCTGTGTTTATGCTGCTTTACGCAGTTCCATTTCTGAAATCAGTTC
>ENA-OQOA01000119-OQOA01000119.1-human-gut-metagenome-genome-assembly--contig:-NODE-119-length-44869-cov-5.088664_pt1 | contig 44869 bp, 40 predicted proteins | sample MGYA00242633_ERZ504888 | MGnify/ENA primary metagenome ERZ504888 (study PRJEB26092, sample SAMD00036372) | human gut metagenome | host: Homo sapiens | study: EMG produced TPA metagenomics assembly of...
CGGTTGCTACACTTTCGTCTTTTCCATGCCCCTGATGCGGCAGATGAATTTATCCGGCCAGGTATTAACATATGCCTCTTCTTACCTGAGAATCTGCATTCGTGTTCCTTTTTTGCCGCGTTCGTGTCCATCTGCAGTGCCATATTTAAAAGCTATGGAAAGCCCAAAATATCGGTATTTGTTACCCTTGGAATGAATGCGCTGAATGCCCTTTTAAATTATCTGATCGTCTTTCAGCCGGTCGAACTGCCGCTTCACGGCGTAGAAGGGATTGCCTGTGCCTATGCCTTCAGTGAGGGCTGTGCCGCTTTTACCATGCTTCTGCTGCTCCTGGTTCTTCCGCTTGGCCTTGACTTCCGTCATAAGTCCATACGCAGCAGTTTCCGGATTTTACCAAAAGTGCTTCAAATCGGAATTCCAGGCGGTATCAGTACGCTTTCCTATTCTGTATCCCAGGTAGTGACAACCTCCATTATTGCACTTGTCGGTGTGCAGGCTGTTTCCGCCAAAATTTATGTTTTCCACACTTGTTTTTTACGTGTATGTCCTAGGCCTCTCCCTTGGTCTTTCGACCTCGTTGCTGATCAGCTGGCTTACCGGCGCCGGAAAATACGAACAGGCTTATCAGCTGAATTTGCAGAATTTAAAAATCACAATTTTGCTGAATGCCTGCCTATCCACGCTCCTTGCCTGCTTTGGTTCCGTGCTGCTGCGGATCTTTACAGACGATCCTGCGATCCTTTCGATCGGACATACCATTTTGTTTTTTGATATTTTCGTGGAAATTTTTCGAGGCTTTAATCACATTGAGGAAAATTCCTTGCGCGGAGCAGGCGATGTGGTTTTCCCTATGGGTGTTTCCATTCTCTCCTGCTGGCTGATGAGTGTATTCTTCTCCTATCTGCTTGGTGTAAAAATGGGATTCGGATTATTCGGATGCTGGATCGCTTTTGGCATGGATGAGGCGTTCCGTGGTGTAAATTATCTGATCCGGTGGCGATCACGCAAATGGATGAAAAAAACCGTTGTTATTTCTGAAGAAAATACAATCTGGCCTTAAAAGGCTCCAGCTTCTCGTTGATTTTTCATTCGAGAAGCTGGAGCTTTCCGCTGTTGTTCATCTGCCCTAAAGCATTTTTTTGTATTATTATTTGATACGTTTCAGTTCATACTGTCTCGTACCAAGACCAATTTTCTCTGCCTGGTCAAGGGTTGCCTGCCATTCAATATTCGGATTGGAATCCTTGAAATGATCGTGGTGGCAATGCCATCCCGGCTCTGCAAGATGCTCGCCAAGCTGACTGTTTTCGATCGGAGTTGCCTTCAGGCAGGCATCGGCACACGCCTGGTCAATGGCAACCGGGTCGAAGCTTGCAAACATTCCGATATCCGGCAGGATCGGAGCATCGTTCTCCCCATGGCAGTCACAGTTCGGGCTGATATCCTGTACCAGAGAGATATGGAAACACGGACGTCCATGACAGACAGCCTGTGCATACTCAGCCATTTTCCGGTCGAGAAGCTCGTTTGCACTGCTGTTTGGATTATAAACCGCATCAAAACTGCAGGCACCGATGCAGCGGCCGCATCCTTTGCATTTGTCATAGTCAATGACTGCTTTTTTATCCACATAGGAAATTGCATCGCTTCCGCATTCTTTTGCACAGCGGCGGCAGCCACGACAGACATCCGTATTGATCGCCGGTTTTCCACTGGCATGCTGCTGCATCTTTCCGGCGCGGCTTCCGCATCCCATACCGATATTTTCAGTGCACCGCCAAAGCCCGTTGCTTCATGGCCTTTGAAATGGCTCAGACTGATAAAATATCTGCGTCCATGATCGCATGGCCAATCAATGCTGTTTTGCAGTATTCTCCGTTGACAACCGGAACCTCAATTTCATCGGTTCCTCGCAGTCCATCTCCGATGATAATCTGGCATCCTGTGGTAATGGTATTGAATCCGTTCAGATTTGCGCAGTCAAGGTGCTCCAGGGCATTTTTTCTGCTGCCCGGATATAACGTATTGCAGTCTGTCAGGAACGGAAGACCTCCCTGCTCTTTACAGAGATCTGCAACCACTTTCGCATAATTCGGACGAAGAAACGCCATGTTTCCCAGTTCGCCAAAATGCATTTTGATTGCAACAAATTTACCTTCCATATCAATGTCTTTGACGCCAGCAGCGATACAGAGTTTTTTCAGCTTGTCAAGCTGACTCGTTCCCACAGGACATCGAAAGTCGGTAAAATAACCGTTGACTTTTCCATTCTGTTATTCCTCCTAATTTGTCCTTTTTTATCAGAATAGCACTTTAAGCTTACTTGAAGTCAAGTGTGATTGTAATATGCATGGATCCAGTCATGCCCGAATGTTACAGTTTACTGCTACCCAGCAATCTGTAATATTTGCAGTCCTCATAGAAAGTTTTGCTTCGTAAAAGGAAGATTTGTAGTATTCTGTAAAGTTCATGCACTTGTCTTTTTTCAGGATTTTTCGTATACTGAAGGTAGTTTTAAAAAAATCAGAGTACAGAGTAAACGAAAACCGTCTGTTTTCTTTTACTCCCTGGGAGGTCGCATTTATGATAAAGGCAGTATTATTCGATATGGATGGTATCCTGTTTGACACCGAGATTGTAATGAAAGAGGGCTGGCAAAAAGCTGCCCGGGAGCTGAATTTTACGCTCACGGAGGAACATCTCTCACAGATGCGCGGCAGCGCGCTTCCACGGAGCAGAAAGCTGTTTGAGGAGTGGTTTCACGGAAAGGTGACATACGATGAGGGACGCGCGATCCGCTCGGCGTATCTGAATGATTATATTCAGCGAAATGGTGTACCGGAAAAGCCGGGACTTCACGAGTTTCTTTCCTGGCTGAAGGAACATTCGATTAAAGTTGCGGTTGCCACTTCCACAACACGGCGCGTTGCGGAAGGATACTGGAAACAGTCTGGCATTGACCAGTATATCGATGCTTCAGTCTGCGGGGATGAGGTAATCAACAGCAAGCCGGATCCGGAAATTTTCTTAAAAGCAGCGTCTCTTCTGAAAGTTCCGATTGCTGCATGCATGGTAGCCGAAGACAGCATCAATGGTCTGAAGGCCGCGCGTGCAGCTGGCGCCATCTCCTGCATGATCCCGGATCTGACACCGTATACAAAAGAGCTTTTTCCATTTTGTGATTATGTGAGTCCTTCTCTTTTGACCTGTAAAGAAATTCTGCTGCAGACTCCGGAAGCGGACAAACTGAAAAGCTGGAAGTAAAAAATCATACATAAATTCAATTATTTTACTGTAAGAAAGTCCTCCACACAGAATCTTTCTGCTGCGGAGGACTTTCTTTAACACGTTTTCATCATCTGTTCGTTTATTCTACATCTACCGGCGAATCATACGATTCCATAACATTGTAGATCTGTTCTGCTGCTGTTGTACGCAGTTTCTGCTGTGTGCTCTGGTTTGCGCATTTTTCGTATTCACGCATGAAGGCAGTTGCTGCGGTGTCAACATCTTCGGCATTTTTCAGTCTGTCCAGCAGATTCGGATTGTAGTCGGAAAGGTAGGCCATCAGACTGTCGAGCTGGCCGGACAGGCTTCCAAGGCTCTTTCCAAGATCAATGGTATATCGGCACAGATACTCTTTGATCGTTGGATCTGTAAAACCACAGAGACCATATCCATATCTTCCGCCACTGTAAAGGCCAAAACGGGAACTTCGGATCACTTCGTCACGGGAAATGATTCCGGCGTCAACAAGGTTCGTGTACTGCTCTCCGCTCAGGCTTGTGCGGCTGGTAGAGCCATACTCAAGCAGTGTCGGATTGAGGTCTGTGGATGCCTCGTTTGCAATATTTCCCATAATACCGGCGGCTCCTTCTTTTGTAAATCCGTGCATCAGGAAGTAATTCCAGATCTTTTCTGCGTTCGTTCCGCCGATTTCATCGTCGGCTGCAAAACGACGGATCGTCAGAATCGTGTCACAGTCCACCGGGCGGTCGCAGGTGATACCGGCGTTTTCATTCAGCGCTTCTACGATTTTTCCTTCTCCGTCATACAGCGCCACATGGCCATTATAGCAAATAACATCGCCTGCGCGTGCCTCATCCAGGCTTGCAACCTCCGTTCCAAGGCTGCGCCATCCGCCGGAGGTCGTATATTCACCGTCGTACGCACCGCAACGGGTCAGAATCTGCCATACAAAATGAGAGCAGTCAATACCGTCCGTCAGGGAGTTTCCACCCCAGACGTATGGTCTGCCAACGAACTGTTTTGCAAATGTGATAATACCGTTTCCGGTTGAGGTTTTTACTTCATAAACCGTTTCTTTTTTATAGGGAAAGGCTTCATTTTCAGACGGATCGATCACCTGATCCGCCAGTTTCATCTGATCCTCTCCGGTGCCGGTTACATATTCCAGCGCCTCTTTTCCCTGCTGCAGATAATCCGTACGGACAAAACCGCGGACGTCGCCCGATTCAATATAAACCCACTCCTGATCCGCATCGGCGATCACAAAGCAGAGTGCCTTTGCCGGAAGTGTTCCCACGATCCGTGCGCTGGTGGAACCGCTTTCGCGGACGTTTAATCTGGTATCGACCTTTGCGTAGGCGTACGCTTTGTCGACCTGTGCGAAACCTGCGCGGAGATCTTTTTTCATGGAGCTGATATATTTTCCGTAATCAATCGTCTGAATCCAGTCATCCGCCTGTGTCTCATCATTTTTCGGTGTTTCTGTCGGTGCTGGTGCAGGCGTCTCGGTTGGCACCGGTGTTTCTGTTGGTTCCGGGGTTTCGGACGGGGCTGGAGTCGGCGTTTCACTTGGGGATGGCGTTACCGACGGTTCTGGAGTTTCGCCTGGAGTTGGTTCCGGGGTTTCACTTGGAGATGGCTCCGGCATCTCGCCTGGATTCGGGTCTTCCGGTGTCTCCGTTGGAGTCGGATCCTCTGTCGGTTCTGGCGTTTCCGGTACTTTTGGCTCCTCTGTGGAAGCGGCATTTTCATCCTGAGATGGTACGGACGGTTCTTCTGCTGGTGTCTCGGTTTCCTGTGTTTCTACAGCCGGAACAACGGCTTCTTCTGTGTTTCCGTTTTCCGTTTCACTTTGCGTGGCCGGTGCATCCGCCTGATCTTTCTGCGTTTCCTGCACCGTTTTCGCTGTCTCCTCTGCATGCGCCGGTGCAGCCGAACCGAGAAGCATTCCGGCTGCCACGCCGAACGCTGTTACCGTTGTGCCAAATTTTTTCTTTGAAATCATATATGTTTTGCTCTCCTCTCTGCTGTTTGTCGATTTCTGCCTGCCATTTTCTGCTTTTGAGGCCGTTCGAATGAAATCACGAAAATGTATCGTTCCTGTAAAGTCTGGCCTCTTTTTTTGAAGATAAACCAAAAATGATATCATTCATTTTCATTGTGCAAAAATTTCACGTATTTTCTATATTGTATCACAGACAACAGCAGATGCAAAGAAACAAATCACATATTGAGGAATTTTTCTGTTTAACGCGTGAAATTGAGAGAGATTCTCTGTAAATTCTCAGGAACCGGACGGAATGCGGATCAGAAGCCGTTTTCCATTCTGCTCTGATACCGTCAGAACCGGAATATGTTTCTTGCGGAGCTGGTGCATGACCGGATAGGCCGCAAAGAGATCACCGCTGACACAGACAGCCTCCGGCTTTTCTTTTAACAAGTCCGACAGGTATTCCCGCAGGCGTATCTTCCATTCTGCTTTTTCAAGTGATGACATGGCATAACTGCCACAGATGTTCAGTTCCGGGGCCTCCAGCAGCGGTTTATGAAGAATAACTGCATGCTCCATGCCCGGCATCTGCCGCAAAAGCGCGTCATCCGCATCAATCGCATCGGTACCGATGTGGATCAGAACCGGTGCTTTTGGCACTCCCGCAAGGCTGATGCGACAGGCAGCGACGGCATCGTCAAGCGTTTCTGCGGTGAGAAGAAATCCTCCTTTGTGGCAGAAAGACACACCGGAAAGCCCCGTCGCTTCCTGCAGTGCTTCTTTTTCCAGGCCAAGCCATGTTTCCGGAAAATCATACTTGTAATTGAATGAATTTTCTTTTCGAACCGGCTGCACGCAGTAACCGCCGCGGTTCGATGGGAATATCAGAAATGCAATTTCAGTCGCGGAAAGCTGTTCTGACATGGAAAAATTCCGACAGAATCAGAATCTTTTCATCCATTGTTCCTGCCTTTTTCTCCGCTGCGATCCGCTTCCTGTGTTCGGCAAGAAGATCTGCAAACTGCTGCTCCGCCCGCTCATCCGCACGAAAACGCTCCCATTTATGTTCCAAAATCCGTCCGGCCACTGCCACCGCCTCCAGGAAAGCAGCATCGCTTCCGCTGTTATCATCCCATACCGGATTGAACATGCCGATCATACTGGCGAGTTCATTCTTTTCTCCTGTATTATCATTGAGATCGAGCGGCTGTACAAACTTCTCGTCAAACTGCGCAGCCATCTCCGGACTCAAAATTTCTGTGCCAAGTGCCTCCCATAAAAGGCCAAACGCCGCGTACGGAACCTGGTTTTCCCGGATCCGGCTGTCTTTCTGGTGATGGTCGTATTCTCCTCTTCCAATATCAAAAACAATCCCGGCAAAATCCTCCGGCACACGATTTCCGCGCTGGATAGTAAGCTGCGGATTAAAATGCAGAAGCAGTGCCGCAGAGAACACATCATCCGCATGAAATTTTCCGCCGTGCGTAAAAGCAGCGGCATGTTCTTTTTGTATCTGTTCTAATAATGTCATAAAATTCCAACTTCCTTTTTCTTAAGATCTGCTCTATTTTACTCTATCTGGCGGCTGTTTCGCAACGGTTCTATGTAAAGAAAAGCTTGAAAACTTCCTGGCGCGTATTTATTAAAAATCATTTCCGCAGTCTGCACACTTATCTACGAAAATTCTTTTGTGGGTATTTGGAAAATCAAAATGAGCGGCTCCTCTTCCAAGGTTCCGCTCATTTTGATTTTTCTTCCTTTCATACCTGAATCCGGTCTGCAGCTGCATCACACATTGCAATCCGTTTTCCATCCATGCCAAGGATCAATCCACCGTTTATTCTCTGGATGACCTGTACGGTGCTGCCTTCTTTGATTTTACGGCTTCGGAGGAAATCCAGAACATCAGGGATTCCAAACATCCATTTGATGGTACAGATATCACCGGTTTTTTTCTTTGAAAGTGCCTGCATGGTATCCCTCCTTTTTACTTTTTCTATATTGTATTCCCTGAGGAAATATTTAGTCAATAAGAACAATTGGGATACGCTTCTAACTAAAGTTTGTGTGCAAAGCGCTAGAGTGTGTTTGAAAAAGGCTTTTCGTAGTCTGCATGTTCCAATTTGTGGGAGATTTTGTCTGAATGAAGGAGGCGTAGCGGGCTACGGCGACTGAATGAGGGCAAAATATACCGCAAAGTGGGGCGTGCAGGCTGCGGAAATGGTTTTTCAAACACACTCTAGTTTTTCAATCAGAAAAAGAGTTTGCTGCACGCGATCGCAATCGAAGCTACGGCCACGATCCGTTTCAGCAGCGTCTGGTTGATTTTCGTCGCATTTCGTAATTATTATAAATAATCACGCAGAAGACGATTCATCATTATGTCAATTATTAAAGCGTGCTGGGAAAACATTTCTCATTACGTTCTCCACTATCTCTTTAGATTCAGAAAGAATTGACATATTTTATCTGGCATAGCACATGTGACTGCATCCATTTGGAAAGAGCTCTGCTTTCATCGCTCGGATATATTCTTCTTCCGTAGAAGAATCCTCCAGAATCTCCAGCGTGCGGCGCAGATTTCGGATATCACGCTCCATAAAATCGGTATAATTTCCCCGGCCTACCAGCTTCAGATGAGTGATTCCAGCATCGGAAAGCTGTTTTAATGTACACAGGCCGCAGCCGGTTGCGCCGCAGAGGTAACCATCTTCCGATACAGGATTCGTCAGTTCTGATGCAGAATCCCATTCGGATATAGAAATATTTTCTCCCGGACGATTTTTTTCTTGTTTTTCTAATTTAGATTCTGAAAGCGACATCGGTTTCTTCCAGTAAGGAACCCGGCAAAGATATCCCATTTCATCGCAGTGCAGGGAATTGCAGAAAGCACCACTGAACTGGCACAGTTCATTCAAAGCAAATGCCTCGAACTCCGTTGGATAAGTCCATTCTTTTCGAGCGGCTTCTTTCTGCGCAGTTATATGCCGAATCACTGCACGCATTTCCGAGATCGTATTTTTGCGCTGGAAAATGATCCTCTTCGGGTATTCTTTCGCAAAAACCTCTGTCATCGCAGAATTCACCGTTCCCAAATCCCCGCTCAGATGCACCTCACAGTCGATCTTTTCTTTTCGCAGGTACACAAGCAGCGCGGGATCCGCAAGAATATAACTGTCAAACCCTATGCTGCGGCACTGTTGGATGATCTGCGTAATTTCTTCATACTGTTCCGGCCGGTAATACAGCGAATTGAACGCCAGATGTACTGGCTTCTGGTATTTCTGCACCATATTGGCCAGAATTTCCAGTTCACTGAACGATCCAATTTGTACATTATAGTTTAAAACCTCTCTCCGATTCAGCGGCAGAACCGTTCCGTATTTTTCTGACCAGGAAAATGGAACGTAACCGCAAAACAGCTCGTCTGCACCGGCGCGGACGTAACGGGGATAGTCGTCAATGGAGCCGAGGCCTGATGTGATTTTCATAAGTTAAATCCTTTCGCTTGCGCCTCATTCAAATTCAATCTCTTCCTCCGCCTTAGCATACAAATCCAGCTGATTTTCAATATCAAGTCTCTGAACCAGCCAACCTCTTGCAAGACACATCTTCACAAAATCGTCTATACGATTTACTCCATTCATCTCTTTTAACGTTACAACCACACCAAACGGAAGAGAATCTTTTCTTTCTGCAAACGTTCTTTCGTATTAATCTTAAGTCCCCATAACCCAGAATCATAAGCCTTTCGGGAACCTTTTTCTTTTATTTCTTCACTGATATGTTTCACATTATCCCATTTGCGATACATTTTTCTTGCATCTTCTTCGTACAAAGTAATCTGTTTCTCTTCAGACTGTCGATTGTCATCAATTGCTTTAATCATGGTTGACCCTCTTTTGGCAACAACTCTGCCAAAATGAATATCCATTTCTGTACTCGTATAGTCAACACCCTGTTTGCGATCGCACTGTGGAAAATATGCCAGGGTAGCTCTTGCATAAAACGGGTGCGCATGATCTACAACAGGCACTGGCAGATTATAAGTATAAGTTTCATATTCCTCCGATGCCCCTGTCATAATGAAACGTATTTCATCATCCGGTGTTTTTAAAACCTCATTAATATGCTTTGGCACAACACCATATCCGATTCTATGTGAAATATCATCTCTTCGATTCCATCCGGCAGCTGCATCAATCAGCAATGCTTTCGCCACTTCCCGGCTTAATCCCATAATATGAATCAAATATGCCAGTTTACGTGAAATCCATGGCGCTGCAAATGAAGTTCCCGCTACGTATGCTGCTCCCATATCGTCTTTGCATACCACCATTTTATCTGTATAGACCGTTCCATCACCACCATAATAACTGACATCCGGTTTATGAAAAAACGACAGAACAGGTCCAATCCTGGTATAAGAAGCAGAGTTTCCTGCAAAATCCACAGCATTAACCACCATAGAATTCAGGGAATCTGCCGGAGATCCAATTCTCATATTCTTTTTGGTAACTCCTGCCGGAATATTTGTACCTGCTACCACAAAAATAACATCATATTCACTCTGAATACGATCCAGCTCTGCAGCCTCCGGCGAAATAAAATTTGGTTTGATTTCAAGCTTTGACCCCAGCGATAAATTCCAGACTTTAATATCTCGATTAGACGCAACAATATTTCGGATCATTTTCAGAACAGTAAAAGAACTAAATCCGTTATTTGTTGCCACTCCAAAATGTCTTACGCGAAATCTGCCGCAGCCATCCGCAAGCTCCGGGTTTCCCTGTGGACCATCTATGATAATATAGCTGACAGCTGTTCCGTGTTCATAATCTTTCCTGGACAGAGGAATATTAGGATCCAAAAGATTTTTATATTCAACCCACTCGTGAAAAATACACTTTTTCATTGAACTGTGTATCTATCACACCTATGACCGGTTCGTTCTGTGGATGTGGGATTAATAATCCGGCATCCTCTTCCATATCCTCATACGCATCTAACACATCGTCTCTTGAAATCTCAGAGAATTAGATTTTGTGAGATTGTTCTGTACGCACCAGGTGTCAACATCCATGACCGCCGGACGGTTCTGACAGGCACGAATTTGTTCTGCCCACTGCCGGATCCTGACCTGCTGCGCTATAAGACTGGTTTGCGTAGCCATACCATCCCTCCCTTAATTATAGTCAGTCTAAAAAGTTGAGTACTGAACTTTTTGGACTATGTTAATTTGGTCAGTATGATTATGGCATAAATGTAGTGGGATAAAAAGGTACTCGGAATTTACCGTTTACTTTCAAAAAGCTGTTCAATCAGCTTTGCTTTATCCACATAGTAAAATCCAGATTTTCAAACTTCCTGAAAATCTTCAAATTCCACCGGTAATCTCTTGTATCCTGCTATATTTACACGCACCTTTCCAAATCAAATCTCTGGGGAAGAAATTCTTTCTGCTATCTCTTCACCAGCACAGCTCCTTCCACTTTCGCATAATACTCCGCCAGATCTTCCTCCATCTGCCTTCTCACCCGCTCCCAGTCCCCTGCTTCCATCTGGCTGTACAGCGCATGATTCATCGAGATTACACTCAGATCCTTCGAATAATACAAGAACCGTTTTCTCTCAAATTTCTCAAACGGATTGGTCAGCATACTTCTCTGCATTGCTTTCTTATCCTGCAGCATCGTTTCATTATACGGGCATGTACTCCGGTCTACTGGAAGTCCCCGGGTTATTCTGTCCTGGTAAAAAGCAATATAGTCCTCCAGAATCTCCTCTATTTTTGCATCTCCAATAGAATCCACATGACGGATAAAAGCCAGCAGAAACGGCATTTTATAAGAAAGTGAATAATCTCTTTCTTCCAGGAACGCAAAAAAATCTTCTTTGATGGTCGCATCGTTGTGTTCCTTAATTCCAAGCTGCTTCCGATATTTTTCCACTTCATCCGGACTGAATAAATATAATGTTTTACTTCCGAATTTGTACTGCACTTCTGGCGTTAATTTTCCGGCTCTGATCCAGCTTGTGATGGTTCCCGTATTCACAAAATATTCCCTGGCAACCTGCTCCTGGCTTAGATAATCGCCGTATTTTTCTTCAAAAGAATGGATATCCACCTCTGTAATCCGCTCAATCCGCTCTTCCATTCCATCAATCACCACCAGGTCTCCCGGCTTATAATCCATTTTTGTGATATCGCCAAATGGAACATAATAAGGATTGGCAAAAACAGAATGCATACTGCAGGGCTTGATCATGGCGCCGTACTCATCGACTACGTCAATCACAATCACATTTTTCTTGGTGTCCGTTTTCCGCAGTCCCCTTCCGACCTGCTGCAGATAAAGAACCTTGGAAAGCGTAGGCCTTGCCATCACCAGAATGCCGAGTTCCGGATAATCCCATCCCTCTGAAATCATATTGCAGGCACACAGGAAACGGATTTCCTTTTCTTTAAACGCTTTCATAACAGAACTTTGATTTTTCGTCTGTCTTGTGTAGCTGGCCGCTGAAATATTTGCCTTATTAAGGAGCTTTGTCATTTCGTTTGCATGCGCAACATTGACGCAAAAACAACACCCTGTCTCGTGCCCGCTTCGCCGGATGTAAAATACTCTGAAAGTACCTGGATAATCAGCTCATTTCTTGAAGTGACCCGGATTCTTTTTTCCAGATCCGCATTGACATAATCCCGCCCATTGAACTTTACACTGGAAAGATCAAGATTCGTTTCAATCCGGTAAACATTCGCTTTCGCGACCACTCCCTTTTCCATCGCTTCTTTTAAAGATAACGAAGTCGTATACGATCCAAACACCGTTTCCAGCTTCCTTTTATCCGGCCGCTGATCCGTCGCCGTCAGGCCTATCGTAAAATCTGTCCGATAGTATTGCACAACTCTTTTCAGCACTGGCGCAACCGCATGATGTGCTTCATCCACGACAAGATAATTGTAATAGTCTGGTGTAGTGTCCGTATAATGTCTGGCCGCGAAGGCATACGTTCGAATATCAATCTTATCTTTTAACTCTGGCAGCGAAGCCTTTATTCTCTCTTCCCAGTCCAGCAAAAGATTGACTCCCGGAACCAGAATCAGTCCACGAAACTTTTGTTTTCCTTCCGCGAATGTCCGTAAATCTTCTTCCACAATTTTCGATTTTCCCGCTGCTGTAGGCAGCACAATCAAAAATGCTTTGATACCCGCTTCTCTGCGCTTTTGTATCTCCTGCAGGCTGACAGTCTGATGTTCATACAGCTCAACTTTTCTTTCAACTTTGATTCCGTCATCCACAAAATTCGAAGAATCTTTTCCAAAATACTGCTTGATATCATCCTCGATCCGGCTGGCAAATTCGCAATCCTCTTTGGAAAAGCGAAATAACTTGATCCCCCACAGGGCACACGTATTTTGTTTCTTGAGCTGATTGCGATATTTTTCCTCTCCAATAATTTGCGGATGATGGTAATCAAGGCCGTTTTCTTCGATCGCATATTTCTGATCCTTTGTTCTGACAAAATAATCGAGAAAATAATTCCTTCCATTTTCATCACAGATTCCATATTCCCGCGTCAGATATCTCAGCGCATTCATTCCATAAACACTTGAAAAATTCTCTTCGAAATGAATTTCCAGCGGAGAAGCATCGGCCTGCTCGCTCCGATCTCCTGTGTTTCGTATATAACCGCCTTCCAGGACAATTCCATCTTTGACAAGATATGAATCCAGATTTTCCCGCGCATATCCCAGAAAACGAAACACCCTTTGAAAGCGATGCATATAATCATTCTGCTTCTCCGTAATCAGCATATAGGGAAAAACCGGCTCTTTTGGCTCATGAGAGCAGATACCATCATCAATAACAACCATATCTATCCCATTATCATAAAACCGGGAAATTCCGCCATTTGGATAACACACCTGTTCCCGAAATCTAAAATCTGCGTGTTCTGCTAGAAATCTGTCTTTTTCAATATCAGATTCAGCCACTTTTCCCTCTCCCTTCCCGGTCTTACATCATCCGTAAGCCACTCTTCTTCTATTCGGATCTGCTCCACATCCTTGATAAAATCAGAAAAAGTATCCTGCGTGAAATCCGTAAAAAAACGGCCGCTTCTTTCGCCTTCAAACGTTCCATATTTAAAGGAGGTATAAATAATCCCATTAGTGTCCAACGCTGTTACCATCTTATGGAATACCATTTTTAATTCTTTTTTCGGTAAATGCAGAATCGATGAACACGCCCAGATGCCGTCATATTGATTCATCTCCTCCAAATCCTGAAATATCATGTTTTTTACCGGAATACCGGTATAGGCACTGGCGTATTTGCACAGTTCTTCTGAACCGTCCATCGCCGTAACAGCAAGACCGTTTCCCAGAAAATACTTCGTGTCTCTTCCGGAACCACACCCGAAATCCAGCACTCTCTTTCCCGGCAAAGCGTTTAAAAATTTATCCTGCGTCGTCTGGAAATCTACAGAAACAGTGCCTTGTATGAAAGAAGCTGCATTTTGGTTGTAATAAGCGATTGTTTGGTTTTCCATATTGTGATGATCTCCTTGATAGAAAATGTAAAGCATGTGCTGTGCAAAACTGTTTTCTCTTTTTTAAACCGAAAACACTTCTTCAGACATTTTATAGATACTTACTTGTCAAGTTCGTTATATGCCTTTTTGACGATCTGCGCCATCAATAATCTTCTCTGCTTCAGGAATTCAGGATACGGTAACTGCTCAAAATTCTCAGGTAATGCATTCTGAGCACAGGCAAGCCGGTATCCTTCTTCTCCTAATTTCTCTCGGTACCGGCTGACATACTCCGCCGGAGCTTCATCGGAAATATCAATGTTTGTTGTATAGTCCAAGTATGTAAAGTTTGCAATCTGGTTTCTGTCACGGTCATTATCGTACCCGATCTTTTCAAGATAATGTTTCGGAAAGATATGATGCTTGTCCACGGAATTTTTGTCTCCATTTGCTCCTAATACAAAGTATTGTGACAGAGGTGCTGTGCTGAACAGCATAGGTGTTCCCAGTACATTGACTGCCGCAATATATCCGTACCAGGCCGGTGAATTGGCCGAAGAACTGTTCAATTCGGCTGGCAGCGAATAAACAAAGTAGTCATCCGTAAATCGGTTGCCGATAACAGAATTCAGATATGATACGAATTCATCTGCATGATGGACATCTCGCAAATCAGCAAACTGTTTTTCAACCTCTGATTCTGTAGATCCCGTATAAAATCCAGTAATCGTAGACATAAAAATCCATTTGCGAATAATTTTCTGAAGTTCAACAGACGATACTTTATACTCATATTTTCCGATCAGATATAAAACATAGCTGAAAACTACCGCATTGGATGATGCCACCAGGCTGCCTTTCAAATAGCCTGCAGAAGCAAAAAGATTCATGAAGGCATGCCAGTTATTGAGATTGGTTACCATGTCTAAAGATTCTTTGAAAATTCTCAGATTCTCTTCACGCACATCCTGCGTAATTTCACCGGTTTTTAAATTCTTTCCGCGGAGCAGCAGATACGCGTATCGCAAACGCGCTCTCCGAAATCCTACGCCAACAGACATTCGAATCAGATAAGAAGGGTCAACCTGAAGAATCTGATTAAATGCGGTTCCATTTGACGGTACTCTTGATTCCGCACAAAATTGGTTAATCTTTGCATGGACATCATTATCATAGACAGCAATCAGAGTTTCAATAAAATTTTTTCCGTAAGATTCTGACCGCCGGAGTTTACACGGACAAAAATCTCGGCCACATCTTCTTCATCCGCTTTTGAACTGATTTTCAGGGTTGGCAGAGAATAAATTCCAAGATTCAAAAGGTTATTGATGTTTTCTTCAATGACATCTTCTTCCTCTTCCGTAAGCAACTCTTTCCCGTTTTTCTCCCGGCTTTCATTTACCGATCGGATAAAAGACTTTCGGAATCTTGAAATAGTGTGCTCCTGGTCCGCCGCAAACACGCTGCAAATCTCGCTGATCCATTCTGGATTGCGTTCATACGCCTGTGTCCAGACGGCAAATTCGCACGTTAGAGGATTGAAGGAGATTTTGATTTTTCTTTCCTCATAATTCTGATCTTTGATGGTCACGCCATACATTGCTGCAAGTAATGCAGTCAAACGCTGCTGTCCATCGATAACAAGGTCATCCGGGCGTTTATAAACTTTTTCATTCTTGCCAATATGTCCCGTATTTTCATAATCATCCGGAGATGACCACAGCATGATATATCCGATTGGATAGCCTTTCATCATAGAATCCAGCAGTTCACGAACCTTATTATCTTTCCAGACAAAAGGACGTTGAAGGTCCGGCAGACCGATCCGTCCATTCTTTACATCAGACAGCAAATCAGATACCTTGCTGGGAATATTGTCGAATAATTCTTTTCCCATTTTCGTGCTCTCCTTTCCTTTTCTGGCATATTACATCCCTCTTCAAAAAAATCCAGCTGTATAAACGTATGCAGTCGAAACCTACCCTTTCGCTATTGCGCGTTTAATCTTATGTCAGCTCCAGATTCGCTGGCAGCCATTGCACGCTTCTTATGGCCAACCTGTCTCCTCGCCTTTAAAAATATCCAGAATAATTAATATCTTGCCATTCACCTGCTCAAATCTAAGCCGAAACTCCGGAATGGGAGTCAACCTCGTTTTAATGATTTCCTTATCTTTTTCAGCATCCCCCTGAGGATTTCCAAGCCCTACAATTTGTTCGTCATCAGATATTCCAAAGATTAACGCTCCACCCAATGTATTCGCAAATACACTGACACTTTTACACCAGCTTTTTGGTTTCTTTACTTCTAATGAAATTTTTTATCATATTCTGTTGTCTCACCAATCCTTTATATTCATATTCTCCCCCATTTTTCAAATGAACTAATCGCTTTTTATCATTTTCTTAATTCTGCTACAGTTCGTAAGAGGTCAGACTCCAATGCGGTCACAGACCTAATAAATGTCATGCGTAAAAGTATTCTTTTACAGTCCTGATACAGAATAATTTATCAGAGATATTTACGAATATCAAATCTGTGTTGCGATTCAAAATCAGCCATATCATCGCGTATCTGTTTCATACGCTCATACTGACTTTTTGTAATATGGCAATCAATACGGTGCAGCTTATTGTTTTCTCCAAATGGAACATCTATTTCTCTTTCCCAAAACAGTTCATTATCAACATTAACCTGCGAATATTTCATATCAAAATTCTTAATTACATAAACACTATCAGGATTTTTTGCAAAAAAATCATCTGCATTGTCACATAAATCTGAATCATACTTAAAAACCATATCATAAAGCATAAATAATTCATTATCTAAAGTCGTATGTGTCTTCCAAAATTCACGATATGTTTTACAAATATCATTCAAAATGTTGTCAACATCTTTAGATTCTAATGTCAAACTAGACATCGGAGAAATTTCAATTCTATTCTGTTTGAAAACATCATATGCAATATCAAAAAATATTTCACAAAATGACTTAATGGAAATGATTAATATCTCATCAACAAATATGGATTTATCCGAATCATCAGTAAAATAGAATTTCGTTGTTTTTCCAACGATATACCCTTCATGTGTCAACTGATTTCGTAAACCATAAATTCTTTCTGCAAGTTCATCAACACTCATAATTAAACGCCATAATGTTTCAAATTTGCCTTTATGATTTCTAATCCAATATTTATAAAGCTTATTATCAATAGGTCTACCATTTTCCTGGTAAAACTCAGTATATTTATCTGCCGGATATTCAATTCGGCTACAGATGCTAGGTATCTGTAAAGCAAATAATAAGGCAGAATGTTTATCATCATCTGTACAATCAGGTGATGATAATTTGTCGCGGTATTTATCTATTAATTCTGTACCCAGCATATCCAACACCTTCTTTCAAATCATTAAGAACGACAAATAAAATAACACCTGCAAATCAATATAAGATTCACGCATCATTCTATTTGCCGCCATCTTCTCAAATTATTATTCATTCTTCATTTCGTCAAACATTGCCTGAGCTAATGCACCCATGATAGCATGATATTTTCCGGCATCCTCAAATAACTTCGTATATGTTTCCGTACTCTCAACATATGCTTCCTGTGCTGCATCATCGAACAACTGTGGGAAAATATTCTTTTCAAAAATCTGACGACCATCTGTCTTTGCAGCTTTTATCAGCTTCTTATTGTTTTTCAATTTCTGATGCAATGCAGTTATTACAACCTTATCACCATCTGTAAAATTACCCATATACTGCTGATTAATCTTTTCAATGACCTGCTCCAATGGACTAAGTGTCTCTGTCATTTTTACAGGCTTCTTTAATTTAGCAGTTTTATAAACACCCTTTTCTTCCTTTTACAAGCCCGATAGAACCTTCGTATGTTTTCTCAAGATTATAATACTTAAGTTTTACTCTATCACCAAGGTCAAACGGAATTTGGGGATCAGCGGGTACAACCTTTGCCAAATAAGAACAGAAAATGTATTCATCATGCATTTGCTTATCAAACATACGGATAATTTGCGTAATATATTCATACCATTTTACAAATGTTCTGCAAAGTTTACGGAACTGGTATCTCTGTTCCTGATTCAAATCATTATATTTCCGCTGTATCGGTAAAAGAGCATTCGTAATTGCTGCCTGAATTTTATTGGCTTTACGCTTATCTTCATCAAATAAATTTTGTTTACATTTTCAATATCAGAATCATCGTAAATTTTAAATTCACGCAACATCTTCTGTGTTTTGTAAATCAAGTCAGTGTTGATTTCCTGAGCAAGTGATGTCTCCTGATAAAACGGCTGAAATGCTTTCAAAATATCTTCTTTTGAATTTACAAAATCAATGATGAACGTATCCTGTTTATCTGGATGTGTACGGTTCAATCTGCTCAATGTCTGAACTGCTTTTACACCACGCAGTTTCTTATCAACAATCATTGTATGAAGCAATGGTTCATCAAATCCAGTCTGATATTTCTCAGCTACAATCAGAATATTTCCTTCGTCATGAAATACCTGTTTCGTCTGTGACTCATTCACACCATTCAGCTTACTTTCTGTCCATTCAATATCTCTTTTATCATCCGGGTCTTTGATAGAACCAGAAAATGCAGCCAAAATTTCCACATCGTTATAACCATTTGATTCCAAATAGTTCTTAATCTCATGATAATATCGAACAGCGGCAAGTCTTGACGATGTTACAACCATCATCTTTCCTTTACCTTTGATTTTCTGCTTCGTCACATTACGGAATGTTTCAACAATGATTGCTGATTTCTGCTGAATGTTATACGGATGCAGTTCTTCGTATTTCTTGATTGTCTTCAATGCCTTTGACTGCGGAACATCAGGATTATCCTTTGTGTTCTTCGCAATCTGATAGCACGTTCTGTACGTTGTATAGTTCTGAAGAACATCCAAAATAAATCCTTCTTCAATCGCCTGACGCATCGAATATACATGGAATGGATGATATGAACCGTCATTCCATTCTGTACCGAACATCTCTAATGTTGCACCTTTTGGTGTTGCTGTAAATGCAAAAAATGAAAGATTCTTATGTCTTCCATGAGCAATCATTTCACGCACCAAACGTTCATTATCATCCAACAATTCATCTTCGGCTTTACCTTCCAGTTCCGCATACTCTTTCAGAGCATCCGACACATCTGCAAGTGCAGCTTTCAATTTCATTGCAGAGGAACCAGTCTGTGAAGAATGTGCTTCATCCACGATAATCGCAAATCGCTTATCTGTTGTATCATCCACTTCTTCATAAATGACCGGGAATTTCTGCAATGTTGTTACAATGATTCTCTTTCCGGCATTCAAAGCATCCCTTAAATCCTTAGAAGATTTCTTTTCATCAATCGCGCATACACTGCCGAGCGTATGGTCAAATCCCGTAATTGTTTCCTGTAACTGTGCATCCAGATTACGTCTATCGGTGACGATAACAACCGATGTAAATACAGGCTCATTATCATCATTATGCAAAGATGCAAGACGATACGCTGTCCATGCAATAGAATTTGACTTTCCCGAACCTGCTGAGTGCTGAATCAGATAATTGTTCCCTGAACCGTTCTCACGCACATCCGCAATCAGTTTACGCACTACATCCAACTGATGAAATCTAGGGAAAATCAGACGTTTCTTTGTAACATTCTTTCCATCTTTCTTTTCGGTCTTCACCTCGAAACTGATGAACTTCTGAATAATATCAAGCAAGCTGTCTTTCTGTAATACATTTTCCCAGATATAAGATGTCACATAATTATCATCTTCTGCCTGCGGATTTCCTGCACCACCGTCGTTTCCTGCACCGTTAGAACCCTGATTGAATGGCAAGAAATATGTATCAGTACCTTTTAATTCCGTGGTCATCCATGCTTCGTAAAGGTCTACTGCAAAATAAGCAAGAATACGATGATTCAACCAGAAAGCAGGTTCCCTCTGGTCTCTGTCATACTGCCACTGTAATTTTGCATTGTCCACAGTCTGACCTGTCAGCTGATTTTTAATTCAATCGCAACCACTGGAATACCATTGATTGCAAGCATCATATCAACTGAATTGTTGTTCTGCTGCGAATAGTGCCATTGTCTGATACACTGACACACATTCTGCTCATATCTTTTTACAGCAACATCATTAAGAGTGGATTCCGGCTTGAAATAACAAACCTTAAAATCCATTCCACGATGTTTAAAACCATGTCGCATGACGGACAGCAGACCATCCATCTGTACGGCATCTTCAAAACATTTATAAAACTTCCTGTATGGGTCAGAATTACACTGTTTCTCAAAACGCTGCCACATGATTGGCTGGGTTGCTTTTACAAACCCAACCAATGTATGAATATCCAACGCCATATCGGAAGATGCAGTATATCCAGCATCTGTTGCCTTTTCATATCCACCATCAGGCGAGATTAAAAAGGCTTCGATATTGGATTCAAACTGTTTTTCGTTTTCAGCCATAGGTTATACCACCCTTCTTTTTCCTGTAACTACTTCATAAATCAATGATTTTTTATATGATTCAAGGTCTTTGATAAGAGATTCTTTTTCAGCAATGAGGGAATCTAATTTTTCATGTTGCTTTTTTAATTGTTTTACAATTTCATTTTGCTCGTCAATACAAGGTTTTGGAATTTCGATATTAGAAACTGAAAAAACACTCGTATGTGATAATGCTGACCCAATTCTTGTTAAATCAAACTGTATCTTCCCTACATACGAGTTTAAAACATAACACAAAAAATCAGAATTATATTCATCTATTGTGGAAACGATAATCATTGAAACCACATTTGAACCATCATATTCTTTAGGTACAACAGCCGTAACGCCTATTGCACCATCTCGGACAATCACTAAATCATTTGTGTGAACAATTGTCTTAGAAAGTTCTTCATTTGTTTCTTCGGTAATATACACCATTGGTTCAGAATTAATAACATACTCCTTAACATTAATCCCTCGTAAAAAAGCAACAGTTCCTTTATCATCAAAATAACTAGCAGGTGTAACTACAACACCAACCGTTATTCTAGTCGCAACATTTTTAACCTTCGCCATATTCCAATGTTTTGGAATTTTTCCAATAATTAAGTTTTCACTATCCTTCATCTCAACATTTTTATCAAGACCTTTTGTAACAGCTTCAAAAATTACAGTCTGTTTCAGTTCCTTATATTCTTCAATACTTGCGTTCGCTTCTGCAATAATATTATCAATTTTAGAACATTTTTCATCCAAATAATCAGCAATAGTTTGCTGTTCAGATAAACGTGGCATAGCTACTTTCTGATGAAGAATATCATGAGAAGACACACGCAAACGAATCTCCAAAATACCATTTGCAAACTGTCTCAATTTTTTTTGAAATTGCTCCATCTGAAAAAGATAATTCATATAACGAATATCTACATTAGATTTAGCACAATATACATAATATACTGGACTCACACACCCTTCATACATTGATAAACCGACTGAACCAATCAAAATATTCATACTGTTAGCAACAATTGTATTTTGATATACAACTTTATATTCTTCATAATTTTCTTTCGACTTATTACCTTGATTTCCTCTTTCTGAATAAGGAATAACACCATCTGTATTGGTCAACGAAAGAATATTTGTAGTAATAATCGGATTATTTTTTTGATTGATTTCATCTAAGCTTGCATAAATTGGTTTAATTTCCCAATTTGCTGGCATTAAACCATACCAATCAATCCCACTATCTTTCATTTCATTTTCAAGTCTAATTACAGTTCCCATAATCATTCACCCCCGAACAAATCATGCAGTTTTGCCATCAGGCTCTTTTCATGTTTCTCAATACGCGCTGCAATCACGTCTGATGGTTCAATCTGCTTGTATTCGTAAAATGTTCTGGTAAACGGAATCTCATATCCGACCTTTGTTTTGGCTTTATCAATCCAAGCATGTGGATTATACGGAATTACTTCTCGCTCAAAGTATGCATCAATATCCTCTGCTAATGGTACATTTTCTGTATCACGTTTCGATGTATCTGCTACAGGTTTTCTTTTTCTTCTATGATAATATTTCCATCATCATCGAACTGCGGTGTTTCCACTACAATCTTGTTATAGCCAAGGTCTATAGCATCCATGACCTTACTCTTTACAATGATTGTATTGTCATTTTCATCTACACCATTATATGTACCATCTACATACGCACCATACGCTTCAATAATCAAATCTCTACAAGCTTTTGAGATATCGACATTCTTTGAACCGATATTTTTACGTCTGCTAGATGCACACCCTGATGCATCAATCAGCTGTACTTTACCCTGATGTATCGCTGGCTTATTCTTCATCACAATCCAAATGTATGTCGCAATGCCTGTATTATAAAATGCATTATTAGGCAACTGCACGATGGCATCCAACCAATCATTTTCAATAAGATATCTACGAATCTCAGAAGGACCAGAACCAGCATCACCATTAAACAAAGATGAACCATTCTGGATTATTGCCATCTGACCATCATCTTTTAACTTTGCAAGACCATTCAGCATAAATAAAAGCTGTCCGTCACCTTTTGCTGGCAGTCCCGGTGCGAATCTTCCGGCTGTACCTTTCTTATATTCAGCCGTTACTTCCTTTTCCTCACGTTTCCAAGGAATACCAAACGGCGGATTGCTGATAATATAGTCAAACTTATATCCGCTGAACTTGTCATCAGATAAGGTATCACCGAACTGCATATTGTTAGGGTCTCCACCACGAATAAGCATATCAGCCTTTGCAATACCGAATGTAAACGGATTGAACTCCTGACCGAATACAGTAACGTCCGCATCCGCATCCATCTGTTTCAATCTTTCTTCCATACAGGTAAGCATCTGAGATGTTCCCATCGTCATATCATAGACTGTCTTTGAAATGCCATCACCTGTAAATGCTGATTCATCGCCAGCTACAAGAAGGTCACTCATAAGATAGATGATGTCACGGCTTGTGAAATGTGCTCCGGCTTCTTCGTTATAAGATTCAGAAAATCTACGAACAAGATTTTCAAACACATATCCCATATCAACCGCACTAATTTTCTCAGGAGAAAAATCACCCTTATCTGTACAAAAATCAGAGATTACCTGATACAGAAGACCTGCTTCTTCCATGTGCTTAATCTGAGAATCAAAATCCATACGTGCAAGAATATCCTGTACATTGTCGGAAAATCCATTCAGATACGCCTTGAAATTATCTACAATGTTTTCAGGGTCAGCAATCAATGTCTTGAACGTAAATGGACTTGTATTGTAAAACTGATAGCCTGATGCTTTACGCAGAAAACCATCTTTTACAGCCAGCTTTTCTACTTTTTTGTATGTATCAAGAACCGCCTGATGTGTTGGCAGTAAGCAATCATGAAAACGCTTGATTACTGTCATAGGCAGGATAACAAGACCATATTCATGTGGTTTGTATGCACCTACAAGGTCATCTGCAACAGACCATACAAGAGCTGCTGTATCATTAGAATTTTTACCAACGCTTGTAATTAACTCATCACTATTCGCCATTGTGTTTTCTCCTTTTCCACTTTCCTCTAAAATCCCTCAGACTTTAAAAATTTATCTAATATATCGACCAACACATCTTTCATATTTGTATCGTTTGCAACACAATACATTTTCAAACGTTTTTTCATATCCTCTGTTAAGTAAAACTGTATTGGTACTTTCTTCTGTTGTGGTGTAGCCTGCTCCACCATATTATTCTTATTTATCATCAAAAATTTCCTTTCTCAGCGAAATCATTTATTTATGATTTCATACTATCATGATTTCATCAGACACTCAAGGAAGATTATTTCAAAACCGATAAATCATATTATCCGAGCGCATGTCTATGTAAATCCATATAAATAAGTCGTCTCGTTTGTTTTTATTTTCTTCTATAACAAATTCACCACCACCCGATCCACTCCACGCAGCTTCAACATTTCCTCCATTCTTTTCCACACATCCAAATCCACCCCAAACAACGAATTATACCTCCCCACAATCCGCAAATGCTCCGGATACAAAAACGCCTGTTCTTCACAGAATCTGGGACACTTCCGCACCGGCACTTGGGCTCCTCGGCTTCCTTCGACACACGTTGCATACATTGGACAATACTGCGAGGTATTGGTCTGATAAAAGGGAAGATGAAGACTGTTTTTCCCTTCCGGGAACTTCCCGGTACTGGTATCGCCGCAGCTCTCCCATTCATACCGTTCCATCCGAAATTCTTCTTTTAAATATTCCTGGTAAAACGCCGCATGAACGCTGTTTTGTTCAAACAGTATACGTTCTCCCAGCTTATAGGCCATCCTCGGATCTTTTTTCCGCTTGTTGAGCAGCACGCCGAGGCAGAGGGAAAACACCGGAAACTGAGCTGCCAGATGGGCCGTTCCCCAGTCATTTACGACAATCTCGATGGTTTTGTTCTCTTGTTCACACCATCTGGCAAGATGCTGCAGACGTGCTTGCGTTTCCGACAGATTTTCTTCCAGCAGGAAGGAAAGACCAGTGTAACTGCAAACGACTCCCGGCAGGCTTTATCCATCAGTGCGAACAGTTCCTCTTCTTTTGGTGCCAGATGCGGGCAGAAAGCATTTCCTATATAGAGCCGGTCTGGGTGAAAAATCGGCGGATCTGGAATCTGGTTTTTCCGAAAATAAGCATCAAAAAACACCGCACTTTCCATCGAAAGATACGCCGTATACCATTCCGGCCGGTCCAGTTCGAGTGCCAGCTCGACCGGCTGCCCGGGCTGCCCGGATCCCACAAAGCCATTTTGCAATGTCACAAATGTTTCCTTTCCGATTCCGGAGAACCATACCTTCTTCTGCTCTTCCAGGCTTTCCAGATGAAACGCGTCCTGCTCCGCAGGATATCCTGTCATATGCTCTGCCAGGGCGGCATCATCGTCCTCCATTTTCCACCGGATATACTGGCTGTATTGCAGGGCAAGGTGCTGTACCGCATTTCGATAATCTTCCTGTTCCGTAGTGAAGGTATAAACAACATCAAAATCTTCCTCTTTTTCCTGCAGAAAAGTCGCATCACGAAGAAGAATCCGCTGGTAGGATGCCGTTTTCTGATCATAAAATGCCAGTTCCCACGGTGCGTTTTTCTGCTCAACTGTGGCCGGTGCCGCAAGGCGGGTCTGAAAGCCATATTCCGAAATTGCCGTGATCCGCACTTCCTTATCTCCCCAGTATCCCGCCAGGATTCCGAACGGCAGCATGGAAATCCATGGCCATTGGCTGATTTCTTTTTCCCGTTCTTTTTTCTGTTTCATTGCTCCAACTCTCCCGTTTTCTGATACCATCCAGTATACCTGTTTTCCTGGAAAACTCAAATAAAAAAATCCACCCACGCCCGGAAGCAGTCTCACCAGAGACCTCCAAGTCATGGATGGATTTTTATTTTCTACCAAATATGTAGTTTGTTACATTATTTTTTCAGGCAAACTCAGCAAATCTTATAAAGATGTTCACGAAGCTGCCTATTTTGTAAACGTATCAATCAGCTCTTTGGCATCATCATATCCCTGGCCTTCCAGTTCTTTCTGATACCACTCGTCTACGCCGTCTACTGCCTGTTTGAACGAATCAATGTCCATATCCTCATAATTGGTAATGGTAACACCATTTTCATTCTGCCAGCGGTTCATGATTTCATCATCACCGGCGCGGTTGATTTCACGCTCGTACTGTGTTGCAAGACGTCCGCACTCATCGATTACTTCCTGCTGCTCCGGAGTCATGCTGTCGTAAATATCTCCGTTGATGCAGAAGAACAGACAGTCATAAATTGCATTCCACATCGAGCAGTACGGCTGTACTTCCTGTACGCTGGCTGCATCGATAGCCGGGAGCGGATTTTCCTGGCCTTCTACGGTTTTCTGCTGCAGGGCCGTGTAGGTCTCGGACCAGTTCATGTTGGTGGCATCGGCGCCCCAGCGTTTGTAGCATTCCATCAGCAGGTTGCTTCCTGCCACACGGATTTTCAGGTTTTTCATATCATCGACGGTTTTTACTTCCTGCTTGCTGTTGGTCAGCTGACGGAAACCGTTCTCAGCGATTCCCATGCAGTGCAGGCCGTACTCATCAAGGATCTCTTTCAATTTTTCGCCTGCCTCGCCGTCCAGTTTGGCATCCGCATCTTCTACGGAATCAAACAGGAAGGGAAGGGACACAACGTTAAATCTCGGATCAAAGGCAGAGTAAATCAGGTTGCTGTGCATGGAAATCTGTACCGGATCTCCATCGATCAGTGCCTGGATACCTTCGGACTGGTTTCCGTTGGTCAGCTGATCTGCGGCATATACGTTGACTTTGATCTTGCCGCCGGTTGCTTTTTCGATCAGTTCTCCGAACTTCCGGCCGCCTTCTGCCCAGGTACTGGTTTCTGTCGTGGAGCAGGTGAAGTTCCAGGTCTGCTCCGGCCAGTCGAGATCGCTTCTGTCTTCTACATCATATGTGCCTGCAGAAGAAGTATCTTTCTTTGTAAAGACTTCGATCAGGTCTTTTGCATCATCATATCCCTGGCTTTCCAGCTCGTTCTGATACCACGCATCCACACCGTCTACCGCCTGTTTAAAGGAATTGATGTCCATATCTTCGTATTTTGTGATCTTGACACCGTTCTCGTTCTGCCAGCGGTTCATGATCTCATCGTCACCGGCACGGTTGATCGCACGTTCGTAATCGACGGCTTTCTGTCCGGCCTCATCGACAACTTTCTGCTGTTCCGGAGTCAGATTGTTATAGATATCTCCGTTAATGCAGAAGAACAGGCAGTCATAAATCGCATTCCACATCGAGCAGTACGGCTGTACTTCCTGTACGCTGGCTGCGTCGATAGCCGGCAGCGGATTCTCCTGGCCTTCTACGGTTTTCTGCTGCAGGGCGGTGTAGGTCTCGGACCAGTTCATGTTGGTCGCATCGGCGCCCCAGCGTTTGTAGCACTCCATCAGCAGGTTACTTCCTGCGACACGGATTTTCAGGTTTTTCATGTCATCGACAGTTTTGACTTCCTGCTTGCTGTTGGTCAGCTGGCGGAAACCGTTCTCGGCGATTCCCATACAGTGCAGGCCGTACTCATCGAGGATTGCTTTTAATTTTCGCCTGCTTTGCCGTCCAGTTTTGCATCCGCATCTTCTACCGAATCAAACAGGAACGGAAGAGATACGACGTTAAATCTCGGGTCAAACGCAGAGTAAATCAGATTGCTGTGCATCGAAATCTGTACCGGGTCTCCGTTCATCAGTGCCTGGATTCCCTCGGACTGGTTTCCGTTGGTCAGCTGGTCTGCGGCGTATACATTGACTTTGATCTTGCCGCCGGTTGCTTTTTCCATGAGCTCGCCGAACTTACGTCCGCCTTCTGCCCAGGTACTGGTCTCGGTGGTGGAGCAGGTAAAGTTCCAGGTCTGCTCTTCCCATCCAAGGTCACTGTAATCAGCGATATCATTGTAATCCTCATTGCCGGAGGAATTTCCTGCTGTGCTGCCATCCGCACCATCGCCACTGGAAGTATCGGAATTCGTTGCTGCAGCTACCGTTCCGGTATAAGCTCCGTCTTTTGCCAGTGCTTTTGGAAGGAACGTGGAAATCTGCGGAACATACGTAATCAGAAGCAGAACTGTTACCGATGCTGCGATCATTGGCATAACGGCTTTGGAAATCTGCTGAATGGTAACTTCCATTCCTTTTTTCAGTTTTACGGAAATGGCAACAAACAGGTTGACACCAACCGGCGGAGTTACCTGTCCGATGGCCAGGTTGACGGTTGCCACGATACCGAATGCTACCAGGTCATAGCCAAGGGCTTTGCAGACCGGAAGCATAATCGGGATGAAAATGTACATCGCAGAGTTTGCATCGATAAAGCATCCTGCAATCAGGAAAATGATATTGACAATCAGAAGGAATACAAACTGGTTATGAGCAACGCTTCCAAGCAGATCCGACGCTGCCTGCGCAATACCAAACTTTGTGCAGACAAAGGAGAACAGAGAAGCACTTGCGACGATCAGCATAATTCCACCGGTTGTTTTGGCAGAATCTACCATCAGATCCCACAGGTCTTTCAGTTTGATCTCTTTATAAATAAAGATTCCGACAAACAGACCGTATACAACGGAAACGGCAGCTGCCTCGGTCGGGGTGAAAACACTTCCATAGATACCGCCAAGGATGATGACCGGCATTAAGAATCCCCAGAAAGCATCTTTAAAAGCATCCCATCTTTCTTTGGCTGTTGCTTTTTTCTGGGTCGGCTGAATGTTGTGTTTCTTTGCCTCCAGAAGAACAACGATGACAAGGGCCACACCCATCAGAATACCAGGAAAAATACCTGCTGTGAACATATCGGCAATGGATACGCCTGTGATGGATGCATAAACAACGAATGCAATACTCGGCGGTATGACGATCGCAATCGAACTTGCCGTCGCCATCAGGGCTGTGGAAAACGGAGCAGAAAATCCGCCTCGCTCAATCATGGCAGGGATCAGAACCATACCAAGTGCTGCTACGGTTGCCGGACCGGAACCGGAAATCGCGCCAAAGAAGCAGGCTACGATAACGCATACGATCGCGATACCGCCCTTTTTATGGCCGACGCAGGTGTCGACGAAACGAATCAGTCGTTTGGAAATGCCCGCTTTTGCCATAATGTTTCCGGACAGTACAAAGAACGGAATGGCAAGGAGCAAAAATTTACTGATACCGGAATACATATTGGTTGCTACGATGGTCAGGGATGTACCGGAGTACAGGATCGCGCAGATCGAAGACAGACCAAGGCAGATGCCAATCGGGATACCAAGGATCAGAAAACAAAGAATGAAAGAAAAAGAATTGCACTGATCATTTTTCTGTCCCTCCTCTTTTGCTTTTACGAATGTATCAATCAGATATTCGATCATGTGCAGCGTCATGCAGGCTGCGCCGATCGGTACGAAAGACCAGAAAATCCATTCCGGCCAGTTTAAAACGAACGTTCTCTTTCCGTTGGCAAGCTGGGTCAGAACCTTGTCCATGCCGTATTTAAACAGAACTACGGTAAAGGCAACACTAAATGCTGTGTTGACAACCAGCAGGATTCTTCTCGCCTTCGCAGAAAGACGGTCCGGCAGCAAAGAAAGATTGACCAGTTCTCCGTCACGGGCAGCAAGCGCTGCTGCGAGAAGTGTAATCAGGACAAATACCGCAACGACAAGCTCTTCGGTAAATGACCAGGACTGATGCAGTACCTTACGGGAAAGAACGTTTCCCACCGTAAGCACAACAATCAGGATCGTGGACAGCACGAGAACCAGTTTCTCAACAAATGCCAGTCCATTCATGATTTTTTTGTACACTTTCATATGTTTCCTCCCTTTTCCCGCTGTCAGGTACAATGTTCCAGCAGGATCTATTCTTTGCCAGGCTGTATTACCGGGGTGAATTTGCAGCTGACAACAAAAAAATCCGCCCCTCAACGAGGGACGGAACTGTTCTTTTCCCGCAACCACCCTTGTCTCTTCTTTGAAACAAGCACGAATACAACGCACAAGCATACGCGGTTTCTGTAACGGGAAACTCCCGTGAAAACCTACTGGAATTCCGGCACATAGTACGATACACGGCCGATTCGTTGGGCTTTCCTTCTCCAAGATGATTTTCAATCCAGATTCGTTGCTGTCTCGCACCTTTCCGGCAGCTCTCTGAAAACGATTTGTCTGCATTTACTTTTTCTTTTCTCAGAATTTGCTTTTACACGACTGGAGCAATTTTAACGCGATTTTTGTTGATTGTCAAGAATTGGCTGGAAAATTTGTCGATTTTTTGAAAAACCGCATTTTTTTCGGTTCGGACCTTTTCTTGCATCTTTTCCATATCTTTTATATAATAATCTGCGGTATCCGAAATATGCAGCCTGATTTTTCATCTCGATCTTCCAACATCAGTCCTGCTTATTCATGAAAGGATGATTTTTATGATAAAAAACTGATTTCCTTTTTTCAAAAAGATGCAGTGCTTACCGTCTCTTTTTTCTTGCAGTGCTTTCCTGCTTTTTCTGTCCTCCCGGTCCACAGTATCTTGGCTATCTGGATTTTCATACTCTGATCCTGCTGTTCTGTCTGATGCTGATTGTCGCGGGCCTGCGGGAATGTGGCGTATTTGACTGGCTTGGCACCAGTCTTCTCCGGCATGTAAACTCAGAACGGATGGTTGCTCTGCTTCTGATTTCCCTGTGCTTTTTCTGCAGCATGCTGATTACCAATGATGTCGCTCTGATTACCTTTGTTCCGTTTGGCATTCTGCTTCTGCGAATGTGCCATATGGAGCAGAAAAAAAATACTTCTTGTCACCTTTATGACCATGGCTGCAAACCTTGGCAGTATGTTTACTCCTATCGGCAATCCGCAGAATCTTTATCTGTATTCGCTTTCCGGACTTTCCCTTTTGCAGTTTCTGCTTATGATGCTGCCTTATACTCTGGGTGCTGCAGTTCTTTTTCTGATCTGCATTTTTCTGTTTTTCTCCGGAAAAAAATTTCCGTTTCCCTGGGGAAAAAAGCGATTACTCATCCGCGGCAAATCGCAGTTTTTGCAGCTCTTTTTTTCTGCTGTATTCTTACGGTTGCCAAACTTCTCCCGCATAGTATTCTGCTTCTGATCACGATTGCCGGGATCTGCCTGGTGAACCGCAGCCTTTACCGCAGAGCAGACTACTCTCTTTTGTTCACTTTTGTGTTTTTCTTTCTTTTTATTGGAAACATGAAACAAATGGCAGCGCTTCGTATTTATCTGGAACAGATGATTACCGGACACGAACGGCTTCTTTCCGTCCTCACAAGCCAGATCATCAGCAATGTTCCTGCCGCCATGCTGCTTTCCGGATATACAAAAGAAATCCCGGAACTGATTGTAGGAACCAACCTCGGCGGCCTCGGGACTTTAATTGCATCTATGGCAAGCCTGATCTCCTATCGCCAGATTACGGCCGCAGACGCTTCCTGCCGCAAAAAATATATCCTGATTTTTACTGTTTTCAATCTTGTTTTTCTTGCTATTTTGTATCAGATACGCTAAAATAAAAAGAAGATCCGGCTGTACGGGTCTTTTTTCACGGCATTTTATACCGTCTCATTATTACTGTACTTAGCATTTTATATTGAAAAAGAAAGGGTTTCATTTATGAAGATAGATCTCAGAAACGTTCCGGATGCCGAGGTTTCCGGTATTGATCTTGCAAATGTTGACATTACTGTTCCGGCGCCGGAGACAGAACCGCAGCGTCAGTATTACTTTATGGCACTTTTAAAACAGCAGCTCGTACCGGAGCGTGCAAAACAAAACGGAAAAGAGTATCTGACTGCCTGCATCACAACCTTCGGCTGCCAGATGAACGCCCGCGATTCCGAAAAACTGGAGGGAATTCTGGAAACCGTCGGCTACCACATTGTGGAGACCGAAGATGCCGATTTTGTTGTTTACAACACCTGTACCGTCCGTGAAAACGCAAATCTGCGTGTCTACGGTCGTCTTGGACAGCTTGGCAAGTACAAAAAGAAAATCCGGGCATGATTATTTCCCTCTGCGGATGCATGATGCAGGAGCCGCTTGTTGTCGAAAAACTCAAAAAAAGCTACCATTTCGTCAACCTGATTTTTGGAACGCATAATATCTACCGCTTTGCCGAGTATCTTGTCCGGTGCATGACAGAGGACCGCATGGTGATTGATATCTGGAAAGATACCGACAAAATCGTGGAAAATCTCCCGGTTGACCGCAAATATCCGTTCAAGTCGGGTGTTAATATTATGTTCGGCTGCAATAACTTCTGCAGCTACTGTATCGTACCGTATGTGCGCGGCCGCGAACGCAGCCGGAAGCCGGAGGAAATCATCGCAGAGATCAAACGCCTCGTTGCAGACGGCGTTGTTGAAATCATGCTGCTTGGTCAGAATGTCAATTCCTACGGAAAGAATCTCGAGGAGCCGATGACGTTTGCACAGCTTCTGCGCAAGGCAAATCAGATTGAAGGGCTGAAACGCATCCGTTTCATGACCTCACATCCAAAGGATCTCTCGGAAGAACTGATCGATGCAATGCGCGACTGCGAGAAGGTCTGCCTCCATCTTCATCTTCCGCTCCAGTCCGGAAGCAGCCGTATCTTAAAACTGATGAACCGCCGTTATACCAAAGAGCAGTATCTCGACCTGGTAGACCGAATCCGCGCAAAAGTGCCGGATATTTCTCTGACAACAGATATTATCGTTGGTTTCCCTGGTGAGACCGAAGAAGATTTTCTGGAAACACTGGATGTGGTCCGCCGCGTTCGTTACGACAGCGCGTTTACCTTCCAGTATTCCAGAAGAACCGGAACACCGGCAGCTGCCATGGAAGACCAGATCCCGGCGGATGTTGTAAAAGACCGTTTTGACCGTCTTCTTGCCGAGGTTCAGGAAATTTCCCGCGAGGTAACCGCAAGACATCTTCATACCGTACAGGAAGTTCTGGTGGAAAGTATCAATGAGCAGGACGCTTCTCTTGTCACCGGCCGTATGAGCAACAATACGCTGGTTCATTTCCCGGGAGATGCTTCGATGATCGGAACGCTGCAGAACGTTTCCCTGGACGAATGCCGCGGCTTCTACTATATGGGAACGCTTGTTTAACCAAAAGACCCTGCCCGCACAGTTTTTCAGTCTTTGAAAAGACTATGTTACAAAGCTGTGCAGGCAGGGTTTTTATATATAACTTCTCCTTTTATCCTCTCACATCTGGAGTTTTCCCGGAGAGCCGCCTCTGATAAAAAAGTAGGTAATCATAAGCATAACTCCAGCTCCGACCCATGCGGAAATTTCTGCGAATGCCACTCCGCGGAACGCAAGGCGCGGTGCTAAAAGCAGCACAACCATGACGCGCATGGCAACCTCCACAATCCCGGACACCATCGGCAGAACTGTTTTTCCCATTCCCTGGCAGGCGTTTCGGAAGACAAACAGCCAGCCAAGGGCGAACAGGGCAACTCCGGTAACCGGCAGAAAGATACAGGTATAGGAAATGACTGTCGCATCATTCAGCATCAGGGATGCCAGAAACTTCGGGCAGAAAATTTCCAGTGCTGCAAAAGGAAGATTGACAAGGACAGAAAGCACGACACCTGCCCTGACTCCCTGTTTGATCCGGTCGTATTTTCCGGCTCCATAATTTTGTCCTGTAAAAGTCAGAAGTGCAAGTCCAAGTGTTATACCCGGCTGCTCGAACAGACCGCACACCTTCATACATGCAGCATAAGCTGCGACATAAGCCGTTCCCATCTGATTGACAAAAACCTGAAGGACCATACCGCCCACCGCAGTTACAGAATTCATCACAGCTACCGGCAGGCCTTTTCCAACGAGTGCGCCAAGAAGTACACCATCTGCCCTCCAGTCTGTTTTCCGCGGAAGCAGTTCTGCGGCGCGCCGGATATATACCAAACAGTAAAGGGCAGAAACTACCTGCGCCAGGACCGTTGCAAGCGCCGCTCCAAACACGCCCATGCCAAACGGAAATACAAATAGAAGATCCAGCACAATATTGACCACCGACGAAACAATCATAGAAGCCAGCGGCACTTTACTGTTTCCGACGGACCGGAGCAGCGTCATGGCAAAGTTATTAAAAATGGTAACGGTACTGCCCGCCAGAATGGTTCCAAAATAAACCAGAGTGTCTGTCATCATATCCTCCGGTGTCTGGAGAAAGACAAACAGACGGCGCATCCAAAACAGACTGCCCACCGTAATTACAATTCCAATGGCAAGGCAGATATAAACCGACATCGCAATTTCTTTCCGCAGTTTTTCGATATCATTCGCTCCAAAGGAGTGGGAAATACAGATCCCAAGTCCTCCGGTAAGCCCCATGGCAAAGCCGAGAATCAAAAAATGTACCGAACTGGTATTTCCAACCGCTGCCAGAGCCACATCTCCGATCCCCTTTCCAACGACCATGGAATCCACAAAGCTGTAAAGCTGCTGAAAAAGATTTCCGATCAGAATCGGCAGGAAAAACTGAAAAATCAGCTTCATGCTGTTGCCCTGCGTCATATCATTTGTTGTTTTTTGCATGATGATAATCTTGTAACCTTTCCTTTCTTCATTCTTTCTTGCAAATCATATAAAATCACTATATACTAAAAGAAGTTTGTTTCCATCCACAGTCAGTATGGAACATCCACTACGAACGAAAAGTGAGACATCTATGAATAACTTATATGAATATATCGACCCCATCGCCTCTCCTTATGAGGCTTTTCTTTTTGACAGCACGCGGGACTCCCTTCCGATTCCTGCTCACTGGCACTATTATGTAGAACTTCTCTACGTTCTGAAAGGAGAAATTGAGGTTTCCCTTGATAATGTGACATCCATCGGAACAGAAGGATCCGTGATCCTTTTTCCGCCCAAATGCGTTCATTCCATCGCGCTTGCAAAAGGGTCTGTTCCGGTGCAGTATGATGTGATTAAATTTGACCCCAATCTTCTGCCCACCTGCAAGACGGATGAGCTGGATCTGCGTTCGATTCTGCACGGCCTCCACACGTTCCGCTGCCCCTGTATTTTTTCTCCGGAGCAGGTACGGAAAATGGACCTTTTTCCTCTTTTTTCGGATATTCTTAAGGAATACCGGGATAAAGAGCTTGGCTATTCCATGATTCTTACAGCGGATCTTCGGAAAATCATCAGCCGTTTTGTACGGAACTGGCAAAAAAGCGGGACTTCTTTTCCGTCTCTCGGCGTGCATCCTTCCTACGAAATCAGTTTTGACCTGATTTCCGAATACATTGATTCCCATTATTTTGAAGAACTGACCGTAGAGAAACTTGCCGCCATGTGCAACATGTCGCACTCCACATTTTCCATGAATTTTTACCGCCGCTACAATATGACCTGCAAAGAATATATTACGGCAACCCGAATCAATGCGGCAGAAAACATGCTGCTTTTTTCCAGTCACGATGTTTCTTTTATTGCCAGAGAAGTCGGCTATCCGGACTGCAGCTATTTCATCCGGTGTTATAAAAAAATAAAAGGAATCACACCGAAACAGGCCAGAAAAATCCAGGCAGAAAAAATAAATAACGTTATTTTGCAGAAAAGGGCACGCATTCATTTTGCGTGCCCTTTTTCCATGCCTTATCGTTCTGCTGTCTCGTATACGCTTCGTACGCGGTATGCGCCCGATACGCCGGTTCCCTTGGCGGTGAAGTCTGCGGTCGGCATAATACGGAAGGTCTTTGTTCCTGCTTCCATATCAACGAAGTTATCGTCCAGACGAAGCACACCGTTTTCGGTCTCTACGCTGACAGATTTTGCGAAGTTCTCTGCCGTTACGGTTACGGTATCGCCGTCTACCGATACAGAAAGTTTCGGATCTGCGAAATGGTAATGCTTCGGTGCGCAGAACAGCGTCGATCCGGAAGATACGACGTTTCCATCGACAACCAGCTCATACGTCAGATGAACTTCCAGCGGATCCTGACCGTTGAAATCAAGATGCGGCATCCACTGTCCGCCGTAGGCCGGTGCGTTGACCTCGAAGGTTCCCTCTTTGACTACGGAAGAATCCGGACGGCGCAGAGACCATTTTACGGTTCCAACAATCGGCTCACCCGTCTCATTCGCAACGTGAAGGTCTGCACTGACATCGATTGGATGCGGCAGGGTGTTGACAAACGGTTTCTGATCGATCTCTCCATGCTCCTCACAGGAAAGCAGAACCGGTGCGAACATCTTCTTCTCTGCGTACTGCAGGGCTTTCCAGTTTCCGTAGTAATCGACGCTTGCCCAGGATGCTACCGGCCAGATATCGTTCAGCTGCCATACAACAGCACCCATGCAGGTACCACGGAAGCGGCGGAAATGCTCTACGCCGTAACGGATGGCATCTGCCTGAAGAAGCTGTGAGCAGTAAAGAAGCTCATCGAAATTCTTCGGATACAGATAGGTCTGTGAGATATAGTTCAGGATCTTTCCGTTGGCAGCCGTATTTCTCTGGTGCATTTCCATGACGCGTGAGAAGATGTTGCGGTCGCCGTCTTCCGTAAACCGTTTTACAGTCTGCAGGGACGGGAAGGACTGGAATCCGAACTCGGACAGGAAACGGTAATGGTGGGAACGATAAGCGGTAAACGGCTCGCTTCCGTGCCATACGCCCCAGTAATGGGTATCGCCGACATTTTCCGCATTGCTGTTTTCGTAATTTCCACCTGAAGACGGGGATGACGGCCAGTAGAATTTCTCCGGATCCTCTTCTTTGACGATGTTCGGAATGATGTACTCATACAGATGGATATAATCGTAATACTGTTTCTTGGATTTCGGCCATGCCAGCATTTCATACTGTGTCTCCATCTCATTGTTTCCGCACCACAGAGCGATACTTGCATGAGAACGAAGTCTGCGTACATTCTGACGGATTTCTGTAGAGATATTCTCCTCAAAGTGATCTGACAGCTCGTAGGAAGCGCAGGCAAACATGAAGTCATGCCAGATCAGAAGTCCTCTCTCATCGCAGACATCATAGAAGAAGTCATCGAGGAAGTATCCGCCGCCCCATATACGCAGGGAATTGAAGTTTGCTTCCTGTGCGGATTTTAACAGCAGATCGGTACGTTCTCTCGTCTGGCGGGTTAAAATATTATCCTCCGGAATGTAATCCGCGCCCATCGCGAAAATCTGCAGTCCGTTGATTTCATATGCAAAGTTGCGGCCTTTTACTGTCTTTGCTGCTTTATCGGTGATGATGATTTTCTTTTCACCGTTTGTCATAACCATGTTGTCGCCGTCGTCGTAATCTGGTGCCTGTCCGGTCATGTGCTCATCATAAGCTTCATCTTCCATCGGATCGGTATTGACCGTGATGGTGCGAAGACCCATTTTCTTCTCCCAGGTATCCAGGGTATCCTCTGCAACAAGCGCTACCTTTACCTGATACAGTGCCTGTGCGCCGTAACCGTTCGGCCACCACAGCTCCGGATTTTCTACGGTAAGAGAAGCCTGTACATGGTTGCTGCGAAGCTCACACGTAAGACCAGTCAGATTCTTTGCCGGTGCTGAATGGGTCAGCGGATCGATGCTGCTGCTTTCTGCGGTCAGAACGGTTTTTCCATCCGGAGAAGTAACCGTCATGACAATTTTTACGTTTCCGTCGGTAACTCCCGGCATCCACTCGATCTCGGCATCTGCCGTCAGGCGAACAGAATCAACAACGTTTCCGTGAACCGTTTTTCCGGTTACGTGATGCTCCTGGCCTACAAATACCTGTGCCAGACGGGCTGTTTTTACTGCGAGAACGGAAGCTTCACGGAACAGTCCTGCATCTGGAAGACGCGGGCCCCAGTCCCAGCCGTACATGCACGCTGCTTTACGGATATGCGGGAATCCCGGCATTGCATCGGAGGATCCGCCAACCGGGCATTTTGTATCTTCTTCCGCAATGAATTTGGTCGGGGAATGCAGAATCACTTTTACCTGATATACGGTATCGGCTGCATCACCTGCAACAAGATCGGTAATATCGTACTCCCAGACACGGTTCATGTTGTCTGCGGAGCCGATTTTCTCTCCATTCAGATAAACATCCGCGATCGTATCAATTCCGTCGAAATGTAAAAACAGGCGGTCCGCTTTTCTGTCTTCCTCTCCGATCACGATTTCTGTCTCGTATGCGAAATCGTTCTCCATCAGTTTCAGTGCGTCGAGTTCATTGTCACGATAAAACGGATCCGGGATCAGACCTTTTTCCAGAAGTGTGCCGTAAACGGTAGACGGAACCTTTGTCTCAATTGGAGTCTCCGGAATATCGTAAACATTTTTTCCAAGGACCGTTAAGGTCCAGTTGTCTTTCAGACATATTGTATGCATTACAGTATGTCCCCCTTTCTTACATAGTTTCTGCTTCTTCGCGTAGTTTCACCACGCTTTTTCTTTCTTCCTATCTTACTTCTTTTGTGCAGAAAATGGTACAAAAAAGCTCTTGAAAAATAGGAAAAATCTCCAAATGCACAAAAATTTTCGCAAAAACAGGAAAACAGTGAGACAAATTCTCAATCATCACTTTGACAGATTTGGAAAATGTGATAGAATAAAAACGTTGGCATCCCATTTAAAAATGCCGACATTATTTTTCGAAAAGAAAGATGAGGAAAAAACTATGATACCAGAAAGATTAGCTGCTCTCCGTGAAAAAAATGAGAGCATACGGCGTGGACGCTTATCTGGTTCCGACCGCCGATTATCATGAATCCGAATATGTAGGAACTTACTTTAAAGCAAGAACGTATATTACCGGTTTTACCGGTTCTGCCGGAACTGCTGTGATTACGCAGGACGAAGCGTGCCTCTGGACCGATGGCCGCTACTTCGTACAGGCAGCCAAAGAACTTGCCGGAACCGGCGTTACCTTAATGAAAATGGGCCAGGAAGGCGTTCCGACGGTAGAGGAATACCTGGCGGCCAATACAAAAGAGGGCATGACCATTGGTTTTGACGGCCGCGTTGTCAATGAAATGCTCGGCGAAGCACTGGAGAAAACACTTCCGGAGCGTTTTCTTTCCTATCGAAGCGACCTGATCGGTGAGATCTGGTCGGACCGCCCGGCACTTTCCGCAGAACCCGTGTGGATCCTTGATGCAAAATATACCGGTGAATCCGCTGCGGAGCGTCTTGCAAAAGTACGCGAAAAGATGAAAGAGAACGGTGCCGAAGTGCATATTCTGACTGCACTGGATGATATCGCCTGGATGCTGAATATCCGTGGAAACGATATTCCATGCAACCCGGTTGTCCTCTCCTATCTCGTACTGACAGAAACCGAGAGTCATCTGTTCATTCAGGAAGAAACCTTAAATGAGAAAGTAAAACAGTATCTTGCTGATCTTGGCATTTCCCTTCATCCATACGATGCTGTTTATGATTTTGTTTCCGGCATCACAGGAAAAACCATTCTTCTGGAGAAAGCCAAAGTCAACTACACGATCTGCCAGAGTGTCATGGGTAGCAATACAATTGTCAATGTCATGAACCCGGCTTCTTCTTTAAAAGCAGTCAAAACACCGGTTGAGATGGAAAACATCCGAAAAGCCCACATCAAAGACGGCGTTGCCGTTACCCGTTTCGTATACTGGCTAAAGAAGAATATCGGTAAAATCCCAATGGATGAGGTTTCCGTTGCTGAAAAACTGGAATCCTTCCGGAAGGAGCAGGAAGGCTTTATTGAGCCAAGCTTCGGAACGATTTCCGCTTACGGCCCGAATGCTGCTATGTGCCATTATCAGGCAACGAAAGACGATTTCTCTGTTCTGCAGCCAAAAGGCATGTACCTGGTGGACTCCGGCGGACAGTATTATGAGGGAACGACCGATATTACCAGAACAATCGTAGTTGGACCGCTGACCGAGGAAGAAAAAGAACATTTCACCATCACTGCGATGGGAACCCTTCGTCTTGGAAATGCAAAATTCCTCCACGGCTGCATCGGTATCAACCTTGATTACCTTGCAAGACAGGCATTCTGGGAGAGAGGTCTTGACTTCAATCACGGAACCGGCCACGGCGTCGGCTATCTCTTAAATGTCCATGAGCGTCCAAACGGTTTCCGCTGGAAAATGGTTCCGGAGCGCATGGAAAATGCCGTTCTCGAGGAAGGTATGCTGACCTCCGACGAACCAGGTATCTATATTGAAGGAAGCCACGGTATCCGTACCGAGAACCTGATGCTCTGCCGCAAAGCAGAAAAGAACATGTATGGCCAGTTCATGCGCTTTGAGTTCGTTACCATGGTTCCGATCGACCTCGACGGTATCGATACGCAGTATATGACGGAGAAAGATGTCGAGCTGCTGAATAATTACCACAAAGAAGTGTATGAGAAGATTTCTCCTTATCTGGAAGGGGACGAAAAAGAGTGGCTGAAAGAAGCCACCCGCACGATTTCCAAATAAGATGCAAAAACGCTGTTCTGTGTTTTGATGATACAGAGCAGCGTTTTTTATTATAATACTTTCGATAAAAACTCTTTGAGCCGGGGATGCTGCGGATTTGCGAAGAACTCCTGCGGCGTATTCTCCTCCTGAATATTTCCCTCGTTGATAAAGACCACGCGGGTTGCCACTTCTCTTGCAAAACCCATTTCATGCGTTACGACAACCATCGTCATGCCTGATTCAGCAAGTTCCTTCATAATTTCAAGAACCTCTCCTACCATCTCCGGATCGAGTGCAGAAGTCGGTTCGTCAAACAGCATGACATCCGGATTCATCGCAAGGGCGCGCGCGATGGCGATTCGCTGCTTCTGTCCGCCGGAAAGGCTTCCCGGATAGGCATCTGCTTTGTCCGGCAGTCCGACACGGGTCAGAAGCTCCATCGCTTTTTTCTCTGCTTCTTCCGGTGTCATTAGTTTTAATGTCACCGGAGCGAGCAAGATATTTTCCTTAACGGTTTTGTGCGGAAACAGATTGAACTGCTGGAATACCATTCCGATCTTCTGACGCACATGGTCAATGTCAGTTTCCGGCGCCGTGATGTCAACGCCCTCGAAGTAAATTTTTCCGCCGGTTGGAATTTCCAGACGGTTTAAGGAGCGCAGAAACGTCGATTTTCCGGAACCGGAAGGACCGATAACGGCGACAACTTCTCCCTGACGGATCTCTGTGCTGATTCCGTCTAAAACTTTATTATCCTCGAAGCTCTTCTGCAGATTTTCAACTTTAATTAATACTTTTTCGTTAGTGGTCACTCTTACGCAGTCTCCTTTCCAGTTTGCCCATGAAATAGGTCAGAATCATAACAAGAATCAGATAAAAGATCGCTGCGGAGAGAAGCGGAACCAGCGCATCGTACGTACGGCTCTGTACCAGAGTTGCTGCTTTTGTAATATCGATGGTTCCAATATAGCCGATGATGGCGGTCTCTTTCAACAGCACGATCATCTCGTTGATCAGCGCCGGAAGAACATTTTTAAACGCCTGCGGAATGATAATCAGACGCATGGTCTGTGCCGAATTTAAACCAAGGCTTCGTCCCGCTTCCGTCTGTCCTTTATCCACAGACATGATTCCGGAACGGAAGATCTCGGCAACGTACGCACCGGAGTTAATACCGAATGCAATTCCGCCGATCACGATATTGTTCAGGTTTACGGTTGCAAAAATAACGGAATAGAAAAACAGAATCTGAATCATGGACGGCGTTCCGCGGATGATCGTCAGATAGACGCGCGCAACGATGTTCAGAAGTTTTAATTTACCGGTCTGCTCGTGTGTCGAGCGGATCAGTGCGATAAGAAGTCCGAGCACAACACCGATGCACAGCGCAAGCACCGTGACAAGCAGTGTCGTCTTCAGACCGGTCAGCCACCATTCTGTAGCACCATTGTCTACAAAGTAGCGGTTGAACTGATGATGTAAATTTTCCATATGACACATCTCTCCTTTGTGTTTTTAACTGCGGGATCTGCAACCGGCAGTTTCCTTACAGCGCAATCGAAAAACGAACGGCCGCGCCTTTTGTCTGGCGGACAGCCGCTCGTTTCTATCCCCTGATTCCAGATTGCCCCGTACTTCGTACTCTCGCAGTCCTTATCACTATGTTATTACTTTCTGACAATGACAACCTGTGTTGCATCTGCATAAGTATCCGTGAAATCAACGCTTTCTTCCCGTTCTGGAGTAACGGTCATTCCGGCTGCGCCGAAGTCTGCTTTTCCACTGTTGACAGATGCAAGGATGGTTTCAAATGACATATCCTCGATTTTCAGCTCATAACCAAGCTTGTCGCAGATTGCCTTGGAAATGTCGGCATCGATACCAACGATATCATTTCCCTCTTTGTACTCCCACGGCTCGAACTCAGCGTTGGTTGCCATGGTAAGCGTTCCGTTGGAACGGTCCACGTCTGCCGGGGACTCATACGGATGCTGGCCGACTTCATCACCAATGTAGTTGCTCATGATCTCATCAAGAGTTCCGTCCTCTTTCAGCTCTGCCAATGCAGTGTTGAACTCGTCTCTTAACTCATTTCCTTTTTTGAAGCACATCGCGTACTCTTCGGTATCAAAAATGCCTTCTACAATTTTCAGATCATCGTTTGCTGCAACGAATTTTTCTGCCGGCAGGGAATCGATGACAACACAGTCAATCTTTCCGTTTTTCAGTGCCTGAATAGCATCGGCGCCTTTGTTGTAACGCTGCATCTGGGAATCTGCATTAACGGCATCGCTCGCCTGAGAATCACCTGTTGTTCCGGTCTGTACACCAATCTTCAGATCTGCCAGATCCTCTACGGATGTTACTTCTACTTTCTTTGCGGTAGATGCAGAACTTCCGCAGCCTGCCATCGAAACAGCAAACAAAACGGACATTGCAAGTGCTGTTGCTTTTTTTGCAAAATTCATTTTCATAATAATCTCCTTCTCTCCTCATGTAATGTATATTTATTCACTTTCCCTTATTATAACAGCATCTTTCTGAAATGCAAGGAAAACGGAAAAAAGCAACAGAAATACAAAAGACAGCCCGGGGGTTCTTCCATGGCTGTCTTTCCGTTTTTGTATTCAGTCCGTATTTTTTCCGTCTGCTGCTGTGCAGCGCAGGATCCGCTGAATGCTCTTTTCCGATAAAGCATATTCCTCTGAGAGTTCGGAAACTCTGCTTCCGTTTTGATGTTTCTCGCAAATTTCCCGGCACCGGATGCTCCTTTGCCCATTCCTAGGCTTCCACACTGCTCCCGAAGAGCTTTAAGGCTTCCATCCCTTCCAGTCCCTCTGTATTTGTTCGTCGTCTACACAAATGATGTTCATCTGGTATCTCTCCTGCCTTGTCCTGTTCTAATTGCTTTTCATCCATTCTTCATAAATGGAGGCACTGTATCCCTGTTTCTTTTTACTCTGATACATTGCCCGGTCCGCCTTTCTGTATAGCTGGTCAAAAGAAACTTCTTCCGATACCTCGCAGAAACAGGCACCCAGGCTGATTTCTATCTGCTTCCCCTTCATTTCCGCAATCGTAATCTGGCTGATGTTATGAAAAAGTCTTTCGAAAAATCTCTCTGCCGCCGCTTTCTCCCGCATTTCCGGCTTGACACTCCCCACAGCTAAAGCAGGGGGATTCTTGTTTCTTCCACTACTGCATTGACGAATACCTTACGGTACTGCAATGTCTTACACAGTGTCCACAAGCTATGTTTATCCTGTTCCCGTATGCCCTGCGGTACAGCTTTTCATCTTTATGCAGACTGCATCTGCAGTGCTTTTTTCAGAATATTAATGCCTGCATTCGTATCCCGGTCATGAACTGCATGGCATTTCGGGCACTCCCAGATACGAATGCTCAGATTTTTTATCCGTGGATTTCTGTAGCCGCAAGAGCTGCAGGTCTGACTGCTCGGATACATCGTTGGTACTCTGTGAAGTTCATTTCCATACCAGCTGGCTTTATATTCCAGCATTTCGAAAAACTTTGCCCAGGAAACACTTGCTATGGATTTTGCCAGTTTATGGTTCCGGATCATTCCCTTCACGTTCAGATCCTCGACACAGATGGTTTGGTTTTCGCGCACCAGCATCGTTGACTGTTTCTGCAGGAAATCATTCCGCTGATTGGCTATTTTCTCATGCACTCTGGCCACCCTGAGCCGCTGCTTCCCGCGGTTATGGGAATCTTTCTGCTTCCGGGAAAGTCTGCGCTGTTCTCTTATGAGTTTTCGCATGGCGCGTTCCAGATATCTGGGATTTGATACCGTATTTCCATTGCTGTCAGAATAGAATGCTTTGATTCCGACATCAATTCCAATCGTTCCTCCAGCATTTGGGCGTGGTTCCGGTTCGAAATCAACATTTAAGACTGCAAAATATTTTCCGGCCGGTGTGTACTCAACGGTTACGTGATTAATTTTTCCCACTTCCATCGACTGGCGTATTTTGACAAATCCAAGTTTCGGAAGTTTGATATATCTTCCCACAATACGGATATTATCTTTTTGATTGACCGTTCTGTATGACTGGAACCGGTTATGTTTGCTCTTGAAGGTTGGATAGGAAGCACGTTTTTGAAAGAAATTCACAAAGCTCCGGTCGAGATCCCGCAGAGACTGCTGTAAGGCAATGGAATCTGCTGCTTTCAAAAAAGCAAACTCCTCCTGTCTTTTCAGTTCGGTCAGCATGGCGGAAGTCTGGGTATATCCAATCTTCTTCCCTTCTTCATAGCTTTCCTTGCGCATGGCAAGTCCCCGGTTGTAGATCAGCCGGCAGCATCCCAGCGTCTGGTGGATGAAGTTTTTCTGTTCTCTGTTCGGGTAGATCCTGAATTTGATCCCTTTTTGCATTAGCCCATCTTATCCTTTTGTCTCTGCGATGTTTTCTGGTTTTCGATATACTGTTTTACTGCTTCCAGCGGGGCACCGCCAACGGTAGATACAAAATAGCTGTTTGTCCAGAGCGTCGGCATTTTCGTTTTGAGACAGGGAAATTCCTGTCTTAAAATTCTGGACGTATAGCCTTTGAACGATTTTACAGCTTTGTGGATTCCAAACTGAGGATCTACTTCCAGCAGCATATGAACATGGTCTGGCATGATCTCCATTTCCAGAATGTCTACAGAAAGATTTGCAGCATACTCTGTGAGCAGCTCCTTCAGCCGGACATCTACACCGTTCGTTAATACTTTTCGTCTATATTTGGGACACCATACTACATGGTATTTACAGGAATAGACGACATTATTGTTTGATTTATATGTTGTGTTCATGTTTGTATGATACAATATTTTATCAATTAACACAATTGTATTTGTCCATCTTCAATTACTTGCGTAAATTCGATGGACGCGTCTTATATCCCCATAGCTGAAGCAAGGGGTTTTACGACGCATTGGATAAAAATTGCTGCAAGGGCAATCCATTCAGCAAGATCTATCACATTCAAACCAGATAGTTACTCACATACACAATACCTCTTTCCAGACTCCCC
>ENA-OQOA01000120-OQOA01000120.1-human-gut-metagenome-genome-assembly--contig:-NODE-120-length-44679-cov-7.320569_pt1 | contig 44679 bp, 34 predicted proteins | sample MGYA00242633_ERZ504888 | MGnify/ENA primary metagenome ERZ504888 (study PRJEB26092, sample SAMD00036372) | human gut metagenome | host: Homo sapiens | study: EMG produced TPA metagenomics assembly of...
CTGCGATTGGCCCTGGCGAGCTTGGAGCAGTCCCACGTTGACCTGGTCTTTGCCGTCCTGCAGCTGCTCCGATTGGTCTTCAAGCTGTGTGAGCTGGTCTTCGAGGCTCTGCTTGGTGGTTTTCGCCTGCTTGCGCTGGGTTTTCAGCTCCTCCGTCTGCTCGGTGATCTGCATCTGCGCGTCGTCGAGCTGCCGGTAGGCGTCGGTCTTCGCCTGGTCGAGCTTCTTCTGCGCGGCGTCCACGAGAGTCTGCCGGCGTTCGTTCTGCTGCTTGGTCTGCACCGTGGCTTCGATGCGGTCGGCGACATCGCGGACCAGCGTGTCATAGTCGTCGCCGAACGCGTCCTCGTCGGTCGAGCCGCTCACGGTCAGGCTGATAGCGGTGTAGATGTCTCCTGTCACGCCGTCGCTCGGCGCGAAGAACGTGTAGTCGGACGCGAGCGAGTTGCGGAATGCCTTGGCGCCGCTGTATCCGTCCGGATTGCTCAGGTCCTTGGGGTCTATCACCGTGCCGGTGATGGTCAGTTCGGTCGGGAAGCTCGGCGCCGATTGCGATGCATCGGCTTGCTCGTCCGTCGGTTCCGTGCCGTTCGCGCCGCTGTCGGCGGAGTCCGTATCCGAAACGGTCGATGTCGCAGTGCCGGTGTCGACCGGGGTGACGGTCAGCGAGTCGCCGACTGCCATGCCACTGTCGGCGAGGAACTTTTTGGTGACCGCGACCTCACCAGCCTTGCTCGGAATGCGGCCGTCCTGTAGGTACGGCTGGTCGAGGCCATTCACGCCGATCTCGTTGATGGTGACGGTTTTGTCGGTGCCCTTGACGTCGGCTTCGACGCTCTGGCTGCGTTCCGGCTGCACGACATCGACTCCGCGGACCTGCTTCAAGGCCGCAACGTCATCATCGGTCAGGCCGTAGGTCGACAGCACCTGGATATCGTGCAACCGTTGCGCGTCGTAGAACCGGTTCGCGGCGCGGAACGTGTCACGGCAACCGGCGTAGATGCCGGTCATCACCGCCACCCCAAGCAGCGAGATCACGGCGATGGACAGAAACCGTTTCCACCCGTGCAGCCACGAGCGCATCGTATCCTTGACGAACGCCCCCGACAGCGAGCGCCCACGAGACGGCCTGCCGCCCGTATCGGTGTCGGACGCCAAGTCGTAGATTCCGGGAATCACCTCGGTGGGCACATCGGACGCGGGCGACCACCCGGCAGAATCACCGTCCGCCTTCCGACCTTTGTTCCTATGCGCATGCCGTCCCATCACAGCACCTACCATTCAATGTCGGCGATCGGTGTCGGCGCGGGATTCACATCCTCGCCCACCACCTTGCCGGAGCGGAAGCGGACGACCTTGTGCGCCATCGGAGCGAGCGCGGAGTTGTGGGTGATGATGAGCACCGTCATGTTCTCGTCACGGCAGATGTCCTGCAGCAGTTGCAGGACCTCCTTGCCGGTCTCATAGTCGAGCGCGCCGGTCGGCTCGTCGCACAGCAGCAGCTTCGGCTTCTTGGCGATTGCGCGCGCAATGGACACGCGCTGCTGTTCTCCGCCGGACAGTTGCGCCGGGAAATTGCTCAGCCGGTCGCCCAGGCCGACCTTGTGCAGGGTGTCGGCCGGGTCGAAATGGTCGGGGCAGATCTGCGACGCGAGTTCGACGTTCTCCAATGCGGTCAGATTCGGCACGAGATTGTAGAACTGGAAGACGAATCCGATGTCCATCCGCCGGTAGGCTATGAGGTCGCGTTTGCGCAGTCCGGTGATGTCGCGGCCGCCGACGACCACGCGCCCGGAGGTGGCGGTGTCCATGCCGCCAAGGATGTTCAGCGCCGTGGTCTTGCCCGCGCCCGACTGCCCGAGGATCACCGTCAGCTCGCCTCGGTCGGCGGTGAAACTGGCCTCGTCCAGCGCGCGGATCGTGGTGCGCCCGGACGGGTATTCCTTGACCACGCGGTCGAATTCGATATATGCCATCATGCACCTCCCCGCACACGCAACAGATGTTATACTCAAGTAAAACAACACTATGTCGGTTTCGCAACCAACAGTCGGATTGCCGAATGTCGGGCAGGAATCCGCCGGCGCGAGACCATACGAGGCAAGGACCAGCCATGGCCAAGGAACTGACCGAAAGCCGCCGCACCCGTTACACGCGGAAGGCGATGCAGGACGCGCTCATCGACCTGATGCGCGAACGGCCGCTCGGCAGCATCACCATCAAGGCGCTGTGCGAGCAGGCGGACGTCAACCGCTCCACGTTCTACGCGCACTACGACAGCATCGAGGAGCTGCTACACGACATCGAGGACGAAACGATGGCATGGGTCACGACCGCGCTCGACCAGCTGCTCATGCAGCCTGACGCGGCCGGCGTCGAGCACGTCATCGAGCACATCTGCCGCTATATCGCCGACAACCGCAACCATCTGCAGGTGCTGATGAGCCCTACCGCCGACCTGGATTTCCAGCAACAGCTGCTCGGCCTGATCTACAGCCGCCGTTCCGTCGCCGAACAGATGCAGCCCGCCTCCAGCGACCCGGCCGAAGCGCAGATGCGCATGCGGTTCGCCGTATCCGGCAGCATCGGACTGCTGCAGTACTGGCTCGCCACCGACCTCGCCGCCCCACCAGAAACCGTCGCCCACATCATCTTCACCATGGGTATGCCCGGCGCCCGGTGAGACAGACGATTCCGGCCTCGGCCCACCCGGAATCATACGGCCAGAGTGCTGCAGCGGCACTAGACGAATCGGAGATGCTGGTCACAAGGAATCGACGGGGCATGACATATTCTTCACACCGGCACAGATCCTTTGCATAATCGCGATTTAGTAAATCACGATTATGCAAACGTGATGCTAGGCGCTCAATCGCAGACATGTTGCGGCAAAATTGGGCTATCTGCATCTCAAGGGGTTGATGGCGCTCTTCCGGAACATCTATCTGCGTTTCGAGGGGTTGGTAGCCGAGTATAAACGCCCTCAAGACCGCATGATTCCAATGGCAATTGGTGCTCAATACTCCGGGTATCATGTTTTGGCAACCCCCTGAAACTCAGATAGATGTTCGGCGAACACGAAATCACCCCCTTGAAACGCAGATAGCCACGAAAAGTCGACGCCGCGACGATGAGGAAGGCTCAGACCGTGACCGTGGTGCCCACCGCGGCATGACGCACCCCGATGAGCCGATGCGGGAGACAAAACGGCGCACGGTGACGTCGACTCGTCAGCGGATGGCATAGAATGGCGGTCGTGCCGATATCGGCCTGCGTTGTGGCGGGTGCGGCGATCACGGCATCACGGCCCGGCCCCACCGGCGATGACGGCAATGTCGAAGACGGGCGCGAGCGGGTCAACGACGGGCAGACGGCCAATGCCGCGAGCAGTCGCCGGCGTGCGGCAACGATGGAGAGGAACCGATGAGCAAGAACACCATGCACGACAGCACGGCGACGGCCTCCCGCCCCGGCACCGGCAACACGCCGGCACCGGCGGCGTTGCGCAAATCGTTGAAGAACCGGCATGTCCAGCTGATCGCGCTGGGAGGGGCGATCGGCACCGGACTCTTCTATGGCTCCAGCGAGTCGATCGCGTTGGCAGGCCCGTCAATCCTGCTTGCCTATCTTGTGGGCGGGTTGGCTATCTTCATGATCGTGCGGGCGCTGGGCGAGATGTCGGTCGAAGACCCGAGGGCCGGTGCGTTCAGCTACTACGCGACCCGCTACTGGTCGAAGCGCGCCGGCTTCGTGAGCGGCTGGAACTACTGGTTCAATTACATTCTGGTGTCGATGGTGGAGCTGAGCGTGGTCGGCTCGTTCGTCAACTACTGGTTTCCCGCGATTCCGCAATGGGTGTCGGCCGCGGTGTTTCTCGTCGTGATTGCGGCGATGAACCTGCTGGGGGTGAGCAAGTTCGGCGAGTTCGAATTCTGGTTCGCGATCATCAAGATCGTCGCGGTGATAGCGATGATCGTCAGCGGGCTCGCGGTACTGATTGCCGGACTGCCAACGGATTCCGGCGTCAAGGCGAGCTTCTCGAACTGGTTCGCGCTCGATGGCGGCGTACTCCCCCACGGCCTGCTGCAGCAAAGTGCCGACGGCCAATGGACCGGACTGTTGATGGCGTTGGTCGTGGTGATGTTCAGTTTCGGCGGCACCGAGCTCATCGGCATCACGGCCGGCGAGACCGAAGATCCACGCAGAACCATTCCCCGCGCGACGAATGGCATCATCTGGCGCATCCTGGTGTTTTACATCGGCGCACTCGGCGTGATCATGGCCGTGGTGCCGTGGAACACGATCGACGGCACGACCAGCCCGTTCGTGCAGATCTTCGACTCGGTGGGTGTGCACGCGGCCGCCGGCATCCTCAACTTCGTGTGTCTGACCGCGGTGATGAGCGTGTACAACTCCGGCCTGTACGCCAACTCCCGCATGTTGTACTCGCTGGCCAGGCAGGGCAACGCGCCCGAAATCCTCGGCAAGCTCAACTTCCACGGCGTACCGGTTGTCGGGGTGCTCGCTTCCGCGGCCATCACCGCGCTGGCCGTGGTGGTCGTGTTCCTGTGGCCCGATTTCGCGTTCAATTATCTGATGTCGATCGCCACGATTGCTGGCGTTATCAACTGGTCGATGATCATGGTCACCGAGATTCATTTCCGTCGCCGTGTGGCGGCCGGAGACGGGCCCGGCGAGCTGGCCGGGCTCACCGGAGACGAGGCTCTGGGACGCATCCATTTCAAGCTGCCGTTCGCCCGCGTGATGCCGTATGTAGTGCTCGCATTCCTGGCATTCGTCGTGGTGCTCATGTGCTTCTCGTCCAGCTATCGCGTCGCCGTCATCGCCGGTGTGGTGTGGCTTGCGATTCTGCTGACCGCATACCAGGTCACGCAGACGTGCAAGACCGTCCGCCCTTAGTCGCGCACATCCCGCGGATGGAGCCATGGCCGCCGCACGCGCGAACAGAGCCGGAACGGCTCACGAGCGCACAGAGCCAGCCCACCATAATCCGACACGCCGAACACAAGTCACAACGAAGTCCCCACAAACCTTGTGAGCCGCCATTTTCCTTGGTTTAGCGCGAGACCACCTTCCCAGGACCCGCGAATATCGCCGGAAGCCAGGCAAAGGCCTTACTTCTCGACCATGCTGACGCTGATAATGGTGTGCAGTGTCATCGCACTGGCACATGCACAACCAAGGAGGGCTCCATCATGTTCATTCCCCGGTACTACGAGAGTCTCGGCCATCTACATGTCGGCACGCAGCCGAACCGCGCGTATTACGTGCCCGCGTCCACGCCGATGGACACGGTCGGCGAGAATCGCGTGAATTCCGACCGTTTCATGCTGCTGAACGGCGACTGGGATTTCAAGTATTATGCGAGCATCTACGACTTGGACGCCGAGGTCTCCCGACTGCGCGCCGCCGGCCGCCCGGTGTTCTATGACGTGGATTTCGGCGGGGATGACGCACCGGAGAACGCCGATCCGCGCACTGCCGCCACGGGTGCGCTGGCGGCGGACGGCTTCACGACGACGCCGGTGCCGAGCGTGTGGCAGAACCATGGTTTCGACCGCCACCAGTACACGAATTTCGACTATCCGTTCCCGTTCGACCCGCCGTTCGTGCCGCAGGACAACCCGTGCGGCGTGTACCTGTGCGATTTCATGCATACGTCCGATCCTGACGCACCCTGCACGTACCTGAATTTCGAGGGCGTGGATTCGGCGTTCTATGCGTGGGTGAACGGCGAGTTCGTCGGGTATTCGCAGGTGTCGCATTCGACCAGCGAGTTCGATGTGACCGACGTGCTGGAGGACGGCGTGAACACGCTGGCCGTGCTGGTGCTGAAGTGGTGCGACGGCAGCTATCAGGAGGATCAGGACAAGTTCCGCATGAGCGGCATCTTCCGTGACGTGTATCTGCTGGACCGTCCCGAGTATGCGATTCGTGACATGTTCGTGCATACGTCGATTTGGCGCAATGTCGATTCCGCGCTGGTTGAGGCCGGCATCAGCGATGACGAATATGATGCGTCGCCGGTCGATCACGCGACGGTCGACGTGGATTTCGCGTTCTTCGACGATGCGGATGTGCCGGTCAAGGTGCAGCTGTTCGATGAGGATGGCGAGCTGGTGGCAGAGACGGCCGCGGAGCCGATCGATGATCCGATGGCCGGGGACGAGGACGACGTGACGGTTCGGACACAGCCCGACGCGAGCGAAGCCGACGACGCGACCGGCACTGGCAGCGACGACACCGCCGCGGACGACGAAGAAGAAGGCGTCATCGAGTCGATCGACGACGTGGCCGCCATCGACGATGACTCCACGGACGCACAGGCCGCACTGCGCATCGCGTCGGTGACCGGCACGCTCGCCGGCGGCGCGAACGGAACCGGATTCACCGGAGACAGCGCGTTCGCCCCGACCGCGCACGCATCCCTGGCAGTCGACGACCCGCATCTGTGGACCGCCGAGACGCCGTACCTGTACACCATCGTGTACACCACCGCGAACGAGGTCATCACCGCGCTCGTCGGCATCCGCGAGGTCAGCGTGGATGGCAATGTGGTCAAGGTCAACGGCAAGCCGATCAAGCTCCACGGCGTCAACCGGCACGACAGCGACCCGGTGACCGGCCCGGTCATCAGCGAGGAGCAGCTCATGCGCGACCTCACGCTGATGAAGGAGCACAACGTCAACGCGATCCGCACCAGCCATTACCCGAACGCGCCGCACTTCTACGACCTGTACGACCGTCTCGGCTTCTACGTGGTGGCCGAGGCTGACAACGAGAGCCACGGCGCGATGCGCGGCGTGCATCCGGACGAGAGCGACGCGGCTGTCAACAAGCGCTGGAACCGGCCTATCGCCGACAACCCCGCGTGGATCGCGCCGACCGTTGACCGCGCGCAGCGCAGCGTGGAGCGCGACAAGAACCATGCGAGCATCATCTTCTGGTCGATGGGCAACGAGTGTGCGTACGGCTGTACGTTCGAGGCGGCGCTGCTGTGGACGCAGACCTTCGATCCGAGCCGCCTGACGCACTATGAGAGCGCCCGGTATGTGGATGAGGGACAGGAGTGCGATTACAGCTATCTTGACGTACACAGCCGTATGTACCCGTCCGTCGAGGAGATCGACCAGTACTTCTCCGAGGAGGGGCCGCGCACGCCGGACGGGCTGCGCGACGGCAGCAACGGCGATGACGGCGACAACGGCGTCAAGCCGTACGTGCTGTGCGAATTCTGCCATGCGATGGGCAACGGCCCGGGCGATCTGGAGGATTATTTCACGCGCATCCAGCGTTATGACGGCCTGGTCGGCGGCTTCATCTGGGAGTGGTGCGACCATGCGATCGACCGTGGCACGAACGCGGCCGGCGAGCGCGAGTACGCGTACGGCGGCGATTCGGGCGAGTACCCGCATTTCGGCAATTTCTGCATGGACGGCTTGGTGTACCCGGACCGCACGCCGCATACCGGGCTGCTGGAGTTCAAGAACGTGTATCGGCCGGTGCGCGTGACCGGTTTCGACGCGGCCGCGGGCACGGTGACGCTGCACAATTACCTGGACTTCCTGGATGCCGCCGACGCGGTGTTCATGACGTTCGAGCTGCTGGTGGATGGCGCGGAGACCGCATGGGCTGCGTGGGAGAGTGATCCTGCGGCGGGCGCGACGTTCCGGGAGGAGCATCCCGGCAATTACACGCCGTCGATGCCATCGATCGCGCCGCATGGTGACGCGGTCGTCGACATACCGGCTGAGATCCTTGATGCCATACCCGAGGCCGGGAACGTGACAATGCTGGTGAAGTACTATCAGGCGACGGACACCGAGACACTGCCGATCGGCTTCGAGCTCGGCTTCGACGAGGTCGCCGTGCCGACCGCGGATCCACGCAATCAGACGGTCGTCGCCGCGCTGGCCGATATCGCCGATGGCATCGGCTCGGATGACGATGTCGACGACGTTGCCGATGACGGCACCGATAGCGTAGAAGGCGCCGACGATGGAGCGAACGATGCCGCGGATGCCGGCTACGACGACGTCGTGCTGGCAGACCCGCTGACCGTCATGCAGACCGATGCCTCGATCACCGTGGAAGGCTCGACGTTCCGGTATGTGCTCGACCGCCGTACCGGCCTGTTCTCGTCGATGTCGTTCGCGAACCGGTCGCTGCTTAACAGGCCGATGGAGCTGAACGTGTGGCGCGCTCCCACCGACAACGACCAGTACATCAAGGCCGATTGGATTCGCGCCCAGTATGACCGCGCTCAGGCGCGCGCGTACGAGGTCGGTGTACTGGTCGATGAGGATGACATCATCGCCAAGCCCGAGTCGATTGAACTGCGTGCGGACGATGAGGATGCGCCGGTCGCCTCGTTTGGAGACGATGCGATCCTCGACGACGGCAACGTCAACGCCGGCGACGTGAGCGCCATGGCGACGTCCGAGGACGGCTCGGTGGTGGTCGACGGCCAGGTGACGATCCATGCGACGATGGCGCTGGTGGCGCCGATTGTGCAGCGCATCGCCGACATCGACGCCGACTGGACCATCGCGCCCGACGGTTCGGTGGCGCTGCGCATGCATGTGATGCGCGACACCGATTTCCCGTTCCTGCCGCGTTTCGGCCTGCGCCTGTTCGTGCCGAAGCCGATGCGGCAGATCGCCTATTGCGGTCTCGGCCCGAACGAAAGCTACATCGACAAGCGCCGGTCCAGCTATCATGGCGTGTTCTCCGGCACTCCCGAATCGCTGTTCGAGCCGTATATCAAGCCGCAGGAGAACGGCAACCATCACGACTGCGATTGGGCGAGCATCGCCAGCGATGACGCCGAGCTGCTGGTGCTCCGTGCCGGTGACCATGCCTTCGACTTCCAGGCGCTGCCTTACACCCAGGAGGAGCTGACCGCCAAGGCTCACAACAGCGAGCTGAAGCCGGCGGATTCGACGGTGGTGTGCGTGGATTACATGCAGTCCGGCATCGGGTCCAACAGCTGCGGTCCCAAGCTGCACGAGAAATACCGCCTCGACGACGCGGAGTTCGATTTCGATCTCGTCCTGCGCCCGCAGGCGCTCTGAGGCGTTGGGTACGGGTATCGGATCAGTCACATGATCCGATACCCGTACCCGTGCACGGCGGAAGCCCGCAATACCGTCACTGTGTGCGGGGTGCGTCACCGTGTGCGCCCTCTCTCAGTGGCGCAACTCGCAGAACCGTTGAAAAATAAGGGATTTACATGGGCGTCACTGTGTGTGAGGACGCACAGAGTGACGCACTCCGCACACAGTGACGCGTTCCTCCATCCGCAGAGCAGCACCACACGCAGCATCTCCGCCAGTTACATATCCACATTCGCTACATCACTGTGGATAACCGATGAGTTATACACTTATCCACAGATTTGAGGCGGCCGGTGGCGCACCGCAGATTATCATGCTTACATTCAATCCATGAATACGAATCAGCACACCCCTGTCAACTCCAGCGCAACAGTCGCGAACAACTATCTTGCGCGCTCACTGCGCCAGCTGCAATCCACGACGTTCCTGCATTGCATGGAACACTCACGAAAAACCATCAACACCTCGCCACCGGTCTATACCGGTATGACCGCATTACGTCTGGCAGGCATAGAGACACCGCTATGTTCAAGATTTGAAGCCGTGAAGTTCCAAGTACTGTACGTTGGGGAGCCAACCAAGAGATCCGGACGGAAAGATACGTCCTACCTGAAATGCCCGCCATCGTTGACGGGCATCGCCCACCTCACATGGACTCACGACAACATCACCATCGTCTACACGCACCCGCTGATGACATGGGCACTGCTGGCGCCGTATCTCACGCAAATCGAGGTAATCGTTCTGGCGGATGCCATACTGCGCGCGTCATCAGGCTCCATGACGGTCGCCAATATCTCGCGGTTCCTTGATGGAGCAGACGCGTTCCCGGGCAGAAGGAAATGCATTGATGCTCTCGTTTTCCTCGATGCCGTGACTGACTCCACCATGGAATGCCGCTGCACTCTCGTGATGCTGCGACATGGATTGCCGCAGCCGGTCAAACACTGGAAGATACTCATTCCGGAGTTGGCTCACGAGGCGACAGTCGATATCGCATACCCCAAACAACGGGTCATCATCGAATACGATGGAGACGCGCATCGCCGCGACAAACGACAATACCGATGGGACGAACGCAAGAGGCAGGCTTTGCGGGCGATGGGATATACAGTCATCGTCGTCTTTGCCGATGATATATTGACCTCGCAGGGGCGGCGACGATTCGCGCAAAGGGTGGCGAAAGCCCTTGACACCACCTGCCGGAATAGACCACACCCGAAATTCCGGGCACTGCTGGCAGATGATCGTGCTGAGACGGCCCGTCAGCGGCAACGTAGGTACCGCGCCAGAGAACGCCGCAAAGGGCGCCGCGTATGAGTCGGGCATCGCGGAAGACGACAGCGAACGAGCCTCGGCGCTGATACCACCAGCGTCGGATCCTGCAACTCGCACGTGATCATACGAAACATGCGAATCGTGCGACACAACCATGGTTATCGACCGTCACTGTGTGCGGATTGCGTCACTGTGCGCGACCTCTCTCAGTGACGCAATCTGCAGAACCGTTGAAAAATAAAGGGTTTACACAGGCGTCACTGTGTGCGAGGGCGCACACAGTGACGCAATTTGGCGTGATAGCAACCCTTGATATTCGTAATGTGTTCGTAAGCACATTGCTTACGAACACATTACTAGGACCAGATAAACGAAAGGTCGTTGTCTTCGGCGATGAACGACGAAAACAACGACCTGAGTCATGCGGTAAGGCCTGGCTTTACAGCTCTACGGTCTTACGGCCTCACAGCTTCAGAAATCACTGCACCTGGGCGCGGGCGATCTTGCCGGTGAAGGAGTTGGCCTCGTCGGCGTCCTTCACGGCGTCCTTGTTCCAAGAGAACATGGCGCGCAGCTTCGGGCCGACGGTCTCGATGCGCACGTTGGAGTACTCCTCCTGCAGCGCCTTGAACTTCGGAGCGCCGGCGTCCTGGTCGTCGATGAACTCCTTGGCGAAGGAGCCGTCCTGGATGCGCTTGAGCTGGTACTGCATGCGCTCACGGACGTGCTCGTCGATGCAGGTGTTGGTGTAGTCGCCGTACTGGGCGGTGTCGGAGCAGGACCAACGGGCCTTGTTCAGACCGCCTTCGTTCATGAGGTCGACGAGCATCTTCAGCTCGTGGCAGACCTCGAAGTAGGCGATTTCAGGCTGGTAACCGGCGTCGGTGAGGACTTCGAAGCCCATCTCGACGAGCTTGTTCACGCCACCCATGAGCACATTCTGCTCGCCGAACAGATCGGTCTCGGTCTCCTCGGTGAAGGTGGTCTTGATGGCGCCTGCACGCAGAGCGCCCAGAGCCTTGGCGTAAGCCAGGGTGATGTCCCAAGCGTCGCCACGTGGATCCTGCTCAACGGCCACGACGACCGGGACGCCACGGCCGGCGGCGTACTCACGACGCACGATGTGGCCCGGGCCCTTCGGAGCGACCATGAACACCGGGTGATCCTCGGAAGGCTTGATGTAGCCGTAATGGATGTTGAAGCCGTGAGCGAAGGCCAGGGCAGCGCCCGGCTTGATGTTGGGCTCGACGTCGTTGGCCCAGATCGTGCGCTGGTACTGGTCGGGGGCCAGGATCATGATTACGTCGGCCTCGGCGGCGGCTTCCGGCACGGACTTGACTTCAAGACCCTGCTCCTTGGCGAAGGCGACCGACTTGGAGGTCGGGCGCAGGCCGACGACCACGTCAACACCCGAATCGCGCAGGTTCAGCGCATGCGCGTGGCCCTGCGAGCCGTAACCGATGATCGCGACCTTCTTGCCATCGAACACGGAGAGGTCACCGTCGTTGTCATACCAGATTTGTGCAGCCATGTTTGGCACTCCTTTACTTGCGTACCGGCACTCTTGCCGGCACACGGTGTCGTTTGTGGTTGCGCATTATGCAGAAGCCTGCATTCCGCGCGTTTGGGGTCGGGCATGGGCCCGGTCGATCCAAGCGTTAAGGATTTTGTCCTTAGAACTGAGGACTATCCTACCGGTAACGCCGCCACAGCCCCCTCACCGTCCACAACGTGAGCCATCTCACTATTGGAGTATGAACAGTTCAGGTGGGGAGCGGGTGACGCGGCGCAGGACGCGGCAATGTCGGCTTCGTTACCGGCCGCATCACCGGCAACGCAGAAGGCCGCCGCTCCCGAATGAACGGGAACGGCGGCCTTGTTATGCACCGCTCTCAGTCAGTCTGCGACCGACTGGCAGCTCCCGCCAGCGGGAGCCGGAGCGGAGGCGATCACTGAACCTGGGTACGAGCGATCTTGCCGTTGAAGGACTCGGCTTCGTCCTGGTCCTTGGCCGGGCCGTTGTTCCAGGAGAACATGGCGCGCAGCTTCGGGCCGACGGTCTCAAGGTGCGGGTGGGAGAACTTCTCCTGCAGTTCCTTGAACTTCGGGGCGCCGGCAGCCTGGTCATCCATGAACTCCTTGGCGAAGGAGCCGTCCTGGATGCGCTTGAGCTGGTACTGCATGCGCTTCTTGGTCTCGTCGGTGATGACGGTGGAGGTGTAGTCGCCGTACTGGGCGGTGTCGGAGCAGGACCAACGGGCCTTGTTCAGACCACCCTCGTTGGCCAGGTCGACCAGCATCTTCAGCTCGTGGAACACCTCGAAGTAGGCAATCTCCGGCTGGTAGCCGGCCTCGGTCAGCACGTCGAAGCCGAGGTCGCACAGGTGGTTGATGCCGCCCATGAGGACGTCCTGCTCGCCGAACAGATCGGTCTCGGTCTCCTCGGTGAAGGTGGTCTTGATGGCGCCGGCGCGCAGGGCGCCCAGAGCCTTGGCGTAAGCCAGGCACAGCGGCCAGGTCTTGCCGTCCGGGTCCTGCTCGACGGCCACGACGACCGGGACGCCACGGCCGGCGGCGTACTCACGACGCACGATGTGGCCCGGGCCCTTCGGAGCGACCATGAACACCGGGTGATCCTCGGAAGGCTTGATGTAGCCGTAGTGGATGTTGAAGCCGTGGGCGAAGGCCAAGGCAGCGCCCGGCTTCAGGTTCGGCTCGACGTCCTTCTTGTACACGGCGGCCTGGTACTGATCGGGCAGCAGGATCATGACCACGTCGGCCTCGGCGACGGCCTCGCCGACCGGCTTGACCTCAAGGCCCTGCTCCTTGGCGAACTCGACGGACTTGGAGGTCGGGCGCAGGCCGACGACCACGTCAACGCCGGAGTCGCGCAGGTTCAGCGCATGCGCGTGGCCCTGGGAGCCATAACCGAGGATGGCGACCTTCTTGCCATCGAACACGGACAGATCGGCGTCCTTCTCATACCAGATAGTTGCTGCCATAATAGGCACTCCTTTAATTGGATGTCTTGCCGCCGAACGCGCTCGCTTTCGACGGCCCTCTTGGTTGCAGACGGCTTCCACGCGGGATTGTGTCCCGCGCCAAAGTCATCCCCTCCTGTGGCTCATTTCTAGTACCACTGGAGGCGACGTGGTTGCCCACGTCCAAATATTGAATGATTGTTTTTGTGTATTGTTGTTATTTTTTGGGAGTTCAAGCGCGGCCGGGCGGTACCCGACCATCGCCGTCACTTCGTAAAGTCGACGTCCTTGGTCTCCTTGCAGGTCGCCAACGCAATCAGGCAGCAGACGGCCATCACGGCAAGATACAGACCCACCGAATGCACGCCGAAGTTCTTCGACAGCCACGTGGCGATGGTCGGCACGAAAGCAGCGCCGACGATGGCGGCGAGGTTGTAGCCGATGCCGGAGCCGGAGTAACGCACGTTCGCGTCGAACAGCTCGGGCAGGAAGGCGCCGATCGGGCCGAAGGCGATGCCCATCAGGGCGAAGCCGAGGCATAGGAACACCATGGTGGCCGCGAAGTTCTTCTGACCGACCAGGCCGCTGTCCAGCAGGAACGGGAACAGCACGGCGAACACGACCAGCGCGCAGGACGAGAACATCAGCACGCGACGACGGCCGATCCGGTCGGCATACAGGCAGGAAAGCACGATGAACAGCGCGAACACGCAGATGGAGATCATCAGCATGAGCAGGTACTCCTGGTTGGTGAAGCCGAGGTCGCCGCCGCCTTCACGCTTGATCTTGGTGCCCCATGCGAGCGACCAGGTGGCGAGCGTGTAGAACAGCGTGTAGGTCACGGCCACGAGGAACGTCGCCTGCAGCACCTGCTTCCAGGACTTGCGGAACACCTCAGTCAGCGGGGACTTGACGACTTTCTTCTGCTCCTGGGCCATGCGGAAGATCGGGGTCTCCTCCATGTGGACTCGCACGACGAGGCCGATGATCACCAGCACGGCGGACAGCAGGAACGGCACACGCCAACCCCAGGCGCACATCGCATCGGTGTCATTGAACGACTCCAGCACGAAGTAGGTGCCGTTCGACAGGAAGAAGCCGATCGGGGCGCCGAGCTCCGGGAAGGAGCCGTACAGCGCACGCTTGTCTTCGGGCGCGTTCTCGGTGGCGACCAGCGCAGCACCGGACCATTCGCCGCCAAGGCCGATGCCCTGGATGAAACGCAGCAGACACAGTACCGCGACCGCGCCGACACCGACCTGACTGTAGGTCGGCAGGCAGCCGATGAGGAACGTGCCGACGCCCATGGTCATCAGCGAGACGACCAGCGTGGTCTTGCGGCCCATGCGGTCACCGAAGTGGCCGAAGATCAGGGATCCCAGCGGACGAGCGATGAACGCGATGGCGAAGGTCAGCAGGCTCATCAGCAGCGCGACGGTGGGGTTGTCCTTCGCGGAGAAGAAGATGCGCGGGAAGTAGTTCGCTGCGGCGGTGCCGTAGGCGTAGAAGTCGTAGAATTCGATGGCGGTTCCGACCATCGAGGCGGCGATCACGGTCTTGACCGAGTCACGGACCATCGCCTTTGCTTTTCCACCCACCGAAGTGGTGCCGTCAGCTGTCAGTGTGACTGCTGTCATTGTTAGCTCCTGTTACTGCACGCGGACGAGCCCGCGATTTTTTATTCTGTTCTCTCTCGTTTGCCGCTTTGCTGATCCGGTGACCTTGTGGGACGCATCAAAAAAGCCCCGCGACTCGTGCAGGGCTATACGATTGGTTGCTCGCTGAGCCCTGCCTTCGTTGGCGGGGTTCCAAGCAGTGATGCCGAATCAGTCCGCCAACGAAGACGGAATAATAATTCGTGCAGACAGCAGAACAACGTTAACGGTAGTTGCGTTAGCGGCGTTATCAGCAGCATATCCAGTCATCGCGGCGAACCTCCTTTCGGTATTGAACGTGTCTTTCGAGCTCTTTCGCGCTCGACTGTCCGACAACATAGGCGCGGAATTCCACGACAGCCATCAAAGGTTCACTATGTGGACGGCCGCAGCATAACAACATCGGCGGCGTCGGCACAACCTGTCTGCGTTCCGCCTGCATTACAGACAGACACATCGACGCCCCATCCCGCGAAAGTCCCATTTCAGCAGCAACGGATGGGACTAATCGCGGATAGGATGATGCCTCAATCCCAAACGAGGCGCGACAGCGGCCAATCCGGCCGGATTGCTAGCGCTTCATCGAAATCGTGACGACCGCGGACGCGAGCACACAGACGATGGCCGCCGGGAACAGCACCGAGAAACCGCCGGTGACGGCCACACCGACCGCGCCGATTATCGCGGCGAGCGCCAGACCGACGGAATTCGACAGGTTGAAGAACGCCAAATCATGGCCGGCCGAACGCGCATCCGGCAACGCGCCCATCGCAAGCAACTGGCCGAACGTATCGATCAGGCCGAACGCGAACCCTCCGATCAGGGCGAACAGCACCATGCTGACGGCGCTCGGCATGGTCATGGGCAAAGCCAACGCCACCGTGTACAGCACGCAGGAAATGACCGACAGATACCGCGGATCCTCAATGTACTCACCCACCGGACCGGCGATGAACGCGGCACCCACGGAACCGACGAGCGTCGCCAAGGCCATCGAGGCGATCAACGAGCACACCGGTACCGCGATCGGAGAGGAGTTGCCTTGCGTGAACCAATCCCGGAAGATCAGCGCCGATGCGATGAACCACAGGAACATGGTCGTCAGTCCGACACCAGCCGACACCAAGGAGCGCGAAGCGAACGCCTTCCAGAATTCGACGGCGTGCCGCGGCGCGCGGAACCGCTCCATCAGCATGTGCGCACTCATCGCCGTATGCGGCTGCTCCTCGCTCGACGGTTCCTTCGGCCACACCAGCACCGGCACGATGCCGGCCAGCAGGAACACCGCGGCGGCCGCGGCGAACGGCGTATACAGCCCGCCGAACACGACGCAGGCGACGCCGATCCACACGCCCAGCGCCTGGCCGACCATCTGGCCGATGCCACGCGCGCGCACGATGCGCGGACGGAACTTGTCGGGCACTCGCTCGCTGAACGCAGCCGCCATCGGCACGGTCAGCATCACATAACCGACCTGCACCAGACCCCACAGCAACGCGATGCCCACCACGTTCGAGCACAGTCCCAGCGCCAGCGTCATCACCGCGGAGACGACGCCTCCCGCGATGATCCACGGCGTGCGCCGGCCAGCGGCCACGCGCGTGCGATCGGACAGCGCGGAGACGACGGCCTCGGCAATCAGCGACACGACGACGCCCACGACAACAACCACGGCCAGATCAATGGCCCATGCCGACGCCACCCCGCCGTCGCCGACCGCGCCAATGCGACTGACCAGGCTCTCGGAGAGTTCCTGGCCGCCACCGGAGAACGCCGCGCGGGAGGCAACCGCGCTGGAGACCCGCTGCCAGCTGACTTTCGCTATGACCGCAGGCAGCGCGAGCAGGTTCAATGCGGCCCATGGCACGATCGACATGGTCGCGCCCACCGCGAAGCCCCACGACAGGCGGGTCACCTGACCGGGGTTCGGGCGCTGGCCGTCGGCGCTGACCACCGGGTCGCGCATGTCCACGTACGCCGAGCCCATGTCCGGGACCGCCGTGTCGACGGAGGCCGCGGCCGCCGCGGGAGATCCCTCCGAAGTCATCTGCGCGACCTGGGTCTCGGCTTGCGTCACGGACGCCTCGACCTTGCGCCGCGGCTGATGCACGGCCAAGCGGGCGACCGCGGACTTGTCTTCGGGGCTGAGCACCTTGTCGTAATCAGGCCGATCATCGATGCCGGGGCGAATGTACACGCTGCCCGGCAACGGCTTCGGAGCGGGGAATTCGTTCGGTTGCTGCTGATCATCGGTCATGATATCGGTTTACTTCTCTTCTCTTGTGCGCTCTCGTTACGGGTATACAACTATCGTAACGGTCGCATATTACACGATGACGCGGCACGGCCGATATGCCGGCCGCGTCGCGTGAGACTTTTGGGAGTGCGGAACTTGCGAGATTCGCCGCGCGGGCGGCAGATGCCGGCGAGGTCTTCTTCGGTGGCGCCGTTCGGGAATACGGAGCTCATGGTCAGGAACATCGGGTAGTACTCGGATTTCTCGCCGTTCTTCAGCACGTCCTGGAACTGCGCGGATTCCCAGCTCATGTGGTTGACAATCGCGTCGACGATGATGTCGTGGGACTTGCTGAGTTCGGCCACGTCATCCCAGGAGCCCAGGCGCGGGTCCACCTTGGTGTGGTCGATCGGATCAAAGCCGGCGGCGGCGCCGTCGAACGGCGTGAAGAACGGCAGGACGTGGACACCGTCGTACACCCCGGCGAAGCGGGTGCGCAGCACATCGGTGAGCGAGGCGATGGTGCCGTCGCCGAAGCGGTTGGCGTAGGTACCGCCTCCGGACTCGCTGGCGGAGGCGCGGCGATCAGCGCCGAGTGGTGTCGGCCTCGCGCAGGGAAACAGGGATTACGTCACCGGCGGAATCGACCGGGCGCCCCTCGATGGCATCCATCATGCGGGCGACGGCCGTGCCGGCAAGCGCATCGAAGTCCTGGCATACGGCGGTCAGACGCAACCCTGCCATGTCGGTCAGATACGTGCCATCATAGGCGACGACCTGCACGTCCTGCGGCACACGCATGCCGCGGCGAAACACCTCCTGCACGCAGCAGGCGGCACCGATATCGGAACTGACTACGGCATCCACGTCGGTAAAACGGTCGAACAGTTCGCGCATGGCCGTCGCACAACCCTGAAAATCCGCCACTTCCCCGGCCTCGATGTACTCGCACCGAATGCCTGCACGCTGCAGTTCACGCTCCAGCGTCAGGTAATAGCGCACGGTCGGGAACGTGGTGTTCCCGGGCGATTCCGTCTGCCGCACCTCGCCAGTCGGCGTCTGCGCCAGATCATGGAACTGCCTGCACGGGCCGCCTACCATCGCCACATGCCGGGAACCATTATGAATCAACAGGTCGGCGATCAGTCGCCCGCCCTGCTCGTGATCGGAGCCGACCGATGGGATGCCCTCGCCGAGATAACAGTCGAACCCCACGATGGGCCGACCGATCGAAGTCCAGTAATCCGGAGCGTGCTCGGTGTGCGCCGCCATCACGATGCCATCCATCATATGCCGGCGGAGCATGTCGACGTACTCGGCCTCGCCAGTACCCGAATCGGCCGTCGAGCACAGCATGGTACGCAGCCCCCGCTCCGACAGCTCTCGCTGCAGACCGGCCGCCAACGTGGCGAAGAACGGATGGCGGATGGTGGGCACGATGACGCCGACGGTGTTGGTGCGGTCATGATACAGGTTGCGGGCGAGCTCGTTCGGCACATAATTGAGCGCACGCATGGCTTCGGCGACGCGCTCGCGCATGTCATCGGACACGCACCCGGCACCATTCACCACCAGCGACACCGTACTCAACGACACCCCGGCCTTTTTGGCCACATCACGCATCCCGACCATGCCCCCACTCCATCGTTTGCCGTCACAATATGACTGTTCGCCTAATTGTATACAGAACGACGCTCTCAAAACTTGCAGATACAAAAACAGAACCCCCTATTTTCCAACAACATCGTTTTTGTATCTGCGAGTTTTGAGAGCCACTCCAGCGCAGACGAGCTACCGCACCAGCGCGATCAGCCCCAACCAGCACCACACACACCACCGGCACCAGCACGGTCATCATGAAGTACACGGCGGCCGCGGCGTATTTGCCGCTGCGGGCGAGCGACACCATCTCGTTGATAGCCGTGGAAAACGTAGAGAAACCGCCTAGGAAGCCGGTGACGAACAGCAGGTACGACGAATGGTCGGCCGTCTGGTAGAAGTAGGCCGCGGCGGCCACGCCGGCGAAGAACGTGGCGAGCACGTTGATGATGAACGTGGACAGCGGGAACGCGCGGTTCCACCACCGTTGAATCGAGGTGTTCAGGACGAACCGCGTCACGGCGCCCAAGCCGCCGCACATACAGATCAGGGCAAACATGTCAGCGCACCTCCCCGGTTTCAGGATCAGGCCTGAGCGGAATTTCCGCGGTGATCGGATCCGGTTCGAACGACGGAAGGTGCTGTTCGTCGGATACTGGCATGTCTTGTACGCGGCCCGCAGCCGGTTCCGAACCGGCCTGACTTTCAACAGCCAAGTCTGCTCCGGACGGAGCGCCGGCGGCCTGCGACTCGCGCACCGCGCGAGCCACCACGCGCGCCTCGCGTTTTCGGCTCAGCGCAAGGCCCAGCATGGTGCCAAGCCACGCGATGATCAAACCGCAGATGAAGCTCAGCAGCGTGTAGGTCACGAATCCCACGATGTTCTCGGCGCGCAACGAGTTCAGGTCCTCGATCATCATCGCCGACAACGTGGAGAACCCGCCGCACATGCCCATGCCGACACCGCGGCTGACCAGCTGGCGGATGCGCTTGCGAATCCACGCCGCCTGCGACATGTACGTGCTCAGGGCGGCGAAGATGAAGCACGCCAGCATGTTCGCTATGAACGTGGCGGTGTGGAACGAATGAAGGAGACCACTTGGCGCGGCCGGATTCGGCAGGAGCAGCGAGAGCCCGTATCGTATCGCCGTGCCGAAGAACCCGCCGACGAACACCACCAAATACAGCATGCCATCGGCGAGGGGATTGAATTTCGCCTGCACGCGCTTGGCCGGGGCCAGTGGAATGGAAGGTGGTGCTACTGCGGCTGCCAGTCCGGTGGGCCGAGGCGCCGAGTATTCGATTTCGGAGGCGCTGATCTCTTGGGTCGATGGCGCCGGCTCGTCCGCGGCGAGGGCGTGAGCCTCGCTTGGAGTCGAGTCCGGCGCGGAAGTGTCGGCGACGTCGGACCCGGCAGAGACGGATTCGATGTCCCCCGCGCCGGCGGCGTCGCCGCCATCGGATTCGTCATGCGAGGAGGGCACGAACGGTACAGACTGATTCATGATCTGAAACCCTTGTAGTACGCGGATTCACTCTGTCCCGGCAGCCGTGGGTCGGCGAGATCGCCGAATGGCGACTAGTCGAGAAGCGAGTGGACGGAAATGATGTGGTCGCGCTGAGGACCGGTGCCGATCACGGAGATGCGGCAGTTACTCAGAGCTTCAAGACGCTTGACGTACGCCTGGCAGGCGGCGGGCAGCTCGTCGAACTCGTGGACCTGCGAAATGTCCTCGGTCCAGCCGGGCATGGTCTCGTAAATCGGCTTGGCAGCAGAGAAGGCGGCCTGATCCGTCGGCATATCGTCGTAACGCTCGCCATCCACATCGTAGGCGACGCAGATCGGAATCTCCTTGAGACCGGTGAGCACGTCGAGCTTGGTGAGCACGAGGTCGGTCAGACCGTTGACCTGGCTGGCGTAGCGGTTCACGACCGCATCGAACCAGCCGCAGCGGCGCGGACGGCCGGTGGTCACGCCGAACTCGTGGCCCTGCTGGCGAAGCCATTCGCCGGATTCGTCGAACAGCTCGGTGGGGAACGGGCCCTCGCCGACTCGGGTCACGTACGCCTTGGAGACGCCGACCACGCGGGTGATCTTGGTGGGGCCGACGCCGGTGCCGGTGCAGGCGCCGCCGGCGGTTGGGTTGGAGGAAGTGACGAACGGGTAAGTGCCATGATCCACGTCAAGCATCGTGGCCTGGGCGCCTTCGAACAGCACGGTCTTGCCCTCGTCGAGAGCCTTGTTCAGAATCAGGCCGGTGTTGGCGACGTACGGCTTGAGGCGTTCGCCGAGCTTGAGCAGCTCGTCAGTGGTCTGGTCCACGTCGATGGCGCGACGGTTGTACAGCTTGACCAGAATCTGGTTCTTCTGGTGCAGACTGGCTTCGACCTTGTCATGCAGGTGCTCGGCGTTGAACAGGTCGTGCACGCGGATGCCGACGCGGTTGATCTTGTCGGCGTAGGCCGGGCCGATACCGCGGCCGGTGGTGCCGATCTTATGCTTGCCGAGGAAACGCTCGGTCACCTTGTCGAGCGTGCGATGGTAAGGCGCGATGACATGTGCAGCCTCACTCACCAGCAGGCGGGAGCAGTCCACGCCGCGGCTTTCAAGACCATCAATCTCCTCGAACAGCACTTCCGGATCCACGACGACGCCGTTGCCGATCACGGGGGTGACGTTCGGGCTGATGATGCCGGAAGGCAGCAGGTGCAACGCATACATCTGGTCGCCGACCATCACGCTGTGGCCGGCATTGTTGCCGCCGTTGAAACGGGCCACATAGTCCACTTTGGTACCGATCAGATCGGTAGCCTTGCCTTTGCCTTCGTCGCCCCACTGAGCGCCGATCAACACGATTCCGGACATACTGCACCTCCGCATCCGCACGATTCCGCCGGGAACAGCCTACCGTATGCCCTCTACTGCGAAGGTAAGCGCTGGGGCGGCGGTAACCGCCGCATTCGTTTTTTCAACGCCCATATCAACATGGGCGCGAACGGCTGCAACTTGCCGTCCTTGCCTTGTTGAAGTTCCTGCAGTCTCTCCCTGCACTTGCGTGGGAAATCCCGCTCCGACGCATTTTTTCAAACCATTGGTAAAGGCCAACCAGCGCCATCGCACGTTCTTCTTTCAACCAGTGATAGTTAAGATTCAACCGCACATTGATATCATCGTTGACTTCCGGAATGGATGAACTCAGTGTAGCGTCAAATTTGCCGTAACTCAACGAATCGATGTGGTCTTTCCTCCTGGGATCAACGGTCAGCTTGCTGTTGCCTCGCAACGTATCACATGTCACCTTGGGGCCGCTGCTTTCCTCATCCTCCTTACGATGCGGGGCACGATGTCCGTCTCGGGCTGACGCCTTTTCGTCTTTCTGATATTTTCCATCGCATACGGCAAACAGATTGCGATAATCCAGAGAGTGACGGTCAAGATCAGCCTGCGTATATTGAGGGTAAGGCAGCTCCGCCTCCTTGCCATGTCGTCTTGCCTCTTCGTATCCCTCGTAGTCCTGATGACGAGGAATATAGTGCTCGTTATGCATCTTCCGCGAGACGCCACTCACCGGCTGCACCGCTATACACCGCATGCAGTAAACGCACAGCCATCCCTGATCGGCGCCCAAACTATCCCACAAGTGGGGGATTAACTGAGATGCCTCTTGAAGCTGTCCCAGAGAGTCATAGCAAACCTCCACGCCATCAGTGTTTTTCAGCACACGCTTCGCCTTGGCAATCTCAATGCTCGGCGGATGCGCATTGTCTTTGTCCACGTACAGCATCAGTCCCTCACCTCCCCGGCATAGAAGAAATACGAGGAACGGGCACCGCTGAGATCAGGATTGTCAGCGCCTATCGTTCGCTCCAGCTCCCCCAATGTCTGTTTCGCCTCGGGGAACTCATCGGCATCCATCTGCCGGGAGAATCGGTCGAACAGATCCTGTACTTTCCGCGGCTTGTCCAGAGATCCCATCACATGGCGCAGAACCAGGCTCGCACTGCTGCCATATGTCTCGTTTCTTGGGGAAACCGCCTGATAGATTCCATCGTTCTTGTCATCCAACGTGATGACGCGCAACCTGTCCGATGCCACGGAGGAGATCACCATCGGCGCATGCGTGGTGACGATAAATTGGATTTGCGGGAACGACTTCATCAGCACGCCAAGAATGCAGGACTGCCATTTCGGGTGAAGATGCAAGTCGACCTCATCGATAAGCACCACGCCGGGCGTCCAATCAATCACGGAATCGCCCATGAACGGGTTCAGCGCCGCAATCCGCCATGCGATGTCGGACACGAGTCCCACCACGCCGCGGTATCCGTCGCTCAAGGTCCACAGCGGCATGCTCTCCAAGCGCACTCCATCGGAATCCGTGTAGCTCAGTCGCAAACCATCATCGAAATCATATTCGAGCCGGGCCTCAGTCGCATGCCCATTCTCGCGCAGAAGCGTCTCCAAGCACCGTTCAACGGTCTTGCATACTGCGCGGTAGGTAGGTACGTCATACCCTCTCAGAGACCGGTCATATTGCTTGCGCCACCAAGCATCCATCTGCCTGTAATTCAGACTGGATTGAAGACATCTATCATATCCGCGAAAACGATTTTTGAAAGCGGATGCTCTTGCCTTTCCCGTCATTCTGCCGTGCAGTCCCAATCGATCCGTGCCATAGTAGGCCAGTAGCGGAAGCACCGCATCTGGATCCATTTGAACCAGCTTCTGATACATCTCTGACAAACTGCATATCTGAGACGCCTTGGAAAATGTGGTGCTCCCGTTCGCACTGTTCAGTTCCCGTCGCCATTCGATAGGAACAGCAATCGGATTCCCTCGTTCCTGCACTGTTCTCCACTGCACCGGCTGCGCGATGTCCGCTTGCGCATAGATACTGACGGGAAACTGCTCTTGGATATCGGTTTCCCCGTATTGTGAATAATATTTGCGGCGCGCATCGCTCCCTTGAATCCGCAATCCGGAAACCTCTGGAAACGCTTTCAGGAACGTGCCCAACGCCACGGCGGCGGCATCCAGCACCGCGGTCTTTCCGGCACCGTTTTCGCCGACCAATACGGTCATTTGCCTGTCGAAGTCAACGGTCAGCCCTGGAACCATGCTATCTGAATGCCCGCCGTTGCTGTTGGCATCGGCACTGAATCGGCCCCCAAACTTCCGATAGTTCGTCATGGACAGCCTTCTCAGCCACATCATACTCTGTACTTGATTATCCATCATCGTCCCCTTTGCCGGTCAATATTCAGCCATCATATCGGAAGACCGTAACTCGACAGCTGCAGTTGCATCTACCGCGGCGACCGACGTCACTTCAGGGCTTTGCCGGCGGAACCGAGCTGCTTGCAGGCCTCCACGATGCGGGCCGCCATCGCGCTCTCGGCCTCGCGGCCCCAGGAGCGCGGATCGTACAGCTTCTTCTCGCCGACCTCGCCGTCCACCTTGAGCACGGCATCGTAGTTCGAGAACACATGATCGGCGATCGCACGGGTGAACGCGTACTGCGTGTCCGTATCGATGTTCATCTTGACGACGCCGTACCGCACCGCCTCGGCGATCTCTTCCGGGCGAGAGCCCGAACCGCCGTGGAACACCAGAGCGAACGGCTTGCCGTTCGGAAAATCGACGGCCCCGGCGGCGGATGCGATACGCCCGTCCACCACGGCCTGAGCCGCCTCGCGCTGGATGTCGCCCAACAGTTCCGGGCGCAACTTGACCACGCCGGGCTTGTAGCTGCCGTGAACGTTGCCGAACGTGAACGCGGCCATGTACCGGCCGCGCTCTCCCAGGCCGAGACGCTGGGCGACCTTCACGCCATCGGCCGGCGTGGAATACAGTTTTTCGTTGATTTCGGCGCTATGACCGTCCTCTTCGCCGCCGACCGCGCCGATTTCGATTTCCAGGATCGTGCGCGCGGCGACGGACTTGTCGAGCAGCTGTTCGGCGATGGCGAGGTTTTCGTCCAGCGGAACCGTCGAACCGTCCCACATGTGGGACTGGAACATCGGCTCGCGGCCGTGCGCCACCTCATCGGCCTCCATGTCCAGCAGGGGACGCACCCAACCGTCCAGATACTGCTTGGCGCAATGGTCTGTGTGCAACGCGACGGTGATATGCGGGTAGCGCTTCGCCACCTCATGCGCGAACGCCGCGAACGCCAACGACCCGGTCACGCGGTCGTTCACGCCCTGACCGGAAAAATACGCGGCGCCGCCCACTGAAACCTGGATGATGCCATCCGACTCGGCATCGGCAAAACCCTGCAGCGCAGCGTTCAGCGTTTGGGAGCTCGTCACATTGATCGCCGGGTAGGCATATCCGCCGCGGCGCGCGGCGTCCAGCATTTCAGCGTATCGTTCGGCAGTTGCAATCGTCATACCTGCATTATCCCGCGACCATGCAACATTTGGCACCACCGCTACTCCGGCCGGAGCCGCCGGGCGGAATCCATCGCCTCCGCACGCCACGGCCCGTTCCTCACCTTTCCCCCATCTTCACCTCCGTAAAATAAAGACGTGACAAAAGAACCGCAGTACATTGAAGAGCTGTCGTTTGGGGACAGTGTGAGCCGGGCGGGGAAGACGCGCGGGAACGAATACGGCGAGTACGGAGCCGGCCCCGATAACGGTCGGCGCGGCAGGGGACGGCATCGGCTGATTGCATTCGTCGCCATTCTGGTGATATTGGCGTTGGCCGGTGGCAGTGTCGGTGGCTGGTGGATGTGGGACCGGCATTGGCGGCAGATACCGATCACGGTAAACGGCACTTCCATGAAAGTCAGCGTCGACATGACGTTGGGACGACTGCTGCGCGACAATGGCGACTTCGACGCGCATCCGGGCAATCTGGTCGACGTGGCCGGCGACATGATCGAGAAGCATGCCGGCAAACCGATCGTCGTCAGCATCAACGGCGCTGCCGTGCGCCGGGATGCAATCGACAGCACGACGATCCCGCAGGATGGCATGGTGATGGTGACGTCAGGCGAGGATGTGACCGAAGACCATACCGTGAGCAAGGAGACCGTGCCGCACGGCGAAAGCATCGACATCGCAGGCGGCTCGATACAGATACTCAAGCAGGCCGGGAAAGACGGCGTGCACGAATACTGGGTCGGGAAACGTTCCGGCAAGCATGTGGACAAAGGCGTCACCGTCGAGCCGCAGGACACGATCGTCGTGCCGTTGAATCCGCGTCCGGAGGGGAAGAAGGTCATCGCGCTGACGTTCGACGACGGACCGAGCAAATACAGCGGCCCGATCCTGGACATCCTCAAGGAGAAGGGCGTCAAGGCCACGTTCTTCGACGTGGGCGAGGAGTGCCTGTCGTTCCCGGACGCCGAGAAACGCATGCTGGAGGAGGGACATCAGGTGGCGAGCCATTCCAACACGCATCCGGACATGCCGACACTCAGCCGCGACGCGTTGCGCGCTGAAATCATCGCTGGGCTTTCAAACATGAAGAAGGCGTCCGGGCATGTAACGAAAGTGCTAAGGGCGCCATACGGGGCGTTCGGCAAGAAGCAGTGGCAGGAGACGTCCGACCTGATCGACATGAACGTGCTGTGGGATATCGATACGCTCGATTGGAAGCGTCCCGGAGCCAAGGCGATTCATGATGCCGTGATGACGGGCGCGCATAACGGGGCGATCGTGCTGATGCACGACGGCGGCGGCGACCGTTCGCAGGACGTCGAGGCGCTTCCCGGCATCATCGACGATCTCAAGAAGCAGGGGTACGAGTTCGTCACCATCGAGCAGCTGATTAAGATGGCCGGCGACGCGGGAGATACGGGGGACGCGGGTAACTGAGCCCCCTGCTGGAGCTGGCACGTGTAGCTATCTGATAGGTGGAAGATCCCCCTCAGTCTCACCCTCAGTCTCGCTGACGCGAGCCAGCTCCCGCCAGCGGGAGCGGAAAGTGGTGGAGCGGATGACGGGAGTCGAACCCTACCTGACCGATGCTATAAAGCCGCTAAATACCAGTGATTTAGCGGCTTTAACCGCTTGATTACAACCCTGTATGACAACATGGTGACAACAATTTGGGAACGACTCGTTATGAGACGTTCTCTCATGCACCGCAGGGTCCATCGCATCCCCATGTCCTAGCTGTTCCTAAGGAATCGGCTGATCGAGTCCGCCAGTTTCGCCATATAGATCAGGTGCGCGGCAACAGTGAGAAGGATCCACCAGGTGGGCCAGCCCATCGGATTATGCGGGATCATGGCGAGGCGGTCGGCCAGGACGAAGCCCACCATGGCAACCAGCGTCCAAAGAACGATATGGACTCCCAGGGTTCCTTCCGTAAACCAGCCTCTCATCGTCGTAAAAACAGCCACCGCATATCCGCCCGCTGCGAGCAGAGGCATGCCGCAGACCACGGCTATCGGCAACAGCATGAGCAGAAACACGAGTGGCCGATCCCACCATCCGCTGGGGACGATCTCGTTCAGCTTTGCATTGATGCCCGCAAGCCATTGGCCGACCGCCGTGAGCTGTTTCCCGCGCATATGAAGCCAGTCGAGCAATGAGTCGGCGAAGGTTTGCCAGCGGCCTTGCATGACGACGGCGAGCATCGGCAACATGGATGAGCACACGCCCAGGCACAAGGCGAAGAGGATGCGCTTGTCACGCTCACGCTGTCTGTCGCCGCTCTCCTTGAGACATCGACGCATCCGCTCCGATTCCCGTTCGACTTGTTCGGCGATGTCCTCACGTATCCGCTTCCGCTCGTTTTTAAGACGTTCGCGTTCATCCCGAACTCTGGATTCGTCGGCTTCAAGAACCGCCTCGCGACGGAGGATGCGGTCACAGCGTTTTTCCCTTTCTATGCACGCGCGTTCTCTCTTCCTGGTCTCTTTGAGCAATCTGGCCGTCTCGTTGACTTCGGAGAGTTGCTTCCTGAGCGTCTGATTCGCCGACAAGAGCCGCCGATTCGTTGATTGAAGCTCTTGATTCCGTGATGAGAGCGTCGAATTCTCGCTCCGAAGTTCCGCGACCTGCCGGTTGAGCCTCCGGCTCTCTTCCTCCGTCCGAATCGGATCGGCCTCCGACGCCGGCATGGTGTTCGTTGGCTCCATCGGCTGTATCCGGTCGAACATCTGGGAGAACATGCTGCCAGTCGGATCGGGTTCCATCCTGTTGCTTACGTTTGTTGGCTGGTTCATCGTTCCGTTCCTTGCATATCCATTCGGGCAGTCCGACTCCGGAATTACGGGCGGCTGATCTGATGGCGTCGAGTTGTCTGCGGCATTCGAGCAGCGTTCGCTCGCGACGTTCGATCTCCTCACGCGCTTCCACCACAAGATCGGGGTCATGGCTGTCGATCACGTCGTTCAACGCGACGACCGCGGCACGCAGTTCGCCATACGCCCAGTCAGCCTTGGCAGTTAAGTCACGCAGTCCCTCGGCCAGGCCGCCACCGTTCTCTCGCTGGAGTCTGCACGCCACGTTCAACCCCTCGGCCATCGTCCTCAGCTCGTCGAGTTTCCTTGCCTGCACTTGGTAGTAGCGGTACTGCGCGGGGCTCGCCGCATAGCGTCTGGGCATCGTGGAATCGTCTCCTGCCAACGATTCGACGCGCTGCCTCGGGTGGCCGAACGCCTCCGACAGCGTGCCGGTGTCGAAACGGGCCGCGTACCTGTTCGACTGGTCCATGAGCATGCCGGTGAACGTTGCGGGCATGAGCAGATGCCATGTGCTGCCATCGCGGCGCAGCATGCTCACGGGCAGATTGACCTTCCTCCGCCGTTTGGTTCCGGGCAGCCACACGCTTACGAAACGATCGTTCACGGCGGCCACGAGACGGTTGTTGAACGTCAGATGCAGCATGCTTCCACCGTCCGAGAGCCGCATGCCGAGTGCGTCGAGCGAATACGCCGGGCCGAGACGCGCGCCACGGAATCTGCGACCCGTGGCCCTGTCCATGAAGGTCACGCCGCCACCGTGCAACGTCAATCCGACGCCGTGCGAGTCGAGCAGTTCGGCGAGCTCTCCGATGCTGTTCGCCCTGGCCGCATCGAGATCGATCAGGATGCGCAGCCGCTCTTTGACGCCCACGCCCCTCGCCGCCGCATACAGTTCGCCCATGTCCGCGCCCACGCCCGTGGACGCGATGACAGGGGACTCAATTCCGAACTGCCGCCCGCTGCTCTGGCCGGGCGCATGCCGCATCGCCTTGAGCATCTCATCGTGTTCCACGGCGGTTTCGACCTTCGGGTTCTCCAATACGGCAAGGCCCTCACGACGGCATAGCTCGTCGCTGACCGCGCGCCACCGGTCGATGCTTCTGCGGGTCAGACGCATCTTCCTTCCCGTCCTCCGGTTCGCCGCGCAGATGACGATGTGGTTGTGCAGGTGATGCCGATCCATGTGCGTGGAGACCACATACTTGTAGTCGCCGCCCGTGATCGCCTCGGCCAGCATGACGCCCAGCTCATGCACCTGTTCCGCGCTCACACGCTCGTCGGGACTGAACGAATGCTTCAGATGCAGGGCGAGCACGCCATCCTTGCGCAGCCCATTCGCGCATCGTTCCAGATCCCGGATCATCGGTTCGGCGAGCGTGTTCGCGTCATGCCGCTCACTGCTGTAGCTCGCGTATACGAGCCTGCCGCCATCGTTCTTCTCGGGATTGATGACGTAACGAATCGTGTCCGGAAGATTCGTCTTGACCTTGTTCCCAAGTTTGACCACGGCCATCAGTACAGCCCCTGTACCGCATCTATCTCCGCTTTCTCGCGCTCCATCCCCGTCATCCTCTCATCGATCAAGGCGAGCAGATCACGCAGCTCACGCATCTGTTGCGGACTCACGGAGCCCGTCAGATTCGCGATCCTGGCGATCTGGTTCACGTTCACGCCGATGTGGTGGAGCTCGGCCTTGAACACCTCCGGATCGCTCGCCAGCGTCACCGAGACATTCATCAACGCTCCATGCATGAGGGTCTGACGGGCGAAATCACCCCACCGCCTATACACCGGAATGTTCCTTGCCCAACGCTCGTGGATCCTCCTCGCCTGTTCCCATTCCTCCGGCGTGAACATGATTTTCCTGCATATGCTGCGCCTGCGATTGTCACGCCAGCCCATAAGGAAACACCTCCCCACGGGAGCCGGAACGGTTCATTCCATAAGCCGCGTCAGCGGTCCGGAGGCCTTGCCGACCATGGGGTCCGGGTCTCCCGGCAAGCCGCCCCACGTCTGTGGAGCGAGCATGTGTGGCCACACATGCGTCGCTTGCTATCCCCGTATCCGTTCCAGGGATCTGGGATGGTTCCGCATGATGCGGCCGTGGGATTCCTTGAGGGATGATCGCGCTCATTGCTCCGCTCCTTACGTCATCAGCTTTAGCGGCAACAACCTGTTGCATATTCATCATCCATCAAGACAGCGGAGACCAGTTTGGACGTTGGACAAGCTGCTGGTTTAGACGGCAATCGGGGCTCCGCAGATTTTTCTGCGGAGCCCCGATTGCCAAAAGTATGGTCCCCGGTGTCCTCATTCCGTTTCGGCCCCTGGGACGGCCGTTCCCTCACATTCCGACGAAGCGATCGAAGTATTGGCGGAACCGTTCGACGACTCGGCTCTTCATCAGCTCGTACGCGTTGCTCGGCGCGAAGCGTGACACAGGGGGCAGCATCGACACTATTCTGGTGCCGTCCGTGTCGACATAGCCTTCCTTGAAGCAGTCGATGATGAACTGCTCGGCCAGTCCCGTCTTCAGGTGCTCCTCGCTGACAATGCGCTCGAACTCCTCCTGCTTCTTGCGGACGATGTATTCCTTCCAGTCGCGCTGCACGTCCGTGCCTGAGGACAGGGACTCGACGAACGAGTCGATGAGGTCCTTTTTGCTGCGCAGGTCGGGCGAAGACATGATGGTGCGGCTGATGTCCGCGAGGATCGACTTGTCCTCCATATGCCCGTCATGGTATTTGGCTACGAGTTCGAGGATGTAATCGATGTTCACCTCGATCTGTTTTACCAGTTCGGCTTCGAAGACGACGTCGTCGTTGATGATCTCCTTGTCGGCTTCCTCATGCGAACGCCGCTGTTGGTAGAGATCGATGTACAGGCTCTGGTAGTCCTGCAGGTCGCGCAGACTCAGCACATCATCATTGGAGAAATCGTCGAAAGCCTGCAGGATGTTGCGCAGCCGCAGAATCGAGCCGAACAGGGTGAGGAAATCCTTCTGCGCCTGTTCTCCGACGATTTCCTCGCCCAAGGGGAACTGCTTGAGCAGCTGCGAGACCTTCTCGGTGTATGCAGCGAGATATTCCGCATATGGCTTAAGCACCACCGTGCCCTTGGCGTCCTTGTCCCCGAACAGAGCCAAGGCGTCATCCACCTCCTGCCGCAGATCACGGAAACAGACGATGTTGCCGAAGGTCTTCACCGAGTTCAGGATGCGGTTGGTGCGGCTGAACGCCTGCATCAGGCCATGCTGCTTCAGGTTCTTGTCCACCCACAGGGTGTTGAGCGTCGTGGCGTCGAAGCCGGTAAGCAGCATGTTCACCACGATGGACATATCCAGGTCGCGGTTCTTGAGCCTGAGGCACAAATCCTTGTAATAGTTCTCGAACTGGTCGGGTGCCGTGCTGAAGCTGCTGCCGAACATTCGGTTGTAATCGCAGATCGCGGCGTCGAGGAAATCCCGCGATGACTGGTCAAGGCCAGCGGTCTCGAAGTCCTCGTCATCAATGAAGCCCTGCTCGCCGGGATCGGCCTCGTTCGGCGCGAAACTGTAGATCAAGGCGATTTTCAACGGTTCCCCACCGCGCTCGGCCTGCTGGCGCTGGAACTCGGTGTAATACTGCTTGGCCATGCCGATGGAATCAGCCGCAAACAGCGAATTGAAGCCGCGGACGCGTCGTTCCTTGAGCATGTAACTGGATTGCCGCTTGGTTTTCTGGTCGAAATGGTCGAGCACATACGACGCGACCGCGCTCACGCGCCGCGGATCGCTCAGCGCCTTGGCTGCGTCGATGCCATACACCTGCTCATCCCTGACGTCTTCCTTACGGCGCACCGTATCCACGTAGCCGATGCGGAACGGCAGCACGTTGCCGTCCTTGATCGCGTCCACCACCGTGTATGAGTGCAGACAGTCGCCGAACGCCTGTCCGGTGGTGCGCAGATTGGGGGAGCCACCGGTTTTCGCGTTCACGGCGAAGATGGGAGTACCGGTGAACCCGAACAGATGATAGTTCTTGAAATGCTTGGTGATGGCGGTATGCATCTCTCCGAACTGGCTGCGATGACATTCGTCGAAAATCAGCACCACATGCTGCGCGTAGACATAGTGCTTGGGATTGCCGCGGATAAATGAGGAAAGCTTCTGAATCGTGGTGACGATGATCTTCGCGTCGGGGCTGGCGAGCTGATCGGCAAGCACCTTGGTGCTCTTGTTGGAGTTGACCGCGCCCTTTTTGAAACGTTCGTATTCCTTGATGGTCTGGTAGTCGAGGTCCTTGCGGTCCACGACGAACAGCACCTTGTCGACGCCATCCATGTTGCTGGCGAGCTGCGCCGTCTTGAAACTTGTCAGCGTCTTGCCGCTGCCTGTGGTATGCCACACGTATCCACCCGCCTCGGGCGTGCCGAGTCTCTTCGGATCGTATTCGCTGATGAGAATGCGGTTGAGAATGCGTTCGGTGGCCGCGATCTGGTACGGGCGCATCACCAGCAGGTCATGCTCGGCGGTGAACACGCAATATCGCGTCAGGATATTGAGCAATGCATGCCGGGCGAGGAAGGTTCTGGCGAAACCCGTCAGGTCGGCGATGACGTGGTTGCGCCCGTCGGCCCACCAGCTGGTGAATTCGAAACTGTCGGAGCTCTTCTGCGAACGGCCTGTTGCGGGACGGCCCTCCATTTCATGGATGTGCTTGAAGCGCGTGGTGTTGCTGTAGTACTTGGTGTGCGTGCCGTTCGAGATGATGAAGATCTGGGCGTACTCATAGAGTCCCGATCCGGACCAGAAGCTGTCGCGCTGGTAACGGTTGATTTGGTTGAACGCCTCCTTGATCGCCACGCCCCGTCGCTTCAGCTCGATCTGCACCAACGGCAGGCCATTGACCAGAATCGTCACATCATACCGGGTCGGGTGGCTGCCACCCTCCTCCTCGAACTGGTGAAGCACCTGGAGGCGGTTGCTGTGAACATGCACCTTGTCGATGAGACGAATGTTCTTCGTCGTGCCATCGTCACGGTTCAGGATCTGGATGTTGTCTTCCTGGATTAGCCTGGTCTTGTCCTCGATGCCCGCCGTCGAAGAGGCGATGACCTCGTGGAAGAAATGCGACCACTCATTGTCGGTGAACCGGACATCGTTCAGCTTCTCAAGCTGGGAGCGCAGGTTTGCGATAAGCTCGGACTCCGTATGCGCGGAAAGTCGTTCATAGCCCTGGGATTCGAGGATTTGCAGCAGCTCCTCCTCCAGATCCGCTTCGCTTTGGTACGCGGTCTCACGACCGTGGTCAGGCTCGTATTCGGCCACCACGGTGTTTTCCGCGCCCTCGGCCACGAGCTTGTACGACTTGCCGCCATCCGGCAGATCCATATCCGACCGCTCCGTCATCATGGGCTCCTTCTTCATCCGTATTTATCCGCCATCCTACTCAAAGGAATTCGGATTCCGCAGCGCATATGGGATTTCTGGATCCTACGGCTCATTCCCAATGCAGGGCCGTCTTGATTCCAGAGGCGTATGCCTCATTCGAGTCGAGGAAGCCTCGTATCTCCGTGGCGTAGTCATCGCCGTCTTCTATATTCCGCACAAGATACATGAGTGCAAGCAGCGACGACGCTACGGACTTCTCGCCGTATTCGAAATCAGCGAATGCCGTTTTCATGTCACGCGTCATAGGTGACGGGATGACCATCTCCCGATGCCACAGTCTGGCATGATGCGAGCACAGATTACGCAGATAAACCATGGCGTGCACGACCTCCGAGGAAGTCCGCAGATTGGTGCGCAATCCGACCGATCTGTACAATTCCCTGAGCGCCTTGGCATCCACGTGCAGGGAAAGCATCCGGGAAAGCGTATCGAACGGGAACGTCTCGACGGCCGCCCACACGGGCACCGGTCCGCCTTTGCGCCGGTAATGCCGCATGCATACCTCATTGGACATCTTCATCCATTTGCTCATGTTGCGCAGCAGATTGTCGCGCAACAGTTCACCGCGTTTGCTGCGCACGCTCTGATAGGATTCGGGATCCATATACGTGTAGGCATTGCCGTCTGATGCCAGCAGGTACGCGAACCTCGAACGCAGGGTGAGTTCCACTTTCGCGGTGCCCTTGAGGATGATGTTGCGTAGTTCCTCGTCCATCGTGTAGGGAATGAGGAAGTCAACGTCCTGGGTGCCGGGCCTGTACCTGTTGTCGCCGGCCGCTGGGTTGACTTGGAATGGGCGGAAATAGCCTGAGAGACGATAATAATTGCAGTCAAAGAGCACCCGCCGCAGTTTCGCCTCATCCGTGATCGCCAAACCGCGATCCGACATCAGCGCAATCATCTGGTCGATGGTCTTTGCAGGCTTGGATTCCACCCCGATATGAGAAGAGCCCCCTGGTTTGAGCACTGTGAGTAGGCTTAGGGAGCTGCTGTTATCTGCCATGCTAGTCGTGTCCTCATATTTTGAAAAGTCTGCGGCGCGTTTCAACCATGCTATGCATTCCCATGGTCCGGCAGCCGACCATGCACCAACTCAGCCGTTCCCACGACTAGGCGTCACGCGGCGAGCTCATCGAATGACAGCAAACGGTCGCGGTAATACTCGTACTGCTTATGCCGGGCCTCGATCTCGGCGGGCAGGCCGGAACTCAAATCATTGGTGAGCTTGTCAAAACGATCCAGGATGGAGACAATGCGCTGCTGCTCCTCAAAGGGCGGCACGAGGATTCGCAAACCAGCGAGTTCGCTTTTATTAATCGCCGGGGTTCCACCTTCGTGCACAAGGCCTAGGATGTCAGCCTTGTGGGAGCATAGATAGTAATAAACATACTTAATCATGACATCGGAGTGCTTAGAACGCATGACATAGCACAACGGCCCACACCAAAAACGACTCGCCTGATAAGCAACAAAGCCCATGCCTCCCTGCCCCCGGGAAGGAGTTGTTACGCAGTCTCCTTCCTCGCTCCATTCATTGACGAAACCAGACATGGATGTTCCCGCATTGACATAGGGATATTCCCCAAATTCGCCCGCAGTACCATTTTTCCGGCCAACACTTATCTTGCAGAGTTCTCCCAAACTAGCAATTAGGACTCTCTCGAATTTGAGCAGTTCATCACGGTAATGGGTATACTGCTTCCTCCGCGCCTCCAGCTCCGCCTCCAGCTCCGCCTCCAGCTCCGCCTCCAGCGAGCTGAACGAATCCAGAATCCGAACAATCTCCTCCTGCACTGGCAATGGAGGGACGGGAACATGGATTTTGGCCATTGCATCGCCATTTACACGTAGCACTTTTGTGCCAGTTATATATTTCTTTTTCTGTGACTGGAACAGCTCCGATTGGAAGCAATAAGATATATATTTTGGATTTTGATGATGCCGGAAAATATAGGCGTCACCGCTAATAGCAATCGGCTCTTCGCCTAGCCATGCGCATGCCTTACAAACATCTTCTTCGTTTTCACTTGTCGTAGCTATAACCAGATCGCCTTTATATGCTTTCTTTCGTTTTTCAGCCAAGTTTGGGTCAATGAACGACTTCGTATGATCAGCAAATAAGCCATAATAGGTATAAATCTGTCCATAATGGATGCACCCGAATCCAGAATCTTGAAAATCCCTCTTCTGAATGCCATTACCTCGAATAAACTCACCTATTTCGCCCAACGTTTGGTGTTTCACCCCATCAGGACAATATTCCGCGATCAAATCGTCAATCCTGCTCATGTTCATGCTCCCGATACTGGCTGAAGGATAGTTCCATGTACTGTTTCCTCATTCTGTATTCCGAGGACTCTGGGTACGTTAAGTCCTTGCCTATACGCGCAATAGGACTGAAATAGCATCCGTATGCTTCCAGCACTGGCGAATAGTCAGATGACACGGCGCAAGCAACAGAATTTCGGTTCCTTCCGCCATTCAGCGATAATCGGACTTCGCGAAGTGCTAACTTATTGAATCCTTTTTCATAAAAAAGGTAATTCTCCCCACCGGCGCGGGCATGGGACTTATAGACAAGACAATCAGGATCCTGGGCCTTGATCATCCTAAGCAATTCCAATTCAGCTTTGTTTAGCGGCGCAGCGTTATCGACCTTATCGATTATCGCTTGTATCTCGAGATTACGAGCATCCACAAGAACCAATGGTTCTTGATCCATCAAGGTAGGCCATGTGCTGGTCGCATCATCGTACGCTTTGAACAGAATCACATCAGACGAAGCGCCGTGTTTTCTAATTTCAGCTTTTGCTGTTTCCGCACTGCTCGACCAATAAGACAAGCGCTGATTGCCGAATACGCTACTATAGCGCCCACCGGAAGGCAATCTCAGATTCCCCGCATGCAATTCGCTAACTGTTTTCCCGTACATCGAGTGACTGAATTCAACGCAGCGATAGAAGTCGAACTCTTGACTGCATGCCACAGGGATTTCGGGAAGATACTGTGTCCTACCAAAATAGCCCTGTGCCTGAAACGCTTCAACCATTTCAGCTCTCCAAATCCGCGATGATGGCGTCGATCTGGGTGCGGAGTTCGTTCTCTCGTGCCACGATGTCGGAGATCTGCCGGTTGAGTGCGGCGATGTCGATCTTCTCTCTCGTGTCTTTGGGTTGCACGTAGCTGCTGACCGACAACACGTAATCGTTCTTACGGATGTCTTCAAGCGAGGCGACGGCGGAGAAATGCTCAACGGGTTCGCGTTTTACATAGGCGTCCATGATGGCGGCGATGTCGTCGGGTGAAAGTTGGTTTTGGTTGCCGACGTGTACAAACCGTTCCGACGCGTCGATGAACAGCACGCTGTCGTCGTTCTTCGATTTCCTGAGCACGATGATGCAGGTGGCGATGGAAGTGCCGAAGAACAGGTTCGGTGGCAGTTGAATCACTGCGTCGATGAAGTTTTTCTCCAGCAGGTATTTGCGGATTTTCTGTTCCTTGCCGCCGCGGTAGAGCACACCGGGAAACTCGACGATGGCCGCGGTGCCGTCAGCCGCCAGCCAGGAGAGCATGTGCATGGTGAACGCCAGATCGGCCTTCGACTTCGGCGCAAGCACGCCAGCCGGGGAGAATCGCGGATCGTTGATGAGCGTGGGGTTGTCGTCGCCCTCCCACTTGGTGGAGTAGGGTGGGTTGGACACGATTACCTCGAACGGTTCGTCATCCCAGTGCTGGGGATTGATCAACGTGTCACCGTAGGCAATGTTGAAATGGTCGTAGTTCACATCGTGCAGGAACATGTTGATGCGGCACAGGTTGTACGTGGTCAGGTTCTTCTCCTGGCCGAAAAACCCTTGCCGGACCTTATCCTTGCCCAGCACCTTGATGGATTGCAGCAGCAGGGAACCGGAACCGCACGCCGGGTCGTAGACCTTGTTCACTTCGCTCTTGCCATGGGTGGCGATTCTGGTCAGCAGCTCGCTGACCTCCTGCGGTGTGAAGAACTCGCCACCGGACTTGCCGGCGTTCGCCGCGTACATGGTCATCAGATACTCATACGCGTCACCGAACGCATCAATTGTGTTGTCCGCGAAGCTCTCCGTACCCAAGTCCAGATCGCCAATGGCGTTGAGCACCTTCACCAGCTTGGCATTGCGATCCACCACGGTATCGCCGAGCTTGCGGCTGTTCAGGTCCAAATCGTCGAACAGGCCGCGCAGACTGGATTCCGAGCGGGAGCCGATGGCTGAGCCCTCGATGTTCTTGAACACCCGCTGCAGCGTCTCGTTCAGGTTCTCGTCCGCATCGGCACATCTGCGCACGTTGGCGAACAAGTCGGACGGGAGGATGAAATAGCCCTTTTCCTCCACCATCGACTTACGCACCTGCTCGGCCGTGGCATCGTCCAGCTTGGCGTAGTCGAAATCCACATCGCCGGCCTGGTGCTCGTACTCGTTCAGGTATGAGGTGATGTCCTCGGAGATGAACCGGTAGAACAGGAACCCCAACACATACTGTTTGAAATCCCAGCCGTCCACTGAGCCGCGCAACACATTGGCGATACTCCAAATCGTTTTGTGCAACTCCGCGCGCTGCGTTCCGCTATTCGTCATGCCATGCCTTCTTCAAAACCGTAGATATAGCCTTCAACAATACCAAGTACGCAGATTCACACACCAGTAGAAGCAGACGACACCCACACTGTGCGTCATGCTGAGGGTCATGGCTTTCCCATGTTCCAGTTTCGATAGCCGGGGTTTAATCGTCGGTCAGAATTGGTCTATTCCCAAAAACCTACCAACCTACCGACCTACCTGGTGGAATCACTGGGATTTGGTCGCCTACTGAGCTCGCCTACCGACCTACCTTGGATTCCCGTAGGTAGGTCGGTAGGCTCGGGTCGGTAGGTCGCGGAAAACCTTACGGCAGTAGTGAGTAGGCGGGTAGGTCGGTAGGTCGCTCACGCAAGCGAATACCAGTGGCCGCCCTTCATGCCCTTCCTGTGTTTGATCTTTCCTGAAGCCATCAGGTTCTCCAGAGCGGCATCCAGACTGGCTTTCTGTCTTTTGGACAGGGAACGGGTCAATTCCCCTTTGGACACGGATGGCTTCGGCGAGTTGGACAGCACCTCCATGATGCGCTCCTCGGTGGCGAGCTGGGAACGCATATCGACCTGTTCGCGGACCAGCTCGTCCTCCTCTTTATAGTCCGCGCGTCGTTTGAGGTTCTCATTCCTATACTCTTGCAGGTTCTCCTCGTAGCATCGACGCGAGTAACGCATCATCATGCCCGCGAGTTCCCAGTCCTCCTGCATGATTTCGGATGACAGCGGGTCTTCAAGCAAGCGGAAGGCCGCCGACAGTTTGGCACGCAGGAACATGCCGTGGGCCCGGCGCGGATCGCCGCCATGCTCCCTGTTGACCCGTATTTTGTCGGCTCTCATTTCGGCTATCGCTATCGGCGGCAGACGCATGGGGCGCTTCTCCAGATGGCTGGAATCCGGCGTGGAGTCATTGGCCTTTGCATAGCTGCCGCACTCGTAGAGCCGGTTCATCTGCTCGATGGGATAGTCCGCGGGCAGCCGGCCGGTGTCGTAGGGGAACCTCGTCAATGACGACAGCGCGATCGGATCCTCGTCAAGGGCGCGGACGTTGAGCCTGTCGCTGTACGCGGAGACGTACAGGAACCGCTGCTGGAATCCCACGCCGACGCCGGCCTCGAACATGCCCATCATCGATGGCTGGGCGGAGATCACCAAGGCCGCCCTGTACCCGTGTTCCGGGATGGTCACGGACAGTTCCCTGTTCTTGGTGTAGTCGCCGATCTGCTGGCCGGAGAACAGCGACAGCACCTCCGCCTGGAGGTTGCTTTCCTTCGCGCTTGACAGCGCCTTGAAGTTGGACGCCTCGGAATACCTGATCATGGCGCGGGGAGTCTTGCATTCCAGTCTGAATCTGCCGTCCTCCTGCACGCGCTGCCCGAACAACGCGCTGATGGCCTGCCCGCTGGCCACGCTGGTCACCGGGGCGTCGCGAATATCCGGCACCAGCGCCTTCGCTGCGCCGAAGGCCGCGTCCTTGCCCGAGCCCGGATTGCCGAGAATCACCACGCCGAAATTCAACGATCCGCAATCCGCGCCAATGGTGGGTGGCAGCACCACATAGGGCGGCGTCGCCACGATGATGCGGCAGAGCACCACGGAAAGCACCGCGTAGGGGGAGACGAACCTGCTGACCGCGTAGTCCCTGATCTGTCGCAGGCTCTCCCTCGAGTTCCAGAATTCGTCGTCGGGGAATGACGCGTTGCCATCGGATTCCGGATTGTACGGGATGTTCCCCGCGGTTCTCGCTATGCCGTCCCCGACGAATTCGCCCCTCTCCGGGCGTACATCGCTATAATCAATCATTGCAAGGTTCCTTTTGTCTCGCGCCGTTTTTCCAGCAGCAACGCGTATGGACATGGGTTCTTTGAGGTCGCGTCAACTCCTATTGACGCGACCTTTATTCGTTTCGAAGTGCTTTGCCAAGAAACGACAGCAACTATCGCGTCTTCGTCTGTGCATGATCCTCGATCCAGTTCTGCACGTCGCTCCACTTGTAAAGCACTACACGCGGTGACGGCTTATAGAACTTGGGGCCTTTGCCCGTGTAACGAAGCTGGGCAAGGTTTCCCTTGGTCATGCCAGGCATACGGGACACCACTTCATCATCGCTAATGTACGGTTCAAATCCAGTTATTGTTGCACTCATTAGAGATCCTTCCAATTGAATTGCCTATTTGTTGACAGATTTGCCATTGCTGTGATTGTAGCATACTATTGCCTATATGTTGTCAATATGGCTATTGCAAAGTGATTGTCGCCCATGTAATACTTGCTGCCATGAGCACAGAAGAGGCGAACCCGTTATACGAAGACACGACCTACGCCCTCGACGTAGACAAATGGAAATTCATCGTCTTCACAGATTTAGAGCGCATGGACCGAACATCATTCGTCTCTATCGCCCCAGGAATCGCCGTCAGAGCCGACTATTGCATCCGCGCAATGGAGGACCACATCGGGAAATACGACATCCGCCTGCACATGGGATACAGCGAGGAAGAGCGGCGCATCGTGCTGCGGAACTGCGAGATAGGCACCACACGCGAACTCAAGATCAGAGACATCGCACGACTGCCAATCGAGCAGATCATCCGCTCCTACCATCCCCCGCTGTGGTCCTATGAGATCACGGACACCGGAACCAATATCTTCGGCCCACTGCCGGATTGGGAACATGACGTGTTGAACAGCGTCGACTTCCCCGCACTCCGCAGACAGGGCCCTGCACCCGACACCCTGAAATGGGCCTCACGAGTCTATTCGGTCACTCAGCTCAACAAAGGCCCCGCAACAAAACGTTTGACGGAAGTCTTCGGCATTCCCCTGCGGACGGCCTCGCATTGGCTGACGCTCATGAAAGAGCGCGTTCCCGAATCGGTTTCCATGAGGCTCCCGTCACCCATCACCGTTCACGACGAAACCGAACCCGACACAGCTCCCGGCGTCGCTCTGAAAAAGCTTCTGGAATAAAAGCTGTCTCCTTCGGCAACGTCGAAGGAGACAGCCAAATCATGCCCATATATTCCTACAACACCAAGTCCGGCGACAAACTATATCGAGTGAGTTACCGCGATCCGAATCATATTCAGCGCACCAAGCGCGGTTTTCGGCGGCGAAAAGACGCACAGGATTATCTGGCTCGCATGACGACATATATCGCAGACAACGATTACATCGCCCCGAACGCCGGTAAAACGTTGGTCCGACAATTCGCAGACACTTGGCTGAAAGGCAAGAAAAACGTCGTCAAGCCCAAATACTACGGCGATCTTGAATGCTCATGGAGAGTGCATGTGTGTGATGTCTGGGGAGACCGAGAGATCGCTTCCATCAGGCATAGCGAGATTCAGACTTGGGTCAGCGAACTTGCTCAACGGCGTTCCGCGACAATCACCATTCGCGCGCATGGAGTGCTCAAAGGTGTGCTAGACCTTGCAGTCCGAGATGGCAGCATACGCCGCAATCCAGCAGATGGATGCCAACTTCCAAGGAAACAACGGAAAGACCGCACATATCTCACACCCGCACAGGTCCTTAGCCTTGCCAATGCGTCCGGCAATTACCGAGCTTTGATCTTGACACTGGGCTTCTGCGGCCTTCGATGGGGCGAGGCAGCTGCATTGCGCGTCAAGCATGTGGACGTCCAGAACAACCGGCTTAAGGTGCGCCTGAGTTGGGTGCGTTCTGGCAGAAAACATTTTGAGGGAGCTCCGAAAACATGGGAGATACGGGACGTTCCCGTTCCAAAGCAAGTAATGGAAGCCATCAAAAAGCAATGCGAAGGTAAGGATGCCGAGGACTTGGTGTTCACCTCGCCCTCTGGCGGCCACTTGCGTGAGCAATCCGCGAAAAACCATGGTTGGTACGCAAGAGCATTGAGGGATTCCGGCGTCCCCACGCTGACCTGTCACGATCTTCGTCACACAGCGGCATCCATCGCCATCAGCTCCGGAGCCAACGTCAAGGCCGTACAACGTATGTTAGGCCATAAGAACGCGGCCATGACGCTGGATACCTATGCAGACCTATTCGACACCGATCTTGATGATGTGGCAACATCCATCAGCAACAAGATCGCAACCGCAGGAACTATGTAAGTCAATCAGACCTTAACTAGAATGCCGGTTGTATCGGATAAGCCCTATGGGTGAGACCGCCACTTGCGTCATAAAATTCACGCAAACCCATGGTACGTACGCCCAAAGCTTCAGCCACATCGGGAATTTTAGGCTCCCTTTTCAAAGGCTGATTACGCGTCGGCTTTACCGCCTGCTCATTTGTCACGATGGTGGCATGAAGGACTTTGGCAGCAGCAATGAGCCAAGGATCGGCTTTATCTTCAGGCTCCCACTGCGCATACGAGGCAGAACGATAACAGCCACATGTAGCCAAATAATCTTGCACCTGGGCATAAGCCGCACCAATCTCATCGGTCTTATGACTAATTTGGCGTTCACTAAAAATAGCTTCAGCCCACTGCCCTAATTCATCGATTTGGCCTTTACTGAATATTCGTAGCTTTTGAGGCCACTGGTTATTGTGTTTGGAGGCCGGGGTTATGGTGCGGGGAGGCCGGTGGCGGACTGGTTGGGGGCCACCGGCCTTTTGGGTTAGTTGTCGAGCATGGTTTGTCCGTGGCGTTGTCTCATGTTGTATTCGCCGGTATTAATCCAGATCGTGTTGTGCACGATGCGGTCGAGGATCGCGTCGGCGATGGTGTCGCCTCCAAGCTGGCGGTGCCATTCCTTGGTCGCCAGTTGGGTGGCGAACGCGGTGCTGGCCGTGTCGTACCGGAGTTCCATGAGCTCGAGCAGGAATCGTTTGAATGGTTCGTCGGGCTTGTCGACGAGCCATTCGTCGATGGCGAGCAGGTTGTAGGTGGAGTATTTGCGCACGAGCTTGGGCACGCCTCCCGGTTTGCCGGCCGCGGCCGTCACCTGTTCGGCGAGGTCGGGCATGCGCACGTATATGGCGCGGTACCGTCCTCTGCACGCGGATTTCGCCAACGCGCACAATAGATGCGATTTGCCCGATCCGGTGGCTCCCTGGAACACGACGTTCAGCCGCTGGCCGAGGTAGTTTCCGGCGTCGAGGCCTGCGATCACGCTCCGGTCGAGCCCGCGCTCCTCCATCAGGTCGATGGTCCGCAGGTCCGCCTGGGGATAGCGCAGTCCCGCGCGTTTGACCAGGCGTTGGATCCTGGCGTCCATGTGACCGGAGTGCGCGCTGTCGACGGCGAGCCTGATCACCTCAGTGTGGCTCAATGGCATGGTGGTTTGTTCGTCGAGGCGTTCGAACGCGTCGAGCAGGTCCGTGGCGTTCATCTCGCGCAGCTTGCGTTTGGTCTCGGTGTCGATGATCATTGCGTCTCACCTGCCCATGTTCGCGTAGTAGTCGCCGCCGCGCACCCAACCGGCACCGTCATCCCCGCCGTCGGCGCCGTGATCGCCGGCGTCGTCGGGGATCTCGCCCGCGATATCCTGGCCGGATTCGAGGATCGGCCCGATATGCGCGTAGCGGGGCGAGGCGACCGACTGCAACGCCAGCGAGCACGCGTTCTCCAACCGTTGCGCGGAATACCGTTTCGACAGGCGCAGCACCGCCAACGCGGGGTCCACCGCCTGTTCGTCGAGACGTTCCATGGCGAACAGTTTGCCTATGACGGTGGCGCAGTCGGGTCCGATCCTGTTCGCCCACTGCTCGCATCGTTTCCTATCCCACGGCTTCCACATGGTTTTGCCGGGAAGGTCGGCCCCGTTCGTCGAATACTTGTTGGAGGCCGACGCCGGCAGGAGCCGGTGCGTGCAGAGCCTGGTATTTTTGTGCCAGATCTCGAGCGTGTTCGCCCCGATCCTCAGGTCCACGGTGGAGCCGACGTACGCGTACGGGACGGAATACCAGTTGCGAGCATAGGCGACGTGGCTGTTGGCCTGAACCCTCCTGCTGTACACCCAGTCCATCACCTCGTATGCCACCGGAGGCAACGCGATCAGCAGCGGCTTCTCCTCGCCTTCGAACACCGACAGACGTGATCCGTCACGCTTCTGGAACGGGCGGGAATTGTATTCCACGAGCCACGCGCGTATCGCGGTCCGCAGCTCGTCCAACGAGCCGAACTGGTGGTCGCGCATCGCGCCGGCCAACGCCATCGTGGCGTGCCATACGGTGTTCTCCGCCGAGGGCTTGTCCTTCGGCTTCCTGACCCGTCCGGGCAGCACGGCGGCCGAATAGTGCTCGGCCAAACCCCGGTACGCGTCGTTCAACACGACCTCGCCCTCGCGCGGATGCGCGATGACGCCGGTCTTCGGATTGTCACACACCAGGCGGGGCGTGGAACCGCCGAACCACTCGTACATCGCCACATGGGCCCGCAGCCACGAGTTCTGCGCCATGTCGAGCGTGGGTTCCACGAACGCATACCGGCTGTGTTTATGTTCAATGGTTTTAAGACCGGTTGAGCGTTTGGTTTTTAGTCCGAAAGAGCGGTAGGAATTAGTCCATTTCATCGTTGATGGAAAACAAGTGACACCGGTCTGTCGTTATCGATTAGTTT
>ENA-OQOA01000122-OQOA01000122.1-human-gut-metagenome-genome-assembly--contig:-NODE-122-length-44321-cov-7.010363_pt1 | contig 44321 bp, 40 predicted proteins | sample MGYA00242633_ERZ504888 | MGnify/ENA primary metagenome ERZ504888 (study PRJEB26092, sample SAMD00036372) | human gut metagenome | host: Homo sapiens | study: EMG produced TPA metagenomics assembly of...
GCTTATCGTGGTGCCGCTGATCGTGCTGCTGGTGCTCGAGATTCGCCATATGGTCAAAAACCACACAAGAGGTGGCGCGCGCCGAGGACGAGGCCGCCCTGCGCGCAGCCGTGGAGCAGATTCGCGAAAAACGTCGCCGCGAGCAGGAAGGCCAGGACAGTGCCAAAGATCAGGTCGACGGCGAGCATGTCGATGGAAGTGCAGAAGCCGAACCCGGCGCCCTAGACGGTTCCAGCCACTCGGCATAGCGCGGCTGCGCTTTTCGTCCCTGCAATTTGGATGCTCATAGACGTTCCGAATCGTCTGCTTTTTCATGCCGATATTCGTGCTACAGTTTGAGCGCCTTGTTGCCAATTGATTTCGGGGGAGTGGAATGGAGCAGGAGCGCACAGCTCAGCGTGCACGCGAAAGGGCTTCGGTGCCGATGACGGCGGCGTCCGATTTTGTCGTACCGGATGGCACCGACGAGCTCAGCCGCAACACCCGTCGCGCCTGGCGCGACCGTCTCAACGACGCCCAGACGCGCAAGATGATCACGGGCGTTTTAGCCACGCTGGTGGGCGGTTCGTTTTGGGGTTTCTCGGGTACCAGCGCGAGTTTTTTGTTCGATACCTACCATGTCGATACGCTGTGGCTTATGAGCATACGGCAGATTCTCGCCGGCCTGCTCTTTATGGCTGTGGTCGTCACGCGCGACCGCGCACGTCTGGTCAAGCTTTGGACGACGCCCGCTGATCGCAAGCAGCTGCTGCTCTTTACCGCTTTTGGCCTGCTCTTTAACCAGTTTTGTTATCTTTCGGCCGTGCGCTTGACCAATGCCGGAACTGCGACGGTGCTCCAGTGCCTGCAGCTCGTTATCATCATGGGCTACACCTGCGTGATCGACCATCGCATGCCTCGCGTGCGTGAGGCCGTTGGCATTGGGTTGGCCCTGGGCGGCACCTTTTTAATCGCTACCGGCGGCGACCCAACCAGCCTGAATATCTCGCCGCTTGGCCTGGCAGCAGGTCTTATGTGTGCGGTTAGCGCCGCCTGTATGGCGGTGATTCCCGCCAAGATTCTGTCCGAATACGGCAGCCCTATTGTTACGGGCTCGGCTATGCTTACGGCGGGTGTCGTTTCGAGCGTCTTTGTGCAGCCGTGGGCTCATATGCCGGCCCTCGATACGGCTGCCGTCGAAGCGCTCGCGGTGTTTGTGATCGTTGGCTCTTTCCTGGCGTATATGCTCTATATGCAGGGCGTCAAGGATATTGGCTCCGTACGTGCGAGCCTCATTGGAACTGTGGAGCCGGTCTCGGCAACCATTACCAGCGCCGTTATGCTGGGCACGGTGTTTCTGCCGACCGACCTTATCGGCTTTGTCATGATCATCGTGATGATGTTCCTCACGGTGTAGCTGGCGCCGCCGCCAAGACAGAAAAGGTGTTGTGCCGCATTTTCGCCAATTGACGTCCGTGTCTGGAGTTTAGCTGTCGATGCTCAAAATGCCATAAACTTGTAACGTTATGGATTTTTTCATTGCGACTCAATTGCGAGGATTTCTTTATGGCTGGTAATCACTTTAAGGGCAGCGATAGCGGCCGTCCTGCAGTTCCGCCGCGTCCGAACGGGGCTGGTAAGGCCGGCACGCCGGGCGGCGCTGGACAGGGCGGTTCCGGTAAGCGCGTGTCCCCGGGCGAGACGGCGATGTTTACCGCTCTGTACGAGCAGTCTCAAAAGGCAAAAAAGACCGGCCGTGCAAGAGGGAATGTCTTTGCGGACGGTGCAACCTCCACGTCGCAGCCGAGTGGGGTTCCTTCGGTACCTGCGAACAACGCAGGTGCTGCCAACGCCGCGAATGCTGCCGGCAACGTTAATGCCGGCAAGGCCGCCAACAATACTCCTTCTGCCGGTGGCGCGGGGCTTACGGGTAACCTCGGCACGATTTACACCGGCGCCTCCGAGACTGGCACGTTCGCCCGCCTGGATGATAGCGGTGCCGAGTTTGCGGGCTCGGGTTCCAAGGAAGATTATTACGATTTTGGCTTGAACTACGGTAGCGACGCTTCGTCGAGTTCGACCTCTGACGGTCTGGTCCGTCATCGCCATCGCAAGGGCGAGCGCAAAAAGCGTCACACCGGCGCCATTATTGCCGCTGTAGCCGCGGTGCTTCTCGTTGCGCTTGGCGCAAGCGGCTTTATGCTGCTTAGCTCGGCAAAAACCGTGAAGAGCCAGGCAAAGGAAACTGTCGAGATCGTCGGCGGCCTTAAGGACAAGGTCACGTCGGGCGATTTTTCGACCCTGCCCGACGATGCGAAAAAGATCGACGAGCTCTGCAGCAGCATGAAGAAGGAGACCTCGAGCCCGGTGTGGACGATGGCCTCGTTCATTCCGGTGTACGGCGGCGACATTAATGCCGCCCGCACCATGGTCGACGCTCTGTCCGATGTTTCGAGCGGCGCGCTGGTCCCCATGGCCGATAATCTCGCTCAGGCAACGCCCGGCAAGCTGTTCCAGGACGGGACAATCAACGTGTCCGCGCTGCAGGCGGTCGCCGATTCGCTCTCCGATAGCTCGAAGGCGTTCAAGAGCGCCAACGAGAAGGTCCAGGGCATTGGCGATACTCATATTTCCCAGGTGACCGAGCTGGTCGATAAGGCAAAGGACGGCTTTGCCACCCTGAACGGTGCGGTCGACGCGGCGGAGAAAGTCGCCCCCGTTCTGCCCCAGATGCTCGGCGCCAACGGCCAGACGCGCAACTACCTTGTGTATGCCATGAACAACGTCGAGATTCGTGCTTGCGGCGGTTTTGGTGGTTCGCAAGGTTTGATTTCAGTTACCGATGGCCAGATGTCGATCGGTGACTTTGTTCCATGTATTGCGCGCGGCAAAGAGGAGGCGGTTGAGAGCGTCGACGAAGAGGATGAGACGCTGTTCGGCAACCACAGTAACCTGTATAACTCGGGCAATACCTATTCACCCGATTGGCCCCGCAACTCGCAGCGTGTCGCCGCGCTGTGGAAGTCCCAGTATGGGCAGGACGTTGATGGCGTCATCGGTATCGACCCGGTGTTCCTGCAGTATCTGCTGGGCCTGGTCGGTAACGTGTCGCTGCCCGACGGAACGGTTGTCGACGGCACCAACGCCGCAAAGGTCCTCATGCACGATGTGTACTGGAACTATCCGGTCGAGGAATCGGACGGCATCTTTGCGGCTGTTGCCAGCGCCGCCTTCGACAAGATTCTCGGTGGCATCGGTGACGTCGACGTTACGAAGCTTGTCGGTGCATTCGAGCGCGGTGCCGAAGAGGGCCGTCTGATTGCTTGGATGAGAAACGATGATGAGCAGAATGCCATCAAGGAGACAGGCATTGACGCTTCGCTGCCCGATCCGGATGATCCGGGTGCCGATCCCGTTGCCGGTGTTTACTTTAACAACCTGAGCTTCTCCAAGCTCGACTGGTATCTGAACGCCGACACGCAGATTGGCCAGGGCGTGAAGAACGGCGACGGCACGTGCTCCTATCGCATCACCGTTACCCTGACGAACATCATGACGCAGGAAGAGGCTGGCAAGCTGCCCGACTACGTTGCGGCGAGCGCACCCGATGCCGCGCGTGACGACGAACGCCTGAATGTCTCAGTGTTTGCCCCGACGGGCGGCAACATCAGTGACCTTACGGTTGAGGGCACCCAGTTTGGTCTTGGCGCCGCTACGTGGCATGGAATCCCCTTCTATTCGGGCACAGTTGACCTGCATGCTGGCGAGACGACGACGATCACGTATACGCTGACCACGTCGGCCGAGGCGGGGGACAAGCCACTTACGCTGCGTCAGACTCCTACATGCCAGGCGGCTCGCGACAGCGCGTCGGCGTAGGGTTTTTCTGGTAGCGCAGATAATCGAGTACCATTTTGGGGCGGACAGGCAATCTGTTCGCCCCTATTTTGTAAGGAGAGCGCATGAAGTACTTTGGCACCGATGGCTTTCGCGGTGAGGCCAACGTTGGGCTGACGGTAGAGCACGCTTATAAGATCGGCCGCTTTGTGGGCTGGTATTACGGCGCCAACCGCGGGACCAAGGCGCGCGTGATCGTGGGCAAGGACACGCGTCGCTCGAGCTATATGTTCGAGGCGGCGCTGGTGAGCGGCTTGGTCGCGAGCGGCGCGGACGCCTACATGCTGCACGTGATCCCGACGCCGGGCGTGGCGCATCAGACCGTGGAGGGCTGCTTCGATTGCGGCATCATGATCAGTGCGAGCCACAACCCGTTTTGCGATAACGGCATAAAGCTCGTTAACAGCAACGGCTTTAAGATGGACGAGGACGTGCTGGAGCTCATCGAGGACTATATCGATGGCAAGAGCGAGGTGCTGCTGGCAACGGGCAACCACATTGGCGCCACAGTGGACTACATGCAGGGCCGCAACCGCTATATTGCCTCGCTCATCGCAAGCGCGAACTTTTCGCTACAGGGCGTCAAGATCGGTCTCGACTGCGCCAACGGCTCGGCATCCTCGGTGGCCAAGCCGGTGTTCGACGCGCTGGGCGCCGACGTGCGCGTGATCAACGCCGCGCCCGACGGCTTTAACATCAATGTCGATTGCGGCTCCACGCATATGGAGCGCCTGCAGCGCCACGTGGTGGAGCAGGGCCTGGACGTGGGCTTTGCCTACGACGGCGATGCCGACCGCTGCCTGGCCGTGGACGAGCGCGGTCGCGTGGTCGACGGCGACCAGATCCTGTACGTGTGCGGCGTGTACCTGAACAAGCACGGTCGCCTTTCGGGCGGTACCGTGGTGCCGACGATCGCCAGCAACTTTGGCCTGATCAAGTCGTTGGAGCTTGCCGGTCTGAGTGCCGTGACCAGCGGCGTGGGCGACCGTCACGTGTATGCAAAGATGCGCGAGGGCGGCTACAGCCTGGGCGGCGAGCAGACGGGCCACACGATCTTTGGCGATATCGAGCGCACGGGCGACGGCATTATGACCTCGCTGCGCGTGATGGAAGTGATTCGCGCCGAGCGCGAGACACTCTCGCAGCTCACGGCTCCGTGCAAGCTACTGCCGCAAGCGCAGGTCGCCGTGCGCGTGGCGGATAAGGACGCCGCGCTGGGCAACATGGGCGTGCAGGCCGCCATTGCCGAGGCCGAGGCGTCGCTGGCGGGCGAGGGCCGCGTACTGGTGCGCAAGAGCGGAACCGAGTCGGTGATTCGCGTTTTGGCCGAAGCCCCCGACCAAGCTGCCGCCGACGCCGCCATGAAGCGCATCGCCGCCGCACTGGAGGCTCTGTAGTTACGCGGTTTTACCAAACCGCGTAACTACTCGACGCTGCAAACGGCCCCAAGTGCCGGGGCTCTGGCTTAGATGGAAAGGGGGCGCCGCGGGATAGATCCTGCGGCGCCCCCTTTGCTTTAACGTGCTAGTAGGGCTTTACAGCTCGTAGAGCGTGGTGAACTTGTCCTGCAGGTAGCTGCAGTAGTAGCGGGCATCGAACGCCATGCCGCACGCGCCCTTGATGAGCTCCGGCGCGTCTTTGGCGCGGCCCCACTGCCAAATGTGCTCGCCTAGCCAGGCACGGACGGGTGCCAGATCGCCGCTCGCGCAGGCGCCATTGAGGTCGACGCCGTCGCGGCACATGGCCGGCACAAACATGGCGTCGTAGGCGCTACCCAGCGCATACGTGGGGAAGTAGCCAAACGAGCCGCCGCTCCAGTGCGTATCCTGCAGGCAGCCGCGCGTGTCGTCGGGAACGGGAATGCCCAGGTACTCGTCCATAAAACGATTCCAAAGCGCGGGGATGTCCTTGGCCGTGGCCTCGCCGGCAAACAGCATGCGCTCGATCTCGTAGCGCACCATAATATGCAGCGGGTAGGTGAGCTCGTCGGCCTCGGTACGGATCAGCGACGGCTGTGCGATGTTCACGGCGCGGTAGAGCGTGTCCTCGTCGACGTCGCCGTAGACCTCGGGCGCGTGGCGGCGCAGCACCTCGAGCAGCGGTCCCATAAAGGCACGGCTGCGGCCAACGGTGTTCTCAAAGAAGCGGCTCTGGCTCTCGTGGATGCCCATGGAGGTGCCGCCCTCCAGGCACGTGCGCGCGTAAGCGGGGTTCACGCCCAGCTCGTACATGGTGTGACCGGCCTCGTGGATGATGCTGTAGACGTTGGAGATGCAATCGTCCTCGTAGATGTGCGTGGCGATGCGTGCGTCGCCCACCGAGAAGCCCTCGCTAAACGGATGCTCGGTAAAGGCAAGCGTGGTGTCGTCCAGGTCCAGGCCGACGAGCTTCATGAGGTCGAAGCTCATGGCGCGCTGGGCGGCCTCGGGCACGCGGGCGTGCAAAAAGTCTGCAGCGGGCTGCTGGCCGCGCTCGCCGATGGCGTGCACGAGCGGCACGACCGTGGCCTTGACCTCGTCGCAAAACGCGTCGAAGCTCTTGGTGGAAAGGCCGCGCTCGTACTGGTCGAGCCAAACGTCATATGGGTCGCGCTTGGGGTCCATGAGCTCGGCCTGATGCTTAAGTTGGGCGACGATTCTATCCACATAGGGCTCAAAGCTCGCCCAGTCATTGGCCGTCTTGGCCTTGTGCCACACGGCATCGGCCTCGCAGGTGAGCCTGGTCCAGGCCTCGGCCTCCTCGGTGGGGATGGCGCTCGCCTCGCGCTGGTCGCGGCCGAGTACGCGAATCTCGTCGAGCAGCTGCGGGTCGTCGATCTTGCCGCCGGCGACGGCCTCGCGTGCGAGAGAGCGCACGAGCTCAACGGACTTTTTGCTGGTCAGGAGTTTGTGATGTTCGCCGGCAAGGGTGCCCATGGCATCGGTGCGCGCTGCGGCGCCGTTGGCGGGGCAATGGTCGCGCCGTCAAACTCGGCAATCTTGAGCAGGTACTCGCGGGTCCACAGCTTGCCCTCGAGCTTGCGGAGCTTCTTGACGGCCTTATCGACCTTCATGCCTTTGGGCGTCTTGTCCGCTGCGGGCTTGACCATCTTATCCTTGTTCTTTCCCATACCGTATCCTTAATCTCGCAGGTCGCCCGTCGCATGCGGCGACGCGGCCAGTTTGCACAGCTACTTGCCTTGTACCCAGCGCGAACAAAACGGAACGCGGCGATGCACATGCAGAATGTGTTATCCTATAGCCCAATGCGTTGACGGAGAGGGTTTTGCCCGCCGCGTCGCCGGCAAGAGAGGGAAGGTCATGGGCTGCAAGCCTTCCTGCGGTGACAAGGGCCAAGCGTTCACTCCCGAGCAGCGACCTCAACGGGCGCGCGGCTAGCGGCGGCGAAGCCCCAGTAGGGAAGCCGTGAGCCTCGCGATAAGGGGCGCAGAGTGGGCACGGCGGGCCAGACATCCGCCGCGTCAAACAAGGTGGTACCGCGGAATTCAACCGTCCTTGGGCAATGTACATGCCCGAGGACGGTTTTTTGTTACCGAACCGGGCCGCACATCCGTAAGCGTCGGGCGGCGCCAGCCACCCCGGCAGGCGGATGCGCGAGAGACGAAAGGGAAGACATGAGTCTGATTGATGATCTGGTCAAACTCGAGGAAGAGGCCAAGGAGCTTGTCGCAGGCGCCGACGACGCCGCCAAGCTCGAGGCTGCGCGCGTTGAGCTGCTCGGCCGCAAGGGCCGCATCACCGGCCTGATGCGCATGATGGGCAAGCTCGCCCCCGAGGATCGCCCCGTCATGGGCAAACGCGCCAACGAGATGCGCCAGCTGATCGAGGGCATGCTCGACGAGCGCACCACCGAGATGAAGGCCGCCGCCCTCAAGCACGCGCTCGAGCACGACGCCGTCGACATCACGCTGCCGGGCATCCGTCCGCAGATCGGCCACCAGCACCTGATCAAGCAGATCATCGAGGAGGCCGAGGACATCTTCTGCGGCATCGGCTATACCGTCGAGTCCGGCCCCATGGTCGACACCTCCTACTACAACTTCACCGCGCTCAACGCCCCCATGGATCACCCGAGCCGCTCGGCCCGCGACACGTTCTACGTGGTTGACAACAACCCCGGTAGCGTCGCGCACCCCGAGGCCCACGCCCACGGCGAGTCCGACGTGCTGCTGCGCACCCAGACCTCGGGCGTGCAGATCCACACCATGGAGTCGCAGAAGCCGCCCATCTACATGATCTGCCCGGGCACCGTCTACCGCCCCGACACGGCCGACGCCTGCCACCTGCCGCAGTTCAACCAGATCGAGGGCCTGGTCGTTGACGAGGGCATCACCTTTGGCGACCTTAAGGGCACGCTCGACTACTTTGTTAAGTGCATGTTTGGCGAGGACCGCAAGACGCGTTACCGCCCGCACTTCTTCCCCTTCACCGAGCCTTCCTGCGAGGTGGACGTGAGCTGCCACGTCTGCGGCGGCAAGGGCTGCAACTTCTGCAAGCACAGCGGCTGGATCGAGATCTTGGGCTGCGGCATGGTCGACCCCAACGTCCTGATCAACTGCGGCATCGACCCCGAGAAGTACACCGGCTTCGCCTTTGGTATTGGCGCCGAGCGCGTCGCGGCCCTGCGCTACGACCTGCCCGACCTCAGAACTCTCATGACAGGCGATATGCGTTTCCTGAATCAGTTTTAGGCTGCGGCTTGCCCAAGCACGGCACCTCGGCGCTCATTCGTCGCTTGCGTACCAAAGTACGCGGCGCTCCTCTTTCGGGCCGATCTGCCGCACTTGGACAACCCTCGCTTTGTAAGGAATGTTCACAAAGTTGAAGTTTCCACCTGCATTTCTTCGCAGGCTTTCAGTATGAAAGGAGAGCTAGATGCGTGTTTCTTACGACTGGCTCAAGACCATGATCGATATTCCGGAGGATCCCAAGACCCTTTCGGACGAATATATCCGTACCGGTACCGAGGTCGAGGCGATCGACACCGTGGGCGAGTCCTTCGACCACGTGGTGACTGCCAAGGTGCTCACCAAGACCCCGCACCCCGATAGCGACCACATGTATGTGTGCTCGGTCGACGTGGGCGACAAGAACCTCGACGCCGACGGCAACCCCGCCCCGCTGCAGATCGTCTGCGGCGCGCAGAACTTCGAGGCCGGCGACCATATCGTCACGGCCATGATTGGCGCTGTGCTTCCCGGCGACGTCAAGATCAAGAAGAGCAAGCTTCGCGGCGTCGTGTCCATGGGCATGAACTGCTCCGCGCGCGAGCTCGGCCTGGGCGGCGACCACTCCGGCATCATGATCCTGCCCGAGGATACGCCCTGCGGCATGCCGTTTGCCGAGTACGTGGGCTCGAGCGATACCGTGCTCGACTGCGAGATCACGCCCAACCGTCCCGACTGCCTGTCCATGATCGGCATGGCCCGCGAGACCGGCGCCATCTTCGACCGCGATTTCCACGTTGAGCTGCCCGCCATCAAGGTCGAGACCGGCCGCGCGACCGACGACGAGCTTTCGGTCGAGATCGCCGACGAGGGCCTGTGCGACCGCTATGTCGCCCGCATCGTGCGCAACGTGAAGGTCGGCCCCTCGCCCGACTGGATGGTCAAGCGCCTCAACGCCCTGGGCGTGCGCCCGCACAACAACATCGTCGACATCACCAACTACGTGATGATGCTCACCGGTCAGCCGCTGCACGCCTTTGACCTGGACACCTTTTCCGAGCGCGACGGCCACCGCCGCGTGGTGGTTCGCGCCGCCCAGCAGGACGAGAGGTTTATGACGCTCGACGGCGAGGAGCGCACGCTCGACGCCGGCATGGGTCTCATCACCGACGGCGAGCGCCCCGTGGCGCTGGCCGGCGTTATGGGCGGCATGGATTCCGAGATCGAGGACGACACCGTCGACGTGATGGTCGAGAGCGCCTGCTTCAACGCCGGTCGCACCTCGCACACCAGCCGCGATCTGTCGCTGATCTCCGACGCCTCCATTCGCTTTGAGCGCCAGGTTGACGAGACCGGCTGCGTGGACGTCGCCAACGTCACGTGCGCGCTCATCGAGGAGATCGCCGGCGGCGAGGTTGCTCCCGGCTATGTCGACGTTTTCCCCGCGCCCAAGACCATCGACAGCATTAAGCTGCGCCTGGCCCGCGTGCACGCCATCTGCGGTGCCGACATCGAGCCTGACTTTATCGAGCGTTCGCTCACCCGTCTGGGCTGCACCGTCGAGCGCGACGGCGAGGACTTTATGGTCACCCCGCCGAGCTTCCGTCCCGACCTGCCGCGCGAGATCGACCTGATCGAGGAGGTCCTGCGCCTGTGGGGTATGGGCCGCGTGACGGCGACCATCCCGGCTGCCAAGAACCATATCGGCGGTCTGACCCGCGAGCAGAAGCTCACCCGCAAGGTCGGCGAGATCCTGCGCGCCTGCGGCCTCAACGAGACCACGACCTTTGGCTTTGCCGCCCCGGGCGACCTGGAGAAGATCGGTATGTCCACCGAGGGCCGCGGCTGCCCCGTGGTGCTCATGAACCCGCTGGTAGCCGAGCAGACCGAGATGCGTCGTTCGCTGTTGCCGGGCCTGCTGCAGTCCGTGGCCTACAACGAGGCACACGGTACGCCCAACGTGCACCTGTACGAGGTCGGCAGCCTGTTCCACGGTCGCGAGAACGCCAGCCTGCCCAAGGAGACCAAGTCCGTGGCGGGTGTGCTCTCGGGCCAGTGGAGCGAGCAGTCCTGGAACATGAAGTACCGCAAGCTGCGCTTCTTCTTTGGCAAGGGCATTGTCGAGGAGCTGCTTGCCCAGCTGCGCATCGAGAAGGTCCGCTTCCGTCCCGTCGAGGGCGAGGGCTACGCCTTCTTGCAGCCGGGTCGCGCCGCCGAGGTTCTGTCCGGCGGTACCGTGCTGGGCTGGGTCGGCGAGATTCACCCCGAGGCGCGCGAGGCGATGGGCATCGATGAGGTCGTCGTTGCCTTTGAGCTCGATCTGGACAAGCTGATCAAGGGCGCTCGCAATCAGGAGAACTACCGTGAGTTCTCTCAGTACCCTGCCGTTGAGCACGACCTTGCTATCGTGGTCGACAACGCTGTGACCTGCGAGGATCTTGAGCGCCGTATTACCAGCGCCGGCGGCAAACTGCTCGAGGGCGTGCGTCTGTTCGACGTCTACCGCGATCCCATCCGCATCGGAGCGGGCAAGAAGTCCATGGCCTTTGCGCTTACGTATCGCTCCGACGATCACACGCTCACCAGCGAAGAGGTCGAGAAGGCGCACCAGAAGATCGTCACCAAGGTGTGCAAGGGCGTAAACGGCGAGGTCCGCGGCTAGGTCCTGCACTGGAGTATAGGTCAGCGGCGGTTGCCGCCGAGCCCTACGAGACCGCTGTGTTCGGAATAAGGCACCGCTGACCAATCATATGTGACGGAAGTATTACAAAACGGTGCACTGCTTTGTCGGCAGTGTGCCGTTTTGCTATCATGGCCCGCGGCGTGTTACGAATCGGTTGAAGCGTAACACCGGCAAAGTGGTTCAACCGGCGCTGCAATTCCGTGCGCCGACAACCGGGAGGCGTTTATGCACATTCCAGATAATTACCTGTCCCCGCAGACCGATGCCGTCATGGCGGTGGCGATGGTGCCCGTGTGGGTCCACTGCATCAAGAAGGTGCGCGCCACGCTCGACCGCGAGCACATGGCTTTCTTAGGAATCTGCGCCGCATTCTCCTTCCTGCTCATGATGTTCAACGTGCCTCTGCCCGGTGGTACCACGGGTCACGCCGTCGGCGGCGCGCTCATCGCACTGTTGCTGGGGCCGGAGCCTGCATGTATCGCGGTTTCGGTCGCGCTGGCGCTGCAGGCGCTGCTGTTTGGCGACGGCGGCATCCTGTCCTTTGGCGCCAACTGCTTTAACATGGCCTTTGTGCTGCCGTTTGTCGCAGCCATCGTGTTCCGCGCGCTCAATAGCCGTCTGCACGACAAGAGCTGGGGCACCGCGCTTTCTGCCGTAGTCGCCGGCTGGGTCGGTTTGTGCCTAGCGGCCCTGTGCGCGGCGATCGAGTTTGGCATTCAGCCGATGCTCTTCACCGATGCATCGGGCGCTCCGCTGTACTGCCCCTTCCCGCTGTCGGTCTCCATTCCCGCCATGCTGATTCCGCATATGCTGGTTGCCGGCGTGGTCGAGGGCGTCGCGTCTGCCGCTATCTACGGCTTTATCAAGAAGACGGCCCCCAGCATCATCGTTGGACCCGAGGCGACTGACGGCCTGCTTTCTGCCAAGTCCGTGACTGCCAAGAAGACTTCGCTGATCCCGACGATTATCCTCGTCGTGGCCCTGGTGGTCGCCACGCCGCTCGGCCTGCTTGCAACCGGTGACGCCTGGGGCGAGTGGGATGCCGAGGGTGCAGCGACTGCGGTTCAGGAGGCTGGCGACACGAGCCTCAAGGCTTCGGTCGGTCTCGACGCGCCCACGTTTGCCGATACGCTGCCCACGGGCGATTACCTGCAGGCGTATTCCGAGGAGAACAACCTTGACTTTGCCGGCCAGGCTGCGATGTATATCCTCTCGGGCGTGATTGGCGTTGCCGTGCTCACCATCGTCTTCCGTTTGGTTTCGCTGACGGCAAAGGAAAGCCTGCCCCATGGCAACGGTCGAGCTGCCTAGCTGGCTGGCGACATCCGAGAACTATGAGCCCGCGGGGGCTCGGCATCGCGTGATGCAAAAGAACGTCCTACACCTGGCGAGCCTGCTTGAGCGGGTTCGCCTGGGTGGTGGCGCACACAAGGGCGGGTCGATGATTGACCGCGCCCTTTCTTGCGTTTCGGCACCGGTGCGCCTGGTGGGGATGTTCGTCTGCGTTCTGTGCGTGTGCCTGACGCAGAGCCCGCTGTACCTGATGCTGATGGCGGCGATTGCGTTGGTGCTGGTCGCCGTGCGCCCCGCACGTGGGCTGCGCGCGACCTTTGCGCCGGCGCTTGGCGCCGCGGGGTTTGCCGTGGTTTTGACACTGCCTGCCCTGCTGCTGGGCGCATCGGCTGTGGGCGCCATGCTCAAAATCGCGGCCAAGACGTTCATCAACGTGTCGCTGGTGCTGGGTGTTTCGTGGACGCTCACCTGGAGCCGCATGTCGGCGGCGCTCAAGATGCTGCACCTGCCCGATGAGGTCATCTTTACCTTTGACATGGCACTCAAGCATGTCGAGGTACTGGGACGCACGATGCACGACCTGTGCGAATCGGTCATGCTGCGCAGCGTGGGGCGTGCGCCTGCGGGTTTTTCGCGCACCGACTCGCTGGCGGGTATCATGGGCATGACATTTATCAAGGCGATGGAATGCAGCCGTGCGATGGACGAGGCTATGCTTTGCCGCGGCTTTGCCGGCGTGTATCCGGCGCCTGCACGCGCCGGGTTTGGCTGGCGCGATGCGATCTATGCGGCCGGCGTGGCGCTGCTGGCAGTGTTGTGCGCCTTGCTGTAGGCGCTGCTGGTTCCGGCTGGGGATGCAACTAGGGAAGGGCGACGTTTTGACGATCGATATGAATAGTGCGGCGGGCACGAATGGTGCGGGCGCCAAGGTCGCACCGCTCATCGAGCTGCGCGACGTGGTGTTCTCCTATGCGGGGCATACGGTGGTCGACGGCGTTTCGCTGCAGGTCGATCGTGGTGAACTCGTTGCCCTGCTCGGTCCCAACGGCTGCGGTAAGACGACGATCATGCGCCTTATTAACGGCCTTGAACTTGCCGACGCAGGAGCATACCTGTTTGACGGGCACGTGATCGATGCGGCATATCTCAAGGATTCCGCGGCCGCTCAGCGTTTTCATCAGCGCGTGGGCTTTGTGTTCCAGAATGCCGACGCGCAGCTCTTTTGCGCCACAGTCGGCGAGGAGGTCGCGTTTGGCCCTGCTCAAATGGGGCTGCCGGCAGACGAGCTCGAGCGCCGCGCCCGCGATGCCATGGAGCTGTTCCAGGTTGCCGACCTTGCCGACGCCTCTCCCTATCAGCTTTCGGGCGGGCAAAAGAAGCGTGTGGCGCTGGCGGCCGTCGTGTCGATGAACCCGGATATCCTGGTGCTCGACGAGCCCACCAACGGACTTGACGAGGACTCGTGCGACATCGTGGTCAACTTTCTACTGGCCTATGTTGCTGCCGGCAAGACGGTCTTGATGAGCACACATCATCAGGATTTGGTGCGGCGCCTGGGCGCCCGCGCCATCTATATCGATCGATATCACCATGTGGTCGAGGCGCCTTCGCCGTCGTATGGAACCGAGAGCGGCGCTGCGGAATAGTTGCTGCGTAGAGCGTGCGTAGCCGCCCGCGCGGCTTTGCCGTGATGGTATAGTTATCCAGGTTTTTTTATGGGGGTGGCTATGCCAAGCTGGAACATTCATATCGCTCAGACGGAGCGTTTGCTGGAGCGCACCGGTGCGCTTGCCAATAGCGTGCGCGACCGCAATGCCTTTTTGTTTGGCTGCGTGGTTCCGGATATCTTCGTGGGCTATATGGTCCCTGGCATTGCCGATCCCATCCCGTACCGCATTACGCACTTTGCCAAGCCTGAGCCCATCCCTAAGCCTCGTGAGCATGAGTTCTGGGATACCTATGTGGCGCCGCTGCTCAAAGGGGCGCCTGTTGGTACGCTGGCTGCCGCGACCTCGATTGTCGAGGAGCGTGAGCGACTCAATCGGGTGCATTATCCCCAACGTTACAAGGACGCCGAGCCGGTTGCCGGTCCCGGTGCTAGTGAGCTTTCGCTCGCGCCCGATGACGTGGCGCAGTCGCTGCTCGATCTGACGCTGGGCGTTTGGTCTCACCTTGTGGCCGATACTGTGTGGAATACCCGCGTGAACCAATACCTAGAGGCGCACGGCGGCAAGCCGTGCGAGGAATTCCGCATTAAAAAGCAAGGCGACTTTGACTGGTTTGGCAAGACGCTCGGCATTGTTTCGATTCCGCGCGCGACCGATCGCCTCTATACTGCGGCGACGTGTTTTGGTCAGTATCCCATCCATAAGGAGTATGTGCTCAAGACCATCGGCGTCATGCACGAGATCGTGCGCGAAAACCCCGGCGAGCCCGATCATCCGCCGTATCGCTTGCTAACCGAGGAGTTTTTCGATGCAACGTTTACCGAGGTCGTCGAGCTAACTGAGGCGGGATTTGCTGCCCGCGTCGAATCGCCCGATGTGCCCGCGCTTCCCCTGATCGCTAGCTGCTAGCTGGTCGGCCCGGCAGTGAACAGCTCATCCCAATTGACAAGTAGCTCTTGCCGCAGGGCATCTTCGGTGGTGCGTTCCTGATCGGTCTTTGGGGTGTAGGGAAGTCCAGCCTTTTTATGGATGAGTTTGGCTAGGTTGCCAAAGCTCCTTTTGTCCTTGATCTGATCATAGGTAATTTGGATGACGTCGTAGCCCATGCTTGTGAGGGCGGTGGTGCGCTCGGCATCGGAGAGGCTCGCGGCTTCGCTGTCGTGGGCGGAGCGGCCTTGGCATTCAAGGATGACGCCCATGCTGTCGGTGGCGCTTTCGATGAGGATATCGGCGTAGCAGCAGGTTTTGTCATACAGCGAACGCGCGGCTTCGCTGAGCGGGATGCGCGCGTTATTGGTGATGTCGATGCCCAGACCGCCCTCATCGCGGGGGAGCGAGATGAGCATGGACGTCTGGACTTCGAAGGGCGAGGCGGTCTGTCCTGTCATGCGTTCGGCGGCCCAGCGGAGCTGCTTAACGCCGCGCACGCCTGCGGCCTGCTTGGCGAACGCGGCGATATCCGCTGCGGCAAGAAGCGGCGTGCGCTTCCACAAGCTGGTGTTCTTGCCCTTGGTGTCGTTAACTCGCTCCCAGCCGCAGTTGGGTGGAATGAGCTTAAGCGAAATAGCTTCATCGAGTTGTTGTTGCGTTCGCTCGCAGGGCTTAAACACTGCAAAGGAGCCGCACATCTCGTAGCAAGCCATGAGTAACTGGCTGCGTGAAACCTGCGTGGCAAGGCTGAGCAGCGTTAACTCCGGTGAAGTGACATCAAACCCATGCTCAGTCTGCCTAAACGACCCAGGAGGCGGCTCTTGGGTCAGGAGGTGTGACTTGAACAAACTCCGTGATCCGACTTGCTCGCGACTGAACACAAATCGATGAAGCGGCATATGAAGAAGGTCTTCAACAAGCGCATGGTTCCCAAGGGCGCAACATCTGCGATCCATATTGCCAAGGCTAATGGCGGGGTAAAGGCCTAATACCTGCGGCGGAATACGGTGATAGTAAAAAGCGGATTGACCGCATAGCGTCAGGTCCATGACGTCCTCCTGGTCGAAATGTGCTTTTGGACCGTGCGATGCCAGCGTCAATTCGGAAGTATGCGGCAAAATCTGAACCCTGTGAGCAGACCTGGCTTTTGAGGCTAGTTTATCAGGCATTTTGTTGCGAAAAAACGAGGTGTGCTCGGTGGTCTCAGAATTTGCCGCATACTTCCGAAAACCAGGTCGATCTGGCTTTTGCTAAAACGATTTATCAGCGTCGGTTAAGGTGTGGGTTTGCCACCGGGCGAACACTTTTAGCGCTTGGGACTTTATTTTATGGGCCTCGAAGGGTGAATTTCGCACTTTTGGTAAAGAAATGAGTGCGTGTTTTGCTGTGCGCCGGCATTGGCACAGAAAAAGGGCCCGGAAGGCTTTGCCTTCCGGGCCCTTTGCAATGCAAGTGTGCTTGCAAGTACGACTTAGCGCACCTGAGCGACGTAAGCGACGTTGGTCGAGGAGACCTTGTCCTCGAGCTGGACGCTCATGCGGGGATCGCCGGCGGTAGCGACGGTCAGGTCGCCGGTCTTGACGTAGCCGAGCTCCTTAGCGGTCTCAATCGCCTTGACGATCGTGCCGTTGACGGTGCCCTGGGTAATCTCGGCCTGGTGCGGGATAACGCCCCAGTACATGATCATCTGCTGGACGGCCCACTCGTGGCGGGAGAACGCGCAGATCGGCATGTTGGGACGGAAGTGCGAAATCAGGCGAGCGGTACGACCGGTGGTCGTCGGCACGGTGATGCACTTGGCGCCAACGGTGGTAGCCATGTTCACAGCGGACATACCCACAACGTTGTTGACAACACGGGTGCCGTGAGCATCGGCCGGAACCTCGAGCGGAGCGTGAGCCGGGAGGTACTTCTCGGTCTCGAGAGCAATGCTGGCCTGCATCTTGACGGCCTCGACCGGGTACTTACCGGCAGCGGACTCGCCGGACAGCATGACGGCGTCGGTGCCGTCGTAGATGGCGTTAGCAACGTCGGCAACCTCGGCGCGCGTCGGGCGCGGGTTCTGCTGCATGGAGTCGAGCATCTGCGTAGCGGTGATAACGGGCTTGTAGGCCGCGTTGCACTTGGCGATGATCTCCTTCTGGATGTGCGGAACAAGCTCGGGCTTGATCTCGATGCCCAGGTCGCCACGGGCAACCATGATGCCGTCGGAAGCCTCGAGGATCTCGTCGAAGTTCTCGACGCCCAGGGCGCACTCGATCTTCGGGAAGATCGTGACGTGCTCGCCACCGTTCTCGCGGCAAAGCTTGCGGATGCCGCGGACGGACTCGCCGTCACGGATGAAGGAAGCGGCGATGTAGTCGATGTTCTCGGTCAGGCCAAAGAGGATGTCCTGACGATCGCGCTCGGTGATGGCGGGCAGCGAGATGTTGACGTTGGGCATGTTGACGCCCTTGCGCTCGCCGATCAGGCCGTCGTTCTTGACGACGCAGGTCATGTCCTGGCCGTCGACGGACTCGACCTCGAGGGCAACCAGGCCGTCATCGATCAGGATGAGGGAGCCCTTCTCGACCTCGGAGGGCAGAGCCAGGTAGTCGAGGGAGATGTGCTCAGCGGTGCCGTGGAAATCCTCGGTCGTGGGCTGAGCGGTGACGACGATCTTGTCGCCGGTCTTGACGGCAACCTTCTTGCCATCGACCAGAAGGCCGGTGCGGACCTCGGGGCCCTTGGTGTCGAGCAGGATGCCGACGGGCATACCGAGCTCCTTGGAAATACGACGGACGCGCTCGATGCGACCGTGGTGCTCGTCGTAGGAGCCGTGCGAGAAGTTAAAACGGGCGACGTTCATGCCCGCCTTGATCATCTCGCGGATGGTCTCGTCGCTATCGCAGGCGGGACCCATGGTGCATACAATCTTAGTGCGCTTGTACATTCAGACCTCCATCTGACATCGTCTTGCGCTGATAGATAAACCATAAGAATAAAACTGAGTTGATTATAACGAAATGGCGACCGAATACCCCAAAAAATCGACCGTATGCCGAATTAGAAGTTCATTTTTTGCGGAAAAACGGTATATGCAAAAACTTTACCAACCGTTCTAACCGCTGTTATCTGGGCGATATTTCAGTTTGATGATGCGCCGAAGAAAAAACGTTTTATCAATGTTGAGCATCACACGGCCTGCACCGTTGCTTATGGACCATATTTCCAAATGGATTGTTTTGGCTAGACGCGTTGCTTTGGGGTACCATAGCTCCACTATCAACTGCCGCTCAGCACGGCAGCCTTGATGAGCCCTTGCCCTTCTCCTGGGAATTATGATCGGGCATCAATCTGCTGAGTGGCCCGAATCCCAGGAGGGGACTCTATATGCAAAAGGAATACCTGTCCGCCGCGGCGGAGGTGCTCAGCGACCAGGGTGTCGATGAGAACCTCGGCCTGAGCGACGACGAGGCGTCGTCGCGCCTCGCTAAGACAGGCCCTAACAAGCTCGAGGAAGCCGAGAAGACGCCGCTGTGGAAGCGTTTCTTTGAGCAGATGGCCGATCCCATGGTCATCATGCTGATCGTTGCCGCCGTCATCAGTGCGCTCACGGGCATGGTCAAGGGCGAGCCCGACTTTGCCGATGTCGTCATTATCATGTTCGTCGTTATCGTCAACTCGGTGCTGGGCGTGGTCCAGGAAGCCAAGAGCGAAGAAGCCCTCGAGGCCCTGCAGGAGATGAGCGCGGCGCAGTCCAAGGTACTGCGCGACGGCAAGCTCGTGCACCTGCCGAGCGCCGAGCTCGTGCCCGGTGACGTGATCATGCTCGAGGCGGGCGACTCCGTTCCGGCCGACTGCCGCGTCCTCGAGAGCGCCACGATGAAGATCGAAGAGGCCGCCCTTACCGGCGAGTCCGTGCCCGTCGAGAAGCATACCAACGTGATCGAGCTCGCCGCGGGCACCGATGACGTGCCGCTCGGCGACCGCAAGAACATGTGCTATATGGGTTCCACCGTTGTGTACGGCCGTGGTCGCGCCGTCGTGGTCGGCACCGGCATGGACACCGAGATGGGCAAGATTGCCGGCGCCCTGGCCGAGGCCAAGGAAGAGCTCACGCCGCTGCAAGTGAAGCTCGCCGAGCTCAGCCGCATCCTCACCATCATGGTGATTATCATCTGCGTCGTGATCTTTGGCGTTGACATCCTCCGCCACGGCGTGGGCAACGTCCTTACCGACCCGACCGCCCTGCTCGACACCTTTATGGTCGCTGTCTCGCTCGCCGTCGCTGCCATCCCCGAGGGCCTGGTCGCCGTCGTGACCATCGTGCTGTCGCTCGGCGTGACCAAGATGGCCAAGCGCCAGGCGATTATCCGCAAGCTTTCTGCCGTCGAGACCCTCGGCTGCACGCAGACCATCTGCTCCGACAAGACCGGCACCCTTACCCAGAACAAGATGACCGTCGTCAAGCACGAGCTCGCTGCGCCCAAGGAGAAGTTCCTGGCCGGTATGGCACTGTGCTCCGATGCCCAGTGGGACGAGGAGTTGGGCGAGGCCGTGGGCGAGCCGACTGAGTGTGCGCTCGTCAACGATGCCGGCAAGGCGGGCCTCACCGGCCTGACTGCCGAGCACCCGCGCGTGGGCGAGGCCCCGTTCGACTCGGGCCGTAAGATGATGTCTGTGGTCGTCGAGACCCTGGACGGCGAGTACGAGCAGTACACCAAGGGCGCGCCCGACGTGGTGATCGGCCTGTGCACCCATATCTACGAGGGCGAAAAGGTCGTCCCGCTGACCGAGGAGCGTCGCGCCGAGCTCGTGGCCGCCAACAAGGCCATGGCCGACGAGGCCCTGCGCGTGCTGGCGCTGGCAAGCCGCACTTACACCGAGGTCCCGAGCGACTGCAGCCCCGCTGCGCTCGAGCACGACCTGGTCTTCTGCGGCCTATCCGGCATGATTGATCCTGTCCGCCCCGAGGTCGCCGACGCCATCCGCGAGGCCCACGATGCCGGTATTCGTACCGTCATGATCACGGGTGACCATATCGACACCGCCGTGGCCATTGCCAAACAGCTGGGAATCGTCACCGATCGCAGCCATGCCATCACCGGTGTCGATCTTGATCGCATGAGCGACGAGGAGCTCGACGCGCACATCGAGGACTACGGCGTGTACGCTCGCGTCCAGCCCGAGCACAAGACCCGCATCGTCGAGGCTTGGAAGTCGCGTGACCAGATCGTGGCCATGACGGGCGACGGCGTCAACGATGCCCCGTCCATCAAGCGCGCCGACATCGGCGTTGGCATGGGCATCACCGGCACCGACGTCACCAAGAACGTCGCCGACATGGTGCTCGCCGACGACAACTTCGCCACCATCATCGGTGCCTGCGAAGAGGGCCGTCGCATCTACGACAACATCCGCAAGGTCATCCAGTTCCTGCTTTCGGCTAACCTTGCCGAGGTGTTCTCGGTGTTTATCGCCACGCTCATCGGCTTCACCATCTTCCAGCCGGTGCAGCTGCTGTGGGTGAACCTGGTCACCGACTGCTTCCCCGCGCTCGCGCTGGGCATGGAGGATGCCGAGGGCGACATCATGAAGCGCAAGCCGCGCAACGCCAAGGATGGTGTCTTTGCCGGCAATATGGGCCTGGACTGCGTGGTCCAGGGCTTGATCATCACTGTGCTGGTGCTGGCGAGCTTCTTTGTGGGCGTGTACTTTGACATGGGCTACATCCACATCGCCGATATGATCGCCGGCAATGCCGACGAGGAAGGCGTGATGATGGCTTTCATCACGCTCAACATGGTCGAGATTTTCCACTGCTTCAATATGCGCAGCCGTCGTGCGTCGCTGTTTAGCATGAAGAAGCAGAACAAGTGGCTGTGGGCCTCTGCCGCGCTGGCGCTGGTGCTGACGGTGATCGTAACCGTGCAGCCGACGCTTGCCGAGATGTTCTTTGGCCCCGTGACGCTTGAGCTCAAGGGCGTTATCGCCGCGCTGGGCCTTGCCTTCCTGATCATCCCGCTGATGGAGATCTACAAGGCGATCATGCGCGCAGTGGAGAAAGAGTAACGCTCTCGTTCGGGCCCGCCCCACGCCCTTTCTCCCTCACTGGTCCTCGCGCCTTGCGCTGCGGGATCGTTCGGGAGAAAGGGCTTCCGGGGCGGGCCCTGCGCTATCCTTGCTGGCTTCTCTCCCCGTGCGGATGAAAAGGGCTGAGGGAAAGTATGTGAGCTGGTCGGGCTTTGCCCGGCCAGCTCTTTTTGATTTAAAATACCCGCTCAGTTGTGATTTGTGGTGCTGGGAGGCGCTTGTGGGCAAGGCGAAGGCTAAGGCGAAGAAAAAGACGACGGGGGCGCGGGCTAAGCGCGATCGTCGTCGGAAGCTCGCGACCGAAGCCCCCGCGTCTGCCGAGGAACTGCTGGCAAGCGTGCCGGGGCTCGACGCGCTGCAGGATGTTCCGGCGTTCGACGACCTGCCGATCGATGGGGCTCAGCAGGCTGCCTTCGATGATTTTTGTGCCCAGGCCGAGGAGCCCGAGCAGATGCAACTTGGTGCCGTGGTGCGCTTGGATCGCGGGTTTCCGCTGGTGGCGACTGCCGACGACACCTTTCGTGCCGAGCATGCCGTGGGGTTTGCCAAGTCGCGTGGCGAGGATGAGGTTCTGCTGCCCGCCGTGGGCGACCGCGTGGCGGTGCGCCGTGCGCCCGGGCATGACATGGGCGTGATCGAGTGCGTGCTGCCGCGCCGCACGAGTTTTGAGCGCTGGCGCGGACGCGCTCGCGGTGAGCGTCAGGTGCTTTGCTCCAACGTGGATAGCGTGCTGATCGTGCAGGCGCTCGGCGCCGGCGAGGTGCTGCTCGACCGCGTGGCGCGCTCGCTGGTGCTGGCACTCGACTGCGATGCCGAGCCGGTGGTGGTACTCACCAAGGCCGACCGCTGCGACACCGATGAGCTCGAGCGCGATTTGGACCGCGTACACCGCCTGGTGGGTCCGGACGTGCGCGTAATCGTGACATCTTCTGCCGAGGGCCGTGGCCTGGACGAGGTGCGCGTCTGCGTGCCCGCCGGGAGCTGCGCCATGATCCTGGGCGAGTCGGGTGCCGGCAAATCGACGCTGCTCAACGCGCTGCTGGGTCACGATACATTGGCGACCGGCGGCGTGCGTGAGCGCGATGACCAGGGTCGTCACACCACGGTCGCGCGCGTGATGGTGGCGCTGCCGGGCGAAGCCGGCGTTATTGCTGACGCGCCGGGCCTTCGCAGCCTGCCGCTCGTGGGGCATGAGCGGGGCTTGGCACGCGCGTTTCCCGAGATCGTCGAGGCGTCGCGTGCGTGCCGGTTTGGCGACTGCACGCATACCCACGAACCGGGCTGCGCCGTTCGCGAGGCCGAGGATGCCGGGCAGATCGACAGCCTGCGCCTGGAGACGTTCCAAAATCTGGCGTCATCCATGCGTGTGAGTGCGCAGATGCTCGATCCCGATGTCCATCTGTAATCGAATCTACCTATGACAGCCGTCTCCCAATGGCACGGGAGGCGGCTTTTTTATTGCCGATGCGCCCCTAAACGTGCGTTTTGCCGACGTGCTGACCAAAACCTTGCCACGAGCTTGACGGGCCGGTCAGCTTTTGGTCGGCAATTGGTTTGACACTCAAAACCAAGATCGCGATCGCGTCGTTTTGCTGCTTGCCCGCTCGGACAATGGTGGTACGGGCATCCGCCCGGTGCTACCTTGAGAGGAGCGGCCGTGAACAAGAGCAAGCGCATCGCCATCAGTCTGATCGCGGGCGTGCTCGCCGCGTTGCTCTGCATGGTCTACGCATCGTCGATCCGCTCGCGGGCTGAGCAGGCCCAGGCCGAGACGCTGGCCAAGTATGGCGGCGATCGCGTCGAGGTGTGCGTCGCGGCACGCGATATCGATGCGGGCGAGACGCTTGACGAGACCAATGTCATAACCCAGGAATGGCTGGCGAGCCTACTGCCGCGCGATGCGGCGACCGAGTTGCGCCAGGTGCGCGGCGACGTGACGACCTCACGCATCCCTAAAAATGCCGTGATTTGCGATGTCTACACCAAGGCCGAAAGCCACACGTTCGAGGTGCCCAAAGGCAAGGTCGCCGTTTCGGTGGCGGTCGATGCCGAGCATTCGGTCGGGGGCGCCACGGGCGTGGGCAGCTACGTGGACGTGTACGTGCAAAAGGACGGCGTGACCGATCGGCTGTGCGGCGCGCGCGTAATCGATACCAGCGAAGATGCCGGCGCCACGCGTGAAGGCAAGATCGAATGGGTGACGCTGGCGGCCGACCCCGAAGACGTTAAGGAATTGCTGGGGGCCTCGGGTAAGGGGACGGTCAGTTTGACGATTCCCGCCACGGTGCGCGACAAAAAGAGCGGAGGCGACGAGTGATGAAAGCGATCTGGCTTGCATGCTGCGCGTGCGGTGATTACGGATTGCTGCAGCGGGAAGTCGAGGGCCGCGATGCGGGCGCGCAAGTGCTTCGCGTGGGCGACCTGGATGGGCTGGTGTCCATGGCACGGGCGTTTCCGTCGCGTCGCGGGGCGGCGATTATCGCGGCAGCCCTGTTCGATGCCGAAGACGTGCGAAAGACCGTTGCGCGCCTGACGGCCGAGGGCCGCGTGGGCCGCGTGGTCGTACTGATGGAGACGCTCGATCCTTCGGATATCGAGGGGCTGTTTCGCGCAGGGGCGACCGAGGTTATCGCTGCGCGCAGCATATGCGGCAACGGGCGCGCGGGCGAGGGAACGGTTGATTACGGCCGGTGTATGACGATTGAGCCCGATGCTTTTGTTGATAGGGAACCCGGGGCGCCTCGCGCTACAAGAGGCCCGCGTGTTGATGATTGTGGAAAAGCGGAAGCCGAGCATGGTCGGTGTCCCCGGGACCCCCTTGCATACGATGAAGTCGGAGAGCCGGTGCCGTATGGCGAGGATCTTTTGGCTGTAGATATGGGATACGTGCATGGCGTGAGCCTGGTCGATGAGCTCGACGGGGTTGAGGGACTTGCCGGGAACGACAATGTTCGTGTCGATGCGACCGTGAAGTCCCCAGATTCGGCCCCGCGGACCGAGCAGCCTGCCATGCCGGCTTGGGCGCAGCATATGAGCGCTGCCGGGGAGACAGGGACGTTGCCGCCCGTGCCGGCGCCGCCTGCCCCCACGCCGTCGGCGGATGCCGCCGCTTCGTCGCATCGAGCCCCGGTTGTCTGCGCCGTCTCGGGTTCGGGCGGTTGCGGCAAGTCGACGATCGTCGCCGCCATGGCGCACGCGGCGTCGCTGCTGGGCCTGCGCGCTGCCGTGCTCGACTTGGACCTGATGTTTGGAAACCTCTACGACCTGTTGGGTGCCGATGCCCCGCATGACATGGCGACGCTTATCGAGCCATCGGCTGCGGGCGCACTTGCCGAATCGGACATCGTGGCCGCCTCGATGCGTGTGGCTCCGGGCGTCACGCTTTGGGGCCCGGTCGCCGCGCCCGAACAGGCCGAGCTCATGGCGCGTCCGGTAGAGCTGCTGCTCGACGTCTTGCGCCGCGAATCCGACGTGGTTCTTGTCGACACCTCGGTCTTTTGGGGTGACGCCGTGGCGGCCGCGGTGGCGGCAAGCGACCGTTGTCTGGTCGTGGGCGATCCATCGGTGTCGTCTGCGACGTCCGCGGCACGCGTTATCGAACTGGCGAGCCGTGTGGGCGTGCCGCGTACGCGCATGAGCGCCGTATTCAACCGGTTTGGCGCGCGCGGCGCTGACGAGGACGTCGCCATGCGCTTTGAGATTGCCTGCGCGTTGAGCTCCAAGATCCGCATCGCCGACGGCGGGCAGGACTTGGCGGCGCTCATGGCATTCGGCCGTGCTGACGAGGCAGTGGGCCAAACCAGCGCTTTTGCCACCAGCGTGCGCGAAGCCGCGCGCAAGATGCTCGTGGAGCTGGGCTGCGCCGTCGGTCCCTGGAGCGATATGGTCACCGACCGTGCGACGCGTACCGAGCGCCCGCGCATCCGTCTTCCCTGGTCGCGCGAGGGTGATTCGCGATGAGTTTGCAAACAAGGATTAAGGAAGCCGGTGCGGCCGCGGCGACAGTGCCTGTTGATGCGGGACGCCACCGTGCCGTCAAGCGCCGCACCAAACGCGCCGTGATGGACCGCATGGGCTATGACGAGGTGGCGCGTATCAGCGCATACATCGATCCGGCGCGCGCCCGCTCGGAATTGCGTCCTGCGGTGGAGGCGGCGCTCAACGTGGAGGAGGCGATCGACCTGGCGACGCCCGAGCGCGAGACCATCATTGACGAGATTTTGGATGACGTGGTGGGCCTGGGCCCGCTGCAGCCGCTCATCGAGGACGACACCGTCACCGAGATCATGGTCAACGGTTGTCGCTCGGCTTTCTTTGAGCGCGGCGGCGTCTTATATCCCATCGAGCATGCGTTTGAGGACGATGAGCAGATCCGCGTGCTCATCGACCGCATCATCTCGCCGCTGGGTAGGCGCATCGACGAGCGCAGCCCCATCGTCAACGCTCGCCTCAAGACGGGCTATCGCGTCAACGCGGTGATCCCGCCTGTGGCGATCGATGGGCCAATCCTCACCATCCGCAAGTTCTCAGACCGCATCTGTTCGTTGGACGAGCTTGTGGGCCTGGGGTCGCTACCGCTTTGGTATGCGCAGCTGCTGTCGTGTGCGGTGTCGCTGCGTCAAGATCTGGCGGTTGCGGGTGGCACGGGATCGGGTAAGACCACGCTGCTCAACGCGTTGTCGTGCGAGATATCCACCGGCGAGCGCATCGTGACGATCGAGGATTCCGCCGAGCTCAAGTTTGCGCATCACCCGCATGTGGTTCGCCTGGAGGCGCGCGAGGCTTCAATTGAGGGCGAGGGCGCGGTGACAATTCGCGACCTGGTGACCAACGCCCTGCGCATGCGTCCTGACCGTATTGTGGTGGGCGAGGTGCGCGGCGCGGAATGCTGCGACATGTTGCAGGCCATGAACACCGGGCACGATGGGTCGCTCACCACGCTTCATGCGGGCACCGAGCAGGAGACCGTGGTGCGTTTGACGCTGCTTGCGCGCTATGGCATCGACCTGCCGAGCGAGCTTATCGAGGAGCAGATTGCCATGGCGCTCGACGGCATCGTGATGTCCGAGCGCCATGCGGACGGCAGGCGTTTCGTGTCCTCCTATTCGGGGGTGCGACGCGGCACATCAGGCGGCGTGGAGCTTGAGCGCTACGTGACGTTCGATGCCGCCACGCGCGCCTGGACGCTCGATCGCGAGCCTCCGTTTATCGCAGAGGGCCTGCGCTCGGGAACGCTCACGCAAGAGGAGGTGGACGAGTGGAGATCGTTGTGCCCCTCGTCGTAGGGGGTTTGACAGGACTTTCTGCCGCGGTGGCGTGCGGGGCGGAGCCTCGTGCGCCGCGCGTGCCGCCGGCGGAGCTGGTCAGCCATGCGCTTGAGTTGGTTGCCGAGAAGCTGCCGCGCGAGTTGGTAGAAAACGACCTGCTAAAAAGATCGCCCGCTCTTGGGCGGCGCTGGTTCCGGTGCATCGCGCGGGCCTTGTTATCGAGGATGACGAGGCGCGCCTGGCATGCTTGCTGCTATCGAGTGGTGTCTGCGGCATTGCCCTGACTGCCGTATCGCTGTCGCCTATCGGCTTTGTTCTGGGGCTGCTCGCGCCGTTTGGCGTAGGCGCCGCTCGCGACACTTTCGACCGTCGCCGCGAGCAACACGATGTGGAAGAAGCCATGCCCGAGGCCTTTACGGCGCTCTCCATGTCGCTCGCCTCGGGTCATTCACTGGCCCAGGGCATGAGGTTTGTGGGAACTCACGCGCAAGAGCCGGTGCATACCGAGTTTTTGCGCGTGGCGGCGGCGATCGACTGCGGCGTCTCGGCGACTGATGCGTTGGATGACCTACTCGACCGTATCGATGCCCCCGGCCTTTCGCTTGTCACTTTGGCACTCAAGGTGTCGCAGCGAACCGGTGCCCCGCTTGCCGACCTGTTATCCGAGGCATCGAGCATGGTGGGGGAGCGCATTGAGCTCAAACGCCGCTTGGACGTCAAGACGTCGCAGGCTCGTATGTCGGCACATATGGTCTCGGCGATGCCGGCGGGTATGTGCGCGGTGCTGGCGCTGCTTTCGGCCGACTTTCGCCGCGGCCTTGCAACGCCGGCGGGTGCAGGTGCCGTGGTGCTGGGACTTGCTCTCAACGCCGTCGCCCTGGTGGTCATCCGACGCATTATGCGGGTGGAGCTATGAGCGTCTTGGTCGGGGCCGCGGCGTGCCTGTGCGCGCTCAGTGTGTTTGTCGCGACGGGGCTCAATCGTGCGGACGCATGCAAGATCGCCCAGGTCTGCAAATGCGAGGCGCTGCTGGTTGTCGCGGCTGCCCGCTCGGTGACCAATGCCCTGGTAACACGGTTGAAGGGCATGCTCGGCACGGGTGGTGCGACGCAGGTGTCGCTTGGCGAGGTGTCCGAGATGATCGACGTGGTGCGTCTGGGACTTTCGGCTGGCCTTTCGTTCGATGCGGCGCTTGAGGTTTTTTGCGCCAATCGCCGATCGACGTTGGCGCTCCGCCTTGAGCGAGCCTGCATGGCGTGGCAGGTGGGCGTGGGGACGCGCGAGGACGAGCTCCTGGCGGCCGCGCGCGACCTGGATGTGCGGGCGCTCGAGACCTTTGCCATCACGGCGGGGCAGGCGCTTGCCCTCGGTGCCCCGCTTGCCGAGACGCTGGCAGCCCAAAGTCGCGAGATTCGCGCGGCCCATCGTGCTGCAGTCGAGCGCGAGATCGAGCGCGCGCCGGTCAAGCTGCTGATTCCCACCGGCACGCTCATCTTGCCGGCGTTGCTTCTGTCCATATTGGGCCCGCTGCTGGGAGCAGGCGGGATGATGTAGGGAGGAATACATGAATACGATGACTGACGTTGCTGGCAAGGTCTGGAGTTGGGCGTTTTGCCAGTCAATTCACGCTCGCCAGCGTGCCGAGGAGCTGCTGCGGGAGGAGAGCGCGCAGGGCACCACCGAGTACGCCATCCTGGTCGGTGTGCTCGTGGTGATCGCCATCATTGCCATCGTCGCATTTAAGGGCAAGGTCCAAGATCTATGGAGCGCTATCAGCGAGGGCATCAACAGCCTGTAGAGGGCGCCCGTCCCGTCAGCGCGTTGCTGGTGCTCGCCTGTGCGGTCGTGGCGGTGGCAGTGGCGGTTTGGGGGCTTAACGCAGCACGGCAACAACGTTTAGGGGTTGCCGCGGATGCGGGCTCGGGTTCGGCTGCGGCGTCTCAAAAAGACGATGCGCGAGACGCGGACGATGCGAATGCCGTCGTCACGGCGCAAACGTTCTTGCAAGCACTCGACGAGCGAGCGGACGCTGCAACGGGTTCACCTGCAAACAATGCCGTCGCTGTTCGTCTCGCATGGTCCGAGTGCCGACCGATGACCGAAGCGACGGCGGATATGCTGCGTTCCTATCGCGAGGTGCCTACGGCGCAACTTGCTCTGAGCGGCTATCTCGACATCAAGGGCAACGTGTGGGGCGCCATCGTGCGTGACGGACGCGGCTGGGTCGATATGGTGACGGTTGCCGCGGATGCTGGTGATACTTCGTGTCGCCTGCGCGTGGTCCGCCTGACCCCGCAGACAACGAACTCAAAGGAGGGGTCGTGAAATGCATGATGTCCTGCGCGAGGAATCTGCCCAGGCAACGGTCGAATACGCCATCGTCACGGTGGCGCTGCTTTCCATCGTGCTGGCGATCGCGGGGCTTTGGCGTGCCGGTGCCGATGGGCGCTTGGCGGCGCTGGTCGAGCGGGCGGCGTCTCACGGCGTCACTTCGACATCGGTTGTCGACGCTGCTGCGGGTTCTAAGGACATCGTGCTGTATTGATGTCGCGCGCGAGGACCGGGCGCAGTCTACGGTCGAGGCGGCATTCCTGCTGCCGACGTTTCTGACGCTCGTCCTGTTGGCGCTGCAGCCGGTGTGCCTGCTCTACACGCGCGCGGTCATGGAGTCTGCCGCCGCCGAGACCGCGCGGCTCATGACCACGACGACGGTGGGGGATGACGAGGATATTAAGGAGTTCGCCCGCCGCCGTCTTGCCGCGGTTCCCGACGTTTCGATTTTTCATGCCGGCGGGCCCCTGTCGTGGGATATCGAGCTTGGTCGGGCCGATGCGGGCGGCGCCTCGTCCGTTTCCGTTACCGGCGAGGTTAAACCGCTGCCCGTGATCGGCGCGTTTGCGCAAGCTATGGGTAGCGCGGGCCAAAACGGTTATGTCGAGCTTAGGGTCGATGTCTCGTATCGATCGCGTCCCGAGTGGCTGGAGGGAGACTATGGTTCATGGATTGCTGCATGGGATTAAGCGCTGCCTGTTGAAGATGACGAGGGGACTTGCGTGCCGTTGCCGACCGCGTGCTCGCTGCAAGCGAGGAGGCTTTATGGGTCGAGCCGGTATCGACCTGTTTATCGAAGACGGTGCCTATACCACGCTCTCCTCTGCTGTGGTCATCTTGGTGGTGCTCACGTTGCTGTTTTCGTCGACGGCGGCGATATGGAGCATGTCGCGTGCCGGGGATACCCAGGTGGCGGCCGATAGCGGCGCGCTGGCGGGTGCCAATGTAGTGTCGTCCTACCATACGGCTGCCACGGTGGTGGATGCGAGCATTTTGAGTTTGGGCCTGGCGGGGTTTGCCACGATCGGCACCGGCTTGATCGCCATCCTTATTCCGGGTGCCGAGCTTGCCGCGGGCGATATGGTCGACACGGGAATCGAGATCATTAAAACGCGCAACAAGTTTGCCAAAAGCGCCTCCAAGGGCCTGCAGAAAATCGAGACGGCTCTACCGTATCTGGTTGCCGCGCGAGCTACGCAGACGGTTTCGGCGCAGGAAACCGAGGGTGTGACCTATACCGGTACGGCGCTTGCCGTGCCCAGAACGTCTGAGTCGGATTTCGTTGCGCTCGAGGGTTCCGAGATCTCGACCGATGCCATTAAAGACGCATCGAAAGATCTGGAACGCGCAGCAGATGAGCTGCAGAAGGCCTCGGAGGAGACGGCGAAAGCAAAAGAACGCGCCTGGCTTGCGGATTGCGGCGGGTCGGATCCGGCTTCGGTCGGCAGCCGCTCATGCATGTGGGAACGCGCGAAGAGCCTGGCAAAGCTCTCAGGTGAGCAGAACCCGCATTATGCCTCGAGCGTTACGTGGGAGCCACAGGTGGCGCTCGACCGCGCAAAAGCTTACTACCGTCAGCGTCTGGCAGACGAAAAACCGCAGGGTTCAAGCGTCGAGACGAAGGCGGAGTCGGCGGCGCGCAAGGCGTTTTACACCTATGCGAGCGCAGAGGTCAATCGCGCATATATAACCGAAGACGGAGACCGGGCCACTTCCTATATTCCGTTGTTGCCGCGCAACACTGACGAGGTGCGAGCGACGGAACTCTATACCGATGCGGCGTGGCCAACCAGTACCAACGATGACAAAACGTATCTGCATTATGGAACGAGCTGCCCCAACTATAAGAAAGGGACACCAGGCGGGCTAGCTTCGGTCGCTGCTTATGACGGGCAGGACAAGTGCAACAGATGCCATTTTGGCGTTTCGTCGCTCGGCGCCGTTGCGGCTCCTTCGACTTCTATCGAAAACGGCTTCGAGTACCACTTTGATCGATTCAAAGACGCTCTGGAAGACTACGTCGAATGCCGCAATAAAGAGCTCGAGCTCATGCGCCAGACCGAGGACGAGGCTGACCGTGCGGGCAATGCGTTTGACGAGGCCATTAAAGCGCTTTCGGGCGAGCGCCCGCGTATCGCTCCGCCCGGTCGCAACGGCGTGGTCGCCTTTGCGGTTTCGGGTGCCATCTCGAGCCCCGATGAGCTCAACTCTTCGTTTAACACGACAGTCGGACTTGGCGAGCGCGGCGCGATCTCTGCTGCGGTGCTGGCACCCGATGACGCGACGGCGCAGAACAACGTTCTCTCGCGGTTTTTCTCGACGTTGGAGGAGCGTTCGGGTGGCGTTGCCGGCGTACTCGATGGCGTCATGGATGTTTGGGGACGGCTGCTTGTGGGATACGGAGACATCCAGGGCTCGGCCGACGAGCTTATGGATGAGATGATCGATGATCTGGGAGGGGGCAGCGGTGCGTTGGGCTCCATTGCGTCGTGGCTTGGCGATACCGTTTCGGCGTCCGTGGCGGCGCTGGGCTTGGAGCCGTGCGACTTGCGCCTGCGAAAGCCGGTGCTGACCGACACCGTCAACGTCATCAAGAGCCCGGGGTCTGACATCACAGGTCTTTCTAAAGTGCAGGACAAGGTACGAAGTATTCCGCTGGGCGTGACCGACCCCAAGGCGCTTTGCGAGGCGCTGGAATATCAAGTCGAGCGCACCATCAGCGGCACGGTGTTCACGCTTGCGGAGATTCCGCTGCCCGGCGGCGGTTCCATTCCACTTACCGTCGATGTCGCCACACTGGCGGGTGCCCTGGGCGGTGGGTCGTAATGGGCATCCGCACGCGCCTGCGCGAGGAGCGCGCCCAGGCGACGGTCGAGATGGCCGTGGTCACGCCTGTCCTGCTGGTTCTGGCACTTATCGTGTACAACGTCATGGTCTTTGCCAGCGCGGTCGCGCGCTTCGATCGCGTGGTGCCCGATATCGTGCTAGCGCATGCCGTGGCGCCGAGCGGGGAGGGCGATGGCAGCTCCATCGATGCCTCCGCGACCGTTCAGGCTCAGATTCAACATGCCATGGAAGGCTATGACTTGCTGATCGAGGTCTCGAGTGAACAGGGCGCGACGACATCGGATGGCGGCCTGCTTTCGCTTTCCGGCACGTTTAGGACCTATACCTGCACCATGCGCTATGAGCCGTGGCCGAGCTCGCTCAGCATCGCCGGCGTTTCGCTGGGGGCACCGGCACAGTTGTCGCACGGGCGCGCGGTGACGGTCGATCCGTGGCGTCCGGGGGTGGTCATGTGACCGCAGCCTCATCCTACATTGCCTACGCGCGGGCGCTCAACAAGCTGGGTTGGACGCCTGCCGAGTTTGTGGTGGCGGAGTCGTTTGCCGTGCGCCTGCGCGGCATGCTGGGACGGTCTCCGATTGCCGCAAACGGGTTGCCGCTCGTCATGGCGTTCCCACGCTGCTCTTCGGTCCACACCTGCTTTATGGCCTATCCCATCGACATTGCCTTTATCGACCGTAGCGGCAGCATCCTCGCGTGCTACGAAAACGTCTGTCCTTGGCGCATGTGTTCCTGTCCCGGTGCCTGGGCGGTGCTGGAGCGTCCTTCAATTCTCGCTACGCCTCCCGCCCTCCAACAAGTGCCGGCGTAAGAATTGGCGACAGCGGACTTTCGTCATACGAAATTGGGTAAGATGGAGGAGAAGATGCATGGATGTTGAGATCCATCCCAACGCCAAAAAACACTTGACGGAAAAGCAGGTGCTTGGTGCCTGGTTCGCGGTTACTGAGTGCATTCGACGCGAGTCGGAGGACGAGCCGCCGAGATGGCTTGCCATTGGATGGCTTCCAGATGGTCGAAGTGTGGAACTTGTTGCGGTCGAACTAATTCGTGGATGGCTCATTATTCATGCCCTGTCTCCGGTTCAGAAGAAATTCTGGCAAGAGATCGAGCGAGCTCGGAAGAGGGGTCGATGATGTGCAAGGCGTATACGGCTGCCAATGGTCAGGTTATAACGGATGAAATGATTGACACGTGGTGCGAGTCGTACGAGCATGGCGAGTTTCCGGACGGCGAGCATACCGTTGGGGGGATCGTGCACGGGCGGCCTCCACTCTCAAGCGAAGGGACGGCAACGCTATCGGTCAAGATTCCCCTAGGGATGAAGGAGGCGATCCGTCGACGGGCGGCGGCTGAAGGAATGACGCCAAGTGAGTTTGCCCGTGCAGCCCTGAGCGAAAAACTTCTTGCGGTGGGTTGATGTCTCTAATGTGCTGTTCTATAGGGTCGGACTTGTGGCTGATGCCGTGCTCAAAAACTTTTTTTCAAATTCTCGGTTGACCGGAGCGCGTCCTTGGTTATACTAATCAAGCCTTGAAACAAGGCACACCTCAAATGGCTGGGTAGCTCAGTTGGTAGAGCAGAGGACTGAAAATCCTCGTGTCAGGGGTTCGATTCCTTCCCGCACCTTGAATTGACTAGGACCTCTGCAAAGGGGTCCTTTTCTTTTATGTGGACCCGCGGAAATGCATCCCGTTATTGAACGAGAAAACGGCATGCGCTTTCCGGCGCTTGCTTCCGACGTGCGTGCACATCTCGGCGCACTAGCTCGGGCCCGCCCCAGACATTCCTCCCGCTTTTGCGCCACTTTACAGACCGTTCGGTCGTCTGTCCGCACGCGCGGGTATACTCAAAACGATACTTTTCCTATGCAATACGATGCAGGCTCGGCCTGCACGATCCGAAGGGGGCAGTGATGGAGAGGACACTCGGCGTTAATCTCTCTGGCTGGTTTATTCCCGAGCCTTGGGTGACCCCGTCGCTATACGCGGCGACCGGTGCATCCAACGCGGCCGAGCTGCAGGAGGCCATGGGCACCGCCGCCTATAACGAGCGCATGCGCCGTCATTACGAGACGTTTGTGAGCGAGGACGATTTTCGCCGCATGGCGCAGATCGGTCTCAATGCCGTGCGCCTGCCGGTGCCCTGGTATGCCTTTGGCTCGCAGGAGTCCGATGCGTCCTACATCTCGGTTGTCGACTACATCGACCGTGCAATTGAGTGGGCTGCCAAGTATGACATCCGCGTGCTGCTCGATCTGGCGACGGTGCCCGGTGGCCAGGGCGATTCCAATGATTCGCCCACCACGCCGGAGGCTGTTGCCGAGTGGCATTCGTCCACCAACGGCCGTCATGTCGCGCTCGACGTGCTCGAGCGCTTGGCCGATCGCTACGGCGAGGCCGAGAGCCTGCTGGGCATTGAGCTGCTGGATACGCCACAGATGAGCGTCCGCAAGAGTCTCTTTACCATGACGGATGGCATTCCGGCCCACTACCTACGCAATTTCTATCGCGATGCCTACGAGCTCGTCCGTTCGTATATGCCCGAGGATAAGATCGTCGTCTTCTCGTCTTCGGGGCATCCCAGCGAGTGGAAGCATTTTATGCGCGGCGCCAAGTACAAGAACGTCTACATGGACCTTCACCTGTACCATTACCGCGACGAGCATGCGCTCGACATCACGAGCCCCCGCGGGCTGACGACGGCGATTTCGCGTAACAAGCGCGAGCTTAAAGAAGCGATTTCGACTGGGTTCCCCGTGCTGGTGGGCGAATGGTCGGGTGCGGCGATCTTTGCCAACTCGTCGGTTACGCCCGAGGGCCGCAATGCCTACGAGCGCGTGTTTATCGCCAACCAGCTGGCTTCGTTTGCGCCGGCTGCCGGTTGGTTCTTCCAAACGTGGAAGACCGAGAAGCGCATTGCAGCATGGGACGCTCGCGCGGCGCTCGGTACGCTCGAGCGCGGCATGATTGAATAGGTTGATATGACGCAAAACAGCGCCCACACGGGCAAACTCTATGTGGTCGGTACGCCCATCGGTAACCTGGGCGACCTGTCCCCGCGCGTTGGCGAGGCGTTTGCCGTCGCCGATGCCATTTGCTGCGAAGACACGCGTGTGACGTCAAAGCTGCTGATGCACCTGGGAATTTCCAAGCCGCTTGTCCGTTGCGACGAGAATGTGATCGCCAGCCGTGCCGCCGGTCTGGTCGACCGTCTGTTGGCGGGGGAGACCCTCGCCTTTGCCTCGGATGCCGGTATGCCGAGCGTGTCAGACCCCGGCCAGGCGCTGGTCGAGGCGGCGCGCGAGGCTGATGTGCCCGTCGAAGTTATCCCCGGGCCCTCTGCTTGCGTCACGGCGCTCGTTTCGTCCGGCATTCCCTGTGAGCATTTTTTCTTCGAGGGCTTTTTGGGCCGAAAGCACGGCGACCGCGTGCGTCGTTTGCAGCGCCTTGCCGTGGTGCCCGGCGCACTCATCTTCTACGAGTCTCCACATCGCATCGTGGCGACGCTCGAGGCCGTGGCGGAGGTCTTTCCCCAGCGTGAGGTTGCCGTCTGCCGCGAACTCACCAAGCTGCACGAGGAGGTCTTGCGCGGGCCCGCCGCCCAGCTCGCCGAAGAGCTGCGTGCTCGCGGCGAGGTAAAGGGCGAGATTGCGCTGGTCATCGCGCCGCCGAGCGAGGACGAGGATGCCGGCATCGTGCCGGTTGGCGCCGCGGCAGCGGATCCCGACGAGGCCCTGCGCGAGGATATCCGCGCCGCACTCGAGGAGGGGGAGCCCGCCTCTGCGGTGGCCAAGCGCCTGTCTCAGAAGTATTCGCGCCGCAAGCGCGATGTCTATGCCATAGTGCTCGATATGCAATAGATGGAGGATATCCAGCCCTTGCGCTAGAATCATCCCCTGTATGCAACGTTTTTCTGGAGGACAAACCCCATGGATCAAAGCAAGCCTTCGTTCTTTATCACGACGCCCATCTACTACGTCAACGCCGATCCGCACCTGGGCACGGCTTATTCCACCATCATCGCCGACGTTCAGGCTCGCTATCGCCGCTCCGCCGGCTATAACGTCAAGTTCCTGACCGGCATGGACGAGCACGGCGAGAAGGTCGCCGAGGCCGCAGCCAAGCATGGTATGACGCCGCAGGAGTGGACCGACAGCCAGGCCCCGCGCTTCAAGGAGCTTTGGAGCAAGCTCGAGATTTCCAACGACGACTTCATCCGCACCACCGAGCCGCGCCAGCATCATGCCGTGCAGTACCTGTGGGAGCGCATGAAGGAGTCCGGTTACCTGTATAAGGGCAGCTACGACGGCTGGTATTGCGTGCCTGACGAGACCTACTTCACCGATACGCAGGTCCAGAAGGGCGACGAGGAGTACGGCAGCGTCGGCCAGCACCTGTGCCCCGACTGCCACCGTCCGCTTGAGCGCGTGCAGGAGGAGTCCTACTTCTTTAAGCTTTCCGCCTTCCAGGACAAGCTGCTCAAGCTCTATGACGAGCATCCCGACTTTGTCGAGCCTGCGTTCCGCATGAACGAGGTGCGCAGCTTTGTCGAGGGCGGCCTTAACGACCTTTCCGTGAGCCGCACGAGCTTTGACTGGGGCATTCAGGTCCCGTTTGACGAGGGCCACGTGACCTACGTGTGGTTCGATGCGCTGCTCAACTATATGACGGCCGTCGGCTACGGTGTCGACACCGACGAGGCACGTGCCGAGCTGGCCTATCGCTGGCCCGCGCAGTTCCACATCGTGGGCAAGGACATCATCCGCTTCCACTGCGTCATTTGGCCCGCCATGCTCATGGCCATCGGCGAGGCCCTGCCCGAGCACGTTTTTGCCCACGGCTTCCTGACCGTGCGCAATGCCGAGACCGGCAAGGCCGAGAAGATGTCCAAGAGCCGCGGCAACGCTATCGCTCCGCAGGACGTTATCAACATGCTGGGCGTCGAGGGCTATCGCTACTACTTTATGACCGACGTCGTCCCCGGCACCGACGGCGCCATCAGCTTCGATCGCATGGAGCAGGTCTACAACGCCGACCTGGCCAACAGCTGGGGCAACCTCATCTCGCGTTCGCTCAACATGAGCGGCAAGTACTTTGACGGCTGCGCGCCCGCTAAGCCCGCATCGTTCGATGCGTTCGACAACCCGCTGGCAAAGATCGCCGACGGCCTGGTCGAGCGCTACATGGCCAAGATGGACGTGCTCGATTACGGCGGAGCCAAGGACGAGGTCATGGAGCTCATCCACGCCGCCAACCACTACATCGAGGACTCTGAGCCCTGGGCACTTGCCAAGGACGAGGCCAAGGCTGACGAGCTGGCATTTGTGATCTACAACCTGCTCGAGGCCATCCGCATTGCCGCTCACCTGCTGATGCCGCTCATGCCCCAGACCTCTGCCGAAGCCCTGCGCCGCCTGTCCTGCGAGGACGAGGCCGCGAGCGACGACCTCAAGGGCATTTGCGCTTGGGGCCTGCTTGCCGGTGGTCAGCCCGTCGAGAAGGGTGAGCCGCTGTTCCCGCGTCTGGGCTAAGACGCCGCGCGCCATATCGGCAATTTGCTGTTTAGATGTAAGGGCATGGCCGCAACGGTCCATGCCCTTTTGTTTCAAGACGCCGCCATCATGCTAAGGAGGCAACTATGACAACTTCGCCTTTGGCAAACCCCACGGCAACAAGGGAACTGCTAGAGGAGTTTGGCCTTGCGACCAAGCATCGCCTGGGCCAAAACTTCCTGATCGACAACCATGTGATCGAACGTATCTGTGAGCTCGCTGAGCTTGCGGGCGATGAGCGCGTGCTCGAGGTCGGCCCGGGTTGCGGTACGCTGACGTTGGCCCTGCTGCAGGAGGCGGCGTGCGTCACGTCGATTGAGGCCGATCCCGAGCTTGAGCCGGTGCTTGACGCCCACGCCGCCGACTATGCCAACTTCCGCTTTATCATGGGCGATGCGCTCAAGGTGACGCCGGAACAAATCGAGCAGGTTGCGGGCGGTAAGCCGACGGTGTTTGTCGCGAATCTGCCCTACAACGTGGCGGCGACGATCATCCTTCAGTTCTTCCAGACGATGCCCGCACTTAAGCGCGCTGTCGTCATGGTGCAAAAGGAAGTTGCAGATCGTATTGCCGCAACGCCGGGCAACAAGACCTATGGCGGCTACACGGCAAAGCTCGGCCTGTATGCGCAGGTTACGGGTCGCTTTGAGGTGCCGCCGCGTTGCTTTATGCCGGCGCCGCACGTGGACTCGGCCGTCGTGCGTATCGACCGTGTTGACGGTGTGGTGCCCGAAGGACTCGATCGCGAGTTCGTGGCCCGCGTGATTGACGCTGCATTTGCTCAGCGTCGCAAGACCATCCGCAATTCCATGAGCGCCAACGGCTTTGCCAAGGACGTGCTCGATGCCGCCTTTGAGACTTGCGGTATCGCACCCACTACGCGCGCCGAGACGCTCGATGTTGCCGACTTTGTCCGTCTGGCCCAGGAGCTCATCCATGACGCCTAATGCCGAACGCGTGACGTTTACCAAGAAAAAGAAAACGGTTGCGTGTCCGGAGCCGCTGGCGCCGCTTGCCGATACGCATGCGCACCTGCTCTCGTTTTGGGGCAAGGAGGTGCCCGAGACGCTCGTGCGCGCCAAAGCCGCGGGCGTCGACCTGTTGGTGACGATGCTCGACCCCATCGCCGACAAGCGCAGCGTGACGGACTATAGCGACTGGCTCGTGCGCGAAATTCTGCCGATGCGGGATATTCCGCAGATTAAGTATCTCGCTGGCGTTCACCCCTATGGCGCGCCGGATTATACCGATGACATTCACGCGCAGGTTGTTGCTGCGCTCGATGACCCTTTGTGCGCCGGTATCGGCGAGATCGGTCTGGACTACCACATGGATTACGACGACGACATCGCGCCGGTGCCCCACAGTGTGCAGATTGATTGCATGGCGCGTCAGCTCGAAGTTGCCGTGCGCCGCAATGTGCCGGTGGAGCTGCACCTGCGGCACGAGGACTCGGATGGGGAGCGCACCTCGCATATGGATGCGTACAACGTGCTGCGCGAGGTGGGTGTTCCTCAGGCCGGTTGCGTGCTGCACTGCTTTGGCGAGGATCGAGCCACGATGGAGCGCTTTGTGGATTTGGGCTGCTATATCGCCTATGGTGGCGCGGCCACCTTTAAGCGCAACGACGACGTGCGCGAGGCATTTGCGGCAACCCCGCTCGATCGCATTTTGTTCGAGACGGATTGCCCGTATATGGCGCCGGAGCCCATTCGTGGTCTTGAGTGCGAGCCGGCAATGATTTCCATCACGGCAAACACGCTAGTCAATGACCGTGTCGATCGTACCGGTGAGGATCCTGAACCGATTGCGCAGGCCGCCTGGGAAAATGCTCGCAAACTTTTTCAAAAATAGTTCTTGCGTTCGCGGTGGCGCTCCGTTATTCTAATTCCTGCACGCGGGCGTGGCGGAATTGGCAGACGCGTACGGTTCAGGTCCGTATGGGGGCAACCCCATGAAGGTTCAAGTCCTTTCGCCCGCACCATTAAATGAAAGAGCTCCCAGCAATGGGAGCTTTTTTGTTATGGGCCCATTGCAGGGACTTGAACCTGTGAAGGAGCGAGCGCAAAGAAAACGCGGAGCGTTTTTAGCGAGCTGGCGAGGACGCCGGCAGGCGGCCGAAGCCGGTGCGGATCCGCGAAGCGGATACGCGGACGTCCTTTCGCCCGCACCATTAAATGAAAGAGCTCCCAGCAATGGGAGCTTTTTGTTATGGGCCTCCTGTTGGTGTCACGTGGCTGCTTCGTGCGGGTATCCTAGTGTCAACGTGTGCCTATCAGAGGAGAGACCATGCTGGTGTCCGGTATTATCGCTGCTCTTACGAGCTTTCTACTTCCCATCATCATTTTGTTGCTGCTGCTCCCCAACGCCTGCTATGTCGTTGAACAGCAGCATGCCGTGATCATCGAGCGTCTGGGCAAGTTTAACCGCATCGTCAACGCGGGCTTCCACATGAAGGTGCCCGTGATCGACCGCAAGGCCGCCACGGTGAGTCTGCGCACCATGAAAAACGGTTTTGGCATCGACGTTAAGACCCAGGACAACGTGACCATCGGCCTTGAGGTCTCTGCTCAGTACCACGTGAGCTATGACATGGGCGCCGGCCCGGCAGATTCGGGCATCTACAAGAGCTACTACATGCTGCAGGAGCCCGTCGACCAGATGCGTGATTTCATCACCGACGCCCTGCGCTCTTCCATCCCTGTCTATACGCTCGATGAGGTCTTTGCCAAGAAGGATGACATCGCCAAGGACGTTAATGCCACCGTGTCCGAGCAGATGGCTGCCTACGGCTTTACCCTCGTGTCGACACTCATCACCAAGATCGCGCTGCCGACCGAGGTCGAGAACTCCATGAACGACATCAATGCTGCCCAGCGAAAGCGCGCTGCTGCGCAGGAGCTCGCCGAGGCCGACCGCATCAAGCGCGTCACCGAGGCGACCGCCGAGGCCGAGGCGATGGAAAAGGCGGGCGAAGGCATCGCCAACCAGCGCAAGGCCATCGCGCTGGGCATCAAGGATTCGCTCGAGATCATCCAGGAGACGGGTGTCGGTAACGACGAGGCCAACCAGCTGTTCATGTTTACGCAGTGGTCCGAGATGATGACAGAGTTCGCTCGCACGGGTAAAACATCGACGGTCGTACTGCCGAGCGATTTCTCGCAGTCGGCCTCGATGTTCGAGCAGATGCTGACCGCCAGCAAAGTTCAAAACGATTCGAAGGAGTAGACGCGCGTGAAATACACCGTCGTTTGCGTCGGTAAGCTCAAGGAGCGCTTTTGGAAGGACGCGTGCGCTGAGTACACCAAGCGCCTAGGTGCCTATGCCAAGGTGGATATCCGCGAGGTGGCCGATATCGACCCGGCTAAGGCGGGCGGCGTGGATGCCGCACGCGACAAGGAGGGTGCGGCGATTCTCGCAGCCCTGCCGCCTCGAGCGCATGTGATCCTGCTTGCCATTGAGGGCAAAGAGCGCTCGAGCGAGGAGCTTTCGGCGCGGCTCGACGATCTTATGCTGCGTGGTAACAGCGACATCGCCTTTGTGATTGGTGGATCGGACGGCGTGAGCGATGACGTGCGCACACGAGCCGACGAGATGCTCAGCTTTGGACGTATTACCTTGCCGCACAACTTGGCGCGCGTGGTGCTGCTGGAGCAAATCTACCGCGCCTGCAAGATCAGCCGTGGCGAGCCGTATCACAAATAGGTCGGCAATACGAAACAATGCCGTGGGACAATAGCCTTCGTTTTGAAGAGCGTGTCTGAGAGGACTATGAGATATGAAGATCGGATTTGTCGGTTTTGGCAATATGGCGAGCGCTATGGCCGATGGCTGGATCGCCGCCGGTGTGGCTGCGAGCGATATGTGCGCCTGCGCGGGCCACTACGACGCCTTGGTCGAGCGTTGTGAGGCACGTGGGATGGTTGCCTGTCGTGATGCGGCGGAGGTTGTCGCCGCATCCGATATCGTGGTTGCTGCGGTCAAGCCATACATGATTGAGAAGGTCTTCGCTCCGCTCAAAGAAACCCTTGCCGACAAGGTTGTCCTTTCGGTCGCCTGGACCTGGGATAGCGCCAAGTGGGAGCAGGTCCTGCCGGGTGTCGCACACATCTCGACGGTGCCCAACACACCGGTTTCGGTGGGCGAGGGCGTTATCGCCTGCGAGAAGGCTTCCACGCTTAGCGATGAGCAGCGTGCCACGGTGCTCGGTCTGCTCGGAAAGCTTGGCACCGTCGTCGAGCTCGATTCGAGTCTGCTGTTTGTGGGCGGTACCGTGGGCGGTTGCGCACCGGCATTTGTCGCCATGGCGATTGAGGCCTTGGGCGACGCGGCCGTCAAGCACGGTATCCCGCGCGCCGATGCCTATCGCATTGTGAGCCAGATGGTGCTGGGCACGGCAAAGTTACAGCTTGCGACTGGCCAGCATCCTGCGGCGATGAAGGATGCCGTATGCTCACCCGGTGGCGCCACCATCAAGGGCGTCGTCGCGCTCGAGGACGCCGGCATGCGCAGCGCCCTGGTCAAGGCCATCGACGCCACCCTCCAGTAAAACCTGCCATTTAGGGACAGGTTTATTTTGGCAGGTTTTCCTGCGGTTTTATCTCTATAGCAAAAAGCGCCTCGCAACTGGCTCAATTCCAGTTGCGAGGCGCTTGCGTTTGCCCAGATAAAACCGACCAAAATAAACCAGTCCCTTTTTGGCAGGTTAGTCCCAGAAGCTGTCTTGATCGTCCTCGTCCTTGGGGCCGCGGTCGACATACATCTTATGGGTGCGCTTCTCCATTACAAAGGCAAGAATCGCAAACAGTAGGATGCCGCCGGCGAAAAGGATGGCAAAACCGGTGCGGGTGCCAAACAAAAGGAAAAAACTGCGTCCATTGGGTGCCTTCTTGCGTAGTTGGGTTGGGTCGTAAACGCTCATAAGTATATACTTGCCCATACATGTACAAGGTTGCAACCTAAAATGGAATGTATATCGCCGGAGGATCTAATGCTTGATATCAAGTTTGTTCGCGAGAACCCCGATGCCATCGATACCGCCATGGCCAACCGCCAGACGTCTTGGGATCGCGAGAAGTTCTTTGAGCTCGACGACGAGCGTCGTGCCGTCATCACTGAGGTTGAGGAACTTCAAGCCACGCGCAATGCCGAGTCCAAGAAGATCGGCGCCCTGATGAAGGAGGGCAAGAAGGACGAGGCCGAGGCCGCCAAAGAGGCCGTGCGCGCCGTCAACGAGAAGATTGACGGTCTGGCCGAGCGCCGCACCGCCCTCGAGCAGGAGCAGTACGACTTCATGGCTCACCTGCCCAACATTCCTTGCGAGGCCACGCCGTACGGCAAGGACGAGGACGAGAACATCGAGCGCCGTCGTTGGGGCACCCCGCGCGAGTTCGACTTCGACTTTAAGCCGCACTGGGATCTGGGCACCGACCTCGACATCCTTGACTTCGAGCGCGGCAACAAGCTCTCCGGCAGCCGCTTCACCGTTCTCGGTGGCGCCGGCGCCCGTCTTGAGCGCGCCCTCATCAACTTCTTCCTCGATACGCACACCAGCCGTGGTTTTAAGGAGTGGTGGCCGCCCATCGTCGTCAAGCGTCAGACCATGTTCGGCACGGGCCAGCTGCCCAAGTTCGAGGACGACGCCTATCACGTCTCGGGCGACAACTTCCTGATCCCCACCGCCGAGGTCGTGCTCACCAACCTGCACGCCGGTGAGGTCCTCGACGCCGATACCCTGCCGCGCCGCTACACCGCCTTCACCCCCTGCTTCCGCGAGGAGGCCGGCTCCGCTGGTCGCGATACCCGCGGCATCATTCGCCAGCACGAGTTCGACAAGGTCGAGATGGTCAAGTTTGCCAAGCCGGAGGAGTCCGACGAGGAGCTCGAGAGCATGACCGCCGAGGCCGAGTTCCTGCTGCAGCAGCTGGGTCTTCCGTATCGCGTGATTAGCCTGTGCACCGGCGACCTGGGCTTCTCTGCCCGTCAGACCTACGACGTCGAGGTCTGGCTGCCGAGCTACAACGCCTACAAGGAGATCAGCTCCTGTTCCAACTGCGGTGACTTCCAGGCCCGTCGCGCCAACATCAAGTATCGCGACCCCGAGAACTTCAAGGGTTCGCGCTATCTGCACACCCTCAACGGTTCCGGTCTGCCGGCTGGCCGTACCATGGCAGCCATTCTGGAGAACTACCAGAACGCTGACGGCACCATCACGATCCCCGAGGTTCTGCGTCCCTACATGGGCGGCCTCGAGAAGATCGAGCCGGTCGCGTAAGCTAGCTGCATAGGCGATTTGCGAGGGCGCTCCTTTTAGGGGCGCCCTTTTTGTGTACGGCTATACCATGCCGTGCGGACAGCTCGATAGAAAACACACGAACAAACGTTCTGTATACAGCCATTTACCTGCTATGCTTTTGTTAAATAGAAGCGAGAGGAAGGGGATGCGATGGAGCTGTTTGATGAGCGGGCAGTTTTGTTTGAGAGCGATGAAGGTGGGGAGCACCTACTAGTTACGTGTGAGCCATCCGGTATGGGTGGTTTGGTGGTGCGGCAGACGAGCGAGGGTCCGTTGACCCAATGGTGCTTTGAGGAGTCGCCGCATGTAGTCGAGACCTTTGTGACACACGAGGGGCTTGTGGCACTTGAGCGGTTCTATGGAGTTGAGACTTCTAACCAGGTGGCGCGCATGTTGAGTATCTCGTTTGCCGATTATGACTGTGCCCAGCGGGTGCGCTCGCTGTTGAGGGAGCTCGGTGCCGGGTTCGATGTGGTTGAAAAACCGATTGATCGCATGGGGGACGCTGGCGCATGCGGAGCTGTGTAAGGAACATATTCTTCAAAAAGTTTGAGATTGTGCTTGACTCCAACTAACTAAAGTGGTTTTATATGTCTTGCGCTGCGGCGTTACCTCAGCTGGATAGAGGGTCTGACTACGAATCAGAACGTCATAGGTTCGAATCCTATACGCCGCACCAATCGAACTTGAAGCCTCCGGCAACGGGGGCTTTCTTTATGGCAACACCGCATGGATTCGAACCTCGGTCGGGTGTGAACAGCCCAATCACCACTCCGTAAAATTTTTTCAAATTGTCGCTTGACCCATCGGGGGCTCGCGTGCATAATAATCCGTGCG